>ERZ1034920.475-NODE-475-length-31789-cov-26.700353_pt1 | contig 31789 bp, 50 predicted proteins | sample MGYA00520688_ERZ1034920 | MGnify/ENA primary metagenome ERZ1034920 (study PRJEB33766, sample SAMN09781785) | gut metagenome | biome: gut microbiome | host: Homo sapiens | place: Madagascar | study: EMG produced TPA metagenomics assembly of the PRJNA485056 data...
ACAGCGGGTTGGAAAATGCGTCCAGCGTGGCCGTCATCGGTTTCTCTGTGCCCCCCGCGGGGCGGTTTTTGTTACGTCTGGACACGTTCAAACCTCCAATCAGGCAGTGAGTTGATATAGTAGCGCAGGGCATCCGGGCCGTGATCCTGCTGTTTGATGGGCTTTTCCACGCCCATGAGGGCGGCTTTATCGTCCCACCGGTATGTGCCGAGCTCATCCAGCAGCCCCTCGCAATCGGTAGAGATCAGCAGATCGCGGTGGGAAAGGAGCGTGCTGCATTTGCGGATGCCGTTCAGTACGTCGTTGTTTCCTTCTATCACATAAACGCCACGCTGGCGCAGAGCTGTGGCAAAGGACGCTGCCGCCGGGTCAACGATTGCGGCGCAGGGGTCTTTCCCCATAAACTCCATGAAGTCATCGGCATACTCTTCATCTGTTTTCTGCCTGTGCTCTTGGCGGCTGTCCCACCGGTATTCCCGATGCACCCGGACTTTCTCGCCGTCATCGTATACATCGAGGTAGACGGTCGGGTTGGTGGTTCCGTAGTCGCATGTAATGGTACGGGTGGAAAGGCTCTTGAATCCCACCGGTGCGTCCTGCGGGCGGTAGGTGTTGGCAGTGGTGTCCATCATATCGTAGATCAGTCCCTCGGCCATCACCCAGCGGCCCAGAATGTATCGCTCGTAGAACACGCCGCTGTACATGCTGCGGTAACGCTCCCGTGTGCGCTCATCCAGTGACGGGTTATCGTCCATCAAGAAGTGCAGATGCAGCGCCCGGTGTTTTTTGGCCTGTAAGATCCACTCCTTGCGAAACCAGTGCTCTGGGTTTTCCGGGTTGCAGTTGAACCAGAACTTAGCACCGGTGACAGAGCATCGGGCCAGCGCCTGTTCCACAAAGCTGCGGGGCATGAGCGCCACCTCGTCCAGAAGCACCCCGGCCAGCGTGATGCCCTGAATGAGCATGTAAGAACTTTCGTCCTTGCCGCCGAACAGGTACACCATGTTCACCTTGCCGCCGCGCTGCACCGTGAGAACGTGGCCGCTGCGGTTGTAGGTGATCTGGAACTGCTGCTGCAAATACCGGACAGACAGAAGCGGCTGAACGATGTTGCGTTCCACCGCACCCACGCTCTTGCCGCAAAAGGCAAAAGAGCAATGGTTGAATTCTGCCATCATCCAGAGCACGAAGGACAGGGACATGATGGAGGTCTTGCCAGAACGAACCGCACCGTCGCAGATCAGGGCATCATAGTCGCTTTCATACGGGAAGGTCAGGATCTGTTTTTGTTTTGGGGAGAAGCTCATTTCTTAAACTCCTCCTTTAAGCTCTTGGTGATGGGGTCATCCTCAACGGTCTGCATATCGTTTTTCCGATTTTCTTCGATGCTTTCCACCGATCGGTCTTTCCACTTGTTGGGCCGCCGGTTCTTCAGGTAGAAGATTTGGGCCGTGACATTGGCCGGGACGACAACCTGTTCTTCCGCATACTCGATACGTTCTTCTTCAAGTCGTTTTTTGCCGTCCACCTTGACGGTTTTCAGCTTGAAAGGCTTCTTGACGGTCACGGTGCGGGTCTTGCAGCTTTCGAACAGCTCATTCTCCACGATGTAGTCTGCGACGTCCTTGCCTCTTTTTAGCGCTTCCGAAAATTCGGGAAATTTGTTTTTCCATTCGCAGAGGGTCGATACTGAGCAGCCTATATTTTCGGCAATCTGCTTGTCTTTGATGCCGTCTCTAGCCCACCCACGAAGCAGCGTCAGCCCTTCAGGCTCTAGCCACTGCTCATACTTACCTTTGCGGCCAATCTTAGCTCACCTCTTTTTCGAGAACAGCCTTTTCTCCAGTCAGGTCTTCCCATCGCTTTACAATGACATCGACGTACTTCGGATCATACTCCATCAAATAAGCTGTTCTTCCGTTCTGTTCACAGGCGATCAACGTTGTCCCGCTCCCACCAAACAGGTCAAGGACAATATTCCCGCTTTCTGTGTTGTTCTTGATTTGATAGTCAAAGAGTGCAACCGGTTTCATCGTTGGGTGCAGCTCACTCTTAAACGGTCTGTCAAAATCAAGAACGGTTGTCTGTTTTCTGTCGCTTGCCCAAAAATGCGATGCGCCGTCTTTCCATCCATACAGGCACGGTTCATGTTTCCACTGGTAATCCTGTCGTCCCATGCACAACGTATTTTTGTTCCAAATTAAGCACTGTCTTACAGTCCAGCCAACGTCTTTGCACGCCCCCCGGAAGTTATACCCTTCTCCATCTGCGTGCCAAATATAGAAAACAGCGCCCGGCCTCATTACAGCATCGGCGCTTTTGAAAGCGCTTGTCAAAAACTTTCTGAATTCATCATCGCCCATGTTATCATTTTGTATGAGCAGTCCATCCGTTCTCCTGTGCCTTTTTACTGCTTCGCTTACGTCCCTCACGGCTCCGTAGTTCACGTTGTAGGGGGGGGGGTCTGTGAGCAGCATGTCCGCTTGTGTTTCTCCCATTAAAGATTTCACGGACTCCTCGTCTGTGCTATCTCCACACATAACGCGATGCCTGCCGCACTTCCAGATATCCCCCAACTTTGCCTTCGGAGGTGCGTCTTCGTCAACTTCGGGGGCCTCATCCTCAGCAGTCTGCGTTTCTTTGTTGTCACCAGCAGGAAGGTCAAAATCAAAGTCAAAGTCTCCAAAGTCAACTTCTGCCAGTTCTTGTTCGAGTTTTCCAAAATCCCACCCGGACATTTCACCGGTCTTGTTTGCGAGGATGCGGTATTTCTGTTTCTGTTCTTCGGTCAGGCCGGTGTAACGTACCACGTCGGCCATGTCCACATGGAGCTGCATCAGAGCGAGGCGGCGGGTGTGACCGCTGAGGATGACATTGTTTTCGTCCACCTCGATGGGGTCAAGTGCGCTGCACTGGCGCATACTTTCCGCGCAGGCGTTCACGGCTTCCGGTGAGATCACGCGCGGGTTGTTCTCATACGGAACAAGATCTTCGACCGGTAATTTCAGCAGCTCTTTCTGAATCATGTTATTCTCCTTCCGTGCAAAATAAAAACCGCCCGGAAATCCGAACGGTCAAAATATCAAAATAAGCGGAACCCGTGCATTCAGTGCGTTGACCCGGCGTCAAACGGTAGGCACTGCTGCATCTGGAACTTTCGCGGCCAGATGCTCCGCTACTCTCTGCATGCCGCCCCACGGTCATGCAAAGTCTGGCACTCCCGGCAGGGCTCGAACCTGCAACCTGCGGTTTTGGAGACCGCTGCTCTACCACTTGAGCTACCGGAGTATAAAAAAACAGCCCACGGTTCGCCGCCGGGGCTGCTTGAGTTGACGCACATCTTACGGGGCATGCTGGCCCGCTCGGATTTCCGGTGCTGCTGTTCACGGGCGGAGGTTTCAGGGCGTTGGCAAGATTTCAGGAATCCCACACCCACCCGCACACCGGTGGTGAATCACTCCATGCGTCAGACATGCCGCGTTACAGACTTTGCGGCGTTCGGTGCGAGATCACGGAGTCGAACCGTTCCCTGTACTTTCCGGATTTAGTACAGAGCTTCCCAGACCTCGCATAGAAGCAGCCCGCAAAACGTTGGTGATCTGTGCCTACGGACAGCGCAGGGCCGGAACGTTCGGGGGCTGCATTGCATCGGTGGGCCTTTTCGGCTCTGCCGATACTACTACAATACCACCGATTCCGCTCATGTGTCGATGATGTCCACTGTCGAAAAGTGCCACGAATTATTGTGCAAAACTGTCAAAATCGCAGAACGGTGTATCCGCCCATATCTCTGCCAGCTGACGAAAGCCCTCCGAAATGGCAGTGGAGACCGTCCGCGCGTTTGAATAACCGACCTCTCCGGCGGCGACGGCTCTGGTCTTTCCCTCCACATAGCAGAGCGTGATACACCGACTGCGCTTGATGGACGCAGGGTCCGCGTTGAGGAGATAAGCGAAGTCGATGGCTTCTTTCTGCATCTCGGCGTACTGGCATTTCATCTTCTGCAGATGCTTTTCGGCGTCCATCGCGGCATCGGTATTGTTTCCGACCTTATCGCTGACGCCAGAGTGCCCGGACGCACCGGATACACTGGAAGTTGTCGTTGTAGCTGCGTTCTTGAGGTCTGCGATGCGCTCCTTCTGCTGCAAAATAAGAGCCCTCATTCGGGGCAGGCGTTCAAAATACCGCCGCACTGCCAGTGCGCAGGTGGACTCTTGTTTCGGCGCGTCTGCGTCAGGTGTCCATGACTGAATCATGTATCGTCCTCCATTTCCTCGATCCAGATTTCTGCTCTGGGGTTTTGCTTGTCGTGTTTCACCCGGCTGCCGTCGTGGGCGGCGACGATCTTGCTGTTATCGTCCGCCAGAACTTTGGCCTTCACCAGAATGTCCGTGGTGGCCTCGATGAGGTTTGCCAGATCGACACGGCGGGCGGTCTTCATGTAGTACACGCACCTCACGTTCACACGGGCAGAGATAGGGCTGTGCGGCCTTTTGATTTGCCGTAGGCAGTCCGTCTCATAATCCACGTAGGCTTTGCTAGGGGCCACAAAGCACCCGCCTGAGCGGCTTTTGAGGATGCGGGCGGAATTTTTCTTAGTGCGCGGGTCGCCGTAGAGGGTTAATTTCATCTGCCGTCCTCCACGTAGCACCAGCTTTGCGGTGGGCGTTCGATTCCGAATGCTTTTCTCCGGCAAATCAGCTTTTCTGCGTCCCATCTGCGGCAGGTGCAACAGTCTCCGCAATGCGTACAGGGTTGTATTGCCCAGAAATCTTTAAGCCTTACAGGCTCTTCGTAGAGTTTGAAGTTTGAAATATGCCAGAAAAACAGGTCAATGTAGAGTGCATTTTGTGATGCGTAGCGATGCAGCTCATCGTAGGATACGCACGAATCTTTGGCAAATCGTTCATTAAACTCGTCCCGATGCACTGGATACGGAATCAAAGCTCGTTCGATTTTATCGCATGTAAACTCGCCAATAACCGAACCGTCTAAACGTAGCCAGCCTTTTTCGGGGACAATTCGCATCCAACCCACCTTTGATTGGTCTTTCGTGCAGTAGATGTAACACTTAAACGGCGTTTCCATCTTCGGGCGTGTTCTGCGCACCTCAAGGGTCTTTTTCCCCCGAATGATGAGGTCGCACCATTCAGGCCGGATGCTCAGCAAGATAGATTTCATGCTTACGCCTCTCCCTTCAGTAGTACTCGATCTCCACCAGCAAGGTGGATACCAACTCAAAGCGGCCATTCTCAAGAGGAATTTGCAGGAGCTGGTACTCTCGCTCGGAAGAAAGTTTCGGATCTGGCACCAGCTCACCAAAGTTGTCCACGGTGATAGTATACTTCGGAGATCGTGTTCCAGCATATCCGCTATTTACAATTTCCGGGGAATAGACAGTGACGTGGTAGCATGGCTTTCTTTCAACTTTTCCCTCGGCAGTGGCCGCACCGCAGGATGTAAACCACAGCGTCACAATCAGCAATGCTGCTGACACGATAAAGCAGATCATTCTCTTTTCAGGTTTCATTTTTTACCTCCACTGTTCAGACATTTCTTTTGCAATTCCCGGAAATGTCTTGCTTCTGTCATTTGCCCGTTCCGTGCTCATGCTTTCACTCATTGTCAGCCCTCCAATACTCCACGAAGTAGATCACGGCGGATTTTCCGTTGCGCTTCTCCTTGCCCATACGCACGGTGTAGCCGTTCATTGCGAGAATGACGGTCAGCGCCTTCCGGTCCTCCACCCTGTCGCAGTCGATCTTGTAATGCTGTGCCATGTATTCATCCTCCGTGCCGCTACTTGTATAATCAGCAGTGGTTTATGTAACTGTGTTTGTATTTCAGACCTTGAGATCGCTTTGCGGGCGTTCCAGCCAGTCGCGGACGGTATCTTCGGACGGCGCGCCGTCGTCGCACAGGTCCAGAACCGCCGGAACCAGCTTCCGGGCCATTTCTTCGTCGTCCATGTCCCGGATAGCGTCGCCGATCGTGGTCTGATCGCTCGTTCTGATTTCCAGCGCCAGCTTCACGACGGAGCCGTCCTGACGGGTCCACGAGCAAATAAGGCTCTGGCCGCCGATCTTTTCCAATGTGGTCAACATCGTATCGCGACAAGCAGCGATAATCGCTTCAGCTCTTTCCATTACCGATACTCCCTCCCGGTGGCCTTGTCCCGCAGCGGGATGCGGCCTATGATCTCGAACCCTGCGATGTCGGCCATCTGGCGCAGCAGCGGCACAAGGCTCCCGATTCTGTCAAGGCGGACGGCCTCTTTCTGGCGCTCGTCCTTGTTGATGTTGCGCATAGCTGCGGCCGGGGTCGGGTCTGCATAATGCTCGGCATTCCGGCCCATGTTGTCTTTGTTCATTTCTGTCGTTGCCATGTATCAGACCTCCTTCAGAGCAATTTTTCCTACATCAATTTTCATGTTCGTTTCTTTCCGGGAAGTGCTTCTTCGTAACAGCAATCGGAAATTCTTCTATCTCACTTGCCCACCGTGCGGTGCCTGTGCCGTATGTAGTCTCCCACACCAGAGGAAAGCCTCCGATGCCATCAAACAAGCTACCCAGCGTTGCGTCCGTCGGAAGATAGAGCTTCATTTTCTGGACGATCCAGAACCATTGCGGAAGCGCGATGCTATTTCCAAGTGCCTTATAACGCGGGCTGTCTGCCGCCTTGTGCTTTTTCCCTTTGGTGTCCGTCCATTCTCCGATGTCCGTCCACCCGTCCGGGTAGCCTTGCAGACGTTCGCACTCTGTCGGCGTAAGCCTACGAACAATCCATCTTGTTCTTTTGATAAGCACCGCCTGTTGATTTCCACCCGACTTTTCTCTTGCCGCCAGCGCTGGAAATGTTCCGTTCTCGCTATATATCCTCCTAGCCTGATTGTCCCATGGTGTCAAACAATCTTCTGGTTCTGTTACGATAGCCGTGTAATCTGTGATTCTGTTTTCGTGGTCGCCTGTTATGGTTGGACAAGTTCTGCCATCGCCGTTTCCCCTTGCGTCATAGATGGCTTTCTCGCTTGCTCGATCACATCCAGAATGGCTTGCCTGAGAACTTCCGGAAGTGGCTTCCCACGCCTTGATGCTCTCGTCAGGATGCACTGACAGGCTCGTGCGCTCAAATAGTATTTCTGCGGCACGTTGTCCTCTAAAATCTGCGACAAGAGCGATGCGTTTTCGGCGTTGGGGAACTCCCCAGTATTGAGCGTCGAGCTGTCGCCATGCCAAAGACCATCCGGTTCCGGCGATTGCTCCAGCTTTGCTCCATCTGCCCCCCCTACCCGAAGGTCGAGGAATTGAAACGTCTGGCTGTTCGATGCGGGCAAGTTCTTCCAGCACGGCTCTGAAATCTTCTCCTCCGTTAGAACTGAATGCTCCGGGCACGTTCTCCCAAACAGCGAAAGTTGGATACATTCCATTGGTGGCTGTCCTCATTTCATTAATAATTCTTGCGGCATCCAAAAACAGCACGGAACGGTTGTCGTCAAATCCAAGCCTTTTTCCCGCCATAGACAAGCCCTGACAAGGACTGCCGAACGTGATGCAATCTACAGGCTCTATCTGGTCGCCGTGAATTTTTGTTATGTCGCCCAAATGAATCATATTGACCTCATTTCTTTTCTTGTGCGGACGGCCAAATGTTCTGCCTCATCTCCATTCGGAGCCTCGATTCCACTCCAACAGTGGAGATCTGTTCCGCCCTCGTTGCGGCACTCCACCAAAACCCTGAACTTACCCATTGACTGTCTCCAATCTTGCCGCCTCCGGCCCGCCGCGCAACTGGGCGGCCTCCTTCGGCGCGGTTTCGATCTCTTCCCGCGACTGCTTCAGGAACTCGACCCGGCGATAGGTCAGGTCTGGCGTTCGGGCCAGTTCTTCCAGCCCGCCGACGCTTCCGATGTAGACCTTCGCCGCCGTCGGGAGCTTCTCGAACAGTTCTTTCAGCTCCTCGCGCCCGTCGCTGCGGATGGGCCGCCCGTTGTCGTCAACTCCGACGACCATCGGGCAAGTGTGCCAGTACAGATATCTTTGCGCCTTGTGCGAAGCCGCCGTTATAGCGTCCCACTCCTCCGCCGGGTCAAGGCTCTTGGAAAGCTGCTTGAAGATATCCGCGACCGAGATCGGGTAGACGCAGACGCGGCGCGCCGCGAAATACGCCTTCTTGACGACCTCGCCGGGGTAATCCTTGAACTGGTACGTCCACTCGTCGATCGTATCTTCCAACTCTTCGTCAGTCAGCGGCTTCATCATCTGCTTGTAAAGTGTCGCGTTCATCAAGATCAACCACGATACCTCTTCTTTTGTCATGTCTCAAACCCCCTTTCTTTGTCCATGTTGCCCAACACACGGGAAAGCTGGTCTCTAGTGCTTTCCGTAGGCTTCCGGGTATTCCCGGACCTTCCAGCCGCCTTCCTGCGGTTTTCGGCGCTCTCTGCCGCATCTCCGGGTGTATGTACGCCGTCGGACTGCCAGCCTTTCAAAATCCCGTTGATATAGGCCCACGAGCGTTTGTTCGCTTCCGCCGCCCGGTCGATCGCCAGTAAGATCATCTCTGTACTGAATACCTCCCGCCAGCCTTGGAGCTTATCAAGCGCCGACCGTGGGAAATCTCCGATCGCCTGTTGATAGCGCTGAACGATCTTTGCGAGGTCCTCGTCCGTCGATCTCCGCTCAGTAGCAGTAGTAGATATATCTGATACTTTAGTATCAGTTGTACTTTGTACTTTGTACTTTGTACTTTGGTTTTCATGGGTTTCATTGGGTTTTGATTGGTTTTCTTCGGTTTCCATGGGTTTCTCCAAAAACCCATCGGTTTTTTTTGGTTTTCCCGATAACCCATCGGTTTCTGCGGGTTTTCTCGGCCTACCACCTTTGCGGCCATTTTCACGGTTTGCTTCAACAGTGCGTTGGTAGGTTTTTACATTTTCGTCCAGAAACTGGCGCATAGATTCAAAGGCCAGTTGTTCGATAGGCTCCGACAAATCCGGCTCTGTGCCGTTCTGGACATACCCGGCCATTGCAAGGAACACTTCCCGGAACGCCTTATCATCCAGAATGCTCAGGAGCTTGAGCTTGTCGAACGGTATCAGCAACCCTTTCGGGCGGGCATTCTCGGCTTTGTCCGCCATCTGCTCACCTCCTTTCTCTCAACGGTGAATCAGAACGGCAAGTTGTCCGTGTCAGAAATCTCGGCGAAGTCGTCCACGCTGCCCTGTGCGTAGCTCTGAGGCTGCTGCGGGGCGCTGTGCGCGGCGTTTGCTTCTCGCACATTATTTGCCGTCTGCTTTTCGTAGGACGTCGTGGCGGGATTTTCTGCCGACTTGGAGCCGCAAAAGCTCACTTTGTTTGCCACAATCTCCACGACAGTGCGGTTGCTGCCCTGCTGATCCTGATACTGCCGGGTCTGCAAGCTGCCCTCGATGGCAATCATCGAACCCTTCTGGAAATACTTGCAGACAAACTCGGCGGTCTGCCGCCACGCGGTGATGGTGAAAAAGTCCGCCTTGCGTTCCTCCCCCTTCGAGGAATAGCTGCGCTCACAGGCAATGCGGAAGCTACACACGCTGACGCCGTTCGGCGTGGTCTTGAGCTCCGGGTCGTGGGTCAGACGGCCCTGAATGGCTACGACATTAAGCATTGCGCGGCTCCTCCTCGGCGCTGTCGCCGCTGTCCACCTCATAATCCACCGAGGCACCCATCAGGACTTCTGGGCACTCCGCACGGGCAAAATAGGCGGCGGCGCGGTACTTGAGCATCATTTCGGTCATCCGGGGCCAGTAGCTGCCATTTTTGTCCCACCAGCCGAGGTCCTTTGCCATCTTGACCGTGACCTTTGGGCCTTCGACTTTCTCGCCGGTAACCTTGTCCACGCCGATCAGGCGGAAGCCCCACGAATCGGTACCCTCTTCGCCCTCCATGCGGTAACGGGTGCGGCCAACAAACTCGCCGCTGTTGTCGATCAGAGCCTTGCAGCTCTTGCCGCTCCACGTCGGCTGGCCATGGACGACATAAAGGTTCTGCATGACAAAAAGATAGCTGACGCCCATGCGCTGTGCCATATCACAGGCGATGGCACACGCACCAACATTCCCGGCGTAGGACTGGGGAAGCATTCCGTCCGGCAGATTTGCCATTGCAACGGCCTTCGACTTGGCAAGCTGCCAAATGCGCTCTTCCGTAGTCAGCCCCTGCACCTTTTCGGCATAGCTCTGCGGGCGGGTGGCCGGAGCTGCCGGAACATTAAGGGCCTCGGCCTCCGGTTCTGTGGGGATGGGGCTCAGTTGATCCACTGCGGTCTTTTTCATTTCGTTCTCAGGCATGGTGAATGTCCTCCTCTGTAAATTTCACGTCGATGATATTGGCATAGCGCTTGATGGCGTCAAGCTCGGATTTTGTGCACCGGAACACAAGCTTCCGGTCGCGGGGCTCTTCCTGCCGAACGAATCCGTCAAAGAAATCATCGTCGAAGGGGTCCCGTTCGTGCCCGGCAGCGTAAGCAATGCCGGGTTTGGAAAGCCGGATCTGCGTCGGGTTCTGGTAGGTTCCCTTGTAGTCGTCCGGCATTCCCTTGATGACAGCTTCCCGGAGCATAAAACGGTACTCGGTCATATAACAGTAGTCGATGGAACTATACGGCTCCGGCATGATCTGCTCTCCGGCGGCTGCGTGAATGATGTCCACCAGACACAGCAACTGCCCGACCCGGCGGTAAATTGCATTGATGACCTCGCGGGTCTCCCGGTCCCCAAGCTGGTGATACCGGGCGAAGTTCGTAAACAGCGCGACCGCATGGTTCACATCGCTGGTCAACTCGTTACCGGTGCTGATGAGCCGGAATAGTACGTTGTCGCTGCCGACATACTGGAAGATGCCCTCAGCCTTGTTGGAAAGGTCTTTGATGCGTTCGCGATTGGCAATGTGCTTCTTGCGTTCGTCTTGCATAAACATTCACCTCGCATACACAACGTTCATATCAGCGTCAAACACCCTGTACAGCTGTTCAGGCTTTCTCTTTGCCAGTTCATCAGCAATCGCAATTGCATCCGAAGCAACCGGAAATTGCTGTTGCGAAACAAGCGCTGGAGGCTCTTGCTCCACATTGTAAATCCTCAAAAGTGCCACTTGTAAAACCTCCTGTTTTATGTTATTTTTTAAAATTTGACTTTGCCCTCAGCGTACTCTTTGGCCGTCATCATGCCCCGCGCTCCTGATCCTGCGGATACTCCGGGTTGCGGGCGTGGTCCCGTTCGATCACGCCGTATTGCCGCTGGCTGCTGCGCCGGTAGCACTCGCTTTCCTTGTGCATCTCCCACAGGGACAGCACCAGACCACCCGCTATCGCTAGAAAGATCACCGGCGCGGCTTTCGCGGCCTCAGCCGCCGCCCAGCCCCCACGCACAACCAGCGCGTGCGCAATGCCGTTGACGATCCAGCGGATCACCTGTGCCGCGCCGATCAGCGTGAGAATAACCACTCCGTTTGTTGCCAGAATCACCACGCCGGGGCCCGGCTTGATCTTGCACCGTTTCATTCTTTCGGTTCCTCCTTTGTGTAAACCTTTTCGAGCTTATAAAAGTCCTTCACCCACGCCATAAATCCGGCGCGGGAGATCAGCGGCGCGGCGGTCTTGGAGTCAATAGACGGCACCGCCCACGCCGGGAAGCTGCCGGCCTGAATCATACCGGTAAAGATCGGCTCGCTCACCGAAATGTTGTTATCACGCATGATCTGGCAGCACTCTGCAATTCCCATGCTCGGCTTCACTGCCGCACACCTCCTTTTTTTCTATCGGCTGCCGCTTCATCTGGATATGCTCCAGATGCTCCGGCTGCCCGGCATTTCTTCGCGTTGCTATGCTTTCACTTTTGTGCCAATGCATCCGAAGCAAAGCCTTGCCTCAGCGAATCGTTACGGTGCACCGCTTTTCCTTCGCAAATCACATCTTCGCTTTTCTTTGCCATTCCATTGCCAGACTAATCAACGCCCTGCCTTCGCCTTGCCTGTCCGTGCTTCTCAGTGCCGCTGCACAGCAGTTCACCTCATAGCCACTCCTTTGCATCTCCTCGCGTTTCTTCGCCTTGCAATGCCTTTGCCAATCTGTGCCATCTCACGGCCAATCGAACTCAGCCTTGCCATTGCCAAGCCGTGCATCGCACCGCCTCCGCGAATCAGGGCCGTCAATGCCATGCCGTTACCTTGCTATGCACCGCCATGCCCTTGCTCTCAGGTCTTCACCTCATAGGCGGTGTAGGTAAAGCGGCCCTTTCCGCTGTTGCGCCACTGGCCGATGCCGCGCAGAATGCCATAATCCAGCCACTCACGCACAACCTTTTCATGGCTGTCGTCAAGGAGGATTACGTCAAACTCGCAGGTGCTGCCCGCCGGGATCTCCTCGCTGTTGACAAGGCTCACGCGTTCGCCTTGTGCGGTCTGTGCGCGGAGCGGGCGCTGGCAGTCGCCGATCTCTCCGTTTGTCAGAATCGGAATCATACGGGGCTGAATGAAGATCAGGCCGTCGATGACCTTCTTGTAAGCAGTCAGCTTGCCGCTTTCGTTCACGGCCTTCTTCTTGCCAGTCTCGGTCTTGCCGCCGATGCGAGAAAGCATGCCGCAAGCATCCTTAAACATGCCTTTGATCTGGTAATCGTAAAAAATCGGATTGCCGTCCGGGTCACGCGGGAAAACGGTCATGCCCTTGTCAGCTACCGCATCAGGTCCAAGAGCCGCCACTTCATCCTCGATGGTTGCAGCATCCGGCGACTTGCTGGCGATAAACTCGCGGGCCACATTGGGGTTTGCGGGCCATGTGCCCAGCACCGGCTCAATAAACGTAGCTTTTACATGCAGTTTTTTCATGTGTAACCTCCAAAATAAGTTCGTATCCTTACGCCGCGCCGCGGCTTTACCGCTTCATGAACTGGTTCACAAAGTAGACCTGACCTTTGCCGGTCACTTTAGGCGTCTTGTTGATGCTGGTGTGTCCATCGGAATGCACCACGGTGGTCTCCTTGATCTCGAACAGGCCATGCTCCACGGCCCGCTGGGTGGGCATGTTGTAGTCACTGCGCTTGGGGTCGCGAATCAGGAATCCGCGCTCCCGCATCCAGACGAACAGCCGGTTCTGCCCGATCTGCACGCCGTTCTGACACAGCAGCTTTGCCAACTCGCCCACAAGGATGCTCTTCTTGCTGGCGCTCACGGCATCCGCAAAGATGCCCTTCGGGGTCAGCTCTGCAATCTGCCTGTCCTTGTGCTCCAACTCGTCGTGGGCGGCAATCAGGGCCTGTGCCATCAGCTCAGAGCGGGAAAGCTGCGGGCGCTGGGCCAGCTTCTTCTCCATCTCGTTAAAGGCTTGGATGTACTTCAGCTTCCACTCCAGCGCCGCCTTGCCAGTAAAGCCCATCACCAGTAGGCTGAAACCGTCTCGGTTCATCAGGTACATGGGGTAGGTCTGGCCGTTCTGCTCGTGGGTGTACTCGGTTTTGTAGAACATGGGGGTCTGCCCAATTTTCGGCATACCCTCTAAAATGCTTTCAATGGCATCCAAAACGTGCCGATGGGCTTTTCCGAAGCTCTCGGCGATCTGGCGGCTGGATGCCACCGGCTCGCCGTTCTGGGTAGATAAGATAATGTCGGTCATGTAAACCTCCTTGTTGGGGTCTCCTTTCCCGTGGTATACTTTTCGCGGGAAGGAGGTGAAAAACATATACTATACGATTGTCTGCACGGGTTCGCATCGTGCGTTGACATCGTAACGGGTCAATCCGTGTAAGACATCAGCGCGTTAGAAAGGCATCCCATGGCCTCACTAAGATGTGCCAACTCTTCACCATGGGCGTTTTCGGACTCCTTGCTCACCAGCTGCAACTGGCGGGTGAGGAGTTCTTTGGTATCCAGCATTTCGCTGGTCTTTTTCTTGTCGTTCACGCCGTCTTCCCTCCTTCCTCTTCCACCAGCAGCTTGTCCACGGATACCTTAAAGTATCTGGCCACCTTCATCAGCTGGCTGATGCTGGGGCCATAGACGCTGCGCTCCCACTTGCCAATTGCGCCGTTGCTCAGACCTGCTACCTCTTCCAGATCGGTGCGACTCAGCCCGTGCAACTTGCAAAACTGGTCAATTTTTGAAACATTCACTAGCAATTCTCCTTTCCGGGCTTGAAAATCACTAGAAAATATGCTACTATGTAGTTGCAAGGTACAAAGTGAATAAAATCTAGCGTTTGCCCGATATAATGTTATCAGGGGGCTTTGGTTTTGTTTGCCCTGTGCTTAGTATTATACTAGTCAAGTGGCTATTTTGCAATAGCCAATCTGCAATTTAGTACACATTTGGCTATTTGCACAAGAAATGAGGGCTTTTTCTATGCGTAATGTGGAAAGAGCAAAGAAAATTGCGGAAAGAAAAGGAATAAACATTTCTTTTGTTTGCCGTGAGATCGGGAAAAGCCGTGGCTACATTTCCCAAATGTTGACCACCGAAAGAGATTTGCCAGAAGAACTGTTGATGCCGGTAGCCAATGCGCTAGGTGTCACAGTCGAAGAACTCACAGGCGAAAGCGAGCAAAAAGAAAAGCCCAACACCGCCGGAGAGATAGATTTGAGTGGTCTATCTCCAGAGGATGCCGAGCTTGTAAAGCTTCTATTGAAAGCGCCAGAAGCAAAGAAGAATGCGATCCGGGCGCTGCTGTGATTTAGCTGTTTAGAATATCGAGGACTTTCTGACGAAATGCAGGGTCACTCTTTAGCTTCTCGATGATCTTTTTGATTTCGTCCGGGCTGAATGAGTTATCCTGCATTTTGTTTTCCTCCTTTAGAAATATAGATGTACGAGGTGTTAGAATTGAAATTCAAGCACAAGGGATGTGCCATTGCGAGCGGGTTTGTTTCTCTTTTATTGCTATCACAAGTGCAATTTCATAAAGAAGATTCCCTGTTCAGTATCATCTGGTCATCTCTCATTGTCTTTCTGGTATTTTTTTCTTTGTCCTATCTGTTCAGTCGCCTTCTGGTCTTATTGTTCAGGAAGAAACGCAGCAAACTATTGAAGCGGTCCGAGGTGGACTATGACATTTCAGAAACCAATAAGTCCCAAGCAGATAATCGAAAGGTTTTATCGGATAAAGAAGTAGATGCCATATATACACTCAAAGACGCGCCTGTTCTTTGGGAAAACAAAGCGTCTTTATTAAAAGATTCCTTAACGCCAGAAGAGTTCTTTGAAGCGTATGACGATTTCGTAGATTACGCAAAAGAAATCTTAGAAGCGGATTCCGTTTGGCTTTCTTTCAAGGATTCTTCGGTTATTTCTAAAGAAAGCAGAGAAGACATTGCTGACGTTGCGAACGGAAATTGTTTTGAAGATGAATTAACTGCGTTTATTGAACAGTCTTATAAATTGGCAAAAGATAAAATCGAATCGAAAGAGACTGCTTCAGATAAAAGGAACGCCGCAAGAGCGTGGCATGCCGGCTTTGACCCTTACTTGTCCAGAATGCCAGAAAAAGAGATTCATCTTCTCCATGAAAAGTACGGTGAACTTATCATGCTTGCCGATACACAAAATCTTTGTTCTCTGTGAGGTTAAAATGTCATTATTTGGAATAAAAGAAAAACAAGAACTTGAGGCCCTTCGTTCCGAGAATCAGAGCGTTACAGAAAAGAACGCTGCGCTTAAACAAGAGCTGGAAGAGCTCAAAAAGCAGAACGGCGCTCTTTCTGCAACAGTGGATTCTTTCCCTAAAAACCTTCCTTCATATAATGATATTCAGGAAGAAATCAAGAAAAGAACCGCTTATCTTGCCGGGTTAAAGGCTACGATTTCAGATACAGAAGATAAGCTAAAGGCGGCAAAACAAAGTCTTATCGAAGTCTCCGATGCCGTTCAGCTTCAGGATTTTGGCCTGTATACTCCGCACTACAATCTAATGCGTGCGGATGAGTATAAGGCTAAAATGATGGAGATCAGAGCCTTGCAGAAGGATATGGTTCGCAATGGCTCTGCCGTCACCGGCTCCCAGACCTGGACGGTCAACGGAAACGCTTCCAAGGGCAAAAAGATGGTGGCCGACATGCAGAAGCTGCTTCTGCGGGCGTTCAACGCTGAATGTGACGACGTGATCGAGCACGTCAAATACAACAACGTGGAAACCGCAGAAAAGCGCATCACATCCTCTCAGGAAGCAATCACAAAGCTGGGCACGATCATGGGGGTCTCCATTGTCCCTTCCTACTACCGACTAAAGCTGGAAGAACTTTATCTCGCTTTTGAGTACGCCCAGAAAAAGCAGGAAGAAAAAGAAGAGCAGCGGGAAGCCAGAGCCCAGATGCGGGAAGAGGCCAAGCTCGCAAGAGAAATTGAAGAGGCACGGAAAAAGCTTGAGAAGGAGCAGCAGCACTACAATAATGCTCTTGCAAAGGTAAACGCCCAGCTGGATGCCGCTTCCGAAGAAGACCGAGCTGCCATCGAGGAAAAGAAGAGCATCATCGAGAGCCAGCTCCAGAAGATCGACAAGGAGTTCGCTGACGTGGATTACCGCCAGGCCAACCAGCGTGCCGGATATGTATACATCATTTCAAACATCGGAGCATTCGGAGAGAATGTATACAAAATCGGAATGACACGGCGGCTTGACCCTCAGGATCGAGTGGACGAGTTGGGGGACGCTTCCGTTCCGTTCAATTTCGATGTTCACGCAATGATCTTCTCTGACGATGCGCCGAAGCTGGAAGCTGCTTTGCACAATGCATTTGCGGACCGCAAGCTCAACTTTGTAAACCAGCGGCGGGAGTTCTTTAATGTAACGCTTGAAGAAATCAAAAAGGTTGTGAAAGAGAACTTTGACAAATCCGTTGAGTTCGTCGAACTTGCCCCCGCGCAGCAATACCGTGAATCCATTCTGCTTCGGAAGAAAGCACATCAGCAAGATAGCTAATTTCCTACCACAAACGCATTATACATCTTTCGGTTGTAATATTCAATAGATATCACGAAATAAATTCGGTTTTTTCTGAAAATAGTTAGATTTTCACTTGCAATCGTCCAGCCGCTGCATTTTCTGCAGCAGCTCCCCAGCAAGCTCCCCGCCGGGGCAGTTGGCGGCATCCAGCAAGCGCCGGACGCTTTCCGCCTTGCGGGTTACATAAAAGCGGGCCTTGGTCTGGCTCTCGGGCGGCATATCCTCGTAGCACGCCAGGGCGGCGCGGATGTGGGTGCAAAAGCTCTGCATTTTGTCCATAGATCATTCCTCCCAGGGCTTTGGAGTGGGCCGCGTGCCGGTGAGCACGCTGGCGGGCATTCCGTCAATGATGGTCATATCGGGGTCCATGCTGACTGTCTGACTGTTTTTCATTTCATTTTCCTCCTTTTTTGGTAATATTTGCATCTTATGCACCAGATTCTACCATGCGCCAGAGGAAAATGAAATCTGTGTAATTTTTGTCGAATGGCGCAGAGTTTTTCTGCGCCATTTTCCTTTTATAACACGCTGCGTTTAGGGGTGATAAGCATGAGTTATTTTACCGCTGATCAAATCGGGAAGGCGCTTTCAAAAGCGCGGGTATCCGCCGGGCTAAGTCAGAGAGAGATTGCAATCCGCGTCCAGAAGGGAGAGCGGACAGTGCAAAGCTGGGAAAAAGGTGACACAAGCCCAGACAGTGACGAGATCATGGATTGGTGCACAGCCTGCGGAGTATCCCCCATCACGGTTTTTATGGAAGTTATTCACCCGGATCTGTACGCAGTGCCAGACGGGCAGAAAGAAGATGCAGCCATAGATAAGGAACTTCACACGCTGGTGCAGGCGCTTCCACCGCTCACCCGGCGGCTTCTGCTTTTTGTGCTCAAGGGCCGACATGGGAGCAGCCCGCCTGCGGTTATATCTGAAATGGCCGCAAACCTCCACTGCCCTCTCAACAACAGGGTCACTGTGTGCGGCACCATCATCGATCAGTACAGCTTTGCCAAGATCAGAGGGCTTGACCCGTGCCCGGACGAGCCGCATCCTCCGCTAGAGGATTTGAAAGCCAATTACGCGTCAGGGCGCACAGCGTCAGAAAACGGCGCTTTGGGCTATATAGGGCGCAGAAAGGAGTAGCGTAATGAAATGTATCAGATGCCATGTAAGCATCCCAGACAAGGCCTTATTTTGCCCGTGGTGCGGAAAGCAGCAGGATGCAACGTCCGCTCCCGTGCATAGAAAAAAGCGCCGCCGCCCAAAGGGCAGCGGCAGCGTGTACAAGCTGAAAGGGGTCCGGGCAAGGCCCTATGTAGCCGTGACCGGGAAAAAGGAAGTGCTGGGCACATACGGAACGCCCGGGGAAGCCGTCCAGGCGCTTGACGCATACAACGCCCAGAACACCCCGGCAGAGCGTCTGAAGTGTACTTTTGCGGATGCCTACGAAAAATGGCGGGCACAGCCGAAGTTTTCAAGTCTCAGCCGGGACATGATAAATGGATACGAGCTGGCTTTTAAAAAAGCCGCTCCGCTGTACAGCCGACAAATGCGAGACCTGAAAGCGGAGGACTACCAGCAGATCATAGACCAGATGGTCGCAGACGGTCTCTCCCGCAGCTCGTGTGAAAAGCAGCGCACCCTTTTCAGCCAGCTATGTGAGTGGGCAATGGCCCAGGACATCATAAACAAGAACTATGCCCAGCTCCTTCACCTTCCTGCCGGGGCCGGAAAGGCAGAGCGCACCCTTACGGCGGACGAGATTGCCCGGATCAGCGCCTACCAGACCGACAAGCGCTTTGGTCAGACAGCGCAGATTGCTATGGTGCTTCTCTATACCGGTATGCGCATCGATGAGCTGCTTTCCATGCGCTGCGAGAACGTGCATCTAAAGGAGCACTACATGCAGGGCGGTGAAAAAACGGAAGCGGGCAAAAACCGCATCATCCCCATCCTCGACCCCATTTACAAGATCATCGCCTTCTGGATGATGGACAGCGGGTGCGAGTGGCTGATACCTTCCAAGGCCGGAACAAAGCTGGACAAGCGAAACGTGGCCACAAAGTTCCGGGCCTTGATGCAGGAGTGCCAGATCGAGGGCGTGCACCCGCACACTCTTCGCCACACGGCCAGCAGCAAGATGGTGGAGTGCGGCCTTGAAAAAACCGCCGTGCAAGCTATCCTCGGTCACAAAAATTTTTCCACCACAGCAAACAAGTACGTTTCCCACAACGACCCGGGATACTTGTTACAGGAAATGCGGAAGATGGAATACTGATTTTGTTAGTTTGTTTGTTAGTTTATTCCGGTTTTTCACCGTATTTTACCGTGTTTTCGCAAAAGAAAATGCCGTTCATGTGACTTAACATCACGAATGAACGGCATTTTTTGGAGCTGGTGACAGGAGTTGAACCTGCAACCCACTGATTACAAATCAATAGTATTTTTCGTATTTATGCTATTTTTACTTTAATTGTTAGTTTGTTGTTTGCTTATTGCGTACTCTAAAAGCGATAAATCGTCCGCCTTATCTTACAACAAATGTTGCAGAAATTCAACGCATGTATGCGGAGCGTTCTTTTGCAACGGCTTCGCACAGGCCAGAAACAAGGTCTTCCGCCATGCTCCACATGTGATGCAGCTCTACGCCTGCTGCAGAATCCTCGCTGTCAACGCCTGTAAGGATTTTCTGCGCAATGCGGCGGTTTGCGTCAGCGTGCTCCATTTCTTCCCCAGAGAGCTTATACCACTCAGAAGAAGCGTAGGGGCAGACAGTTTTATAGTCCATCGCCATGCTTGCGTAGTTCATCGCATCGCTGTACTCTTCGGCCATTTGCTTTGCAGCATGAACAAGTGTGTCCTTATACCCTGCAAACTTTGTTTCGTCCATCATAACCAGATCCTCCTTTTTACAGCTTCTCCACGGTCACAGCCAGGTTGTTCACCACGGCAGCAGTACCGGTCAGCAGGAAGCTCAGGATAGAGCTTTCGCAGCCGCACGCATTGCGCACCAGGAAAGTCAGTGCCAGATTGGTCGGCGCAGCCGCAGCGGCCACAGTCTGAGAAGCGGTAGCACCGATGACAGCCACGCCATCCTTCTGACCGGTCAGGGTCACGGTTCCCGCCGCCGTGGGGGCCAGTGTAGCAGACACGGTCACATGGTAGTAGCCTTGGCCCAGCAGGGTGATGGTGTTGCCGTCCTGCCGGATGTTGCAGCCGAACCGCCGGGAAGTGATGCCGACAGGGATAACGTCGTTTACCGCCACGGTCTGAGCCGAGGTGTTGGCGGTATAAATCGCGGATTTAGACATAAAATATCTCCTTCCTTATATAAAATGGCGGAGCAGCCTTTGCCGCCCCGCCGATCCTCGCCAAAAGGGCGCATGTGTCAGATGTTACCACAGCCGTTGCTGCAGCCACAGAAGGGGCTCGGGCCAGCATTGTAGGAGTAGCCGTTGGGGTACCGGACTACGCCATACATCTGAGTCTGAAGCTCCAGCTGGCTGATCCGCTGGTTCTGTGCAGCGATAGTCTGCTCATACTGCTGTTTCTGGAGCTCGGCAAACTTCGCGTCAATGTTGGAGTTGATCGCGCAGGTCTGTTTGTCCATCTGGGCTGCCAGGTTGGCAGTCGCCAACCGGTTGTCGCAGCCACACTGAGCAAGCTGTGCCTGGATGCCGTTGCCGGTCTGCAGGATGGCGGTGTTGGTGCCCGCCTGAGCCAGAGCAACTTCCTTGCCCAGCTGGTCGATGTTGCCCTGCATCGTGTAGCCGAGATTGCAGATGCCGTCGCCAATGTTGGTCAGCCTGTCGTTCAGCTGGCCAAACTGCTGGCCGAAGAGGATTTCCTGCTGGCTTGCCGCAGTGGCATACTGGCCGTACTCGCTGGTGCGGTTGCCCCAGAGGCCGCCGTTGCCGCCCATAAAGACGAACAAAAAGAGGATGATGATCCACCACGCGCCACCCTGGCCCCATCCGTCGTTATCGTTGCCACGGGTCACGGCAGCGATATCGCTCAAAGACATGTTATCCATAGTTGATTTCCTTTCTTGTAAATTGTGAATATATTTTAAGTTGTGCGCACAACTCTCCGACTACTTGAGGAAAGGCATGATCTGCTTGGCCATTGCCTCCAGTTGCTGATACTGAGCATCCGACATCTGACCGGACTTCCGCAGTATCTCCACCTGTTGCTTCGGGTCGCCCTTAAAAGAGGCCCGGAACTGCTGGAACTGCTGCAAAATCTGCGCCATGTTGCCCAGAGGGCCGGGAAAGCCGGACGGCGCACCGCCGCCCATAAACTGCATCAACGGGTTGCTCATCGTTATGCCTCCTTAGTCCGGGTAGATTTTGCGGCAGAGGTGGGCTGTAACTGACTCATCGCTTGAGAGATCGCGGCGTTGATCCGCTCTTCCATCTGCTGCTCGGTCACATAGTTGCAGCCCGGTGCCGGTGTCTGCATAGCTGCCGGGTCGAACTTTGACAGCCGGTAGTACTCCGTGGTCGCGTAGCCCACCGCACTGGCCGTTTTGACCGCGATGACCGCATCGTTTTGCACCATGATCCATCGGGTCTCTCCTGCTTGAGCAACCACCTTGTCTACATCCGCGATGGTCGGAACCATCAAAAACGGGTTTTGCGCCACCTGCGGCTGCTGCATCTGGCCGTATCCGTTGTACGGCTGGCGGTTGTACTGATTCGGCTGTGACCAACCGTCATACATGCCCATATTGCAATCCTCCCTTGCTTTTGTGGCCTAAGTGTAGCAGTTTGGCCGGATGCGAGTGCGCAGGGAGTGCGCAACGAAAGAAACAAAAAAGCGCCCATGCAAAAAATGCACAGGCGCTGAAAAAAGCCGTATAACAAACAATCCCCCGATGTCCACTGTGGACACCGGGGGATTGTCGCATCGTCAGAAAAGACGTTTTATTTTGTCCAGCCGGTAGCACACGGCTCTCCGGCTGTAATGTGTCTGTGCTGCAATGTCCGGCAGCGGGAGCCGCTCAACGTACCGCAGTAAGGCTATCTTACGGTCTACCCTCCCAAGCGGTGCGCTTTTGATGGCTGCGGTCATCTGCTGTCGGTTAAGCTTTTGCAGCGCAGCGGGCAGCACTACGCGAGCCGCCGCCACAGGCAGCACAGAGCCAGAAAGGCTGCGGGAGCTGTCCGGCGTTGCGCACCATTACGGTAACGGCACCGAGATGGTATGTTTTCGTGAGGTCACGAAAACGTCCACAGACCATTTTCGTGGCGTGACGAAATTGCTCTTGTGCGGCGTACATTTTGCCGGGGTTGGCAAAATGGTCGTATGTAGTGCTTGCCATGATATCCTCCTTTAGCCGTTTTCAAACGAAATTGATTTGTTTGCCCACATCACGCATTCCTCTAGCTTTGTCATGGCAAGAGACTTTTCACGTCCATCATGGCAAACATCATTGATGCATTTTTCAAGCTGCTTTGCACTGTCAAGGACAAACTTCATCCTGTCCTGCTGGACGCCAGTTACTTTTCTTGAATCGAGCCTACTCATTGATTTACTCCTTTCCAAGCGCCGACCGTGCCCGGTCAAAGAAAAATTGAACGGCCTTGCTCATGGTCTCTTCGGTAATAGCCCAGCTGATCAGCTTGCCCCACCGGCTATGGTCCAGATAGGTGCGCAGCATCTTGACGCACCACGCCTTGCGCTCTGCGCCGCGCTTGGTGCCCTGAATCTCACGCTCTGCTTGGTCGATGAGGTCAAGCACCAGCGTCCTGACCGCTGCGCCGTAGCCCAGACGGATAAGCCCCAGCACAAGCGACACAGTGCCTACAACAACGAGCACCAGCGCCAGCCATGCGGGCAGCGGGGTAAGAATAGTGTTAAGGATGGTTTCCATGATTTGTTACTCCTTTCAGTCACAGAGGGGCAGGGCTTTGACCCGGTTATACAGATCTGTGCCGGTTCCGTTGCCGCCCAGTGCGTGATAGCTTTTGTAAAGATATTCGATGTTTTTCAGGCCGCCAATGTCAATGCTACCTTGCTTGATGTAAAAGGTACAGGACTGGTACAGGCGGTCGTGCATGATGGCCAGTAGGCCGTCTTTGATGGTCTTGTACTCGGTCACCTTTTTGACAAGGTAGCCCCATCCAAGGCCCAGCAGCCCGATGGCCCATTCCGTCCAGTGCGCAGAGATGTACGAGAGAATCTGCTGCATGGGCTTATACCTCCCGGAGACGGGTCAGGCTCTTCTTCTGGATGATGTCCGCGTAGTCCTTGTACGCATGGCTCAGGTCAACGCCCTTGCTCACACCGGGGATGGTGCCCTCGCTGGTGTACTGCCACATGCCAAAGGGCCAGCCGGGGGCGGGCTTGTCCTTGCGGTAGGCGGCAAGCCAAACGTCGTAAGGCTTCAGCGCCGCGCCGCCCATATAGAGGTTGGTCTGCCCGAAGTACAGGCCGGTGTAGAGCATAGCGTAAACGCCCCAGCTCTCCACGACGCTCAGGCAGTAGGCCACAAGGTCGGTGAGCTTGCTCTTGCCGATGGCGGTCTGGCAAGCGTCCTCAATGTCCACGGCGATGGGGAGCTGGAAGTTCCTGCCGCCCAGCGCGGAGCGGAAGAACGTCAGCTCCCTGTCGGCTTCGGCGCGGGTGACGGCCTTGAAATAGCCGTACACGCCCACCGGGATGCCCAGCCGGGCACACTCGGCGTAGTTGCGGGCGAAATAGAGGTCGAGGTAGGGCTTGCTAACTTTGCCCGCCCCGCTGTTGCCCATGGCCCGCAGCATCACGCCGTCGATTTTGCCGCTGCGCTTCACCGCGTCCCAGTCGATGCGGCCCTGCCAACGGGAGACGTCTAGGATGGTCTTATCAGCCATTTCCCTGCGCCTCCTTGTCCAGCTCGGCCTGTACGCGGGCCCGCCAGCGGGTCGGAACGTCGTCAATGGTGAAGGTGCCGTCAAACTGGTGGAGTTTGATCTGCGTCACGTAAAATTGTACCATGTCATACCTCCTGTGCGGCCAGTTCGATGAGACCGGCTTCCAATGCTGCTATCCGCTCCTCGATGGTGGGCAGGGTGCTTGCCGGTTCCGGCTCTGGCACCGTGCCGCCCTCTGCCACCTCGTAGCAGTTGGCCTTATCCTCAATGCCCCACAGCGTGTCGCCCACCGCACAGGCGGCGTTGTGGGCATTCACCGCCTCAGCCATGGCGGCGTAAGCGGTGCACTCTTCCTGTGTCACCACAGGCTTTGCGATGATGTAGCCCAAAATGATTTCTTCCATGTGTCTCCCTCCTTACTTCCAGCGGCCGATGACAATCCATTGCGCAATAGGAGACATCTGGGCCGAAGAAGTATTTTTGAAATAGATATCACAACTTGTGGTTAGTCTGCTTGTAGTGTGCAGCACAAGTTTTGAATAATTATCGTTTTCACTGTTTCCAGCAATCGTTAAGGATACCTCCGTGAAATGTCCTGACGCAAATGCAGCCGGATAGGTTATCGTGGCGGTTACAGTTGAATATGCGCGGACAGCAATTTGACCGGTTTCACCCCAGCAAATCTGCGTGCCATCCCCAAAGCGGACGTAGTCAGCGCCGGAGGCGACGATGCCGTTGTCTGCAACCCCTTCAAAGCGTCTAGCCTTGACGACACTATTGCGGCAATCGATACCAACGGCAGTTTTTTTATAATATATTTGATGTAAATCGGCTGCGGCAAAAGAAATACCATTCCATGATTCAATTACAAGATTGCTCAAACCTTCCTCTGGGCCATACGCAGCATCATTAGGGCCGGCATATATCTTTCCTGATATATTACCAAATATTAGTTCACCCGTCATCGCCCCGCCCGTCAAATCGAGCTTCCCCTCATTCAGCGCCGTTGCTGCCTTCTGTGCGTTGTTGACCTGTTTCATCAGGTAATTGTACCCGTGCTGTTCATCCATGCCGACTTCTGCGCCGGTCGGGGCGATGATCTGGCCGGATGTCCAATTTTCCGGGAGATCAGCGGGAAGAGGAATGTTTTTCAGGATATCATCCGCCATAAAGCAATGTTCCCTCCTTGAAGATAATGGTGTGTTTGAACTTTGTTCTGGACGTGGTTTCGATGCTAACATCGTCCTGTGTAAGGGCGGCTCCGAACGCATCTTGTGCGGAGATGGCAGAGACTCTTGTGATCTTTTCCGATGGCAGAAGCTCATACTGCAGCGTGACTGCCGCACCGGAAAGGCTCTTTGCGAGGTTCGGAACGGTATAATCGCCGTTCAGCTGCACCATGTTGATGTGATCCGCCATGTACGAGGCTAGGCTTGTCAGGAACAGCGGGGTCACAGATGCGGAAGCGGGCGCGGCGGCCGTCACCGGGACAAAATTATTTTGTCCCGGTGACGCGAAAGCGTCCTTGCCCAAAAGCCAGCTGCCCAGAAGATAGTGATACCGGCTTCCGTTTGCCAGCACGGTGTCCGCGCCCTCCAGAATAGAGAGATTTACGTCCACGTCCGTTTTTTCAGTAGCGCCAAAATAGCAGTCCGAGGAGTACAGCACCTCTCCGGCATCGTTCAGTATCTCGTAGTGCGTGACGGTCGGAATGTCCGCTATCGGTTCCACGGACGCTTCCAGCTTCAGATTCTCGCCTGAGATCGTCAACGTTTCAGAACCCACCTGCAGTGTCGCAGATGCAATGGCGCTTTTCAGCGGTTTCACGGTCGCTGCGCGGTTGAGCCGTGCCGTCGTGGCAAGCTCTGCCGCCTTGTGGGCCACGTCCAGAAGAAGCGTCTGCGTCAGTGTCGGCGATGCAGCAGCCTTTGCGGTCGTCCATCCTCCGAACTCGGCAAACGGCTTTTTCCCAAGGGCCCAGCCGCCCAGACGATACTGATAATTGTATTTCTGCACCTCGACCTGCTCTGTGATCAAGATCCCGGTCTTGAGGTACGGCATACTGATAAAGACGATGTGAGCGGGCTTGATCTGGTTGATCAGGTGCGTCACCTCGTCGTAGTACGACTGGCTCTTTGCGCTCGTCGCAAGCCTCAGCTCGTAGAGCGGGTATGTGATGGAGCACGTCCATTCACCCGCGCCAATCAGCTCATCCAGCTTCTGATACAGAAACCCCAGTGTGTAGGGCGGGCGGGTCGCAATGCGGGTCATTACACGCTGCCTGCGGAACGCCAGAGACTCCTTTTCCGGGACAGCCACGATGTGAAACACCTTTTCCCACCGTGCAACGGAATCCTCGTCCATGGTCTGGAAAAAGAAATTGCTTTGAACCCCTTCCACAGAACCGGCCAGCCGATCAAATTCCGCCTTTTCGGCAGCACAGATCTGCTGGTAATCCTGCACTTCCCGGTAGATGGGCGGCAGCAGCGGCAGCAGTTCATGCGAAAGATCAAGCTTCATGCAGTGTCACCGTCCCAACCACAGGGACCTGCTGCCGTTCGCCGGTCTCTGTCAGAATCAAATCGTCCGCGGCTCCGTTCAGCTGGACGTTTGTCACGTTTACCACGCCCTCTGCCGTGATGATGGCCGCAGATACGCGGGCCGTGTAGACGTTGGCGCTATACTCAATTCCGGTCTTGCTGATATTGGTCTCCCAGCTTTTCCGCACATTGAGCAGATATTCCTCCAACGCCTCCCGTACCACGGTGCGAACTGTATCCAGCGAGTAGCTGGGCAGGAGTGTCACCGATGCGGTGACCGAAACTTCCAGCTTCTCCGGGGCCGTGATCGTTACCTTTGCACCGATGGGCGCAAGACCGAGCCCCTGCCCGGAGTACGGCACCGGGTCGATGGTGTTCTGAATGGTCTGCACAAGGTCGGTGGATGCAGGCAGCCAGTCCGCACCCAGAACGGAGCAGAGCACCGTGCCGCCGCCTCTCCATGTCGGGTACACCTGCACAGCGCCCACACCGTCCAGCTTTTTGATCTCCTCCACGTACTGCGCCACATTGCCGCCAAAGGAGCGGCTGTTCAGCGACGCTTCGATGCGGGCGCGGAATTCGTCATCGGTCTCGGTCTCGTCTCCGGGTGTCAGGATATCCGAGATCCGGGCAGAGGTCAGGCCCTGAATGGTGTCGATGGGTAGGATAGGGCCGGTGTAGTCGTTGCCGATGGTGCCGGGTGTTTCGGCCAGAAGGCGGTAGGTGTGCCCGGAACCCAGAGCGGACAGCGCAATAAAGTTGATGCTGTCCGCGCCGTTGATGGTAGAGAACCGGCTGCCCAGCGGGATATCAATATTGAACTCGCCTTTTCGCACCGCTGCCGTGGCCTGCTTGCGGGTAACGCTGGCGATGGGGGCCAGCAGATCCAGAGCTCTGCCGGTGGCTGTCTGAAAAAACGCCTGCCGCTGCATCATGTTCAGGGAAAGGAAGAACCCCTCAAAGACATAGGCGGCGGGAGAAAGAGCTGTTGGGATAGGGCTTGTGTCCCGCTTGTCGTAGTCGTCCGGGATCTGAGACAGCATATAGTCCAGAATCGCCCGGTACTGTGCGGTAGAAAAATCGATCATGCTGCGGTGTTCACCTCCGTGCTTGCCTGCATTTCGCCGTAGATCGTGGAGACGGTAAAGGACGCTGTCAGGGCCTGTCCCTGCACCGTGTAAGAGAAGTCCTTCACGCCGGTCACCCGGTCATCCACGGTCAGGGCCTCTTCCAGGCGGCGCTGCAGTTCGGCAGCCACATAGCCCGGGTCTTGCCCCAGCAACCCCTCCCACTCCATGCCGCTGTAAGAGCGGAAGATCTGCCAGCGATAACGTTCCACATTCAGGATGATGTTCACGGCCTGTTTTACAGCCTCGTACCCATCGCATTCCCCGGTGATGCGGCCGGATGTCTGGTCAATAAACCAGGTTCTGGACGGTTGAGAGACGTATTCCACGCCGCCGGAAAGGTCGATGGACGTGCCTGTGGGAAGCGTAGCCATTACGATTCACCTCCGTATACTCGGGAAAGCACAATGAATTTCTGGCCGCTCTGAACGCGGAGCAGCAGCACTTTGTCCCCGGCTTTCAGGGCCGGGTTCAGGATGATGTACTTTTTGTCCTTGCTCAAAGGCAGCGCAGCGCCGTTTTCCCAGCCCACAAAGTTTTCTGCCTGAACCTTTGCGTCAAACCCATCCGGCAGGGCCGACCACTCCGTGAAGTAGGGCGGGGATGTGAATGCGTCCTCGCTTGGGCCGGATGGCGTTGCGTGCTTGTGCTGCAGGATTTTGATCTCGTGCCGGTGGCGCAGGATGGGAATTTTCTTTTCAATGACAGGCTCTGCCAGATAGAGCACAGCCTGTTTCAGCGGGGCCATTGCTTCACTGATCTGGATCTCCAGCTCATCATCGTCCGGCGGGGCTTTTGTCACTGTGCCGATCTGCAGGTCTGTGGGCTGCCCGGCATCGTTGGTCTGCCGGTAGATCTCCTGCAATACTGCCAGTAAATCCACTCTTCTCCCTCCTTACAGTGCTTTTGCTTCCAGTTCCATGGTGTGCTCGTCATTTTTGAAGGTGTGCTCCGCCTTTTCCAGCATGACATACCGCTTGAACGGCTCACCGTCCAGATCGGACAGGTTCACCAGGATCAGCGCCCCGGCCCGCAGGCCCGGCACGCCCAGAGAAGAGAACTTGAGCTGCTTCAGTACCCGGTTGTAATATTCCAGGCTCACCTTCGCCTGTTCCTGCACTTGGGCATCGTTGGCAGCCTCGTCCACGGTCTGATACAGCTGCAAAAGGCCCCATTTCCCGATGTGCTCCGAATCCTTCATCACAAAAACATCCGCCTTACCCGTCTCCTGATTGGGCCGGGCCAGCTTGATGCTGTTGTAGGTCTGGGTGTCGATGGAAGAATCGAAGGTGTAATTCGTCATCAGACTGTAATCGCCAATGACGATGTCGGTTTTCAGGTCGTTGGCCTCTTTCAGGGCCAGCCCGTCACCGGAATCATAGAATACATAAACCTTGCCGGTGTTGAGCAGGGTCTTTTGCACCGCGGTGTTGATGATGTCGATGCAGCTTTTATCCTGCATGATGAGGGAGGGCAGCTTGTAGCCGGTATCGGCCAGTTCCCCCACGTCCAGCTCAAAGTCCTCCGCGATCTGCTTAATGATGTCCCCGGCACTCTGACCATAGAAGGAGTAGCTGGCATTGGCCTTGAGATACCGGATACGGTCATAGCAGACCACGTCCACCGGTCCCCAGCGGTCAAAGCCCCGGGTAAACACCCAACCGTAAAACTGAAGCTGGCCATTTACGGAAAAGCGGATCACGTCTCCCTCTTCCAGCTTGGATTCCGGGGTGCGCAGGTAGGTAAAGGTCAGTTTGCCCGGCTGACCGGTGCGCTGGGTAGACCAGACCACCTGCGTGGTGCTGTTCGTCAGGTTCAGGGTGTTTCCGGTGGCTTTCTGAGCGGCCAAAAGCTCATAGGTCATCCCTCCACCTCCTGCAGACTACTTTCCGGCATCCACCCCAGCACAGTGCCGCCGGTGTCTGCCACACAGACGGGGCAGGGCCGGGCACGGTCGATGATGCGCCGCACCACAACGATCTGACCGTGGATACTGGTCAGAACCTCCTCCCCGCTGCCGGTGCCGTAGACCTTCCCGGTGGCTTTCCGCCTGCTCCCCACAACAAGCTTGTCTGAGTGGGTGCTTCTGGTGGGGGTCAGGGAGAGCTTTACAGCGCCTGCGGCATCCACCGCAGTGTTTACCGCCGTGACTGCTGAAACAGCCCGTGCGGCCACGCTGGCCACGTCAGAGACGATGCTGTCCGGGGAAAAGGTTCCGGTCTGGCCAGCACCCTGCACAACAGCTCTCTGCGGGGAGTAATCCTTGTACTCGGTCAGGCTCAGGTCAAAATAGAAATCCCCCGTCTCCGCGCCGCGCTCCTCTGCCTTGAAGCTGGTAACGAGGCACCGAAAGCCCAGGCTCGGCCCCAGGAACGGAACGCCGTTCTCATAGAACCGGACGGGCGTGTAGACGATGGGGGATTTTTTCTTCATGGCGGTGGTGAAGAACGCCATATACACCGCCGGGGGCAGATGAATGCCGGTCTGGCCCGGCAGCCGCCGCCCGGGCAGCAGGCCCGAGATGGACACGGTGCGCAGGTTCGGCGTGCGGGGCTGCATGATAGGGCCAAGGCCCAGCACGTTATAGGTTCCGTTGTCAGCAGAAAGGGTCTCCGGCAGCTTTTCCGGGTTGATGGGCAGGGCGATCACCGTTGCGCCGCTGGAAAAATACAGTTTGTACAGGGACATTTCTTTCTCCTTACTGCACGGTAACGGTGCTGCCTGCGTTCATCAGATCCACCAGAACGTCCCGCAGGGTGTCCGCAAGGTTCCGGGCATCCTTTTCGGTGTCGCCGGTGTTCTGGCCCTGCACGGTGATCATGGGGGTCTGGCTTGTCAGGTTGACGTTGTTGACATACCTCCGCTCTGCCACATCCACCAGCATCTTGATCTGCTCATCAGACAGGTCAACGGTCTTTGCGATCTTGCCGGTGTTTTTGTCGATGTTGCCCAGCAGGTCTTTCACGTATGCCGCCTGCGGAATTTCCAGCTCTCCCGTGCCGGTGCCCATAAGGCCGGATTTTCCGAGGTTTGCGCCCCAGTTATAACCAGTTTTGTAGGACTTGCTTAGGTCGAAGTTCTCCCACGGCTTGATATACTCTTTGTATCCGTTCTGTTTGATGGTCCAGTTCCGGCCATATTCCAGTTTTCCGATGAGCTTATCGATTTCGGATGTCATGTTCACTTCCACGCCCGGAATCATGTTGATAAGGCCTTCCAAACCCTGCGCTACGTTCTGGACGTACTTCAGAATGGTGATGGACATATCATAAAAGAGAACATCAATTGCTGTGATTGGGTCATTGAACGCATTGCCCAGAAAGTTCACAAATGCGGCAAAGCCATTGTGCAGCGGAACCAATGTACCGTTGAGGATGAATGCCCCCATCGTTGTAAAGGCTCCGGTGATGATGCCCGTGGCTGAAATGCTGGAACCGGTCAGCTTGTTGAATGCCGCCACGCCGCCATACAGTACCGCCACCAGCACCAGAACCGCCGCTGCAGTCAGGGCGATGGGATTCGCTGCCATAACGGCGTTATAGAACGCCTGCATGGATGCGGCTGTTTTGGTGGCCGTTGCGAGGATGTTTGTCCAGTTGGCGGCGATCAGGAGCACGCCGAACGCCGCGCCCAGACTGACCACCAGAGGAATTGCAACATCCAGATTGTTTGCCACCCAGTTGATGGCCGTCAGCAGCGGGTCAAGCGCCCGGATGGCGGTATTGCTTGCCACCGTCCAGACCTGCGCCCAGGTCATGGGGGTCTTTTCAAACTCCGCGTTCGTGTCCTTGGCCGCCGCAAACAGGGCGTTTTTCACGATGTCGGCGGTGATTTGGCCCTGCGAACCCAGTTCACGCAGCTGGCCCACGCTGACCTGCATATAGTCCGCAATGGACTTTGCGAGGGCAGGAGCCTGCTCCATCACGCTGTTCAGCTCATCGCCGCGCAGAACGCCGGATGCAAGACCCTGTTCCAGCTGAAGGATTGCGGCCTGCGCAGACGAACCGGACGCACCGGAAAGGGCCAGCTGTTTGTTCAGCTGCTCTGCGAACTGCACGATCTCTTTGGAGCTGCTGAACGCATCCCCTGCCATTGTGCCCAGCTGGGAGACCAGCCCCATTGTGTCGGTGAAGCTGCCCCGGGAACGCTGGGCGGACTGATAGATCATCGTTTCCAGCTCCTGCGTGGTCTGCAGGCCGTCGTTCATCCGGTCGAGCCGGGCACGCATGGAGACCAGGCTGTCAGACAGGTCAACGGCCTTTTTCAGGCCCTGAATGCTGACATAGGACGCGGCCAGCCGGAGAACCGA
>ERZ1034920.476-NODE-476-length-31719-cov-55.263675_pt1 | contig 31719 bp, 26 predicted proteins | sample MGYA00520688_ERZ1034920 | MGnify/ENA primary metagenome ERZ1034920 (study PRJEB33766, sample SAMN09781785) | gut metagenome | biome: gut microbiome | host: Homo sapiens | place: Madagascar | study: EMG produced TPA metagenomics assembly of the PRJNA485056 data...
TATCTCTATCCCAGACGATAAGGCTGAGAAGATTGCTACTGTAGGTGACGCTATCTCTTACATCGAGGAGAACGCTAAGTAATTTAGCAACTAATTTATACTAAATGGAATTAAAGAGAGTTGTTGTAACAGGTCTCGGTGCTGTGACTCCAGTTGGTAATACTCCTGAGGAGACTTGGGAGAGCCTTTTAGCTGGTAAGAGCGGTGCTGCACCTATTACTCATTTCGATACAACCCTTTTCAAGACCAAGTTTGCTTGCGAGGTTAAAAACCTGAACATCAATGATTGGATTGACCGTAAGGAGGCTCGCAAGCTTGACCGTTATACTCAGTTGGCTATGATTGCAGCTATGCAGGGTGTAAAGGATGCTAATATCGATCTTGAGAAGGAAGACTTAAACAATGTTGGTGTTGTATTCGGTGTAGGTATCGGTGGTATCAAGACATTCGAGGATGAGGTGAAGTACTTTGGTACTCACGAGGAGAACGGTCCTAAGTTCAATCCATTCTTCATCCCTAAGATGATTGCAGATATCGCTTCTGGTCAGATTTCAATCCACTTCGGATTCCACGGACCAAACTACACTACTACATCTGCATGTGCATCTTCAAGCAATGCTTTGGCTGATGCCTTCAACCTGATTCGTTTGGGCAAGGCAAACATCATCGTGAGCGGTGGTGCCGAGGCTGCTATCTGTGCATGTGGTGTAGGCGGTTTCAATGCTATGCACGCATTGTCAACACGTAATGATGACCCAGAGCATGCTTCACGTCCATTCAGCGCAAGCCGTGATGGATTTATCATGGGCGAGGGTGCTGGTTGCTTGATTCTCGAGGAACTTGAGCACGCTAAGGCTCGTGGTGCGAAGATTTATGCTGAGATGGTAGGTGAGGGCGAGAGTGCCGATGCTTATCACATCACAGCATCTCATCCTGAGGGTCTTGGTGCTAAGCTCGTTATGGAGCGTGCACTTGCTGATGCCAATCTGAAGCCAGAGGATATTGATTACATCAATGTTCACGGTACATCTACTCACGTAGGTGATATCTCAGAGGCTAAGGCTATCAAGGCTGTCTTCGGTGATGCTGCTTACAAGCTCAACATCAGTTCTACCAAATCAATGACTGGTCACCTCCTCGGTGCTGCTGGTGCAGTAGAGGCTATGGCTTGTGTTCTTAGTGTGAAGAACGATATCGTTCCTCCTACTATCAACCACGAAGAGGGTGATAATGATCCTGAGCTCGACTACAACTTGAATTTCACCTTCAACAAAGCTCAGAAGCGTGAGGTTCGTGCTGCATTGAGCAATACATTCGGATTCGGTGGTCACAACTGTTGTGTAGTATTCAAGAAGTATGCTGAATAATTTAATAGATAGAATAAAGCTCTCTTTCCGCAAGGATAAAGAGCTTTATTTTTCTTTGTACCAGATTCTTGGTTTCTATCCTCACAATATCAGTTATTATAAGATGGCGCTGATGCATAAGAGCATTATGCACCGCAATTCCAAGGGAAAGCCTGTCAACAATGAGCGATTGGAATTCTTGGGAGATGCCGTGCTGGATGCTGTTGTGGGCGATATCGTATATCAACATTTCCCTGGAAAGCGTGAGGGATTTCTTACCAATACAAGAAGTAAATTGGTGCAGCGTGATACGCTCAATAAATTAGCCCAGGAGATGGGAATCAACCAGCTTGTTTTATCTAACGGACACAGTTCTTCTCATAACAGCTATATGGGAGGAAATGCTTTCGAAGCTTTGGTGGGTGCCATCTATTTGGACCGTGGTTATGATGCCTGCATGAAATTCATGAAGCAGCGCATTCTGGCAAAAATGATCAACATCGATAAGGTGGCTTATAAGGAGGTCAACTTCAAGAGCAAGCTGATCGAATGGAGCCAGAAGAACCGCGTGAACATTGAGTTTGTATTATGCGACCAGAAGAAGGATGGTAATGGAAACCCTATGTTTACTTTCCTGGTGACGATAGAAGGCATAGAGGGTGATAAGGGCACTGGATATTCCAAAAAGGAAAGCCAGCAGGCTGCTTGTAAGCTTACCCTGGAGCGATTGCGCAAGGAACCGCAGTTTATAGATGCTGTATTCTCTGCCAAGGCCAACAGAACCAAGATGGAAGAGGAACCTGTGGAGAATGTTCCTGATACTGAGGTGAAGGACGACTTCATTATCTCTCAGAATACGGAAACTAAAGAACCGGAGAAGCATGAGAATGTCTTCAAGGAAGAGGTTTTCGAGGATAGGGCTGTCAAGAAGGTAAATACTGTCGAGACAACCGATTCACAGGAAGAAGATGAATTTGATTTGAGCGATATTTCCGCACAGCCTAAGATACAGAGCCGTGAGGACATCATCGCTGCAGCCGAAGCCGCTGCATTTGCAGAGGAGTAGGGCAGGAAAGAAGAATATATTGATAAAGCCTCGGATGAAAATGAAAGCATTGTATCCGAGGCTTTATATTATATGTATCTTTGGTGCAGAAATATATAAATATGATGGAAAAAAGTATTATTTTGCGAGTAATGGGTATGGACTTAAACAAGAGAATAATGAATAGATTAAGTCTATTATTCTTTCTTATTTTATTTTCAATGCTATTATCGTGTACTGGTAATAAAGCCTATGATCAACAGCTGAGTAAGGCAGACAGTATCATGGATATAGCAGACGATTCTGCCCAGATAGCTATAAAAATGCTGGATGCTTTAAAACCTGAATGGTCTAAATTTACTAAAGCTCAAAGGATGCGTTATGATTTACTTTATCATAAGGCAATGAATAAGGCATATATAGATTTTACTTCAGATAGTACTATGCTGGCTGTTGTAGATTATTATGAGCATCATGGAACTGCTAATGACAAGATGTTGGCATATTACATTTTGGGGTGCGTATATAGGGATATGCATGAGGCACCAATGGCATTGGAGTATTATAATAAAGCAACGGAGCAGGCTGATACTACAGCCCAGGACTGCGATTATGCAACGCTATGTAGAGTGTATAGTCAAATGGGGGTATTGTTTTCAAAGCAATATTTACCATATCAAGAGTTATTTTCATTTGAAAAAGCTACCCATTATGCTTATAAAGCTCATGATACTTTAAATGCCATTCGATATTATTATAATAAAACTGGTGCTTATACGTATTTAGATAATGAAGATTCTGCTATAATTGTAAATACAAGAGCTGCAGAATTATTTAGAAAGCATGGGTATGATAGAGCTGCGGATATTGCTTTTGGTTGTAACTATGTTTACTATTTAAAAAGGAATAATATAGATAAAGCTAAGAAAGCTTTTGAAGCGTATAATAGAGCAAATTTTGTAGGAAATCAAAATTATGAAGATTCTTATGCTTTTTTGCTTTATGAGAAAGGTTTGTTTTTTTTACAGACAAACCAGTTAGATTCTGCTTATTGTAAACTCAATGAAAGTTTAAAATTTTCAAAATCATTTAGTAATAAGGCAATAATTACAAAAACTTTGGCTCAATACTACTTAAAAAGTAATAATCCAATCTTGGCAGCAAAGTATGCTATGAAAAGTACAGAATATAATGATTCTGATTTAGTTCGAGTAAGAAAAACTCAATTGCATCAGCTACAAGCTATGTATGATTATAGCAGAAACAAAAGACTTGCTATGGTAGCAGAACAGAAATCCGAGAAAAGAATTATGGTCATTTATGTTGTTATATTGTGTAGTATCATTCTGTTTTGTCTCTCTATTTTTATCTATAAATTGCAGATGAATAAAAAAAATCATAGAATATCTCTTATTCAGCAATTATATAATGATAGTTTGTTAAAACTTCAATCAAATCAAAGAGAATTGCAGCGAGTTAAAGACCTTAATGAATTAGAAGTAATACAACAAAAGGAAGAAGTTATAATGAACTTAAAAAATACAATAAAAGATATTCGTGAAAAATTCTCTGGTTCATTACTTACTGATACAGATATTATTTTACAAAATTCAGCAATATTTAGAAAAATACAATTTATAACATTACATCCAAAAGAGAAATTATCAAATGAGGATTGGATAGAGTTAAGTGACTTAATAGAGCAATTAATACCGTCTTTTCCACAAATGCTTAAAAATCGTCTAACGGAAAAAGAATATCATATTTGTTTATTAATAAGACTTCATATTTCACCATCTTCTATAAGTAATCTTGTAGGATTGTCAAATTCTGGAGTTTCACTTTCCAGAAAAAGGATGTTGGAAAAAGTGTGTGGAAAAGATGGAACGGCTAAAGATTTTGATAAATTCATTCTCTCTTTATCTTAAAGAAAATACTGTAAAATTTTAGTAAAATAAAATGTAAGGTATTGATAATGAGTAAGTTGTATTTGATAGTAAAATATGTGTAAATTTTTATATAGATATTTTATTTGAAGTTTGTATGGTTATTTGTAATTTTGCACCCAATCAAAATAATTAATAAGATGAATAAATTTAAAATTATGGTCATTTGTGGGGCAATGTTTTTGTGTTCTTTACCAATTATGTCTAAAAAGTACTTTTTATATAGTACTATTATTAATAATGACAAACATACACAAAATGGTAGCAGAGTTCCTAAACGATCATTGGGTGTTGATTGTACCAATAATGTTCTTACTGTTCCTGAGCAATTATTAGGCTATACTTTAACAGTAACTGATGAGGAAGGAAATGTGTTTTCTTGTTTCTTGACAAGTAATGTAATATCTTTACCTTCTTATCTTGTTGGAGAATTAGATATTCTGTTAACAAGTGGAAATCATACTTTCAAAGGTATCATTGACGCCAAATAATTTTTCATTTGTTTTGAATTTGGTAATTATAAATAATTAAAAGTTTAGTTAAATGAAGTATTTAATGTTATTTTTTTGTACACTGACATTTCTTGTGTCTTGTACTGATGATCAAGATGGTTTTGTAGACCAAAAAGTATCAGCAAACAAAGCTGATGTTTGTGTTGTTGCTATTTCAAATGGTAAGATAGCATCTATAGCTAACCCTACAGAAACGGATTTTGCTTTATCTTTTAAAGATGAGAAAAGTTTTACAGAGTTTAAAGAGAAACTGAATAGTCTTTCTAGTGATGAGCAAGCTTTATTAGTGGCTTCATATGGGGTTAAAAATCTTCATGATTTGGCTTCTGAGGCTGATAGTGAACTTGAAAAGATGGGAAATAGTGTATCTTCTATGTCTGAGTTTAAAAAACTTTATGGACAATATATAGAGAAATATAAGGGAGTTTTGGTTACAGATTCTCTGGATAAGTCTGATGTATCTTTATATGTGCCGAATGGAGACAGTCCAGAATCTTATATTGCAAATGAAAAGGGTTATTATGTTGTTGGAAACAAGGTAATTTCTTATAATCTTTCTAAGATAAAATCAGCAAGAACAAATAGCCTACAAACGAGAGCTGTTGAAGCTGGAACTAATGATGTTTGTTTTAGGCCATTAAGTAATAAAAAAATATTTTTTAGAACATATTTGGAACAAGAACGTGTAAGAGTTGCTATGCATGCAAAGAAACATATGTGGTATGGGTGGAAAAATGATCCTGCTCGAAATTATTTCTTTGATTCTTTTATACAAAATGTCAATTATGTTAGTTTAAATAGTAAGGGACAAGAAGTAGTTTCTCCGAGATTGCCTAGATATGTTTTTACAAACAATGTCAATAATGGATTTAATATAATATTAGCAGAACGTGTAAATAGACTGCAAAAAGTAACTGGATTTTTTGCAGTATGGTGCGACTATACTGCAGAACATGATGCATCTGGTAATTATGAATTCGAAAAATCAGAAGGAGTGATGGTACCAAAATGTTTGGAAAGTAAGGCACAAAAGGTTAATGTGGATTTAAATTAATTTAGCATCATATTGTTATGAAGAAATTCTTCCAAATAGCTGTATTAGGGGCGTTATTAATGGCTCCTGCGTGCGGAATGGCACAAGAAACTCATGTGGATGTTCATGTGGGTGCAAATTTATCAGGGTTTGTAGGTGGTAATGATTCTCAAGTGCAGGATAAAAAAGTTCGAGTTGGTTCTGAATTTGGGGTTGGTTTGTCTTATGAAACTAAAAATAAAATAGTACTCTCCAGTGGTTTCAATTTTTTATTGGTTTCTAATAAAATGTCTGTATTGTCTGACTATTTATCTGAAGGAAAGTTGGCATTTACTTATCCTGAAGTGAATGCTAAAGAAATAGCTTTGGAAGTGCCAGTGAAGATTGGTTATGATTTCCGCTTAGGTACCAAACTTAATTTTATACCTTCCATAGGAGTTTATGGCAGATATTCTACTGCATCTTTAAAAGATGATGTTACAGAAAATTTTGTTGGAGATATACCTAATACATTCAAATGGAATTGTTTTGAGAATCATTTAAATAATAATAATCGATTGGATGCTTATAAGCGTTGGGATGTTGGAGCTTTGGTAGAAGCTAAGTTCCTATATGCTGGTCATTATTCTCTATTATTGGGTTATTCTAGAGGATTTATAAAAAAATCTTCTCAATTCAAAGTTAAGAATCATAGTTTGAAACTTACTATAGGATATTCTTTTTAGGGTCATTGAATTTATAACAAGATATAGTTTGTGGGCTATCTCTTTAAACTGCAAAAAAATAATAGCAATATTTCGGTAAATTCCCCAATATTGCTATTATTTTTTTCCTAAATATCTGAAACTAAGCAAGTTTGACATCCTTTCCATCTATCCTTCAATTGTAATAAAGGTGCCAATAACTATCCGACAGGATGGAAAAATGTGGAACCTGGAAGGAAACATGAGGCTGTATCTGAGTAATGCAGAGTTGATAGAGTTTTATCCAAGTAAGTATCTGGATGAGTTTTGTAAACAAACGAAGGTGAAACTGATAGATGTTTATAATGACTATTTGGATAGCTATAAAGCTATCAGATATGATAAGTTAAAGATAGGTACTAAGTACTTTCCTAATCATTTTATTCCTATCATGAAAAATATCTCTATTAAAAACAGTTTTGGCAGTATCAATGGTTCGTTCTTTAAGGGGAATTTTTATATTGACTTGAAGAAAAATAAGCTTTATTACGAATAAAATATGCAGCTAATGAAGACTGCGCGTTTGCAGAGAAATAAAAGCAGATAATAAAGGCTTTAGTGATTGGTTATTTCACTAAAGCCTTTATTGGTATTATCATATTTTTTGCGCAAATAAATCATCCATTGTGATTTGTTTTTGCACGATATCGCTATGTTTATTCTCCTTTATCCCAAAGGAAGTAATGAATGTAAGGATGAGAGATTTTTTAGTTTTTGTTTCTTCTAAGAATGTACTGATTTTATTTTGCAACTTTTCTTCGTATTCCTTACTAATCTCAAATGGACCATTATAGAATTTAATTTCACAGAGATTGATGGTTTCATCTTTGCGATCTATAAGTAAGTCGATTTGCGCGCCCTTTTCTGTTTTGTTGCTACGCCAGGAACATACTATCGTTTGAACACCCGATATACCGAGGGACTGTTTGATGCTCTCTATATGGTTTAGGCAGAGCATTTCAAATGATAGTCCTATCCATGTATGGTGCATAGGCGTATTTTGTGATGAAGACCAGAAATGAGAGTCTTGGTATTTATTGTGTTTGATGAATTTGAAGTAGAAGAGCGTGTAGAAATCTATCAATTGAAATAGTGTATTTCGTTTCTGACGAGAATCACCGCTCATTCTGGTGCTGGTGGAGAATGGCTCATATAAACGGATGAAACCGCATTGTTCCAACTCCTCTAATACCGTGGAGAAAGCTCCATTGTCAGTAAGACCTGACGATTTCACCAATTCTTGACGTGTCATGCCAATACCCTTGTTGGCAAGAGTAGTAACCACGGCAATATGGTCGGTAGATTTTTTGAATAAGGCACGATATAGTTCGTCGAACTCACCTTTTAATTCTGCATTTTCCGCAAAGAATAGTTGGTCAATGTTTTGTGCCAAGCTCTTCGATTTGTCCATCATGGATAGATAATACGGTATTCCACCCATCACCATATAGCATTCAGCTATTTGTTTTCTGCTATATCCGAAGTGATATGTTTGGAAGTATTCTTCACACTCATGTAGTGTAAATGGTTTAAGAACCAAGTGGTGGGTTAGGCGATTGTGTAATCCTCCACGATTGTGAATTAAGTTGTTGATCATCCAAGAAGTGGCAGAGCCACAAACGATGAGTTTGATATCATTACGTAGTACAGCCCAACTATTCCAAAAGTTTTCCAATGCAGGGATAAAGCCAGATTTGGCAGTATCCATCCAAGGCAATTCATCTATGAAAATGACTTTTTTGCCGTGGGGGAGTGATTCCAAATATTGTTCAAGGCCATAGAATGCCAATAACCAACTCTTGAAAGTTTGAAGAGTTGCAGAGTGAGTATATTTTTGCAGAGCTATGCTAAAGTTGACAAGTTGTTCGCTTTTGCCAACGCCATGCATTCCTGTCATGAAAAAGGTAAAATGATCCTTTACGGCTTTTCTTATGAGAAAAGTCTTTCCCACACGTCTTCTTCCGTAAACGGCGATAAACTCAGATCTTTCAGAGTTTAAATATTTGTTGAGGTCTTCAAGTTCGACTTCTCTTCCTACCAACTCCTGTTCCATATTTGATTCGTTATTTTTTGCGCAAAGATACAAAAAAGTGGCCATTAGCGCAAATTATTCACGGATAATCTGCGCTAATGTATGTAAAAATGTATGTTAGCGCAAATTATCTGTTGAATCTTTTATCGTGTCCGCTTTGGGGAACTGCTATCATTTTTATATTGACTTGAAGAAAAATAAGCTATATTACGAATAAAATATGCGAATTCCGAGCCTTAGTCATTCTTCTTTTCTTTTTAAAGTCATATATTTAATATTAAAAATAGTAAAAACTTTCTCTATATGAAAAGTTTAGGTTAATTTTGCAACTCAAAAGATATTAATATCATATATGAGTTTAACAAGTATAGTAAGCAACGTCTTCAAACCTCGCCAAAAGGAGTTGGAGAAGTACCTTTATGATGCAGAACATATGCAGCATAAAGTACTCATGCACCTTATCAATAAGGGCAAAAATACAGAATATGGCGTTAAGCATCTACTAAATACGACTGATAGTTACGAGAAATTCGCAAAAAATGTACCTGTCAATTCCTATGAGGAACTGAAAGGGGATATCGACCGTATGCGCCACGGAGAGCAGGATGTTCTCTGGCCTGGAACCGTGAAATGGTATGCTAAGTCGTCTGGTACTACCAATGACAAGAGTAAGTTTATCCCTGTTTCACGAGACGGATTGCATGGCATCCACTATGCCGGTGGCTTTGATGCCGTGGCATATTATCTCCGTAATAATCCGAAAAGTAAACTGTTTGATGGCAAGAGTCTGATTCTCGGCGGCAGCCATTCACCTAATTATAATGTAGAGGGAAGTCTGGTGGGAGACCTGAGTGCCATTCTCATCGAAAATATCAATCCACTTGCCAATCTGGTGCGTGTTCCTAAGAAGCAGACAGCTCTTCTGAGCGATTTCGAGGTGAAACGCGACCGCATTGCCCGTGAAACGATGAATAAGAACGTAACCAATATCTCGGGTGTTCCAAGTTGGATGCTCAGCGTATTGGTTCGTGTGATGGAACTTTCCGGCAAGAAGCATCTGGAGGAGGTATGGCCTAATCTGGAGGTCTTCTTCCATGGCGGTATCGCTTTTACTCCTTATCGCCAGCAGTATGAGCAGCTCATCACTTCTCCTAATATGCATTATATGGAAACCTATAATGCCAGCGAGGGATTCTTCGGTTTGCAGGATGATCCGTCAGACCCTTCCATGTCGCTCATGGTGGATTATGATGTCTTCTATGAATTTATCCCGATGGATGAATTTGGTACCGACAATCCTACCGTAGTGCCATTGCAGGGAGTGGAGATAGGCAAGAACTATGCGATGGTTATTACTACTTCCTGTGGATTGTGGCGCTATCTCATTGGTGATACAGTCATGTTTACCAGCAAGAATCCATATAAGTTTGTCATCACGGGTCGTACCAAGTATTTCATCAATGCCTTTGGCGAAGAACTGATTATGGACAATGCCGAGAAAGGACTGAAGTATGCTTGTGATAAGACAGGAGCCCAGGTGGCAGAATATACGGCAGCACCTGTGTTTATGGACAGTAATGCGAAGTGCCGCCATCAGTGGCTGATAGAGTTCTCTAAGGAACCGGCAAGTCTCGATGAATTTGCCACATTGTTGGATCAGCATCTGCAGGAAATCAACAGTGATTATGAGGCAAAGCGCTTCCACGATGTTACTCTCCAGCATCTGGAGATTGTGAAGGCCCGTCCTAATCTCTTCAACGACTGGCTCAAGAGCAAGGGCAAGTTGGGTGGACAGCATAAGATACCTCGTCTGAGCAACAGCCGTAAGAATATCGACGAGATGCTCCAGATGAATCAGTAGATCATGGCTTCATCCGGAAGTTTATGATATATTAAAGGATAAGAATAATTAGCAGAAAGGTAAGAATAATGAAGAAGATATTAGATTTTTTAGTTGGAAACAGCCAGAAGGAAAAAACTCTGTTTTTGCCTCTCTATCTGCTTGCTTTTCTGCTTTTGGTTTCCTGTGCCAAGATGGGACAGCCAGATGGAGGATGGTATGATGAAACCCCGCCTAAGGTGATAGGTGCCGACCCGGCAGATGGCGGAGTAGGGGTGAAGAGCAAGAAAGTAAGCATCTACTTCGATGAGTTTATCAAGCTCGACAATCCTTCTGAGAAAGTCATCGTGTCTCCACCTCAGTTGGAGGCTCCAGAAATCAAGGCTGCGGGTAAGAAAATCACCGTCTCTCTGGTCGATTCCCTGAAGCCGAATACGACTTATACCATCGATTTCTCTGATGCTATCAGCGATAACAATGAGAACAATCCGATGGGTAACTTCACCTATAGTTTTTCTACGGGCGAGGCTATTGACACCATGGAAGTATCCGGATATGTGCTCGAAGCAGAAAATCTGGAACCGATCAAGGGTATTTTGGTGGGTCTGTATAGCGATCAGGCTGATTCGGCATTCAAGACCAAGCCGATGCTCCGAGTGAGCCGTACGGATAGCCGTGGCCGTTTCGTAGTGAAGGGTATTGCACCAGGCTCTTATCGCATCTATGCCTTGCAGGATATGGATGGCAACTATATGTTCAATCAGAAAAGCGAGAAATTAGCTTTCTCTCATGACATCATCGTACCTTCCTGTAAGCCGGACGTCAGACAGGATACCACTTGGATTGATACCCTTCATATCAAGTCTATCGCCCAGGTGGATTACACCCATTTCTATCCAGACGATATTGTGCTGAGAGCATTCACCGAAACGCTTACCGACCGCTATTTTCTGAAGTCAGAGCGCAAGGAACCCAACAATTTCTCTCTCTTCTTCAGTTATGGAGATAGCATCCTGCCTACCATCAAGGGTCTGAATTTCAATGAGAAAGATGCTTTCCTGCTGGAGGCAGCAGAGAAGAAGGATACCCTTACTTACTGGTTGAAAGATACTGCGTTGGTCAATCAGGATACGCTGCGGATGGAATTGGCTTATCGCATGACCGACAGTACCGGCGTATTGGTGGATAAGCTTGATACATTGGAGATATTGGCAAAGACTCCATACGCCAAGCGACAGAAACAGCTCAATAAGGAACTGGAAGACTGGACCAAGAAACAGGAAAAACTCAAGAAGAAAGGGGAGCCTTATGATTCCATCATGCCTCTCAAGCCATTGGAAGTGCAGGTGGGCGTCTCATCCCAGTTGGATCCGGATAAGAACATCCGATTTACGTTCCCTACGCCTCTCTCAAAGGCAGATACGGCAGGCATTCATCTTTATGCCAAGCATGATACGCTCTGGTATCGGGCACCTTTCGAGTTTAAACCGGTTCCGAATAAGTTGAGGGAATATGAGTTGCGAGGCGAATGGCGTCCGAATATCGAATATAGTCTGGAAGTGGATTCTGCGGCATTCGAAGACATCTACGGATTGGCTACCAAGGCTATCAAACAGGGATTCAAGGTATCTTCGCTGGATGAGTATGGTACTCTTCTGGTCAATATCACCAGTTTGACTGACGAACCGCTGCTTGTACAGTTGCTCAATGGTCAGGATCAGGTAGTCAAGGAAGTGAAGGCCATCAATGGTGTGGCAGAATTTTATTATCTGAAGCCACAGAAATATTACTTGCGCCTGATAGTGGACCGCAACAATAACGGCAAGTGGGATACGGGCTGTTATGATGAAGACCAGCAGGCAGAAGAAGTATATTACTATCCTGGAGCTATCGAATGTAAGGCGAAGTGGGATGTCACGGAATCTTGGGATCCTAAGGAGAAACCATTGTCACACCAGAAGCCAGGTGCCATCACCAAGCAGAAGCCAGACAAGGAGAAGAAAGTAAAGAACCAGAATGTAGAGCGTGCCAAGAAACTTGGCATACAATACATTCCTAAAATATGATGAACTATGAAAAGAATGAAGTCATTGTGGATAGCAGTATTACTGCTGATGGTCAGCACTACAGTGTCTGCCCAGTGTACTTTCCGTAATACAGCCTTCAAGTCGGGTGAGTTTCTCACTTACAATTTGTATTACAACTGGAAGTTTGTGTGGGTGAAGGCTGGTACAGCCAGCATGTCTATTGTGCAGAGTACCAAGAATGGCAAGCCCGCTTATCGCACCTCATTGGTGACGAGAGGAAATCACAAGGTAGATGATTTCTTTGTCCTTCGTGATACGCTTTTGAGCTATACGGGTACCGATATGTCTCCGATGTATTTCCGCAAGGGAGCTCGTGAGGGCAAGCGATATACGGTAGATGAGGATTTCTACAGCTATTCTGGCGGCAAGTGTCATGTCAAGATGCATCGTAAGCACAATGACGGTTCTCATTCCTGGAAGAAAGTCAGCTATGATGATTGCGTATTTGACATGCTGAACATCTTCCTCCGTGCCCGTAGTTTCGATCCTGCCAACTGGAAGAAGGGTTATGTAGTCAAGTTCCCGATTGTGGATGGCGATGGCCGTACTCCTGCCCAGATTAAGTTTGCGGGCAGAGAAACCATCAAGGCCGACAATGGTGTGAAGTATCGTTGTTTGCGTCTGGCTTATCAGGAGTATGAGAAGGGCAAGTATAAGCGCATCGTCGATTTCTACATTACTGATGATGAAAATCATGTACCCGTACGTCTGGATATGTTCCTGAAGTTTGGTAGTGCCAAGGCCTTCCTCATTGGTATGAAGGGCGTTAGAAATCCTGTTACTTCTATTGTGAAGTAAGAAGAGGAGAAAATATAAAAAAATACAGTCTTACTCAATAGTCTTGGGTAAAACTGTATTTTCTTTATTTGTAAGGGAGATAAATTATTGAGAGAGAATGGATAGACAGAGCTTTGAAAAATTATTTAAGGACAATTATTCCAAAGCCTACTACCTTGCCTTGCGCATCTTGCATGATAACGAGGTAAGCAAGGATGTTGTATCTGATGCTTTCGAACTGGTTTGGAAAAGAGTCCGGTATCAAGATGTTGATAATATTTCTTCCTATCTGTTGACCACAGTAAAGAATGTCAGCTTAGACTATATTCGTAGGCAGGATATTCGTTCTCGTTATGTATTGGCGAGTATGAAAGAAACAGAAATGGTGGTCAATTCTGTTTATGACCATTGGGATGTTCATGAAGAGAAAATAAAGGCGATAATGGGTGCTTTAACTGAGTTGACTCCGCGAACCCAACAGATTGTACAGCTCTGTTATGTGGAGCATAAGAAATACAGAGAGGTCGCGGCGGAGTTGGATATCAGCGAGAGTGCCGTGAAAAAACATATCATGCAGGCACTCAGTTATATGCGGCAAAAATTCAAAGGTGCTGAGTTTTACTAAACTTAACTTATTCTAACGAAATATTAAGACGTTAAAGGTACCATATTTTCTTGAAACTTCGTTTTAAAAGAAAAAAGATTCCAATGAAAGAAGAAAAAGATATAAAACAGCAAGTCTTAGATGCAATGGACGATTCTGTAGAGGATATGCTTCAGCATTCAGATGCACAACTCGAATCCGAGGTGGGCATGGAGACCTTGTGCGATATACTGGATTTGGACGAAGCCGCTAATCGCCAATTTGGACCTGTTCCTGATGTGAATGCTGCATGGGATAAGTTCAGTAAAGATAAGATGGACGAAGAATATGAGGAGGAAGAATCTGAGAGCCATCCGATATTCAAGACTTTGTTACGTTATATTGCAGCCTGTGCTGCAGCTATTCTGCTGATTGTAGTCTTGATGACCTGGAATCATCAGCAGCCGGGTCAAAAACCGATGGCGGAAGTCAAGGATTCAGTAGAAAATCAAATTGCTAAGATAGAATCTCCACAATCTCATGAAGTATCTGCATCAGAATCAGTAAAAACGATTGAGATTAAAGCAGGAGAGCAGAAGACTGTTACTTTGCCAGATGGCACAGAAGTATGTCTTAATTCAAAGAGTATCCTGAAATATCCAGAGAATTTTGGTAAAGACAATCGTAATGTAGAGTTTTATGGTGAGGGATATTTCAAAGTACACCATGATGCTAATCTTCCTTTTATTATCAAGACTCATTCCGTTTCAACCAAGGTATTAGGTACAGAATTTAATCTTCGTTGTTATAACAATGAGGATGTACACGTCACTTTGGTACAAGGTTCTGTGGAGGTATCTCTTGACCAGAGCAAGGTGAGAATTTCCCCAAAACAAGATGCTTATATAGAAAATGGCAAGGTCATGGTTCAGAATGTCAACCCTAAAGACTTTACGAGTTGGAAGGATGGCGTCTTGTATTTCGACAATGCTTCTTTGCGTACCATTTTACAGCAGTTGGGACGAGTATATGATGTGAATATAGTTTGTCGTGACGAGCAATTGCTCAACAAGCATTTCCATTATATGTGCAATATAAAGGATAGTTTAGAGAATGCTCTTAAGTTGCTCAATGAGAGTTCTGAGGTTAATGTCAAGCTTCAGGATAATGTGATAGTTATAGAGTAATTACCGTTTCTATAGTCATGTCCGTCTCTTAAATTCGCTTCTAAAGTAGTGATAAAGGAAGATGTCTTCTGAGACATGTTTTATATTGCATAGTTATTCAAATTTTACCATTTGTATCGTTGAAATAATTAAGAATCTCGCCTAAAAAGTTACAAAATAGAACTTTTTAGGCGAATTTTCTTTCAATTAGGGTACCCTGTTTCGATAAAGGCACGTCATAATGGCATATAAAAGAGAAATAATATTCATTAATTAATAATAAAATGCTGTTATGAGAAAGAAGAGAATTCTGTTTTCTACATGCTTGGCATTGTTGGTGTCTGGTTATACAGGTAGTTACGCTGTAGCCCAGACTAATGGTGTGAAGTATGAGCAAATGATCAGTTCCAAGCCTTTGACTTCGGTATTGAAAGAGTTGGAAGAGAGATTTAGTACCAAGATTATTTTCTCTTATGAGGATCTTGATGCCTACAAAGTGAATGCTAATGTGAAAGCCAATAGCATTGAGAGTGCATTGAAGCAAGTGTTAGCTGGTCTTCCTGTGACCTATACGCAAAACAATGGTGTCATTTCTGTCAAAGTTATCTCTCCGAATTCTACTGTAGGACAGGCTGCAAAGGTTACGATTTCTGGTCGTGTGCTTGATGATAAGGGTGATCCGATTCCTGCTGCAACTGTTACGTTGCAAGGCAAGAAGGGTATAGGTACAGTTACTGATTTCAACGGTAATTTTACGATGAATCTTGACCAAGGTAAGGGTGAGACCTTGTTGGTTTCGTTTCTTGGTATGAAAACTTCTTCTTATTTTGTTAATTGTCGTAAGAACGTTAGCAATATTACAGTTACATTGAGCGATGATAAACAGTTGCTTGATGAGGTTGTAGTTATTGGTTATGGAACAGCTAAGGCTAAAGATTTAACAGGTTCTGTATCTCGTCTTTCTGAGAAAGATGTGGAGATGGCTCCAATGACTTCTAATATTGCCAGTATGATTCAAGGTAAGGCTGCTGGTGTCAATGTCATGATTTCCAATGCTTCTCCTACTTCTCCTGTTTCTTTGGTTATCCGTGGACAGTCTTCTCTTTCTGGCGATGGTCAGCCTTTGTGGGTGATTGATGGTGTGCCACAGTATTCAGCCAGTATTTCAGGTGATGTAAGCAATACTTTGTATAATTTGGATTTGAACGATGTACAGAGTATTGATATTTTGAAGGATGCTTCTGCAACAGCTATTTATGGTTCTCGTGCAGCTAATGGTGTTGTTATTGTTACTACGAAAACGGGTTCTGAAGGTATGAAACCTACCATCGAGTTCAATGCTCGTTATGGTTGGCAGGAACTTAATTCCAACGATATGAAGACTTTGAATGCCGAGGAGTATAAGACTTATTCAAAGAAAGCAAATTTGTTGGAGGCTTTCCGTAATGGTGGCATGACCTATTTTAATAGAAAATACATGGATTTGGATAAGTTCAACCTGATTAATACCAGTCAATGGGATATGACTGATATAGATAACTTATGGTTGCCAAATGCTTATTATAATGGTCATGATAACTATTGGGATATGATGACCCAAAGTGCTGCTGTCCAAAACTATAATGTTTCTATTCGTGGTGGTTCTCCTAAGACCTCTTACTATGCATCTGTTAGTTATAAGGATCAGGATGGTATTGTCAAGGGTAGTAATTCACGAACCTTTGGTGGACGTTTCAACTTTGAGTCAATGGTTTCTGACAAGTTGAAATTTGGTATGAATATGGATGCTTCTTCCCGTAGTGCTAATCAGAAGGATAATATGATTTATCGCCTGATTAAAATGCGCCCTGATTATCCAGCTTACAACGAAGATGGTACTATCAATACGATTGACTACTATACAAAAAATCCTCTTGTAGAATTGAAGGACTTGAATTATAGTGTTTCCAGAAATATCAATGCATCTGGTTTCTTGGAGTATAACATCTTCAAATTTTTGAAATTCCGTACCACTTTGAATGCCCAGTATGGCAATGCCAAGTCAGAGAGTTTCACACGCCGTTATTATGATTCTGGCACAAACTCAGGATCTCAGAGTGATACACAAAACTATACGATAGTATGGGATAACTTGTTGACTTTCTATAAAACTATGGGCAAGCATGACTTGCAAGCTATGTTGGGTCATTCCGTAGAACATATATCTACTGATTATATGTCAGCTTCTGGTACTAACTACCCTGATGATGACATTTTGACCAACTTAGGTAGTGCTGCCAATAGAAGTAAGATGAATAGTAACAAGAGTGCTGCTTCTTTGGTTTCAGTCTTTGCTCGTGCTCAATATAAGTATAACGACAGATATTTATTAACAGGTACTTTCCGTACTGATGGTTCTTCTCGCTTTGGTAAGGATAACCGTTGGGGTTATTTCCCTTCAGTAGCTGCAGGTTGGATTATGACTGAAGAGGAGTTTATGAAACCTCTGAAAGATGTCGTAAGTTATTTGAAGTTGAGAGCTTCTTATGGTTTGACAGGTTCTCAGAACTTAGGCTATTATGACTATACCAGTTATATGGGTTCTAATATGTTCAATAATCAGCCTGGAACTTATCCATCAACTTTGGGTAATAACACTTTGCAGTGGGAATCTCAGACACAGACGGATATAGGTCTTGACTATGGTTTCTTGGATGACCGTATCCGTGGTTCGTTTGGTTGGTATCGTAAGTATGTTGATAACTTGATAACAAATCGTCCTGTTCCGATTTCTTCAGGTTTCTCCTCTGCTGACCAGAATATAGGTGCCATTAGTAATACTGGTATTGAATTCGATATTACTGCAGATATCATCAAGAATCATGATATGACTTGGGAGGTCAACTTCAATGCAGCTCATAACCGTGGAATCTTGGAGAAATTGAATGGAGTTAACAAGTACTTGGGTGGTACAGCCTATGCCAACTACAAGATAGAGGAAGGCGGCAAGTTAGGTCGTTTTTATGGATATGTAGATGCAGGTCGTTTGTATGAAAATGGCGAGGAAGTTTGGGCATGTAAACCAATTGATCCTTCTACAGGAAAACCAACCAACTATCGTGTTACTTCATGGACAGAAAATGTAGGTGATGTCTATGTTGTCGATCTTGATGGTGATGGAAAGATTACTGCTGATGGTGACCGTACTTATATAGGTGATGCCATTCCTGATATGTTTGGAGGTTTTGGCACTACATTGTATTGGAAAGGCTTGATGTGTAATTTGACATTTACCTATTCTATAGGTGGTCAGCGTTATTGGAGTGATGAAGCTTCTACATTTGGCGGTACCAATGTGTATAATACATTGAATATAGTGAAAGATAGCTATACAATGGTTGGCAATAACAATCCAAAGTATCCTGTAGTAACTCACTATGGTATGGGTCAGAATAGTGTATTTACAAACCGCTGGTTGCATGATGCTTCTTATATGCGTCTGAGTGCCTTAAACCTCTCTTACAAGTTCCCTGTGGAATGGTTCCGTAAGTCTGTGGTTAAAGGAATAGAGTTGACATTCCAGGCAACCAACTTGTTTACCATAACGAAGTATCCAGGCATGGATCCTCAGGGTAACTTCAATGCTGGTGCGGGATTGTATGCATATGGTACAGATTATAGTACTTATCCTTCTGCAAAGACTTTTAATGTAGGCGTGAAAGTAACGATTAAATAAAGAAACAATGAAGAAAATTAAAATATTCAGTTTGTTGCTGGCTGGAAGTTTGTGCTTTACAGCTTGTGATGACTATCTTACAGAAACTCCAAAGCATTCCTTGACTACAGATAATGCAGTCTTGGATTATTCTGGTGCAAAAAATGCTGTAAACGGCATTTATGGTGTATATGAGACTGGTGGTTCTAATCTGGGAGGATATTTGTATTCTTACCTTCAGTGTATGGCTGGATTTTGGACATATAGCAATGAGATGTATTCTATGAGCTATAAGCAGAGTTCAAGTGCTACTGCCAGTCAATGGTCTCAGTTATATGATATTATTAATACTTGTAATGCTGCCATCAATGGTATAAACAAGTTGGATGATAGTAGTTTTCCTTCTGTAGCTGACAAAAACTCACTCTTAGGCGAGGCTCGTTGTTTTCGTGGCTATTGTAATTTGGAATTATTGTGGCTCTATGGACATTGGTTTGACAAGGCTGATTCTCCATACGGTATCATCTATCGTGACCAGACTTCTGAATTGTCTAACTTGATGGTAGGCAGAAGTACAGTAGGTGAGAGTTATCAATATATTCTTGATGATTTAGAGTTTGCAGAACAGAATGCTCCTGATTATACTACAGCATATCGTATGAATAAACTCTTTGCCAAGGCCATGCATGCAAAGTTGTTGCTGGTTCGTGGATGGGAAGGAGATTATGCTAAAGCTTTGACATTGGTCAACGAATTATTGGCAAACAATTCTGGTTGGCAGATGGAAACCGATTTAGCTAAACTTTACGAAAATGGCTGGGATTCCAAGGAAAACTGTTTCTCACATTATTTGGGTGATAATACGGATTCTTATTATGGTATTTCTGGTTATGAATTTATGTACTCATACGGCTTCTATTATAGCAATAAGTTTACGGATTTGGTTCAGGAATGGCTTGATAATGATGCACGCCATGATGTAACTTTTGGTACTGCTCGTGCTCCAGAAACATGGGATACCAGTACTAAAGACAATATCTTGACCAAGCTTTATCATCGCGGCCGCTATGCAGGAAAGAATGATATGTATGCTACTTATCCTATGCGTTATGCCGAGTTATATTTGATGAAAGCTGAATTGTTGGCTCGAACTAATCCTTCTGATATTCAGGGTGCTTTGGCTCCTCTGAATGAGATGAGAGCCAAATACACCAATCCTGTAATGGAACCTGTCACAGGTATCAGTACACATCAGGAATTGATGGATGCGATTTTCAAGGAATACGTAGTGGCTTTGTTCATGGAGAATGAAACCCCTTGGTTTGCATCTTTACGTTTCGAGCATGATGGAAAACCATGGATTTATACATTAAAGCCAGAAGTCAATTTCAGTGAGAATCAGTATTGCTGGCCTATTCCTGATGATGAGATTCATGCTCATAGCAATGTTATAGAGCAAAATCCTGGACTTGAATAATAAAAATAAGTAATAAGATAAGACAATGAAGAAGATTATATTTAGTATGTTAGTTCTCTTTGGAGGATTGATGGCGTCATGTAGTGATGATATGGATTTGGTCATTCCTCATGCCGATAATATCACTTTTTCGGAATTAGAGATTCCAACTCGTTTCTCTCATGTCATTCCTGACAATGGGTTCTCTGTTGCGGGTATGAATTTCAATACAGTGAAGGCTGGTAAACAATTGGCAGGTGGTTTCTGTTATAGTAATCGTTCTTTGCGCTCTTTCACGTGGGGAGGTGACGAGACAGCTGTTGACTCTATGCGCTATAGTGTTTGGTCAACTAAGCCTAATAATACAGGTACATATTTGGTTTGCCATATCAATGGTGATGATGCTTACTTTACTTTGGACAAGCCAAAGAAGATTGAGTACATTCTTGTATCTAATACAACATGGGATTATCTTGCTATGACTTATGGTGATACATACGGAACAGCGGAAAAGCCTATGCAAAATCCTAATATTCCCAGCAAACCAAAGGGAATTTGGCATACATACGTTGAAGGCGGTGTAAAGAAGTTTGGGGAAGATGACTATTTCATAGTTACAGCTAAGGGTTACCTTGCTGGTAGTGAAACAGGAAGTGTTAGTTTCGACTTGGCTTGCAAGAAAGGACATAACGCAGACCATCCTACTTGGGATTATGTAGTAGCTGATTGGATGAAGATGGATCTTACGGCTTTGGGTACTGTTGATAAGGTTGTATTCTATTTAGATTCCTCTGATAAGGATGAAAATGGTAAAATGCGTACACCTGCTTGGTTCTGTCTTGATGGTTTTCAATTTGCAAAGTAATACAACTAATAATATCAATAAATGATTAGCAAAAGAATATTTAGTATTGCATTGACATGGCTTGCCGCTATGTCAATGCACGCAGGAACTTATACTTTTAAAATTGCTCATCCAGAGGAAGGAGCAAAGTTGAAGTTGACTTGGTGTGCATCCAATGAAATAATGGATGTAGATGTAGTGAATGGTGTAGTTACTGTAAAAAAGGATGGTTTCACTCCACAGTACGTACAGGTACGTTATGGTAAATCTTTCAGTCGTAATTTATATCTGGAGTCTGATAAAGATCTGACTGTAGATTATGATACAGAATCTCGTGTTTTCAATTGTACTGGTGATTTGGCATCTGTCAATAACTATTTGTTGAAAACTCGCTTTGCATTTCTTGGCTTTAATGATTTTGGCAAGGATGAGGCTGCTTTTATCAAGAGTAATGATAGTGTATATGAGGCTAACTTGGCCTTATTGAAAAAGGCGGGTTTACCTGCTAAATTCACTAAGAAAGAACAAGAACATTTGAAATTGCAGTCTTATTCTAAGTTCCCTTTATATAAGTCATATTATCCTTATATTCATAAATTAGAGTCATTTGTGCCTTCTGCTGCCTATTATACCAAGTTGAAGGAATTGGCAGTTATGGATGGTAGTTTGTTTGAATATCCTGAATACGGAGAGTTTATCACGAATTCTATTTTGTGTCAGGTTTTTAAGGGTGGTGATAGAAAACAAGAATTTATGAACTTCATGGATGCTCATGTTGCAGATGCTCAAGTGAAATCTTATGTAACTAATGCTTATCTTTATGGTGTGGTTTCTGGTTCTGGATTGGATGGAAATGATGAAGTAATTGCATACTTCCACAAGAATGTAACAGATGCCAAGAATATAGAGAAGTTTGACAATATGTGCAAGCAATGGGAAGCTTTGAGAGCTGGTAATCCTTCACCTTCTTTTAATTGTCCTGATATCAATGGTAAGATGGTTTCCTTGGAGTCTCTGAAGGGTAAATATGTTTATATCGATGTTTGGGCAACCTGGTGTGGCCCTTGTCGTGGTGAACTTCCTTATATGACCAAGTTGGAGGAGGCATACGTTGGTAAGGACATCTACTTCGTCGGTTTGTCCTGCGACCAAAACAAGCAGGCTTGGGAAAAGCGCATTCAAAAGGGTGACATGAAGGGTATTCAGTTACACATGGGTAATAAGGATGAGTTTATGAATAAATATCTTATCAATGGTATTCCTCGTTTCATCTTGCTTGATCGTGAAGGAAAGATTATCAAGGCTGATGCGCCAAGACCATCAAGCCCAGAGACTTCTAAGCTTATTGATGAATTATTGAAGAAATAAATACAATCTCTCTCTTGCAAAACAGTGGTTTTGAAAAATATTATTGGCACGGCTATCTGAGAAGATGGTCGTGCTTTTGGTTTTTATAGAGCTGCGCGAACACTTAATCTTTCTGGCTGCTTACTGGTACACAATTCTTCTGTTTCCGCTAAAGTGAATGGATGGAGAGGCATCACATCATTTCCTTCTTAAACCAGAGTTCAAATACACAGTCGGCAAGAAAAACACCCTGCTTCTCGATGTAGATAATCTCTTTGTCAATCAGAGATTTCTTGATGCGGTCTTGCAGACATTCTTCATTCACTTTCTTCTTGATTTCTGATGCAAAAGTACGCAAAAAAAATAAAGTTCACAAGTTTGTGGACCACAAACTTGTGAACTTTAATATTATTTTGGAAATCAAGAGGTTATAAGCTATATTTATCTTTTAAATGAATATTTATATGAGGAAACGCGATATAATACTGAATTGCTAAAATGAATTATTTATGATAATTTAAGTACATATGGATACTGATGTTTTTTATGCAAAAAGGTCAACTATTGGTTGTCCTTTTGATGATAAAAAACTAACACTTTAACATCTTGCAATATACAAAGAATGTTTTGGTTACGAGTGCAAAGATAAATCTATTTTACGAAAAACATATAATTTTGTTTGCTTTTAAGAATAATGGTTAAAGTTAAGTTGAAATACATTTCATTTTATAGTCATTATTTTCATGGTTTAATGCAATAATTTAATGGCTCATTCGTTTATATAGAATATAAATTGTATTTTTGGCAGACTATTTGAATTATGAATAAAGATATTAATCGTTTAAAAGTCGTTTTAGCAGAAAAGAAGAGAACAAACAAATGGCTGGCTGAAGAATTGTCCAAAGACCCAGCCACAGTTTCCAAATGGTGTACCAACACATTGCAGCCAAATGTGGAGACACTTGTTGATATAGCTAAATTGTTAGATGTAGAAATTCAAGAGCTTTTTTGGCCAATATATAAAAAATAAATGTATATGGACATAATTTTATTAATAATAGCGATTTGCTATCCTTTTATATTTAAATATATTGAGCAGTATTCTTTGCAAAAAGGGAAAAATGCTGCTCAAAAGGAAGATGTTCGTGATATTCAATACGAATCAAAAAAAGGAGAATATATCGCAACTAAAGAAAGAGATTTCATGACTATGTCGTAGAGTATATGAATCAGGCAAAGAATACGAAACTCCACCAAGTGGCAGAACTCTTTGGTATCAATGAGCTGTTACTAAAAGAAATCATGTCTTCAGCCGTTACAGCAGACAACTTGAACTCGTATAATCGTTTTTCGAAGTTAACTGCAACTATAGACAAGGCTAAGGCAAAACAATTCTTTGAAATGACAGAAGGTACAAAACTGCTTCCATTTAAGGTAAAACCAAAAGCGGAATTGTTTTTGCAAGATTTTATATTAAGCAATGGCAACATGGATATTCCAGAGTTTGGCCGCAAGTTGACAGACATAAATGATGATATCCATATCGTGGAGTTTGCTGACACTTTAATGACGATGCATAATGGCATATCTGTACTTCTTTTGGAAAAAGAATGTATAGAGAGGTTCGGCGAAGAATATTCGGCAATGTCTGTATCTGATTGGTTCAAGGTGATATATTCCTACGTGAAAGCCAAAACACATAGATATGACTTAAAACAGGACGAAATTGTTTATTGGAATGTTGCAGAAGATAAAACGAAATGAACAAAATAAATAACATATACGAAATTCTTTCTGGAGGTGAGCGTGTCACCTTAGAATGTAAAAAAGCTACCAAGGGTGTGCCTACTTCGCTTTGGGACACTTATTCAGCTTTCGCCAACACTTATGGCGGAATTATTCTCTTGGGTGTGGTAGAACACATGAACGAACAAGACAATAACAAACGTTTTGAAATAGTTGGTGTTGAGGATGCCGACAAGATTCGCAAGGACTTGTGGAATATTGTCAATAGTAGAGAAAAAATCAATATCAATCTCCTATATGATGATGATATTCAGACTATAGATATTAATGGCAGAAAAGTTATTGCTATTAATGTGCCTCGTGCAGACTATACAGTTCGCCCTATATATATCAATAACAACCTGTCAAAAGGTACTTTCAAACGCAATCATGAAGGAGACTATCATTGTACGGAACAAGAACTAAAGATGATGCTTCGTGATGCCAATGAAGCTGGCAATGATGGTTTGTTGTTGGAATACTATACGATGGATGATATTGATATTCCAACCTTGGAGCGATTTCGCCAAATGTTTCAGAATTTACATCCTGAACACCAATGGAACTCGTCTGAACATAAGGAGTTCTTGATAAACTTTGGCGGCTATGCGAAAGATCGTAGAACAGGAAAAGAGGGATTGACTATGGCTGGACTTTTGATGTTTGGAAAGGGACTTCCTGTTCGTGAGCGTTTTGACAATCTGCGTATGGATTATATCGACAAGTCTAATCTGATTGGAGACCAACGTTATAGCGACCGTCTGACATACGACGGTACGTGGGAAAATAACTTGTTCAACTTTATCCGTATCGTTATTCCGAAACTGACATGTGATTTACCTCGCCCATTCAGTATGGAGGGTATGGTGCGTAAAGACGATACGCTTCAAGCCAAGGCTGTACGTGAAGCTGTTACCAATATGGTCATCCACGCTGATTTCATGGTGAATGGGGTGCTGAAAGTTGAGAAATATGATGATTGCTTCGTACTGACCAATCCTGGACTTTTGAAACTACCTATTGATCAGATTTATAAAGGTGGAGAATCAAAAGCACGTAATCAGCGTATGCAAAATATGTTCCGTATGATAGGATATGGTGAGAATTTAGGCTCTGGCTTTCCTCTCATTTTAAATGCGTGGAATGAAAAGCATTGGCTCAAGCCAGAATTATTGGAACAGTCAGAATTGTTACAAGTAAAACTGACTTTACGTATTCAGAATGAGCCGATAAATGAGCCGATAAATGAGCCGATAAATGAGCCGATAAATGAATCTCTATCCAATCGACAAATTGCTATAATTAAGGCTATTCAAGAATGTCCATTCCTTACAAGGGATGAATTAGCCCAAAAAGTAGGAGTGTCGCTTGCAACTTTAAAAAGGGAAATAACGATTTTACGAAAGAATTGCTATATTGGTCGTGATGGTAGCAATAAAAATGGTCAGTGGATACTTTTAAAAGTTTGAAATATCCATTGCCATTTTATCTTGCAAAACTGCGGTTATAAGTATTTCCACCCCACGATGGCTTGCTCCATCTCCTGGCATAGCTTCTGAAACTTCTGGCAGAGAGAGTTCGACCATTTGGTCATGCCGAATAGCTGCTTCTGCTCCAGAAACTCATCATTATCCCATTGCGTGTAGTCGTAGTCGGAGAAATAACGCTTGTATTCACGTAAGGTATCGCCAGAAAAACGCTTGTAGTCTTCTACGTCGCCAAACCAGTAGCTGCTCATCATCTGACGGGCAAAAGCCTCATGAGAATATCTCCATCTTCCGGGAGCATGGTGCTGATATGAGCATCGGCTTCGACCGTTATGAAGAGAAGGAGGTTCTGGTGGAAAAATAAGAATCCCATGGATGTTCAGTTCAAAGGTAGCCCTGATATAAATAAAAGTACACAAAAAAGTCCCCGATGCATCTCGCACCGAGGACTTCAAGAGTTCAATTTTAGTCTATGAAGTACAATCCGTGTTAGAACACGGCTGTTTGTAAATTCGATTTATATCATCTTGATTTCTTATCCGCATCAATGAGGGCAAGCAGATGCTCTACTGCCACTTCTTGCGGGATATTCTTCTCTATGCAAACCTGCTTGCGGTAGAGGCTTACCTTGTTTGGACCGGCGCCCACATAGCCATAGTCGGCATCTGCCATTTCGCCAGGACCATTCACGATGCAGCCCATGATGCCAATCTTCAGACCCTTCAGGTGCTTGGTGGCCTCCTTGATCTTGGCAATGGTTTCGCGAAGATCGTAGAGGGTTCTTCCGCAACCAGGACAACTGATATATTCGGTCTTGCTGGTACGCAGACGGGCAGCCTGAAGTATTCCAAAAGCAGTCTCATCAATGGTCTGGGCTGGGATGTCGCCATTGTTCATCAACCAGATACCATCGGTCAGACCATCTATCATCAGCGCACCCATGTCGGCAGCAGCCTCCAACTGAAAGTCGCTCTTCTCTTCCTTGCTGTGCTGGTACATCTGCGCAAAGACAACAGGGTTCTTCAAGCCGGCATTCATCATCTCATGAACCAAGGCGCGCTGGTCGCCCAAACGGTTCTGGTGATTGCTGACGCAGATGACTACCACCTCCGGATGATTCTTCAAGCAAGCGATGTATTCTTCGGCAGGAGTACCAAACTGGAGCGTGAGGAACTTTATGTCTGCCTTGATGCTGGCGATGAACGGCATAGCCATTGCAGGGAAGATAGGATAGAGTTTGGCACCCGTAGTCTCTGGCTTGCAGTTGAGGGTCTCATAGACATTGTAATCTACGATATAGCTCTGTCCCGGCACAAACTGCTTAGGCATCTTTCCACCTATATAGATATAGTCGGGTTGGGCATCCTTATTCTCACAAATCGTGCTCTCGCCATTGATACGGTTGCTGATGACTACAGGCACCTGAGTGCCACCGATATTGCCCACAGCCTCGGTTTCCCGGCGAGTAGGGTGCAACCAGTCGAAAGAAGGACAAGCCGTAGCAGGAATCATCAGCTGCCCCTGTTTCTTTCCGATATAATCCACCAGATGGCGGGCTACAGGAATCTCAGCCGCAGGTTCCTCGCTCAGACTTACTCTCACGGTATCACCGATGCCATCAGCCAGAAGCGCACCGATGCCCACGGCACTCTTGATTCTTCCATCTTCACCTTCGCCGGCTTCGGTAACGCCCAGGTGAAGAGGGTAGTTCATTCCTTCTTTCTCCATCTCATCCACTAAGAGACGCATAGAGCGCACCATCACCACGGTATTGGATGACTTGATGCTGATGACCACATCGTGGAAATTCTCTTTCTTGCAGATGCGAAGAAACTCCATGCAACTCTCTACGATGCCTTCCGGAGTATCGCCATAGCGGTTGCGGATGCGGTCGGAGAGCGAACCATGGTTTACGCCGATGCGGATAGCAGTATGGTTCTCCTTGCAGATATTGAGGAAAGGAACGAATCGTTCCTCAATCTTCTGGAGTTCGTGGGCATATTCCTCGTCGGTATATTCCTGCTTGATAAACTTGCGGGCAGGATCCACGTAGTTGCCTGGGTTGATACGCACCTTTTCGCAATAGAGTGCAGCTACATCAGCCACATTCGGATTGAAGTGGATGTCAGCCACGAGCGGAGTGGTGAAACCATCGGCACGGATTCCCGCATTTATATTCTTCATGTTTTCAGCCTCGCGGGAGCCCTGGGTGGTAAAGCGCACCAGTTCGCCACCAGCCTTGATGATTTCCTCTGCCTGACGTACACAAGCCTCGGTATCATTGGTATTGGTAGTGGTCATCGACTGGATGCGGATAGGATTGTTACCGCCTAAGTCAAGTCCTCCGACATGGGCAACAGAAGAAGTGCGTCGGGTATAATTGAATAAATCTACCATAATGTATAAGATGAGATATGCCCCAGGGAAGGGGCATATCAGGATATATTAGTTACATTTATAATCGTATTTGATTTCATGCAGCTCCTTGTTGGCCTTCTCGATCTTTGCATCCAGACCAGCCTTCCATGCCTGCACCTTCTCTGCCACTTCCTCGTCTCCCAATGCAATCATCTCTGCAGCCAGGATAGCTGCGTTCTGAGCTGCGTTGACACCTACTGTGGCGATAGGAATGCCAGGAGGCATCTGAATGATACTGAGCATGGCATCCAGACCATCGAGCATACCCTTGATAGGCACACCGATAACTGGCAGCGGTGTTTCTGCTGCTATCACGCCAGGAAGGGCAGCAGCCATACCTGCAGCGGCGATGATAACCTTCACGCCACGGTCTTTAGCTCCTTTGGCAAATGCTGCTACTGCATCTGGAGTGCGGTGAGCAGAGAGGGCATTTACCTCAAAAGGAATCTGGTTGTCATTCAACCACTTACATGCTTTTTCCATAACAGGCAGGTCACTGGTACTGCCCATGATAATGCTAACTAATGGTTTCATTTGCTTTTATATTTAATATTAATGATTTTTTGTTCTATCATCTAATGAATGCTCACCTTACTTATATAATAAAGAGAGCGCACACTACTCCAACGAGAAATCCGGCTACCACCTGCGCCAACGTATGCTGACGGAGAATCATGCGGGCAGTACCCACCATGCCTGCCAGCAGGATGACGAATGCCAGCCACCAGATAGGATTGAAGGAAAAGGCAATCGAATAGACTACCAGTCCTCCTGCTACTCCTCCGATGGCTGCCGTGTGGGTGGAGATCTTCCACCATACATTAATGAGTGCGCATACCATCTGTATCACCAATGCCGCTACCAGAATAATGCTGATTACTCTCGGCGTGTTGCGGTATTCCATCAGAAAGAAACAGCCAAAATAGCACAGGATTGATATCAGGTAGGGTACGATGCGGCGCTCTTTCCTGCCCAATTCCTTGGAGGTCCATCCCTGAACCCTGCGGTATAGGTGTATCAGCAGGGAGGGCATGAGGATGGTGGAGATATACACCGTGAGCAGCATCGGCAACTTATATGCCAATGGCAGCAGCGACATATAGCTGAACAGAAACAGAGCCACCAGTCCTACCAATGGCAGGTAGAAAGGGGTGAAGATCATGCTCATGATGCGTGCCGCCAATATGATATTTTTCTCTTTCATAACAAACTATGTTGTATGTAACCTTTTGTATATTTTCCTGAATTTATTTTCTTAATCGTGCTACCGGGATGCCCAACTGCTCTCTGTATTTAGCCACGGTGCGTCGTGCAATAGGGAATCCCTTTTCCTTCATGACCTTGGAAATAGCATCATCGCTGAGAGGTTTCTTCTTATCCTCGTTTTCGATGAGATGCTGGAGGGCAATCTTGATCTTGCGTGTTGACAGTTCCTCGCCGTCTTCGGTGGTATAGCTGTCTGTAAAGAAGAACTTGAGTGGGAATATGCCCCATTTGGTCTGTACATATTTCTCGATTCTTACTCGTGAAATGGTACTGATGTCAAGTTTCGTTCTTTCTGCTACATCCTTGAGAATCATCGGCTTGAGGTCAGCCTCGTCACCATCCAGGAAGAACTGCCTCTGGATGTCGATGATAGCCTTCATGGTGATGATGAGCGTATGTCGGCGCTGCTTGATGGCTTCGATAAAGCCTTGGGCCTTATCTACTTTCTCCTTGGCATAGAGCAGGGCTTCCTTGTCTTTCCGGCTCATCTGATCCTTGTGCTTTTTGTAGGTTTCTATCATGTCGGTGAAGGAAGGAGATACGGTCAGCTCTGGCATATTGCCTCGGTTGAGCGTGAATGTAATGGTTCCGTCATCGGCTGTATCTACGATGAAGTCGGGGTTGATCTGCTGCATGTTTCGTCCGTCAGTCTCGCCAAGCGATGCGCCCGGCTTAGGATTCAACTTGCGTATCTCGTCCTTGAGTGTCTCCAACTGGGTTTCGTTGAGTTCCAGTCCAGACTTGATTTTATCCCAATGTTTCTTGGTAAATTCGTCGAAATAATCCTCGAATACTTCCTCCATGGTTTTGCGCAGCACTCCCTTAGGCAGTCTTTTTACCTGCAGCAGCAAGCATTCCTGCAGGCTTCTTCCGCCCACGCCGGCAGGGTCGAACGACTGGAGTTTGTGGAGCACATGCTCAATTTCCTTTTCGCTTACATCAATATTATGGTAGATGATGAGCTCATCGCAGATGCTGTCCAGGTCTTTGCGGAGCAATCCGTCTTCATCCAGCGAACCAATCAGATACTCCATGATTTGCTTTTCTTTATCCGTGAGTATCTGCATGTCCATCTGTTCCTTCAACTTATCGTAGAAGGAAGTTGTATCGCCATAAACCATTTCCTCGTAGTCAGCGTTCTGCGTATTATATCTGTCAGTATTGTAGTCGGGCATCTGGTCGTCTTTTCCGATACTTTCCAATGCCTGATCCAGTTCGTCCTTTCTTTCTTCTTTTTCCGACTGTGCTTCGTAGGCATCGTCTCCAAATTCATCGTCATTACTGTTGTCAGAATCATCCAGAGCCGAACGGTCTTCGTTGCCCTCTCCCATGAGTGCATCGTCCGGATTCTCAGTTTCCAAGGCAGGATTATCATCCAGTTCGGCATTGATATTATCCTCCAGTTCGTTGAGCGGCATCTCCAGCATCTTCACCTGCAACATCTGTTGGGCGGAGAGTCGCTGGAGCTGTTGTAGTTTCTGCTCCTGTGTCTGAATGAGTTTTTGAGTCATGTTTCGTGTCTTTTAAATAAGTTCTTTCCAAGTTACTTAAAAAGTTATATCTTCTTATTAGAAGTATTTTTCCTACTTACTTGAAGTATTCTTTCAGTTCCAATGCCAGTTTGTAGAGTTTGTCAGGATTTCCGTTTCCATACCGCTGCCATATTTTGCTGCATGGGTCTATCAGATGGCTGATCACCACATCGTTTCTGTTGAGATATGGGTCGCAAATCTGGAACACATTCATGGCCTCTACAATCACCTTCGTGCTGGTTTTGATGAGTTTGGCAAGATCAATGATTTCTGGTGTTTCCGGCACCATGGTGATTGGTGTGAGCTGGAAGTAAAGGTCGAGGATGATGATCAGCTTGACGGGAGTGAGCGAAGGTTCGGCTTCGATAGGTTCCCAGTCGTGTTCGAATGATTCCCTGATGGAAACCCCCTGATAGAATTGTGTTGCATTTCCACATCCTTCCATTTTCTTGAGCAAATGGATATCACGAGCCAACTTTTTAGGGTTGTCTCCATATTTATCCCAAAGCCTCTTGATGCGTGGGGTGACCATTCTGAGTTTGAACATCTGTTCGTGGAGAACTTCTGGGGCAATATGCAGCTCCAGAGCCAGATTGACCATGCCTTTCGAATAGAGAGGTTTAACGCCCATTGGCTTTTTCTGGTATAATTGCAATAGCAAAAGCCAGTATTCATCTTTCCAAAGAGGATGTTTAGCCATATTACAACACTTTTCTGCAAAAGTACGACTTTTCATCGGTAATACAAAATAAAAATTGGAATTTTTTCTAAAAGAAAGGG
>ERZ1034920.480-NODE-480-length-31587-cov-5.568058_pt1 | contig 31587 bp, 28 predicted proteins | sample MGYA00520688_ERZ1034920 | MGnify/ENA primary metagenome ERZ1034920 (study PRJEB33766, sample SAMN09781785) | gut metagenome | biome: gut microbiome | host: Homo sapiens | place: Madagascar | study: EMG produced TPA metagenomics assembly of the PRJNA485056 data set...
AAGCAGGGCGGCTTTTCTGCTTGCAAGATTTCAAAAAAGGAGGGCACCCCAAACCAGGCTGCCAAGCAAGGGGAATGATATCGTGTGGAAAGCGCATGAAGGACAGCGAAATGCATCGTACGGCGACAGCACGCGTTTCTGTGGCGTTCCTGCTGCTGTCCGCCGTCAGGGGATCAGATGCATTCGCACGCAATTCTCGCTCACCGACCATTATTCTACGTACTCATTGTAAAGCCTGCCACCATAGCCAGTTAAAATCTATGTAAAGTTTTCCTGCATCAAAAAAACCCTGCACACGCAGGGCTTAATAATTATTGATTCAGCTTTTCAGCCAGGCCGCTCACCAGCTGAGGAATGGTGGTTTCAAAGTCCACGCCATACCAAGGCTTGTCAGGATTCTTGATGGTTTTGCGAATGGTTTCCGCCGTGTAGTCAGCGGCGAGCGCAAATGCATCCTTCAGCGCCAGGCCGCGGACAATACCGCCTACAGACACGCTGGAGAAGACATCGCCAGTACCATGATAGGTTGCATCCACGTGGTCGTTCTGATAGAAGAAATACTCGCCGCTGCGGGTATCCAGCCCATACACGCCATTCTTGCCGTCGGACAGTGAAATCCCCGTCAGCACCACAACCTTGCTGCCGAGGGCAGCCAGCTTGTTCAGCAGCTCCTTCACATAGGCTTCGTCGTAGCTTTCTTTATACTCCGTATCCGTCATAAAGCAGGCTTCGGTAATGTTTGGCACAATGATGTCCGCTTCTGCGCACAGGGTCGCATTCTGCTTGGCATACGCTTCATCAAATGCAGGATAAAGCTTGCCATGATCGCCCATTACCGGATCGATGAAAATCAGCGTGTCCTCATCCTTAAACTCAGCGAAAATCTTTTTGCAGATTTCAATCTCTTCCTGGCTGCCAAGATAGCCGGTGTAAATGGCGTCGAAGTGGATGCCTTCGTTTTTCCAATGGTTCGTAATCGGCTCCAGCTGATCGGTCAAATCCTTCACCGTGAAATTCTTAAACATCGTGTGCGTCGACAACACCGCCGTTGGCAGAATCGTCGTTTCCACACCCATCGCCGAAATCACTGGCAGTGCCACCGTGATCGAACACTTACCAAAACAGGAAATATCTTGAATCGTCAATACTCTCTTCATAACGAGCATCCTCCTCCGAATGATTACTGATTTCATTATACGCCAAACTGACCTCTTTGAAATAGCCAGACATCAAACTTTCAACAAGGCCAGCTCGCCATGCCAGACCGCATCTGGCATGTACATCTTGCTCATTTTTCACAGCAGACACAGGTCAGCGCAAAAAGCACTACTTCGTCAAACGATGGCTGCTGCGATGGCTTAAGGCAGCACCGATGATGTAGAGGGCGACGCCCGCCCAGACGAAGGCGAACATGACGGCATAAATGCTGGTGAAGGCTTCGTGGAACAGAAAAACGCCGCAAAGCAGCTGCAAGGTTGGGTTCACATACATCAGAATGCCGGACAGCGAGTAGCTGGTGGTTTGAATGCCTTTCGCGAAGATGACGAGTGGTGCGCCGGTGATGATGCCGGTGGTTGGCAGAAGCAGCCACTGCCACCAGGTAATAGTGGCACCGCTGGCGGCCGTCTGACCATTGGCAAAGAGCCAGCCCAGCATGATCAGTGATGGCACCAACATCCACAGGCATTCAATGGCGAGGGAGGTGATGCCGTCGATGGAGACGGTTTTCTTGATGGCGCCGTAAGCCGCAAAAGATCCGCCAATGATGAGCGCCAGCCATGGCACCACGCCATAACTGATGACGGCATAGAGCACGCCAACAGCTGCCAGCACGACTGCCAGCTTCTGCAGGCCGGTGAGCTGTTCTTTAAAGAAAAAGCAGCCAATTAGAATCGACATGAGCGGATTGAGGTAATAAGCGAGCGAGGCATCAATGACATGGTCGGTGTTGACGGCGATGATGTAACTGCCCCAGTTAACCACGATGAGCACTCCTGTGATAAGAAGAACGCGCATCAGCCGCCGATCCTTCAGCGCCTGTTTCAAGGCGTTCATTTGCCGCAGCAGAGCCAGCAGAATCACCGCAAAAACCAGCGACCAGACCACACGATTGGCGAGAATCATGTAGCTGTCCACCGTCACCAGCAATTTCCAATACACGGGCAAAATGCCCCAAAGCAAATAACAGAGAAAGACCAGCCATGGTCCTTTGTTATTCATGATGATCCCTCCCTTTTTGAAACAATAGCTACGCAGTAGTATAACATTATTACGGATTTTAGTTAAGCAGATACTGAATCATTAATTTTTTTCATTAATGCTCGTCAACAAAATTGGCTCACGTATCCATACGTGAGCCAATTAGCATTCTTAAAATTTTCCAGAACTGCCGGAAAAACCGCCAGCGTCAATGGTGGTGCCGCCACCAAATCCACCACCGTCGTTGTCCATTTTTGGTCGATGGGTGACGATGGTCTGACTGTAAATGTAGTCATCGCTTTGATCGCTGAGAACGAGGCCGCCATGTTCATGGTCCACATAGTATTCGGCATGAGTTTGGCGCCGCGCGGTTTTCATGCTGTTGATCATAACGCCAACGGTGAGCGCACCAATCAGCGGCGCACCGACAACCGCGAGAAGCAGACAGATCTTGCCAAAGGTGCGGGCAAGGCTGACGTCGTAGGCTTCACCGTCTACATAGTAATCATGGCAATAGTCGTTGGCGGTGTCGAGATAATCGTCGAATCCGCCGGCCCAGTCGTCGTCACGGAAATAGTCGAGGAAGCTGTCAGCCATTTTCTCATTGCCGTAATCGGTCAGCACCTGATTGCCTTCGCCATGAGCAATGAGCGCGTAGTCGCGGTACTGCATGGAAAGCATGAGCAAGATGCCGCTGCGTTCTGAGCCAGTGCCGATGCTGTATTGATCGTAGAGCAGCTTGGCGTATTCGCGAGCATCGCTGCTGCCTGCCATGTAAGGCACGGTGACAATGGCGACATCAAGGCCGTATTCCGATTGGATGGCTTTGGCCCTAGCTTCCAGCTCTGCCGCCTGCGCCTCGGTCAAGATGCCAGCGGTGTCGTTGACCAGCTGCCCGGCTCCGCTTTCTGCAGCAAAGGCTGGCAGAGCCTGCACCACAAGGAGCAGCACCAGAGCGAGCACCGCAAAAATGCGGCTTCGTTGTATTTTTTGAATCATGGTGCACCTCCTACATCAAGAGCAGCGCCAGCGCGCCGAACACGGCCGCAAAGCCAGCGGTAACCCCGCAGAACCAGCCGACGGCGCGCCCTTTTGAAATGGGCAGATCGCCAATCATGCGGCCAGTTTGGCCGTTCATGGCAAAGGTGTAGGTCTCGCCTTTCCAGCGGGTGGTCAGCATCCACACCGGCAGAAGCGCATAGCGCGCGCTCTTATCCGTAAGCGACAGGTGGCGGTGACTCAGGGTGTATTGATCGTAGGGCAGGGTCGCCGCCATGGCGATGCCAACGCTTTCCTCGATGCGTTCGCTGGCACGAGCCAGGCTGCTTTCTGCGTCTACGTCGTATTTTTCAGCGAGGAAGCCCGGCAAATAACTGCGCACAAACGGCACCAGATCGTCGTAATTAAACGGCTCAATGGCATCCATGTAGCGGTCTTCCATCTTGGTGGAGCCATCGACGGGAATTTTGTCGAAACCCATGCGGCCTTTGCGTGCCGCCCGATAGTGCTCGATGGTGGTGATTTCGTTGTCGCCAACAATGGCCATATGTGAACGCACGCCGTCGTAGATGTACTCGGCCTCCACCTCGCTGTCAAAGAGCCAAAACGGCACGTAGATGCCTTTGATCTCCTCGATGTGGTTATCGGCAGCGAAAACTTTTGGCAGCAAGCGCTTGCCTTTGTAAAAGTTTTTCAGCGCGGCAATGGCTTCTTCCTTCGTCTTTTTGAAAGGAATGATATAATCCGGCTTTAGGGTGCCGGCGAGACGCCCTTCAAGCACGGTGGGATTTCCGCAGTACACGCAAGTGGTGGCAATGGTGTCGTCGTCGCAGATGATCGCCGCTCCACAGGACGGACAGGTATAAACCTGCAGCGATTCTTCCTCGCCAGCCTCCCAGCTGCTGCCCGGCGGTGCATCGCCCCAATCCATGGCGCTGTCGGTGGTTCCTTGCGGACCTTGTTCATCTTGATAAAGCTTTTCCAGCACACTGGCTTGGAAGGTGCTTTCGCAATACGCACAGCGCACCTCGCCGTCGCTCGGCGAAAAAGCCAGCGGCGCGCCGCAGTTCGGACATTTAAAATTTGTTACCTCCGCCATCGGCGGCACCTCCTTTAGCTGCGCTGGATGTCGTCGTCGTTAAATGGATCGCCGCATTCTGGGCAGAATTTTGGTGGATGAGTTGGGTCTTCCGGCACCCAGCCGCATTTGTTGCAGGCGTAGCGCGCCGGCTGTGGGCGTGCCGTGCCGCATTCGCTGCAGAATTTGCCGCTGTTTTGTGTGCCGCAATTTGGGCAAAGCCAGTTGGCCGCTGCCCCAGCGGCGTTGGCTGGATTTGGCTGACCACAGTTGGTGCAGAATTTGCCAGTGTTGCCGGTCTGGCCGCAGGCCGAACACGTCCAACCGCCGGTTGGTGCCGGCTGTTGCTGCTGCGCCATGCCGAACAGGTTGGTGGCAGCGCTTCCTGCCGCATTCTGCGCCATCCCCATTCCCATGAAAGCACCGATGGCTCCCATGCCGCCTTCGTTGGCAGCTGCTGTCTGCATGGCTTCGGCCTGTGCACCAGTAAGGTGGGCAGCAGCCATACGCGGATCACGCAGGGCAGCGTTGCGCTGGATTTCCTTGATGAGCTGAGCGTCTTCTTCCGACGCCGACACCGAGCTGACCCCGAAGGAGACCACAGACAAGCCGCGCAGCTGCCCCCATTTTTCGCTGAGAATGTCATTGAGCGCATCGGCGATTTCTGCCGTGTGCGCCGGCAGCGCACTGTAGCGAATGCCCATAGCCGAGAGCTTGGCGAAGGCTGGCTGCAAAGCGGTCAGAAGCTCCGTCTTAAGCTGACTGTCGATGGCATCGCGGGTGTAGGTATCGGTGATGTTGCCGACCACATTGGCATAAAAGAGCACAGGGTCGGTGATGCGATAGGAATATTCGCCAAAGCATTTGATGGCAATGTCCACATCGAGGCCAATGTTGGCATCGACCACGCGGAATGGCACCGGGCTGGCCGTGCCGTACTTATTGCCAATAATTTCCTTGGTATTTACATAATACACACGCTGGTCATGAGCCGTTTCTGCCCCGAAGGTGAAACGCTTGCCGACCAGCTTGAAGCTGTCGATGAGGCCCTTCTTGAGGTCGCCGCAGAAAAGACTTGGTTCGGTGGACGCATCGTATTCAAAAGCGCCTGGCTCGGCACAAAATTCCACGATCTTCCCCTGATCGACAATGAGCATGCACTGCCCTTCAGCAACCACAATGACAGAACCGGTGGTGATGATGTTGTCGCTGCCTTTGCGATTGACGCCGCGACGTCCCTGGTTTTGTTCGCCCTTGCGCACCAGTTCGTCAGCAGCCATGGCGTCGCAGACAAAATAATCCTTCCAGGTGTCTGCCAAAACGCCGCCAACCGCGCCAATCCCAGCGCCCAAGGCGCCGCCTATTCTGTTGAGTCCCATAATAATTCTCCTTTACTGATCTAAGCGCGTGAAATCGCCGTCGATGTAGCGAGTGTACGCATCCACCTGATCCGGCGTCACTTCACGATAGTTGGAATCAAAATCGCGGAAAAGGCGAGGGTTCACCTCGCGATAGTTCAAACGCGCCGCCGTACGCAGACGGCAGAAGCTCAGCATCAACGGCTGACGCACATAGAACGCATCGATTTCTCCTTCCGTTGGGTCATGGAAAGCAGGGTGTATGACTTCTTCTCCTGCTTCATTGACATAGTAGAAACGTGGCACTTTTTCGTACTCAGAGCCAAAATAGTGCACCAATTCCGGTTCGGTTTTCTTCTTTTCCATCATATACTAACCTCCAATTATTTTGAACGTCGATTTAAGACAACAATGCCTGCAAAAATAAGCGCAATGCCCAGCACCGCCGGCACCGTGATTGGCTCGTGGAGCACCGCAATGCCCACCAGCGTCGCCACCATCGGCTCCGCAAAAGCCAGCACGCTGGCCTTGCTTGGCGCCAGCACCTGCAGCCCGCGGGTGTAGAAAATATACGGCAGCGCCGTGGAAAAAAGCCCCAGCCCGCAAATGCCCAACACCATGCCGCCGCTGACCGCCGGCATCTCAGCACCTGTCAGGGCAAAAACAATGCCCATCGAGCAGGCCGACACAAACAGCGAATAGAACGTCACCGTCATCGGCTCGTAGTGATCCAGCGCCACCCGTCCAAAAATGCTGTAGAGCGCGTAGCAGATGGCAGAGCCAATCCCTGTCGCAATGGCAACCGGCGCCAGCTGCACGCTGCCGCCGCCAATGAGCCCCGTCACAAAGAGGCAGCCAGCAAAGGCCAGCACCACCGCCACGATTTTCTGTCTGGTGATTTTCTCCTTGAAAAAGAGCCGCGACATGAAAATAACAAAGAACGGTGCCGTGTAAAGCAACACCGCCGCCACGCTCAGCGTCGTAAAGGTCTGGGTCATGAAATAAAACACATTGAAGCAGCCGATCGACACAAAGCCTGTTCCAATGAACATCCATATATTTCGCGGCTGGATGCGAAACGTCTGTCTCGAGCGCACGCCCAGATACAACGCCAGCATCGCCGCCGCAGCAAAGCTGCGGAAAAAAGCAATGGCCAGTGAAGACATGCCGCAGGCCGAAAGATAACGGGTGAACAAGCCGATGCAGCCCCAGCAGGCCGCCGCAAACAGCACCTCCGCCACCGCGCGTCCTTCACTTTTCTTCTCACTCACGCTCCGTCTCCTCCTTTTCATTTTCTGCTTCCTCCTCATTGTACCCTGTTCGCCAGGAAATGAAAATACCTGTTTTCCAGCCGCGCCGCCCGTGCTATGATAAAGAAAAACCCACAGCAAAGGAGTCCGCCATGCACCAGTTTTTTCTCAATGAACCCCTGAACGATGACGCTCTCAACGCGCCTCTCGTTCTTTCCCGCAAAGAATACCAACACCTCTTCGTTCTGCGCCTGCGCGACGGTGAACAGTTTGTGTTCGCCGATGGCCGCGGCCGCGAGCACGTCTTTGAGGTGGTCGCCAGCGACAAAAACACCATCACCGCCAAATGCATCGAAACCCGCGCCAGCGAAAACGAGCTCGCCTGCCAACTTGTGCTTTTGCAAGGGCTGCCAAAACGCGAAAAACTCGAATTCATCATCCAAAAATCCGTCGAGCTCGGCGCTCACGACATCCTGCCTGTAATGATGGCGCGCAGCAACGTGCGCATCGACGAAAAAAAATCCGAGCGCAAGGCCGAGCGTCTGCACGAAATCAGCAAAAGCGCCGCCAGCCAGTCCAAGCGCGGCATCATTCCTGAAGTGCACAGCGTGCAGGCCTTCGCCAGCGCCCTCGACGCCGTCAGCGATGCCGATATCAAACTCATTGCCTACGAGGACGAAACCAGCCGCGGCACCCTGAGCGCCCTTTTGCCAACACTGCCACAGGCAAAGAAAATTGCTATCCTCGTCGGCCCGGAAGGCGGCATCAGCGACGAGGAATGGCAGCAAGCCAAGGCCCACGGCTTCCAAAGCGTTTCCCTCGGCAAGCGCATCCTCCGCACCGAAACCGCTGGCCTCTGCCTGCTCTCCTACCTTATGCTTCATTTGGAAAACGCATAAAAAAACTCGGCTGTCATTTTTGACAGTCGAGTTTTTTTGCAATCAATGAATTTTTAATTTATGCAGGGTTTTGATGTAACCTGGATCGTCGTGATCAACAATGTCGCTGTGGCCGATATCAAGTTTAGCGATCGCCGCCATGTCTTCATCACTTAAGCTGAAATCCCAGATGTTAAAGTTTTCTGCCATGCGTTCTTTATGCACCGATTTTGGAATAACAGTAACACCACGTTGAACGTTCCAGCGTAAAGCGACTTGAGCGGCACTCTTTCCATATTTATCGCCAATACGAGTGAGCACTGGATGGGTAAAAATACCATGGATGCCTTCGGCAAATGGCCCCCAGGCTTCTGGATGAACACCATACTGCGCCATGGTTTTCAAGGCCTGTGGCTGCTGGAAGAATGGATGCAATTCCACCTGATTCACCGCAGGAATAACTTCCACCGTCTCGCAAAAATCAACCAGACGCGCTGGATACATATTGCTGACCCCAATAGCACGCAGCTTTCCTTCTTTGTAAGCTTCTTCCATCGCACGATAAGCACCAATGTAATCGCCCAATGGCTGATGGATCAGATAAAGGTCCAGATAGTCGATCCCCAGTTTTTCAAGAGAGGTCTGAATCGCTTGCTTGGCCCCTTCATAGCTGGCATCCTGAACCCAAAGTTTTGAACTAATAAACAACTCCTCACGAGGCAGTCCGCAAGCTTTGATGGCGCGCCCAACGCCTTCTTCGTTCATATACGCTGCGGCTGTGTCGATCAGTCGATATCCTGTCTCAATCGCTTCCAGAACCACTTTTTCACACTCTGCCGGATCGGTCACCTGAAATACGCCGAACCCTTCCAGAGGCATTTTGACACCATTGTTCAATGTTACAAATTCCAAAATGATGACCCCCTTCGTTTTTTTATATTATACGCCATATATTCCTTTGATGCCAATAGAGTTTGATAATTGTTGCTATTTTCAAAAAAATCCACGAGCAACAAAAAAACCGACCATTGCTGGTCGGAAAAATGACAATCACGAATTACTTGTCTTGATGCGCGTTGTGGTAATCTTCGGTTTTGCGAATGGCATCGTCCACATCTTCACGGCTAATTGGGTATGGCAGATACTGCATGCAGCGGTCAGCCATGGTGCCATCGAGCAGCTTTTCATAGTCGGCGCTGCCGATGGTAATGTCGATTTCAGCCAGGCTGGTTGGCAGTCCAAGAGCACGGTTGATGTTGAACTGACGTTCAAAATCCTCCATGCGCTGTTCGTGCATGAGCTGTGGCAGGCAAGCATAGGCAACAATTTCGCCGTGCAAATGATTTTGTTCGCAGGCAGGAATTGGGGTGCTGCCGTAGAAAATAGAGTGCGGAATCGCACCATTGTATTTTTCTGTTTCGATCAGCGTGCTAATGATCCCGCCAGTGATGACAATGTTAAGCACGATGTGCTTGAGGGCTTCGCTGGCACGCTGGTTTTTGCAGTCGTCGTAGGCCTGAACAGCATATTTAAACAATGGTTCGCCGCAATGCTTCGCCAAATCCACACCAATCATATTGGAATGATCGAGCTCGTCATTCATGGATGAGAAGGTTGGTTCGTAAGCTTTGCTGAACGCGTCGCCAATGCCGGCCCAGATGTATTCCAGCGGTGCTTTGGAAATGATGTCCAAGTTAATGAAGCAATGTTTCGCTGGTTCTTTGCGATAGTGGAAGCCTGCTAGACTGCGATCCAGATTGTGCATGACACAGACGAGGGTGACCGCTGCACAGTTGGACGCGATGGTCGGGAAAGTAAACAGCGGTTTGTCAATTTTATCGCTGGCAGTTTTGCAGGTATCGATGGCGCGGCCCCCGCCGACCGCAAAAATCATATCCGCTGCCAAAACATCCGGATTGGCACAGAGAGCGTCTGCTGCTTCGTAGGTAACATCGTCGCCGTATTTGAGAAAACCAGTGATTTCAATGTCGCTGCCAGCAACACCAGCAAGCAAATCGTCTTTGGCTGCTGCCATGGCTTTTTCGCCGCCGATGACAATGGCTTTGGTGCCGTATGGTCGGCAGATGGCCGGTACTTTTTTATAGACATCTTTATCACCAATGCTATACGCTGGAAGAAAAACGGATTGAGTTTCCATTTAAACAACTCCTTTGGACTTAAACTGTTATAGCACAATTATAAAGCGAATGTGTTTTTTGCGCAATGTTTTCAAAAAAATTGCTTCTAACTTCTGTCAATTCTCGGTCAGAGTGCTATAATAGGAACCACCAAATAAAGAGAGAAACTGTATTACAAGAATGAAAGGAAGGATTCCTTCAATGCTAGAAAACAAAGAATCGCACCTGCGCGCATTGCGCGACATTTTTGGTGAAGAACGTGTGCTCCATGAGCCCATCGACTGCTTTGGCTACAGCTACGACGCCTCTCCGGAAGCACTGAATCCAGATGAAACACCGGACTTTGTCTGCAAAGCCCACAGTACCGCTGAGATCTCCGCGCTGATGAAATACGCCAATGCCCATAAAATTCCTGTCGTTTGCCGCGGCACCGGCAGTGGCCGCAGCGGCGGTGTCATCCCTGTACGCGGCGGCATCGTGCTAATGGTCGACGAAATGAACCAGATCATCGAACTGGATGAAAAGAACCTGACCCTGCGTGTGCAGCCAGGTGTGCTGACCAAAGAGGTTCACGATTTCTGTGCCGCTCACAACCTTTACTATCCACCAGAACCTTCTTCCTATAAATATTCCACCATCGGCGGCAACATTGCCGAAAACGCCGGCGGCATTCGCGCCGTTAAATACGGCGTCACCAGCGACTATGTGCTGGGATTGGAAGTGGTGCTCGCTAATGGCGATGTCATTCACACCGGCGGCAAGCTCATCAAAAACGTCACCGGCTACAACATGACCCAGCTTTTCGTTGGATCAGAAGGCACCCTCGGCATCATCACCGAAGCCACCCTCAAGGTCATCGGACGCCCTAAATTCGTCAAGAGCGCCATGGCCACCTTCCGCACCATCGAAGACGCCTGCACCGCGGTCGGTGACTGCCTCATCAGCGGCGTCACGCCAACAGCGGCCGAACTGATGGACAAACTGAGCTGCGAAGCCACGGCGAAATTCAACGATTTCCCAATTGGCGACGACGTTGGCGCCATGCTCGTCATCGATCTCGACGGCAACACCGCCGACATTTGCGACAGCGACATGGCAACGTTGGAAGCTGTTTGCCGCAAAGACGGCGCTCTTGATTTCACCCTTGCCAAAGACGATGCCGAACGCGACCATCTCTGGAACCTGCGCAACAAGCTCAGCACCGCTCTCAAAAGCTTGGCACCAGACCGCGTCGGCGAAGACATCACCGTGCCACGCTCAGAGCTGCCATCCATCTGCACGAAGATCGTCGACATCGCCACCCGCTATGGCTTCCAGGTCTCCATCTTCGGTCATGCCGGCGATGGCAACCTGCACCCATCCCTGCTCTGCGACATGGGGCAGCCAGGCGTGCCGGAAAAAGTCCACGCCTGTGTCGGCGAAATCTTCCAAGCCGCAGTGGACTGCGGCGGCATGCTCAGCGGCGAACACGGCATCGGCATCTCCAAGCAGCCATACATCGACATCGCACTGGAAAAAGAAGAGATTGACGCATCACTCCTGATCAAAAAGGCGCTTGATCCGAACAACATCCTCAATCCCGGAAAGATTTTTAATCGGTGAGCACCATGGACAAGAACCAACATTATGAAAAACTCAAAGCCATTGTAGACAAATGCGACCGCTGCGGCGCCTGCACGACGGTCTGCCCACTCTACAAAGTCCATCGCATCGACCGCGCCACCTCGCGCGGCAAGATCGCCATTGTCCGTGCCTTGCTTGAGGACAAGCTCGACGGCAATGAAAAAGCCCTGCGCCACGCCCTCGACTACTGCTTGCTTTGCAAAGCCTGCACCGAAGTCTGCCCTGGCAAAGTCATGACGGACCAGGCCATGATTGAAATTCGTCAGTGGCTGCGTGAAGACCACGGCCTGTCACCAAAATACCGTCTTGTCGGCGGTTTCATGTCCAACAGCCCTCTGAAGTCCCTGAGTCGGCCTTTCATCGGCGCCGCTCAAACGCTGCAATTTCCGCGTCTCACCCGCGGCCTGCTGCCGGCCAACCACACGGCGCCTGCTTCCATGCAGCACAGTGGCCCAGCAGTATTCTCCAAACCAGCAGCCAAATGCACCGTCGACCTCAGCAACGTCAAACGCGTCGCTTACTTCAAAGGCTGTGCCATGAAGCTCTTTTTCAAAAACGCCAGCGATGCCTCCATCGCCCTTATTGAAAAGACCGGCCACCACGTTGATGTGCCAAACGTCGACTGCTGCGGACTGCCACAGCAATCCCACGGCATGATTCCGCTTGCCAAAAAAATGGCCAAGCGCAACATTGACGCCCTCAAAGACTACGACCTCATCATCACCGACTGCGGCAGCTGTGGCGCCATGCTCAAAGAATACGGCGAACTTTTTGCCGACGACTTTACCATGCGCGATAAAGCGCGAGCCTTCAGTCAAAAAGTCATGGGGCTCAGCGAATACCTCTACGCCGTTGGCTACGAACCAACGCCACATAAAGACCTGCGCGTCACCTACCACGCCTCCTGCCACCTCAACCGCGGCCAAGGCATTCACAAAGAACCACAAGCCTTACTCGCCAAAGCCGTCACCTACCTGCCAGCTGACAACGCCACCATGTGCTGCGGCGGCGCAGGCACCTTCCAAATCGACTTCCCGTCAACCTCCAGCAAAGTGCTCGCCAATAAATACAAAGACTTCAAAGCCACCGGTGCCGACATCGTCGTCGCCGAATGTCCAAGCTGCCTCATGCAGCTCGGCAAACTCGAACGCTACAAAGACCTCAAAGTGCTGCACATCAGCCAGGTATTGTAAAATCAAAAAAGGATTGATCCGATAACACAGGATCAATCCTTTTTTGTTTGCTCATTTCCCCAGCACATCCATCGCTACTGCGCTGAACACGGTCATGCCGGTTTGCAGGACGTGTTCGTCGAAGTCGAAGCGGCAGCCGTGGGGGACGTCTTCGGTGGTGGTGAGCAGGCGCATGAAGGCGGCCTGGCCGCCGTGGTGCTGCACACATGCCATCATATAGGAGATGTCTTCGCTGTCGTTGAGGTGCTGCTCTGCGCAGGAGGACAGGGTCACATCCGGCAGGTCGGCACAGACCTGGCGCACGGTCGCCATGAGCGCGGCATCACTGGTGAGAGAAAAGGCTTCGCCGCGCTTGTCGATGCTCACTTCGCAGCCGTGCATGGCTGCCGCGGCGTTCAGAATGCGGCGCGCGTAGTCTTCCATATAAGCGTTGACGGCGGTGGTTTCTCCGCGCACTTCCAGAGCCATGTCGGCGGCATCGGCAATGATGTTGCGCCCGCTGCCAGCACGCACGGTGCCCACGTTCACGCGTGAGGCGCCGCCGCTGTGACGCGGTATGGCGTAGAGGTTGCTGATGGCAGCCGCCAGCGCCAGCATAACGTTGCGCCCCTGCTCCGGTGCGCTGGCGGCGTGTGCGGCCCGACCGCGAAAGTGGGCGTCCAGCTTGGTGGTGGCGTAGGCGCCGCAGCTGCCCGGAATCACATCGCCGTCAAGCTCGCCGCGCTCCTGAATGTGCGCCGCCAGGAGTACATCCACGTCGTCCAGGTGCCCTTTCTCAACAATAGCAGCCGCGCCGCGCACCCCTTCCTCCGCTGGCTGAAAAATCAGCTTCAAGGTGCCGTGCAGCTGAGCGCGATGGCTCGCCAAAATCTCTGCCACACCGAGGCCGATGGCAGTGTGCCCATCGTGCCCACAGGCATGCATGCTGCCCATCTGCGCCGACACATAGCCTGCGCGCACAGCCTGGCGATTAGCGTCACTGCTTTCTGTCAGCGGCAGCGCGTCTATGTCGAAACGCAGCGCCACCACCGGCCCTTCGCCAGCACGCAGCACACCAATGACACCGGTGCGCCCGTCGCGCATCTGCGCCGCCAGTGCTGGTGAAACGCCTGCAGCAAGCGCCCGTTCGTAGGCGGCATCGAGCTTTTCCTGCGCAGGCAGTCCCATGCGCGCGTCTGCCGTCACCGCGTCCCCCACAAGCACCTCATAGCCCAGCGCCTGCAGCCGTTCTGCCACCAGCGCCGAAGTGCCAATCTCCAGCCAACCCTGTTCCGGCTGCCGATGCAGCTGCCGCCGCAGTGCCTGTATCTGCGAAAACAACGCCGCACTCTGCGCTGCAAGATCCTGAAATCGTTCATTCATCCCTGTTCGCCTCCTGCCCCTATCATAATCGCTTACCAAAGCAAGTGCAAGCGCACAAAAAAGCCACCCTCATTGCGAGAGTGGCGAAAGGAGAGTGTGATTATTCTGCTTGATAGATGGTGACGCCTTCCTTAATCGTCTCCATCACTTTGATGTCTTTAATCGTCTCTTTTGGAACGGTCAAAGGATTCTTGTCTAAGATAACCATATCTGCCAGTTTTCCAACTTCCAGACTGCCTTTGATGTCTTCATCAAAATACTGGTATGCACCATAGATGGTCAGCGCGCGAATGGCTTCCATGGCATCAATGCAATATTCAGTCCCCAGCACACGACCATTTCTGGTCACACGATTAACGGCATTATGAATATTGAAAATTGGCGTAATCGGTGTAATTGGCATGTCGTTGTGTAGGGTGAATGGCATACCACGCTTAACGGCCGAAGCCAACGGACTGATGCGGCTGCCTCGTTCTGGCCCCAGCACCGATTCGTAATGCCAGTCGCCCCAGTAGAAAACATGATCGTGGAAGAAGGATGGCATGATGCCCAGCTCTTTCATAGCGTCCAACTGATCTTCTCGCACGGTTTGTGCATGAATCATCACAGGACGCAACGCAGTCTGGTTGCCTGTATCTTTCAACGCCTGGCGATAGCAGCGAATAAACTGATCGCCTGCAGCATCGCCATTGCAATGCACCAACATCTGCCAATCATGTTCCAAGGCTTCTTTACAGAACGCAAGCATCTGCTCATCGGTGTACACCGGATAACCACAATATCCTTCTTCCGTATTGTCCGGACGAACATAGTATGGTTCTGTCAGCCAAGCCGTCTTGGCTTGCGGCGAGCCATCTGCCACCACTTTTGCTCCGGCAATTTTCAGATGCTTATTGTACGTTTGCTCTGGTGAATTGTCCAGAATCAGGCTGGTCACATAACCTTGCAGTGGATATGCCCCAATGTCCACCAACATCATATCATGATCTCGGCAGTAGAGGATCACGTCCATCATTTCCTGGGTAAATACCGCACCTTCTTGAGCAGTGGTCACCCCTTGGGACGCATAATATTTCTGTGTATCAGCAAAAATTTTTGCCTGGAAAGCAGTACTCAAATTCTTTAATGCATAATCATAAGCCATTATTTGAATAGGTTTTTCTTCCAGCATCCCATCCAGTTCACCAGTCACCGGATTTTTCTTGATAACTCCACCTGCAGGACTCGGCGTATCCTTGGTCCATCCAACAACTTCAAAGGCCTTGGAGTTTGCCACACCAATGTGACCACTGGCATGAGCAATCAGCATTGGAATATCTGTAGAAATTTCATCTAATTCTTCACGTGTTGGATGTACATTATTTTCAAAAAAGGCATTATCGTAACCGCTAGCCACCAGCCAACCACTTTCCAGCACGGCGTTTTCAGCAACGAGCTTCTTTAGTTCTGAAAACAATTTTTCTTTGCTGTCAATTGTCCCCATTGGCGGCGGAAACAATTTTGGCAGCCCCGCCGATAGATTGGCAATGTGTCCATGGCCGTCAATAAAGCCTGGCAGCATGATCTTTCCCTGCAAATCCACCTTTTCCGTCTGCGCATCTGCCAATTGTTGAACCTCATCGAATGTCCCAACCGCAGCAATTCTTCCATTTTCCACCAGCAAGGCTTCTGCCTGCGGCTGTGCATCGTTAACGGTAATTATTGTGCCATTGTAATACAGTGTTTGCATCTTTGTTTTCTCCTTTTCATACTATTTCTTAAGTGCTTTACTCGCTAATTCCAGCATCCTGTTCCATTTTTCTCGCTTTATAAAAATCGTTCAAATATGTGCGACTAAGCAATAATAAAATAATCACTGACAAAACGGATAATGCTTGGCTAATTGACAATGCAAAAGTTAAACCGAAATGTTCTGAAACTTTTCCAACAAACAATGGGCCCACAGCGCCTAGTAATTGAATAAATAAAACATAGACGCCATACGATACTGATTTAAACCATGAAGGCACCAATTCTTGTGTAGCAACATGAAATGAGGTATTGGCTGTAGTTGCAAAAAATGCACCTAAGAAAATAATTGGAGCCAGTTTGAAATAAAACCCAACCACAAAACACAGCACCGATAAGACAATACACGAGCTTGGCATTAAAACACGGCTGCGTTTATCGTATTGATACCATCGATCCATAATCGCTCCACCAACTGGATAACCAATTGCCGCTACTAAAGCCAACACACTAATCAAACTAGCCGCAATACTTACAGACATCCCCATTTCACGAACAAAGTAAATGGATAACCAAGAGTTAATACCTTGGATAACCAGTGCACTCAAACCAGCAGACAAACACATTCCCAGTAATGTTTTATTTTTACTAAAGACTTTTAATGCTTCTCTGATGTTTACAGCCGCCTTTTCTTTTTCTTCAACTTGCTTTACATTACCGACTCCAGATTGCATGGCCAGAATCTTCTTAGGATCTGGCAACGCCAAACTTGCGACAGTCAGCACTGCACTAATTATACCAACCGTGTAAAAGGCCATACGCCAACCAAAACTATTCGCCAGATTGGCAAAGACGATGGCTCCCAATGCCATACCAATGGTCATCGCTGTATTATATATACCAATTTTTTTGCCCCAGTCTTTTTTGTAATACATACTGGTAATCAATGAATTGGACAACGGTGCATAGGCTGAGTTCCCGGCACCAACCATGAAACGCGATGCCAACAAAAGCTGGAAGCTGCTTGCCATCCCGGACAACAACGTCCCCACGCTCCATACTAAAGCTGACAGAGTGATAGCTTTTTTCGTGGAATATTTTTCGCCAAGGAAGGATACTGGCAGCACCAATACCCCCATCCCTAGGAGCACCACGCTGCCCATCATGCCGACTTCTGTATCACTTAACCCCAGATCACCCTGGATCACAGGAAAAATGGCGTTGATCCCAACACGCGCGATAAAATCAAACGCGAAGAGACAGTACAGGATAATAAAAAAGAGCGTTCGTTTTTTCGGGTGAATATCTATTAACGGCTTATCTTCTACATTCATTTGTTTTGCTTCCATAATTCTTGTCTCCCTTCAATATGATCTAGCTAGATTCTGGTATCATTTTATAAGAGAAACCTATGGATTGAATATTGTCAGTTTATATGAAAAAATTCTGATTTTTAATTTTTTTGTTGATACCTTCTTTTCCTTTGAGATCCTGTTGGTCTATAATACTAATTAGGTGCAAAGGAGGGACTACCATGCAAATCGACTATTTACGCTGTTTCATCGCACTCAACGATTTTAATTCCATCACAAAAGCAAGCCATGTACTGGATACCACGCCACAAAACGTCAGCCGCATTCTAAAAAAACTTGAGACAGAAATGAATGCCCTTCTCTTTACACGCAGTTCCGATGGCATTACGCTGACACCTTACGGCGAACGTTTTCTGCAATTTGCTAAGTCCACGGTTTATCAATACGACGAGCTGCAAGCCGATTTTCAATTTCGCCAGTCGCAGCACGCCGCTAAACAGGAGGTCGTTCTCTATTCCAGCGATGTCACCAACGAAATCATTCTGAACGACATTCTCCTCGCTTTTTCCAAAGACTATCCCTCCATCGTCGTCAAAAATATTACGGTTGATTGGATCGACGGTTATCAAAATCTACAAGAAGAAGGCTCTGCAATTGCACTGTTGCACTATCTTCCAGGTGTGAACGATCTAGATAATCACATTATCGTTCCGACGCTGCGTTTTCACCCTATTGTCGCAGTCAATAAAAATCATCCTCTGGCAACTGTCCAACACTGTACCTATAAACAACTCCTCAACTACAATCTTCTTATTTTTGCCCATAACGATTTAGTTAATACGCTCCCCTTTCACGCACTGGGTCTTGATCCAGTCACCCAAGGAAAAAATTTTGCCACCACAGGCAGTATGAAAGCCTGTTACCAAATGGTCGCCGAAGGCAATTACATCTCACTCGGGGCTCTGGAGTCTTTCATGCTTTTCAGCGAATCTATTCGTGAAAATCTGGTTCCGATTCCAATTATTGATCTGCCTGAAATTATCTGTGCTCTTATCAAATCAAAATCGCTTCCAGCGGACTCACCACAGCAGCTGTTGTTCTCCTACATCCTGAACAGCCTACAAAAATATGAAGCCCAGCATCAATAACAACATGCAAAAACGGTCATGAACTCAGAAGAGTCCATGACCGTTTTTGAGTTTATGCAGTTATTTATTCCACCATCATGATCTCGTGATAGAGCGGGTGGTCGTCCCATTCGCCGATAAAGCGCACTTCGGTTTCCAGGCGCACGCCAAATTTTCTCAGAACTGCCGCTTGCACGGTATGAATGAGTCGGATGACGTCGTCAGCGGTGGCACCACCGGTGTTGACGAGGAAACCGGCATGTTTGGTGGATACTTGTGCGCCACCAATATGATAGCCTTGCAGCCCAGCATCAATGATGAGCGGACCGGCATAGTGACCCACTGGTCGCTTGAAGGTGCTGCCAGCACTGGCCATTTCCAGCGGTTGTTTGCTGGAGCGACGTTCGCTGAGATCGGCCACTTTAGCAAGGATTTCCGCCTTATCGCCGTGCTGCAGCTGCATGGTAACCGCCAGACAAACGAGCGGTTCGTCCTTGAGACGGCTGTGGCGATAGCTGAAACACATTTCCTCGGCTGGGATGTCGCGAATGAGGCCGCCCTCATCGAGCACCGTGACCGACGTGATCACGTCTTTCATTTCGCCATCGTAGGCACCAGCGTTCATGTAGGCCGCACCACCGATGCTGCCGGGAATGCCGCTGGCAAATTCCAGGCCAGTCAGCCCCAGCTCAGAGCAGGCTTTGCTGACATTGATCAGTGACAAGCCTGCGGAAGCCGTCACCGTTGTGCCGTCAACAACGAGACGCTGCAAACGTTCGGTGGCAATAACCACGCCGCGAATGCCCTGATCACTGACCAGCACATTGCTGCCTTTGCCCAGCACAAAGAACGACTGATCTTCTTCGGTGCAAGCACGAATAACATCAGCGAGGGCCTCTGCCGTTTCAGGAAAAACCATGACGTCACATGGCCCGCCAATTTGAAAAGTTGTGTGGCTGGCGAGTGGTTCGTTAACACGCACCTCTGCCACGCCAGGAATGGATGAAAAGAGATCGATCATGTGTGCGTCTCCTTTCTTTTATAGATAATGCTGCTCTGCCGCTTCATAGGTGCCCAAAACGCGGAAATCCACGGTTTTGCTGCGCACCTGTCGCAGACAATCAAGGAAGTTTTCGTCCTCCCAGCGGCCAAGCAAATCAATGTAGAAGCTGTATTCCCATGGCTTGCCAATCACCGGCCGTGATTCAATGCGGCTCATGTCGTAATGGCCATCGGCAAAATAACGCAGCGCTTCCAACAGCGCCCCTGGACGGTGCGCCGTTTTGAATACAATGCTCACCTTGTTTTGACGATCGTTCAATTCCGGTTCTCGGCGAATGACGACAAAGCGGGTAATGTTCGAGTAGTTGAAGTTGACATGTGGCACCAAAATATCCAGGCCATACACTTCCGCCGCTTGTTTGGAGGCAATGGCGGCCCCATTGGCTGGTTTGGTTTCCGCGATGTAACGCGCACTCATGGCCGTGTCGGCATAAGGGCGTGCTTCGATGCCATGTTCCAGCAGAAAGCGCTGACTTTGGCCAAGGCCCTGCGGATGAGAATAAACAAATTCCACATCTTCCAGTTTGGTGCCCGGCACCGCCATCAGATTCTGGGTAATTTCCAGTGCCGTTTCGCCAACAATGTAGCAAGGCTTTTCGTAAAGCAAGTCGTACACATCGTTGATGCTGCCAGTGGACGAGTTTTCAATCGGCAGAACGCCGTAATCGTACTCGCCATTCACCACGCCTTCCACGACAAATTGGAAATGCGTCAGGCCAGTGCGATTGACATCCTTTCCGAAGACCTTGATGCAGGCGCCATCGCTGAAGGACCCTTCGATGCCCTGGAACGCCACGCGAGGCTGTTCAACCGGTGTTGCAAAAGGAGGCAGCAGAGCACTCATCAGTCTTCGCTCCCTTCGCCTTCAAGCAGCTTCACAGTCTGCACATAGATGGCCGCTTCAATACGCTTGCGCTGTAAGTCGCAGCCATACTCGTAGGGTTCATTGATGCTGCCACCGTAACGGATGTTGTTGGCATGGCAACCGCCGCTGCAGTAGAAGCGTGCCCAGCAGTCCATGCAGGTTGGCTTGGTGAGCACGTTCGCTTTTTGGAAGCGTTCAGCAATTTCCGGTTTTTGAATGCCGGTGAATACGGTACCCATCTTGTACTCTTCTTCGCCAACAAACTGGTGACAAGGATAGAGATCACCTTCTGGGCTGACCGCCAGGTAATCATGGCCGCTGCCGCAACCTGAGAGACGTTTAGGCAGACATGGGCCACCAGCGAAATCCACATTGAAGTGGAAGAAATTGTAGCCTTTGCCTTCGCGCCAACGCTGGAGATAGTGACGCGCCAGGATGTTGTAGTTTTCAAGAATGACCGGCTTATCTTCTTCGGTCAGAGTGTAAGGCATTTCTGCCGGTGCAACGACCGGTTCCATGGAGATTTCCTTGAAACCAAGATCATCAGCCAGATGAATGACATCCGCCGCGAAATCTGGGTTGTAGTGGGTGTAGGTGCCACGCACATAGTACCACTGCTGGCCACGGGTTTCGACGAATTTCTGGAAATGGTCGACGCAGGTGTCGTAGCTTGGCTGTCCACCCACAAAGCGACGCATGTTGTCGTGCACTTCTTTGCGACCATCGAGGGAAAGAACGGCGTCCATGTGCTCGTCATTGACCCACTTGCCGCAAGCATCGTCAAGCAGCACGCCATTGGTGGTCAGAGTGATTTTCAGCACCTTGCCCAATTCAGCGGCGCGTTGGTGGCCATATTCCACAACGGCTTTGCAGACATCCATATTGAGGAGCGGTTCGCCGCCGAACAAGTCCACTTCGACGTGGGTACGGTGCTTGCTGGCTTCCATGAGGAAGTCGATGGCTTTCTTACCCACTTCCAAGCTCATCAGGGAGCGGCCGCCGCCATAGGCGCCGCTGTCGGCAAAGCAATAGCCGCAGCGCAGATTGCAGTCGTGTGCCATGTGCAGGCAAAGCGCCTTAACGATCGGTTCAGTGTGTGGGGTGAAATCGCTGAAATCAATGTCGCTGAAGAGCAACCCTTCGTCGATCAATTCAGCGATGCCTTCAGCGACGTCTTTGGCATCTTCTTCGCCATACACTGCCGCTGTCTGAGCGATGGCTTCGTCCCACGTCTTCCCTTCCTCGAGGGCATCGAGGAAGGCATCGACGGTTTCGTCAGTGACGTGAATGGAGCCGCTGTTGATGTCGAGCATCAAGTGTAAGTCTTCAAAAACAAAACGGTGAATACGTGAAAAATCCAATTCTCTTGTCATGGGCATACGACCTTAGCGAATTTCAGTGTAACCGTGCATGTATGGAACCAGTGCCTTTGGAATGGTTACGCTGCCGTCGGCGTTCTGATAGTTTTCAAGAATAGCAGCGAGGGTACGGCCAACAGCCAGACCAGAACCATTCAAGGTGTGAACGAAACGCACCTTGCCATCGGCATCGCGGAAGCGCAGGTTCGCGCGGCGAGCCTGGAAGTCTACGAAGTTCGAGCAGGAAGAAATTTCACGATATTTGCCATAGCTTGGCAGCCAAACTTCCAAGTCGTAGGTCTTTGCAGAGCTGAAACCGATGTCACCAGCAGACAGGCAAATGACACGATATGGCAGTTCCAGAGCCTGGAGAATGTCTTCAGCGTCATGGGTGAGGCTTTCCAATTCTTCCCAGCTGTGATCAGGATGCGCCAATTTTACCATTTCAACTTTGTGGAACTGATGCTGACGGATGATGCCACGGGTATCACGGCCGGCAGAACCAGCTTCACTGCGGAAACATGGGCTAAATGCGCAATATTTAACAGGCAGATCCTTTTCGCTGAGAATTTCGTCACGATGGTAGTTGGTAACAGGTACTTCAGCGGTAGGAATGAGATAATAATCGGTGTTTTCGAGGTGGAACATGTCTTCTGCAAATTTTGGCAGCTGACCAGTCCCAAAGTCGGATGCACTGTTGGTCATGTATGGTGGAATCAGTTCCGTGTAACCATGCTTTTCGGTGTGCATGTCAATCATAAAGGAAATGATTGCACGTTCGAGACGAGCAGCCAGGCCTTTGTAGAAGGTGAAGCGGCTGCCAGTAACCTTTGCCGCACGGTCAAAATCAAGGATGCCAAGATCCACACCGAGATCCCAGTGAGCCTTTGGTTCAAAATCGAACTGACGTGGTTCGCCCCAGGTGCGTTCTACACGGTAGTCGTCTTCGCCACCATCTGGAATGCTGTCGTCTGGCATGTTAGGGATGCTGACAACGAAATCACGAACCTGTGCTTCCAGAGCGTCCTTGCTTTCATCGAGTTCTTTGATTTTTTCGTTGATGGCAGATACTTCAGCCATGAGATCGTCGGCGCTTTCGCCATTGCGCTTGCGCTGACCAACTTCCTTGCTCTTCGCGTTGCGCTGGCTCTGCAGCTCTTCGATCTGAGCGATGACTTCGCGATGCTTTTCATCGGCTTCCAGGAATGGCTTCATATCGATTTCTTTGCCGCGGCGGCCAACAGCCTGGGCAACACGTTCTGGTTCACGACGCATAAGTTTGATGTCTAACATTAATTCTTCCTCCCAAAATATTATTATTCTTTAATTGGTAAATGGATGTATTCCATACTTAACACACTTGCTAACTTGCGGCTTTCTTCGCTGATGGAGCGATCCACCGGCTGTTCAATCTGCATCCACATCAATGCCGTGGTGCGATCCTGCTGCTTATAGCCCAGCACCATCTCGGCAATGTTGACGTCTTTTTCGCCCAGGAGGGTACCCACCTGACCGATCAGGCCTGGGCGATTGATGTGCGGCACCAAGAGCACATGTTCATGCGGATGACCTCGGAAATAATAATCATCCACCTGAATAATATTGTCTTCGCCGCCGGCACGATCGCCTGCCACTTGGAGATGAACACTCGGCGTTTCCACGGATAAACGCAGCTGCTCGTTTTGAAGGCTGCTGTTCTTTTTGAACTGCAGCTGAAGCCCTTGTTCTTCCGCCCAGAGGCGGCTATTGACAGGATTCACCTTCCGTGCGCCAAGGCCTTCGGCCAACCCTGCCAGCAGTGACGCCACAATGGCGTCGCTTTCTGTCACAGGAAGCGCACCGCTCTCTTCAATGTCCAGCGCCTCAGGCAGGGCGCTCAAGCGCTGTCCCATGAAGACGCCCAGCAAATGGCCCAAGTTGCACCAACGGCTGCCTTCTTTAAGGTTGGCAACATGCACACGCGCAACGTTTGTCGCCGTATCCACCTGCTCTCCAGAAAGAGCCGCCACCACATCTCGTGCCATTTCCACCTGATTGCCAATGCGCGCTTCGCAAGTATTGGCCGCTTCGGCCACCGTTACCCGCCCATAAGGCGCCACCTCTTTAGCCAACGCTTCCTGACCAGCAGGCAAATCAATGGCAAAATAGTCCAGGTAGCCCCAATCCAACGCACGCACCAATTCTTCCCAGCGGAAAATTTGTGGATCCGTCAGGCAAATCAGACCAGCGCCTTTTTTCATCAGCTGAATCTCATCTTTGCCTACCAACCCCTGATTCCATTCCTGCGGCAACGCTAAGAGCACGACAAAATCGCTGCGCACAAAGAGATCCACCAGGCTCGTGCTTTCACAATGATACAGCATTGCACGTCCGCGATTCAAATCAGGATCATAGCACAGCATCTGCATGCCAAAGCCCTGCGCACGTTTGGCAATTTCTCCAGCCAATGGAGGGAAACCCAAAAAGCCAATGGTCTTATCCTTCAGCTCAATGGCGCTGTCATCTTTGCGCTCCCGCGCCATCGACAACATGAGATAGAGTGCGTCATCAGCCACTGACGCGGCTTCGCCATAGCGAGGCTCTAAAAGCATCAAGCCGGATTTCGTGGCGCGCGTCCGGTCAAAATTCTCATTATCTTGCCCCAGACACCCCAGCACACGCACAGCCGCCGTATCCTCATAAATAGACTCTGGCAGCGGCACATGCCCGGTTAAGATGACAGCATCGGCTGAAGCCGCCTCAGTCAGCTCAGCATCGACCGCCACATCCACGCCCGCCGCATTCAGCTTTTCCATGGCTTCCTCACACAGACGCTCTTCCAAAATGATTTTCACGGCCATTCCTCCTTTCGTAAAATAAAAAAACCGCCCCCAGAACAGGGACGGAGAATTTCCGCGGTACCACCCAGATTATGACAATGGTCATCACTCGAACGGCAGATAACGGCTGCCAGCCGTGGCCATTACGCCAACGCTCCAGGGTGGACAATCAGCTGCCTCCATCCGGTTTGCACCACCCACCGGCTCTCTGCACAGAAAACACACTGATAAGCCCTTTCATAGCTAGTTTAATTTTATTATCCTTGGAGCGTAAAGTCAAGCATCGATCAATATATAACGAAGACTGATGGATGCCGCGCCTTACTCCTCAGCCTGCTTCGAATCTGTGTAAAAGCTGTAATGCGCAGTGCCGCCACAGTCCTTTTCCTTATCCCAGGTCGCCGTCACCGAATACACCGCGTCGTACGACAAAAGCGTCAGCGCCAGCTCCTCGTCCACTGCAACATCCACCGCCTGCGCCTCCACATCGGTCCTGTTCCAGAACGCCGTATCCCAGGCGCACACCGACACACTATCCGGTGCCACCTCAAACTCAAGCTGTGCGACCGCCGAGGCATCCTCGCGCGTCACCGTCATCGGCGACATGCTGTCCTTCGCCTCCAGCGGATGCACACTGTCCGAAGCCACACCAACCCCCTGCCCATCTTGCACATAGGACCAGCTGTAGGTGCCACGCAAAGCTTTTACACTGTTTTCACCGCAGCGAACCGTCAACACCGGCGGCTTGCTGCCCAAACTTTCTTTCTCGTTGGAAGACCCACATCCAATCAGCGCCAACACCAGCACTAGCAGCAACGCGCCCAACAGCAAATATTTCTTCATCGCCGTTCTCTCCTCTCTTTATTTCATAAAGCACCAAAACCACCGGTTCCGTTACACGCTTCAATAAAAAACATCCGCTCGGGTTGTCCCGCAAGCGGATGTTGTCGCATTATGGCTGATAGATGGTTCCATTAAATTTCGGTGCGGAAAGCATACGAGGCCGTGCCGCCGTAACGCTCGTCGCTCGTCCATTCCGCGATGACTTCGTACAGGCCACCGGTTTCGAAAAGCGGAAATGCGTACACATAGGCGCTTTCTCCAGCATCACCGTCTGCTTCTGTCGAAGCGACTGGAATGGATGTTGCACGCTGATCAACGTCCTCATACTGCCAGTACTCGTCCTGCGGCCAATAACGGACTGTCACCGCATCTGGCTGCGAACCGTCAAAATTCAAAGTTGCAACCAAACTGCGATTTTTTACCGCTTCTTCCGGCAGCCTAAGCGGGGTAAGAATGGATTTGTCATAGTCTCTGGCGTTGTCTCCACGATCCACGATGCTTTCAAGCTCTACTTTTTCATCAACAATGGCAGACTGCCACTCATGTGGCCCATTCCCTGCTTTAACACTGTACGCGCCGCACTGCACAACAAGGCGCGGCGGCTCCTTTAAAATTTGCTCATTCTCATCTGTCTGCCATCCATATCCAACCAATCCTGTAACAATCACAAGAGCAACAACGAGACACATTTTCCACATTTGTTTCATCATTACTCACTCCTTAAAAAGCGTTGCAGCAGCGAGAAACCATCAACAGTATGTATTAAATTTATGGCTGATAGATGAGCATCGGCTCGTCGATGTTCAGTTCTTCCAACGCTTCCAAGCTGGCCGCCAGCTCGCTGGAGCCAACGCGCGCTGAGCTGACCGCACTGGAAATCAAATTGAACAACTTGCTGAAGCTGTCGGTTTGATAAGTCTCGTGATAAAAAGTAATGTCCTCACCAAGTTTTTCACGCAAATATTCATCAAATTCGTCCTGCGTCATGATGCCATCAATAAGGCCATTATTCAAACTTTGACTGGCGCTGTAAATACGGCCATCGGCTAAAGTCTTCACATCGTCCACCGACATCCCACGGCTGTCGGCAACGATGCCAACAAAGCGCTCATAAATTTCGTCCGAAATGGATTGATAGATGGCAATTTGCTCCTCCGTTGGTGGCTCATAAGAACTGCCCATGAGCTTATTCGCCCCGCTATGAACCGTCGTGATGTCAATGCCCAATTTCTCAAGCAATCCGCTGGCATCCACAAATTGGCCACAGATGACACCGATGGAGCCAACAAAACCGTTGCGGTTGGCAATGATTTCATCGGCCGCCGAAGCGATGTAATATCCGCCGGACGCGCAGTAATCTTCACAATACGCGTAAACTGGTCGGCCGGTTTCTTCTTTGTAATCCATCAATTTCAGATAGGTTTCGTCGCTTTCATACACCGCGCCGCCAGTCGAATTGATCAGAAGCATGATCGCCACATTGTTGGGATCATCTTTCGCCGTCGCAATGCGGCCTTCAATGAACTCCTGATTGTAGGTCTCGCCAGCCTCTTCAATGGTGCCGCTGATGTCAATCACTTCAACGTTGTTGGCGTTGCGCTGGGTGGTCACACCACCGCTGCCATCCAAACCAAGAACAGCGATCACCACAATTACAAACAGAATGCCAATGCTGACGAAAAACGCCATCCATTTGCTGCGAGGTTGTTTCGGCGGCTGAGCATCGGCGCCATCCGGCTGCTGCGCATTTTCTTCGATGCGCGTATAAACAGATTCTTGTTGGTCACTCATACAACCGCTCCTTTCAAATGTCGATGGTTTCACTGAACGATTCGGTGTCAGTCGCTGCAGTGCCCGCCTTCACATAACCAAGCGCTGCCGGATCCAAGCGCCCATCTTGGAACGCCTGGTCACGCAGCCAACGATAGCTCAACGCCATAGTTGTTGTCAGGTACGGAAAAAGATAGAAAGCTGCAATGCCAAAGGTAAACGCACTGGCAATGTACCATGGAATAAAGGACAATTCCAGCACAAATACTTCTTTGAGATGTCCCTTCGTGATGGCGCAGGAATAACGCAGTGCCTGGCGCGGACCAACTTTGCCGCGTCCATCGGCAATGAGTTGGAAAATAAATTTGTAGCGCAGGGTCATAATGTACACGACCACCATCCCTGCAAGGTACAGCAAAGCACCGCCAACCAAGGCAAACACAGCAGTGCCTGTTACAACATCAGACAGCAACGCCGTTGAATTAGGCGAATAAGTAAACATGCCTGCAACAATCAATACGAAACCGGGAATCATCAACAACCCCCAGATAATCAACCACAGCTGCTGCCAGAGATAAGCCAGCACAGCCGTCACCGCCTGGCTAAAATGACTCACAAAATCGTCAAAGGTCAGTCGGCGACTGTCACCGATCTCCGACAGTGTGACAAACCAGGCATTGTAGCAATACGTCAATACTCCATCAATAAGCAGCGCCGAAACAATAGCCAAAATCACGCCTAAAACAATATTTTCAAGGCCAATATTACCAATAGCGCTGCCCAGTGTCGATAGGGAATAATTGAAATAGCTTTGCGTAATTTCCCACGTTCCATAGTCCTGGCCAGCATTTAAGAGCGATCCATCGCTCGATGTGCTGTAACTGTAAGTGATCTTAAAACCCGTTAACAGCAGATACAACAACGTCACGCCCACCACAAGCATCCAGTTGCCGCGCAGCAGTCCTTTGGCCTTGTATTTCAACTCAACGCGCGGCAGCACATTCGGCGGATAAAAAGATGACATAATATCCTCCCTTTCCTTGAATACAATAAACGTTAAATGATTTATCCCATCATACTATACTTTGAGGCCAATGGGAATTCATTTCTTGTCAACAAAAGAAAACAAATAATAAAAGCACCAGGATGAGGAATCATCCTGGTGCAATACGATTTAATGTTGTTCCTCGCCAAAATGATCGGCGTCTTCCAGCGTGTAACGTGCACGCACACCACCAATCAAGCGTGGGCGAGAAAAGCTTGGATTGGCACGAGCTTCACCAATGCTGCGATGCGCCAGACGCATTGGCACCGCCACGGGACGCATGTGCATACCGATCATGGTTTCGCCAATGTCAAGACCATAGCCCGCTTTAACCCCTTCAACCAAAACCGGGTTGGTAAAATGACGATACGCGTGGCTGGCCATAGAGCCGCCAGCACGCACGTGCGGCACTGCGCACACTTCATTCAGACCGAAACGTCGCATGGTTTCGCGTTCCACCACGAGGCTGCGGTTGAGATGCTCACAGCACTGAAAAGCCAAATGCAAATGGTGTTCCTGCGCAAAACGACGCAGCACAGGGAACAGCGCCGCTGCCACATCTGGACTGCCCGCTTTGCCGATGCGCTTGCCGCAGACTTCACTGGTGCTGCAGCCAATAACGAAAATGTCGTCATCCTGCGGTGCCTGACGTTCCACCATCTCGTTCAAAATGGTTTCCAGTTCACTGGCAATGTTGTCAATTTCAAACATAGACATCCTCCTTTTCTGCTCACTTAGCGATCGTCACTGGCGCCATCAAGCTGTTGATGATGGCATCCCCTTCTGTTGTAATCACCATGCTCTTCGACGCTTCGTCCCAAGCAACGCCAAAGCCCAGAATCTGACCGAGATCGCGCAGTTTAAAATAGGTGAATCCATTGATATTATACGCCGTTGGCGCCACATACAAGTCGTCCACCATCACCGTCATATCGTTTGGCACGGCAATGTCGTTGCTATCCAGCTGAATCAAACTTGGGGTGCCAGAAAGCGGCGTTTCCGACTTAATGGTGATGAGACGCTCCACATCATCATAGCCAACATCGAATTCAGCATCGGTGCCAGCCAAAATGGTCGCCAGGTCTCTCAGACGGAAATAGTTGTTGCCGCCAATGTTGTAACTGGCCACCTGAGAATATTTTCCATCAATATCGATCGAATTGTTGCTGCGACCAATGGCTGTTTGCCGTCCATCCGAAGCCTCGGTCTGTACATCGCCAAGGTATTCTTCCAAAGTCAGACCACTGGCCATAATGGCCGTGGCCGCTTCCACACCAACATAGCGATAATGCCATGGTTCGTACTGATAACCGGTAATGTCTTCCTTGCCTTCCGGATAACGCAGAATGAAACCATATTCCGCACAATGCTGCATCATCCACTGCACGCCAGGGAACTGGTCGATGGAAGTCTGCAGATTGTAGCCGCTGTGCTGGGCGTCGCCAACGTCAAAAGACAAGCCTGTTTGGTGCTCACTCTGACCGGCGCGGGCCGAGAACGTGTTGGCTTTTTCTTCGCCGTGAATCGCCGCATAATTGGCAAACAACGACGCCTGTACATTGTAGCTGCGATAACCGGACAAAACATACATGCTGTTGCCCTGAGCATTAGCAGCTGCCAAGAAAGCTTCTGCCGCAGCTTCGGCTTCGCCCTGCAGACTGGTGCTCTGCCCAGCGCCATTGGTATAATCTGGCGCGTAATCGGCTGGCAATGGATGGTTTTTATTGACCAACAAAATGCCGCTGATAACCGTAAGGCCATCGGCATCCTGATGACTGTCATCGTAAGCTGGGGTAGTGGTTGTAATATCCGGATCTTCTGATACAGAAGGATTTTCTGGTGTCACTGGCGTTTCGCCAGATGGATCACTCACTTCCGGAGGATTGATCGGGCCTGCATTTTCATCGGCAAACCCTGGAACGGTGCTCATGGTTAAAAGTGCCGCAGACAAGCAAACTGCGACAAACTTTGAACGGTTTTTCATTGTTGTATCATTCTCCTTGTCAAAACAAATGAATATTCTTGCGTTCACCTTGATTATAGCACCTTTCAAAAATAATGAAAGACTTGTTGCGCAACGTGGGCAAATTAAAGTAAAATAAATGGCAGAAACACGAAATTTGATTTAAAGGAGTCTTTCATCGATGGAAAAAATCAAAATGACCACGCCGCTCGTTGAAATGGACGGCGACGAAATGACACGCATCCTCTGGGCTTGGATCAAAGAAAAATTGATTCTCCCTTATGTGGATCTCAAAAGCGAATACTATGACCTCGGTCTCGAACATCGCGATGCCACCAACGACCAGGTAACCGTTGATGCTGCCGAAGCCATCAAAAAATACGGCGTCGGCGTAAAATGTGCAACCATCACACCAAACGCAGCTCGCGTTGAAGAATACAACCTCAAAGAAATGTGGAAGAGTCCAAACGGCACCATCCGTGCACTGCTCGATGGCACCGTCTTCCGTGCGCCAATCCTCGTCAACGGCATTCATCCATTCGTTCGCACCTGGAACGCACCAATCACCGTTGCTCGTCACGCTTACGGCGACGTGTACAAAAACAGCGAACTGCGCGTTGACGGCCCAGCAACAGCCAGCCTGAAAGTAGCTTATGAAGACGGCCGCACCGAAGAAAAAGAAATCTTCACCTTCACCGAACCTGGCGTCATCCAGGGCATGCACAACCGCGATGCCTCCATCGCCAGCTTCGCCAACGCAGTCTTCACCTACGCCCTCGACACCAAGCAGGACGTTTGGTTTGCAACCAAAGACACCATCTCCAAAATTTATGACCATCGCTTCAAAGACATCTTCCAGGAAATCTTTGACCGCGACTACAAAGATCGTTTCGAAGAAGCAGGCATCACCTACTTCTACACCCTCATCGATGACGCCGTTGCCCGCGTGGTTCGCAGCGAAGGCGGCTTCATCTGGGCTTGCAAGAACTACGACGGCGACGTCATGAGCGACCTTGTTGCCACCGCTTTCGGCAGCCTCGCTATGATGACCAGCGTACTCGTCTCCCCACAGGGTTACTACGAATACGAAGCCGCTCACGGCACCGTACAGCGCCACTACTACAAACACCTCGACGGCGAACAGACCTCAACCAACTCCGTCGCTACCATCTTCGCATGGAGCGGTGCTCTGCGCAAACGCGGCGAAAAGGACGGCATCGCCGACCTCATGCGTTACGCCGATGCACTTGAAGCCGCTACCATCGAAACCATCGAAAGCGGCATCATGACTAAAGACCTCATGGGTCTCTCCACCATCGAAAACAAACGCGCTGTCAACTCCGAAGAATTCCTTGACGCCATCGCTGAACGTCTCGACGCAAAGTTGGCGTAACGAACAGCCAAAATCAACAAACGGCACCACGCAAATTGCGTGGTGCCGTTTTTGAATGCGTAGTTTGAAATACGGGCGCTGTTTGTAACGCTTTATTTCAAATAAACTCAGAAATATTGAAATAACTCTTCATTCTTCATATTCTTATTTCAAAAACATATTGACTTTTTGAAATAAGAGCTCTACAAAAGCCTTAAAATCCGCGTCATTCACAGTAATAACA
>ERZ1034920.483-NODE-483-length-31468-cov-11.993761_pt1 | contig 31468 bp, 27 predicted proteins | sample MGYA00520688_ERZ1034920 | MGnify/ENA primary metagenome ERZ1034920 (study PRJEB33766, sample SAMN09781785) | gut metagenome | biome: gut microbiome | host: Homo sapiens | place: Madagascar | study: EMG produced TPA metagenomics assembly of the PRJNA485056 data...
TTTCATTTTCTTATCCAATTCCGACACACTCCATACATAATTTTATTGCCTTACTGAGTACAGTTGCAGCTTCTCCACGGAAAATCCCAACAAGGAAAAATATAAGACCGGCTGCAAGTAAAAAAATTTGCGTTGCTTTTTCTGATTTCATTAAGATACCACTTGTTACTGTAAATAGTAACCGCTCCTTTCAATGTTATTGTTCAAAGTCAGCTTATTGACCGTTTGATGGCTACATTATATAATATGGGATGTAAATTCCCTGTTAAGAAAATGGAGAAAAATAAATTGAAATTATTAGTTGTTGAAGATGAGAAGAAATTATGTGATATGATCGCAAAAAGTCTGCATCTGGCAGGTTATGAGGTGGATGTGTGTAATGACGGAGATCAGGCACTGGATATGATCTATGCGGAACTGTATGACCTGATCGTGCTTGATCTTAACCTGCCCGGGGTGGATGGGATGGAGATCCTTCGGGAGCTTCGCAAAGAAAATGAAGAGACAAAAGTATTGATCCTGTCTGCGAGAAGTCAGATCGCAGATAAGGTTGAGGGATTGGATTCCGGTGCAAATGATTATATGGAAAAACCATTTCACCTGCAGGAGCTGGAAGCACGTGTGAGAAGCCTGACAAGAAGAAAATTTGTACAAAAAAATATCTGTCTGGAATGTGGGAAACTTCGATTTGATACGAGAGAAAGGGTTGCATATGCAGAAGATAACCCGGTTGCGTTGACGAGAAAAGAAAATGGAATTTTAGAATATCTCCTTTTAAATCAAGGAAGACCGGTCAGTCAGGAAGAACTGATCGAGCATGTCTGGGATTCTTCTGTGGACAGTTTTAGCGGTTCGATCCGAGTGCATATGTCTTCTTTGCGAAAAAAACTGAAGGCAGGACTCGGATATGATCCAATCATGAACAAAATCGGTGAAGGCTATAAGATAGGGGGAAATAGCAAAGCATGAAAAAAATATCACTCCAGTGGAAATTAACACTTCTTACAACAGTGTTGATCACCATATTATGCGGATGTCTTACCTTTTTCTTATATAAAAACGGAGTCTATTATTTCGATACGCTTCAGGAGTCTGTCACGGATCATGGCACAGAGCCGGAATCGGTGTACATTGATATTCCGGATAATGAGTGGGATGACTTTGTGGCACAGTTTTCCATGAAGGTTTATAATTCCAAATCAGATTATAGAAGCAGAAGCTTTCTGATTACGTTTATTGTAGCACTGCTTGGAGGTGCAGCGACGTATTTTATCAGTGGACGGGCATTGAAACCCCTCAGAGAATTTTCAGAGACGGTGGAAAAAGTTCAGGCACAGAATCTGAAAGATTATACGATCGAAGAGAATAAGATCGCAGAGCTTGACAGACTTCGCATATCTTACAATAAAATGCTTATGCGGCTTTCAGAATCATTTGAGACGCAGCGTCAGTTTACGGGAAATGCAGCACATGAGCTACGTACTCCACTGGCTTTAATCCAGGCACAACTGGATCTATACCATACAATAGAACATCCAGAGAGTACAACGGCGGCAGGAGAGACGATCCAGATGGTAACGGAGCAGAATGAACGTCTTAGCAAGTTGGTCAGAACGCTTTTGGATATGAGCGAATTACAGACAGTAGCACGAAATGACAGAATTGAGCTCCATGGTCTGATCGAGGAAGTGCTGACAGATCTGGAACCGCTGGCACAGGAAAAGAAGGTTGAACTGATCCAGAAGTCACAGGGAGCGGGAGAAAAGGCAGATGGAGAATTATTTTTGACAGGAAGTGATATTCTGATCTATAGAATGCTATATAATCTTGTGGAAAATGCGATTAAATATAATCGGGAAGATGGAACCGTTACTGTATCGGCAATAAGGAAGAAGAACGAAGTTGTTCTGACGGTTTCAGATACAGGAAATGGGATTGATGAAGCATTCAGGGAGCAGATCTTTGAACCATTCTTCCGGGTAGATAAGTCAAGAAGCCGGGAGCTCGGAGGTGTGGGGCTTGGACTTGCGATGGTGCGGGAAGTTGTGCGGGTTCATGACGGGACGATTGAAGTTTATACAAATAAGCATAACGGGACGACATTTGAAGTGAAAATGAGTATAGGGGCGGAAAAATAACTTCCCGATTGTGTCTTTTCTCAATATCAAGTATAATAGAACTATTATACTAATGAGTGGAGATACAGAGGAGATAATTTATGAAAAAGCAAAGAGAGTCATTTAAGAGCCAGTGGGGCTTTATTTTAGCGTGCATTGGCTCATCTGTCGGTATGGGGAATATCTGGATGTTCTCGACAAGAGTTTCATCCTATGGAGGAGGATCGTTCTTGATCCCTTATTTTATCTTTGTGGCACTGGTCGGGTTTACCGGGGTGATCGGAGAGATGAGTTTCGGGCGTGCAACAAGATCCGGTCCGGTAGATGCGTTTGGAATCGTATGTGAGCGGAAAGGAAAAAGAAAGTACGGGGAGATGTTGGGGATGATCCCGGTACTTGGAGCAATGGCGATGGCAATCGGTTATACGGTTGTTATGGGATGGATTCTGAAGTATGCAGTGGGAACATTTACAGGGAAGACACTTGCACCGAAGGGTGTGGAGGAATTTAGCGGAGCATTTGGAAGTATGGCATCCGCATTTGGAAATAATGGCTGGCAGATTGCCGCACTGATCTTATGTATGGGGATTCTGATGCTGGGAGTTGTCAGTGGAATCGAGAAAGCAAATAAGTTTATGATGCCGTTATTTTTCGGGCTGTTCGTGATCCTTGCAGTTTATGTAGCATTCCAGCCGGGGGCAGCAGAGGGATATAAATATATTTTCCGAATCGATCCAAAGGCACTGGCAGATCCGGTAACATGGATCTTTGCGTTAGGACAGGCGTTCTTTTCACTGTCCGTTGCAGGAAACGGGACACTGATCTATGGATCGTATTTGTCGGATGAGGAAAATATTCCTGCGGCAGCAGCAAGAGTCGCTTTTTTTGATACACTTGCCGCCATACTTGCAGCACTGGTTATCATTCCGGCAATGGCGACCACAGGGGCAAAGTTAGATCAGGGAGGACCGGGACTTTTATTTATTTTCCTTCCGCATTTGATTCAGTCGATGCCGGGAGGACCGGTGATCGCAATGATCTTTTTCGTGGCGGTTCTGCTGGCGGGTCTGACTTCGCTGATCAATTTATATGAAGCACCGATTGCAACCGTGCAGGAGAAACTGCATCTTGGAAGAGTCCAGGCGTGTGCGGTGATCGCAGTCATCGGAGCGGTGATCTCGGTTCTCATTCAGGGAATTGTATCTGACTGGATGGATGTGCTGTCCATTTATATTTGTCCGCTTGGAGCAGGGCTTGCCGGGATTATGTTCTTTTGGATGTGTGGAAAAGACTATGTGGAAGAGCAGATCAATAAAGGAAGGGAAAAGCCATTTACGAAATGGTTTGTACCGGTTTGTAAATACCTGTATATTCCGGTCTGCTTTTTAGTGCTGATCTTGGGGATCGCACTGGGCGGAATCGGTTAACAGGAATAAAGACAGAGGCTATGGAGCGAGAAACTCTATAGCCTTTTTTATCAGGTCTGGATTTCCCTGGTTCTGTGGGTAGACTGCATAGATTTCCCGTTTAATAAAGGATGGCTGTATAAGATAAAAAGAGTTGATAAGACAGTAGACATGGAAAAAAAATTTGTATATAATTAGTAGGTTAATATACATATAGCACATAGATGATTTAGCTTCCAATTTCATATAGAATTTGGGAGTTTTTTACTCTTTGCAGAGAAGAAATCAAGAATAAAAGTACGCTGCTTAAATAATCTGAAGAACCTTTCAGGAAAGAAGAAAGAAAAGGAAGTATAATAATGGAGTTATGGGATATTTATGATGCACAGAAAAAGCCGACTGGACGTACCATGAAGAGAAATGACTGGTGCCTGAAGGAAGGAGAATATCATCTGACAGTATTGGGAGTTATCGTAAGACCGGATGGAAAGTATCTGATCACAAAGCGGGTGATGACAAAAGCGTGGGCAGCAGGCTGGTGGGAAGTATCGGGTGGTGCTGCCCAGGCAGGAGAATCCTCTTATGAAGCTGTTCTGAGAGAGGTCAGGGAGGAGACCGGGCTGGATGTAAGCCGTGCAGAAGGCGGATATGCTTTTACCTATAAGAGAGAAAATCCGGGAGAGGGAGACAATTATTTTGTCGATGTCTACCGGTTTACGATGGATGTAGATGAGAAAGAGCTGCATTTACAGACAGAAGAAACGGATGGATACCAGTTTGCTACAAAGGAGCAGATCAAAGTCTATGCGGAAGAAGGCATTTTTCTTCATTATGATAGTATAAAGCAGATATTTGAATAAATAAAACTGTATGAATAAGAAGGGTTAAATAGTATGAACATCCTGTTATTAGGTGGTACTTGCAGTCTGATGAACAGTCTGATCCAGAAAATGAAAAAGGAAGGGCACAGGGTGTTCCTTCTGACAGGAAATAAGTATTCGCAAGGCAAATATGAAAAAGTATTTGAAAAATATAAGTTCGATTATGACAGTGAAGATCTGATGGAGATTTTTGAGAGTGTGAAACCGGATGTGACAATCTGTCTGGGAGCTTTTGATACAAATTACCGCTGGAAAGGAGAAGACAGGGAGACAGTCCGTTTTACGTCTGATCTGATCAATATACTTGTATCTTTTGCATCAAGCAGGCATGGGAAATTCATTTTCCTTTCATCGGATGACGTGTATCACGGAGATTACGAGAAAGATATTCAGGAAGATGAGCCGACGACGGGAAGTGACAGAAGAGCTGCAATACTGATACAGGCAGAAGAAATCTGTAAGAATTTTTACAGAAACTGGGATATTGATCTGATGATCCTGCGACTGGATCATGTATCCGGCATCCCAAAAGAATTGAAAGATGTAAATAATATCTGTGCAAAAATGTGCCTGGAAAGTATGAGAAAAGGGTACATAGAAGCAGATCTGTATCATTCTTTCTCGGTATTATATGAAAAAGATGCGGTGGAATTTATTTATCAGACAGTAAAAAAGAAAGTACATGGACAGATGGTCTATCATCTTTCCTCTGACCGGGTGGTAAGTGAGGTAGAACTTGCAGGAATGATCAGGGAAGGACTTGGCAACAGCTGCAGCATCGTGACAGTTACAGGCAGCGGTGGGAGATGTGTGTTGTCTGGAAAGAACTTTGAAGAAGAATATGGAATCCATTCTTTTTGTGAGCTGGAAGCTTTTATTAAGAAACTGACAAAATATATGAAGCGGCATGAAGATATTTTCCTGAAAGAAAATGAGAGAAAGCTGCCATGGTGGAAACGGTTTCTGAATAAGTGGACATGGCTGTTCAAAGTGCTTTTCCCTTTTGTGGAAAATATAATCTGCTTTATTCCGTTCTTTATGATGAATAACCGGACGGTAGGAAGTGAATATTTTGCAAATCTTGATCCATATCTGTTGTATGTACTCTTATTTGCGATCATTTACGGACAGCAGCAGGCTACTTTTTCTGCAATTTGTGCGGTGGCCGGGTATCTGTTCAGGCAGATGTATACCCGTTCGGGATTTGAAGTTGTGCTGGATTACAACACGTATGTATGGGTTGCACAGCTTTTTATTCTGGGACTTGTCGTAGGTTATATGAGAGATCAGATTAAGATGATCCGAATGGAAAGCAAGGAACTGGAAGAGCATCTGTCAAGGCAGATCGTGGATATCAAGGATATCAATGGAAGTAATGTCCGTGTAAAAGGTGTTCTGGAACAGCAGCTGATCGATCACAGAGACAGTATTGGAAAAATTTACAGTATTACATCTACGCTGGATCAGCAGCTGCCGGATGAAGTTCTGTTCGATGCGGTTGAGATGATGACCCGGCTGCTTCATACAAAGGATGTGGCAGTCTATAATGTGGTCAATGAGGATTACGCAAGAATGTTCTCTGCCAGCTCTGAAAAGGCGAGAAGTCTCGGAAATTCAATCCGCTATCGTGATATGACAGAAATATACGATGAACTGAAAGAGCAGAAGGTATATATCAATAAGTCAATGGATGACAAATACCCGCTGATGGTGAATGCGATTTATGAGAGTGGAAAGATCCAGATGCTCATTATGCTCTGGGGACTCGGATGGGAACGTATGACTCTGGGACAGGCAAACTTTCTGGTGGTAGTCAGTTATCTGATCCAGAATGCAGTGCTGAACGCAAGACGTTATATGAATGCACTGGAGGAGCAGCGGTATATGGAGGATTCCCGAATCATGGAATGCAGTGCATTTACATCGCTGGTTCAGGCATATAAACGGGCGAAGGAGCGAAATCTTGCAGAGTGTACCCTGCTTACACTTCTGGTTCCACAGGAACAGTACCGGGAAGCGGGAGAAAGTCTGAGCAGGCAGCTGAGAGCTTCGGATTATCTGGGGATTCTGGAAGATAGAAATCTGTATATTCTTCTTGCCAACACGACGCAGGAGGATGCAGAATTTGTACAGGAGAAACTGAAAAATACCGGTTATGAAAGCCGGATCGTGGAGAGTGTGAAGCTATGAGTTACAGTGGCATTATGTTTATGGTACTGATGTTCCTGAACCTGTGCATAACAGGAATCTACCTGTTCTTAAATTATATAAGAAATGATGAAAAGAAAATCAGTATCCTGCTCAAAGCGGGAGTGATGCTGACCTGTCCGTTGATCGGTCCTGCATTTATTTTCATGGCATATTTTCTGTATAAATTTGTTATGTCAAAAAATCTGGATCTGGAGGATGTCGTATTCAGCAAAGAGCGTGTGGAGACGTTCATGAAACCAGATGAGGATGTAGAGAGAAATATGGTGTCGCTGGAAGAGGCACTGGCAGTTACTGACCGTAAAAATTTAAGGACATTGATGATGAATGTAATTCGTGGAGATTACAGAAGTTCCCTGTATTCCATTTCACTTGCCCTGAACAGTGAAGATTCTGAAACCGCACATTATGCGGCTTCTGTATTGCAGGAAGTATTGAATGATTTCAGAGGAACAGTACAGAGAAAATATATACAGTGTCAGCAGGAGGGGGAAGAACAGGAAGAAAATTGCATGAATCTGATCGAATATATGAATCCGATTCTTGAGCAGAAAGTCTTCACGGAGCTGGAACAGCGTTCTATGGTAGAAAAGATGGATGAGACCGGAGAACTTGCTTTTCAGCTGAACAGGGAAAAGATCAGCAGCAGCTGTTATGAGAAAATTATCTTACGGCTTTTGGATATCGGAGGATATGAACGCTGCAGGATCTGGTGTCAGAGGGCATACGAGCAGTACCCACAGGTACTCGCAAGCTATACCTGCAGGTTGAAGTTCTATTTCTCATGTGGGGAACGGGAGAATTTCTTCCACGTAATGGATGAACTGCGGCAATCGGATATTATGATTGATAATGAAACGCTGGAACTGATCAGGACATTTATGTAGAACCGGCTATCAGAACCGGCTGGAAAATGATATGGAACAAGAAGGATGAATGAATATGTCAATGACAAGTCTCAGAATTTTACAATTTATCGGTATGCTTACTTCGTATACGGGGATTACACTGTTATTACCGGCAATACTGTTCAGAAGGATCCTCCGGGGCAGAAAACTGTCGCAGCAGTTTTTGTTGTGCTATACTTTTGGAAATTTTTATATTATTAACATTGTCTTTCTTGTTCAGCTTCTGCATATATCCGGCTTCTTTACACTTACAGTACTGACCACACTGTTCAGCATGGGGATCGGCTGTTATGTAAACCGGATCTCTTTACCGGGGAAAATCAAACAGGCAGTCCATATCAACAGGAAAGCCATGCAGGGGAAACTGGGATTCAGAACGATTGGCAGTATGATATGGGGAAAGGTTTTCTGCAGATTGAAACGTCTGCTGGGGATTGTGTATCGTACAGTAGTGTGTAAACCGTTGCAGTGGATTTTTGTATGTGCAGTCCTGATGGGACTTTTCTGGGTTTATGGCAGGCAGCTTTTTCTTGTCTATGGATACAGGGCATCGGATATTCCTGTTCATATGAACTGGATCAATCAAATGAGTCGGGGAAATCTGTTCGTAAGCGGCGTGTATCCGTTCGGATATCATTGTATCCTCTATTATCTGCATACTGTATTTAAATTTGATCTTTATGTATTAATGAGCGAGTTTTTCTTTGTGCAGGTAATCTATGCCCATCTGGTGGTTCTTGCAGTATTAAAGATGCTATGCAGGGGAAAATATACACCATATGCCGGAACATTAATATATATTTTGGGGAATTTCTGGTCGATACAGACATATTCCCGTTATTATTCTACACTTCCGCAGGAATTTGGGATGATCTTTGTATATCCGTCGGTGTATTTTCTGATTGCATTTTTCCAGATCAGAAAAGAGAAACTGAAAGAAAAAGAGACCACTTATATTCTTGCCGGTTTTGCCATGGCATTCTCGCTGACATTGGCGATCCATTTTTATGGAACGATGATCGCAGGACTGTGCTGTGTTGGAATTGCATTTGGATTCTTTTTCCGCTTTTTCAGAAAAGAGTATTTCTGCCGGATTATGGTGACAGGGATTATCAGTGTCTTTCTTGCAGTTCTTCCAATGGGAATTGCCTATGCGACAGGAACTCCGCTTCAGGGATCACTGGGCTGGGGAATGAGTGTTATCAACGGAGGAAAAGATTCGTCGGAAAGCGAAAAAGACACGGATGACACAGCATCGGGTCAGGATGAAATGAGAGATGATACAGTAACAGATGGCGGTAGTGCAGATGGTGCCACTGCAGCAGAGGGAAATGTTTCGGGGAACGACGCTGTATCAGATGATAACAGTGTGACAAGTAACGGTGAGGTATCTGCAGCAGAGGAAAAAGCACCTCCTGAAATGCAACAAAAACCGTCTGTGAAAGAACGGCTCAGAAATCTCCCGGAAACGGGAAAAAACCTGATCTTTCTGATGGCAGACCGAATCAATCAGTTTGTCATTACTACAGATGTGGAAAGTGCAGGACTTGTGATTCTGGCGATGATCGGGATTTTGTTCTCACTGGGAGTACTGTTCTGCATCTTCAGAAAACCGGAATACGGTGCGGCACTGATGTCAGTAAGTTTGTGTATGGCGATCATAACAGTACTCCTCTGTTCAGGAAATTTGGGACTTCCGACATTGATGGATGCAGCTAGATGCAGTATTTATTATGTCTATCTGCTGGTGATGGTTCCAGTACTGATCGCAGATGCAGCAGGGTATTTTCTTTTTATGCCAGAGTGGATGCAAATGCCGGGAAATGTGGTATCTCTGGCTGCATCACTTGTCATGGTGGGAGGATTATTCCAACCGGGAATGATTAAGGATTCCACATTCCACTCTGATTTTGTTACCAATGAGGCGATCACCTGCCTGAGTAATATTATTCATGATAATGTGGATTATACCTGGACGATCGTGTCTGCCAATGATGAGGCCCAGATGGGACTGGATCATGGATGGCATTATGAGACGATCAGTTTTTTAAGAGAAATGGAACATCTTTCAGACAAGACGGAGCTCATAATTCCGACAGAAGAGGTTTACATTTTCATAGAGAAAATTCCGCTTAGTTATGCAATGGTTTATGCAGACAGCGGGCAGTCAGTATCCGTCAAAGGGGCAGAACAGCCGTTGCCAAATGTAGGTGGAATCGGAATGTACCAGAGAGAACGCAGATGGATTGTCATGTCGAGAATGTATGAATGGGCAAAGGCATTTCAACAGAAGTATCCAAATGAAATGGAAGTCTATTATGAGACGGAAAAATTTATTTGCTATAAGATCGAGCAGAACACGTATCACTTTTATAATTTTGCGATCGATTACGGGTATAACCAGGTTGTGGGCGGAGAAACGGAGAAGTAGAAAATGGTTTCAAAGAGAAATTTTTTCAGTATTGGAATAATGATGGCAGTCCTGTTGTTTTTGTTCCAGTTTTCGATGGTGATGAGAGACGGGGAAAATGTTTATGATATAAATACATATATGAAGGCCCGGTATGCAGACAGTGATCAGGCATGGAAGGCAGAAAAAGTTGATCTGAAGACGCTGACAGCGGATGAAGGAGAGTATATTGTGTATATCGGGAAAAAAAGCAGTGAAATGAATACGGCTGTAAGCCGTTGGTGCACATATACAAAAAGAAATCTGCTGGAGTATAATACAGTAGCAGAGTTCCCTGAAAGTACGGAGATCCTTCCGAAAATGATCATACTGGAATCGGAAGATGCCGCACTTGCACAGGGAGCCCTGAAACAATTAAAAGCACTGGAAGAAAAAAGCGTGGTTGTAGTGTTCGGATCACTGGAAGATCCGGATAAAATAAAGGCGGACAGCAATTTGACGGAATTTCTCGGAATTAAAAGAATTGTAACGGATGAAGTAAAAATGACAGGTGTAAAACTGTTCGCAGGACTGCTTCTGGGAGGTGAGAACGTTTATCAGGCACAGACGAAAAAAGAAAGAGAAGAAAGACAGGATCTGGATCTGAATGTGCCGTGGTATCAGACAGGCAGTGGAACAAAGGTTTATATGACAGGTCTTCTTAAGAAAGAAGAAATGGAGAAAGAAAAGATAGAAAATGAAGATCTTCCGGCCCTGATCTGGAGAAATGGGATTGATGGGGGCAGTGTGTTTGCAGTCATCGGGGACTATATGAAGGATAGTACAGCAACGGGACTTTTGGACGGAATGCTGGCAGAGGCATCCGAATATACAATCTATCCGGTCATCAATGCACAGAATCTGTCGCTTGTCAATTTCCCGGGCTTTGCGGACGAGAATGATGAAGCACTGAAGCAGTTATACAGCAGATCAGTGACAGGAATCACGAGAGATATCATGTGGCCTTCGCTGATTGCTATTGCAGAGAGAAGTCATATGAAGATGACGTGTTTTCTTAATGTCCAAAGCGATTATCTGGACGATATAGAGCCGCAGGCAGGTCAGCTGGTCTTCTATCTTAAGCAGATGAAAGAGCAGGATGCGGAAGCAGGGATTTCTTTCGAATATGAAAGAGGCAGTTCGATGAAAGACAAAGCAGAAAGAGACAGCGATTATCTTTCATCCGAGAACGGTAATTATCTGTATGGTGCAGGATATGCATCGGAGAAAAAGATTGACGCTGTGCTGGAGCTGGAAGATATAAAAGCAACACTGAATATAGGAACGATTGTCTGTGAGTATAATGAAAAAAGGCCGGTTGTATCCTATGGAAATGATACAGTGACTGTTCAAATGGCAACCAATGACGGAATGGACTATACCTACAGTGACGATCTGCGGATGCGGAGTATCCAGAGTTCGTTAGGTTATACGAATATTATGCTGGATATGAAGCGGATTTTCTGGCCACAGAGTGAAAAAGACGGATGGCAGCTGATGCAGGAGAAATTTTCAAGTAATCTGCTGACATACTGGAAAAATTTTTCGGCATTTACCAGTACTACGCTATCAGAAAGCAATACGAGAACAAGAACTTTTCTGAAGACCACCTACAGTCATGAAAGAACAGGAAATGAAATTACACTGGATACATCGGAAGAGAACAGCTGGTTTATTCTGAGATTGCATGATGAGGAAATTGACAGGATCCATGGCGGAAATTATACAAAGATAGAAGAAGGTGCTTATCTGATCGAGGCAGAACAGACCAGAGTAACGATTGGTCTGAAAAAACCGCAGCTGTATTATTATACAGAAAGCGAAGTGGAAGATAATATCAGAGAAACGGAAGAACAATAAGCAGCTGGAAGAAAAGAGGTAGAATATGAAAGTCTGTATTGTTGCGGAGGGCTGTTATCCTTATGTGGTGGGTGGTGTATCTGGATGGATCAACAGTATGATAAAATCGTTCCCGAATGTGGAATTTATTTTACTGGCGATCATTTCCAACCGTTCTCTGCGGGGAAAATTTGCGTATGAACTTCCTGAGAATCTCACGCAGGTTTATGAAATCTATCTGGATGATTCTGAATGGGATGAGGGCGGAAAAAAGGGAAAAGGCATCCATTTAAAGGAAAAAGAATATGAAGAATTGCTGAATATGGTTCTGAACCGGAAAACGGACTGGGGAGTGATTTTTGATTTATTTGGCAGAAAAAAATTCTCGGTAGATGAACTGTTGATGGGAGAAGACTTCTTTCGAATTGTAAAAGAGTGTTATAAGAGAAAATATCCTAATATCATCTTTTCGGATTTTCTCTGGACAATGCGATCAATTTATCTTCCCTTATTCTGGGTTCTGAAAATGGATGTGCCAAAAGCTGACCTGTATCATTGCGTTGCAACGGGGTACGCAGGGATTCTCGGTACGATGGCAAAGCATTTTCACGGAAGTTCACTGCTGATTTCAGAACATGGGATCTATACGCGGGAAAGAGAAGAAGAGCTGATCAAGGCTGACTGGGTGCAGGGAGTATATAAAAATATCTGGATCGATCAGTTTAAAAAGATGTCAATTCTTGCATACCGGAAAGCGGATATGGTGACGAGTCTGTATGAACATGCAAGACAGCTGCAGATGGAACTTGGGTGTCCGGCGAAGAAGATCCGGGTGACGCCAAATGGGATCAATACAGAAAATCTTTCCGGTCTTCCCGGAAAATCGGAAGAAGAAAAAGCAATGGTCTATGCGGGAGCCGTGTTGAGAGTTACTCCGATCAAGGATGTCAAGACTATGATTCAGGCATTTGCTTTTGCAAAAGAAAAAGTCCCGAATCTGAAACTGTGGATCATGGGTCCGACAGACGAAGATGAAGAATATGCAAAAGAATGCTTTGAATTGGTAGAAGCACTGGGAGTATCGGATATTGAATTTACAGGAAGGATCAATGTAAGAGATTATCTGGGGAAGATGGATTTTACACTGCTGACAAGTATCAGTGAAGGACAACCGCTGACAATTCTGGAGAGTTACGCAGCACAGAAGCCGGTGATTGCGACAGATGTTGGAAACTGCAGGGAACTGATCTATGGAAATCAGGACAATTTTGGGGCAGCGGGGATCCTGACACATATTATGAATCTGGAAGAGATCGCACAGGCAATGATCGAACTTTCAGAGAACGAAAAAGAGCGATTGGAGATGGGACAGGCCGGTTATAAAAGAGTTATGGCATTTTACCGGATCGAACAGATGAAAGCAGTATACCGGGAAATCTATCAGGGGTTCTCGGAAAAGCAGGGTGTACCATGGAGTGAAGAACCTTTCAGGATAGATGCAGCAGATAAATAAGATGAATTTCAAAATAGAAGTCAGAAAATAAAATGGAGAAAAGAAATGGCAGGAATCGGGGTCAAACTAAATAAAATCTACGGCAAAAATACATTGACAACAGATATAATCGGAGCAGGATACAGCACGCTCCTTACGATCGCTCCAATGCTGGTCGTGATCGGAGCGTTGATCGTTATGCAGTATCTGTTGGATTTTCCTTCTGTAGGCTATGCGGAACGAGAACTCTTTTCCTGTACGGTGTTATATACTTTTATCTTTTCGTTGCTGACAGCATCTCCGTTCAATTCGGTATTGTCCAGATATATGTCAGATGTCATTTATGATGAGACATTTGAGGATATTTTGCCATGCTTTTATGTAGGTCTGGCATTGAATATCAGTTTAAGTGTACTGGTGGGAGTTCCGTTCTGTATTCATGAGATCGTTGTGGGAAAGGTTGATATTCTCTACGTTCTTACGGGCTACTGCGGGTATATTGCACTGGTTCTGGTTTTTTATTCCATGCTGTATCTTTCTATTTGCAAGGACTATAAGAAAATTTCAAAATATTTTGCTGTGGGAATGGTGGTGTCAGTACTTTTATCGTTGGTTCTCCGGTTTTTGTTCCGCTGCACGATCACCTACAGTATGCTGCTTGCACTGACGGTCGGTTTCTGGCTGACGGCATCCATGGAATTTGCGGTAGTACACAGTTATTTCAGGGAGAATAGTGGAAAATATAAGAAAGTATTGGGATATTTTAAGCAGTACTGGCAGCTGGGGGTGACCAATTTTCTGTATACACTGGGACTGTATATCCATAACTTTGTATTCTGGACAACAGATCTGAGAATGGTTGTGGTAAAAAGCTTTGTATGTGTACAGTGTTATGATATGGCAACCTGTCTTGCAATGTTTACAAATATTTCGTCAAGTGTTATATTTATTAGTAAAGTTGAGATGCATTTTCATGAGAGATATAAGGCATATTCAGAGGCGGTCATTGGTGGAAGAGGCACGGATATTGAGGTGACAAAGAAGAGGATGTTCAGGCTGCTTTCCGAACAACTGATGGGACTGGCAAGAGTACAGTTTATCATTACACTGGTGCTTTTCCTGATCTGCATGATCTTTCTTCCGAGATTTGGATTCGGAGGACTTACGCTGCGGATTTATCCATGTCTGACAGCGGGATATTTTATCTTATTCCTCATGTATGCGGAGATTATCTTTTTATACTATTTTAATGATCTGACGGGTTCAGTTCTGACGGGACTCTCTTTTTGTCTGAGTACATTGCTGGCCAGCATGGTCTCTGTTCATTTTTCGGAAATCTGGTATGGTATGGGATTGGTTGTTGGCAGTTTTGTCGGCTGGACAGTTGCGTATGGAAGGATCCGCTGGATGGAAAAAAATCTGGATACTCATATCTTCTGTAATGGGCATTTATTGAAAAAGAAAAAAGAAAAAAGACCGTCATCGAAGGTTTATGACAGATATCAGATGTAGAGGAAGGAAGCGATGAGATGGGGGACTGGCTGAAATTAATTGTGATTCTTGCAGGAATTTATTTTATTATTATGACACTTCTGTCGCTGGCAAGGCGGCGGATGACGGAGCAGTTTTGTCTGGCATGGGCATTACTGGGTGTGCTGATGATCGTAGGGGGGATTGTACTGAACCCGGATGGAATAGAAAAATATATCAGCCGGACAGGGATCATTTTGATTGGAGTTTTAATTGCAGGAGTACTCTGGGCATTCTGGTTTGTGAGCAAGGAAGTATCGATTCTGATCCGTAAGAACCAGGAACTTGCCATGCAGACATCCCTGCTGAACAGAGACAGTGAAATGCTGATCAGGGAAGTGGAACGCCTGAAAGGTGAGCTTGCAGAACAGAGATCAGAAGAGAGGGGAGACAGATGAAGAAAATTTTATTCGTGATCAATACGCTGGGTTGTGCCGGTGCGGAGAAAGCGATGCTGGAACTTCTGAAGAGATTCCCGGAAGAAGAATATAAGATCGCACTGTATGTATTGCTGGATCAGGGAGAACTGATCCACGAGATACCGGACAGGGTGCAGGTGCTGAATCAGAAATATTCGGATTGCTCGGTCCTTTCTGCTGAAGGAAAAAGGGGTTTGAACCGGACTGTATTCGCAAGAATGTTCCGAAGAGGTGCAATATTTAAAAATATTCCATATTTAGTGAAAAATCTGATATTGATGCTAAGCAGGAAAAAGTTCAGTCCCGATAAGCTGCTGTGGAAAGTCATGTCAGACAGTGCATTGAGAACAGATGAGGAGTATGATCTTGCAATAGCCTATTTGGAAGGTGGGGCAACATATTATGTACATGATCATATCAAAGCAAAGAAAAAGATGACCTTTCTTCATGTGGATTATAGTTATGCAGGATACAGCCGCAGTCTGGACAGAAACTGCTATCAGGATTTTGACCGGATTTTTACAGTGTCGGATGAAGTAAAAGAGAGTCTTTCAGAAGTCTATCCTGAATGCAGCGGAAAGATGCAGGTATTTCACAATCTGATCGATCAGGAAGGGATCAGGAAAAAGGCAGATCTTCCAGGTGGGTTTGAGGATGATTATAAAGGCATGAGGATCCTGACAGTCGGGCGGCTGACTGCACAGAAAGCCTATGAGGTCGCAATTGATGCAATGAAACTGGTGAGAGAAAAGGGAATTCAGGCAAGATGGTATGTTCTTGGTGAGGGGGAATTACGTGAGAAACTGCAGCAGCAGATTGATGCCCTGGGGCTGACAGAAGATTTCCGGCTGCTGGGAGCGAAAGAAAACCCGTATCCGTATTACAGACAGTGTGATCTTTATGTACATGCAACAAGATTTGAGGGGAAAAGTATTGCGATTCAGGAGGCACAGACTCTGGGATGTGCGATCTTAGTGTCGGACTGCAGCGGCAACCGGGAACAGGTGGAAGCCGGAGTTGACGGTGAGATGTGCAAGCTGACTGCAGAGGCAGTCAGTGAAAAGATCGTTCTGTTGCTGAAGGATGCAAAAAAGAGAAAAGAGTATGGGGAGAGAGCAGCACAGAAGCAGATTACGGAGAATGTGGATGCAGATGCTTTAAAGAGATTATTTCAACTATAATTACGAAAGAATGAAATGGGATATGAGAGAAAAGAAAGAAGTTTTAATTATTATTCCTGCCTACAATGAAGAAAAGACCATTGTAAAATTACTGGAACAGCTGGAGAAACCGGAAATTGCGGACATTGCAGATGTACTGGTGATGAATGATGCATCGTCGGATGCGACAAACTGGATCACGAAAGCAAGAAAGCATACGGTAGTTACCCATGTATTTAATCTGGGATATGGCAGTGGGCTACAGCTTGGCTATAAATATGCCGTAAGGAACAGATACAGATATGTAATCCAGATGGATGCGGATGGTCAGCATGATGCATGTAATGTTGGTCTCATTTACAGAGAATTAAAAAGAAAGGATGAGAACGGGCAGACACCGGATATCGTGCTGGGTGCGAGATTTATGGAAGGCAGTCAGGATTTCCCGGTATCTTTTGCAAAGAAGACTGCGTTTGTTCTGTTCAGAAATATGATCCGTATCGGAACAGGCAAAAGAATTTCGGATCCGACAACAGGTCTGCAGGGGCTGAGTTTCAGAACTTTTTTGTTCTATTCCAAATATAATCATTTTGATGACAAGTATCCGGATGCGAATATGATCATGCAGATGCTGCTTCTGGGATTCCGGGTAACGGAGATTCCTGCTGTGATGCATCCACGTCTGGAAGGAAAAAGTATGCATTCGGGATTGAAACCGATCCTTTATATGTTCCGCATGACGATCTCGATCATTGCGGTATGGATCAGGGAAAAGGTATTAAAGGCAGATGCAGGTGCGATCAATGATGTGGAAATTCGACAGAAATAGAAAAGAATGGAAATTTAAGACGGAACCGTTACGGGAAGCAGTGAAAGCTGAAAGAAACCCGCTCAGGGGCTGGTATTCGATCTATACTTTTCAGGCAGAAGAGCCGGTCAATATGGAAGAACTGAAATGGAGTATCCGAAAGGACGAGACACTGGCGCTCGTCCTTTTCGATATCAGGGCATACCGAAAAAAAGAACTGGATGAGACCGTATTGCGAAATATGGATGCTATTCTGACTTTTTTTACAGAACAAAAAAAAGATATTCTGTTTCGTCCGGTTTACGACCGGGAGGGGAGAGGACTGGAAAATGAACCGAACAGTTTTGAGCAGGTATTGGGTCACCTGTCACAGATCGGCCGGGTGATCCGGGAAGGAAATTACAGCCTGTATGTATTTCAGGGACTGCTGATCGGAAGCTGGGGAGAGATGCATACCTCGACATTCCTGTCAGAAGAACATCTTAAGAGAATGAAAGAGACGATTGCCCCTTATCTTGGAAATGAAGTATTCCTTGCAGTACGCACACCTGCACAGCTGCGGACGCTGGAAGGAGAAGGTATAGTTCAGGATGGACGGAAGCATGCAGACAGGGAAAACAGATGCCCTCTGACTCTTTTTGATGATGGGATCTTTGGCTCATCGACACATCTTGGTACTTTTGGAACCATGACCAGAGCCGGAGCAGGATGGACGGGAGCATGGACTCGAGAGGAAGAGCTTGGCTTTATCCACCAGATTGCGGAAACCGGACCGGTGGGTGGGGAGGCTGTTGCACCGGAGAAAGAAGAAAGAAAGGATCTGTTGGAAAAAGGGGAACTGGAAACGCAGCTGTATGCCGACAGAATCCGTTCAGAACTGGAAAAACTGCAGATTACGTATCTTAATAATGCCCATGATCTAAGGCTGCTGGATCAATGGAAGAAGATCCTGATACAGAAAGAGGGAGCCTGGCAGGGAAAAAATCTATATGATTTTATTGGAGTACATATGGGATATCGCCTTTTGGTAAAAAGAGTACAGGCAGAGACCGCAGGACGAAAAAAAGTTTATTTAAGGGTAGAAATTGAGAATATTGGTTTTGCGAACCTTTACAGGCAGACCGAGATAGTTCTTTTACTTGCCGATCATGAAAAAGAACTGTGGCAACATTCCTTTCAGGCAGAAGCAGGAAAATGGAAGCCGGGAGAATGCTGTACTTTTGAGCTGACTGAGAGGGCAGAAGCAGGCGAAATTTTTATCGGTGTAAGGTTGGGTGGACAGAAGAACAACCCCATTGAACTGGCAAATGAGAGTTATGGGGAAAGAAAAAAAGATGCCCTTTTACTGGGGCATCTTTATCTCCAGAGTTCCGAGTGAAAGGAGATCTTTATCTTCAGAACCTGAATTGGCAAAGTGGATTGTCTGACCTGTAGAAAGATCTGTCATCTGAAGAGAGATGGAATAAGTTCCCTTTCCCATGGAGCGGACATCCAGGTTCGTCTGAAAGGTGACAGTATCGGTGCCTCCGATTTTCCGGTTATCAATGGTCTGATCAATGGTGAAGACTTTCTGGTCATTTTCCCGGGTAGCGGTGAGGGTGACATCAAACTGCCGGTAGGCAGGTGCAAATCCTGTATTTTCAATTGTCAGATACAGTATTGCATTAGCATTGTCAAGCTGATGGAACTCCACTGAGGATTCTTTTAAGACATAGCGGTAACCCAGATGGGCATTGATATAGTCAAAGCCGGTGCAGTTGGAAAAGATGTCATCCCCTTTATAGACAGTCTCTTTCCATTTGTTGATGACAGCGTCATCATGTGCAATATTCAGATACGATACATGCATTTTCCGCAGGTCGCGGACTGCATTGTCCAGATCATTATACGGGTTATCGACGGTGACTTCCCCACCGTTCGGAACGTACTGGCATAAGGCAGACTGGAAATCCAGTTCTTCTTCACGTGTTCCCTTTTCTTCAAAATCGGAAGGGTCTTTCAGGGGTGTATCGTCATAAGTCCCGAGGTCATAGACAGAGCCGAGCATTCCGTCATTATAAAGTCCGAGACGTGCATGCAGTGTATTCCCGCCTGCAAGATCAGCGGTAAGAGGGGACTTATTCCGCAGAATACTGCGTAAATGTGCCGGAGTGCGGACGGAAAGAAAAATCCCTCTGTCAATTACCTGATCCAGTTGTTCCATCAGCTGTCGTACCTGATCGGCACTGCCATAACGGGTACCATGCATTTCTCCGTTATTGCCGGTAAAGACACCTTGCAGCAGATAGACGATATCAGCATGGGCATTCACCGTTGCAGACAGCTGCTTCATATGGCTTTTGATCCTGGAAAAGTCAGATGGTTCAGAGGAGAGTGCATTTCCGTCCCAGTCATAGAGAAACCGTAGAATGACAGGCTTTTTCTCTGTGGTGCAGGAAGTCAGGATACTGTCGAGCTGCAGGAGGGCATTCTGGCTTAAAGACCGGTCTGCATAATTTTTCAGGTTGATCTCAAGCAGCAGAAGTCCGTGGGAATCTGCTTTACAGCACTGCGTTCCCCATGTAGCGGCAGACTCTGTAGTTGCATCTTCCGAGAGGGTGTAACCGCTCATCTGATAAAATCCGCAATAGGGGTTGGAGACAAAGGCAGCGGATTCGTCGGAAACAACCTGCGTATAGGCAATTTTTAATTGCCGGGAGTGAAAGAAAAAAATACAGACAATAATCACTGCAAACAGACAGAAAGCAAATAGCAGGAAATGCACTGCATGGGAAATGATATGGAATCGTTTTTTCATAATGGACAATCCTTTTTGATGTAAAAATACCGGTATACAATAGTTTCGTAATTCGTTATAATAGTGTAGTCTAACATAAATAAGAAAGAAAAGCTATCTTTGAACAAAACTGGAGGGATTGAAAGTGAGACAGAAGACCCGAACAGAATATTCGGTCATGAATACGACTGTGGCGTTTATTGCACAGGCGACAGCTATTTTCATGGGATTTCTGACAAGAGTTGTATTTACAAGAACATTAAGTGAGGGATATGTAGGCATTAATGGTCTTTTTACAGATATTCTGAATATTCTTTCCCTTTCTGAACTGGGAGTCGGAACTGCAATTACATATGCACTTTATGGACCGATTGCCAGAAAAGAGATCAGGAAGCAGCAGATCCTGATGCGGATGTTCAGAACATTTTACCGGGTTACGGCGACGATTGTGCTGGCAGCAGGGTTACTGCTGATTCCTTTTCTGGATGTATTGATGAAGAACCGGCCGGATGTGGATCATCTGATCCTGATCTATCTTCTGTACCTGACCAATTCAGTAATATCGTATCTGCTGATCTACAAAAAGACATTGGTAGATGCACATCAGATGAATTATCTGACCATATTATTTCATAATGGATTTCTGGTACTTCAGGATATCCTGCAGATCCTGGTGCTTCTGACAACGGGGAATTTTATCCTCTTTCTGATAGTGGCTGTTTCCTGTACATTCCTTGGAAACGTTTCTATGTCCAGGAAAGCAGATGAGCTGTTCCCATATCTGAGAGAACCGTGTCATGAGAAGCTTCCGGCAGAAGAACGGCAGGATATTTTGAAAAATGTCAAGGCGATGCTGATGCATAAGCTGGGAAATGTGGTCGTAAATAATACGGATAATCTTCTGATCTCCAGCTTTGTAGGAGTTGTCAGTGCCGGAATTTACTCCAATTATTATCTGGTGATCGGATCAATCCGTCAGATCCTCGATCAGGCATTTCAGGGAGTGACGGCGAGCGTGGGGAATCTTGGAGCGACGGAAGATAAGGAGAAGATCCACTCGGTCTTCAGACAGTTATTTTTTATTGGACAGTGGATGTACGGACTTGCAGGAATTTGCTTATTTGAGATGTTAAATCCTTTTGTAGAGCTGGCATTTGGAAAGAAATATCTGTTCCAGCGGGAAATTGTTCTGATTCTCTGTATCAATTTTTTTATTAACGGCTGTAGAAAATCGGTACTGATCTTCAAAGAATCTATGGGTCTTTTCTGGTATGACCGGTATAAGGCGATTGTGGAAGCAGTACTGAATCTTGGGATTTCCATTTTTCTTGTAACGAGATTCGGGATTGCAGGGGTATTTGCAGGAACATTCTGCAGCACAGTACTGACTTCGGTATGGGTGGAACCCTATATTATTTATAAGCACCGGTTTGGAAAATCACCATGGATCTTTTTCACAAGATACGCAGGGAATCTTTTGGTGATGGCAGTAGCCTGGTGGTGTGCGGATCAGTGCTGTAAGCTGATTACTTCAGGATCACTGGTTACATTGATTTTCAGGCTGGTAGTGTGTGCGGTTGTTCCTAATATTATTCTTTTCCTTAGTTATGGAAGAACGGAAGAATTTCGGGCGGCACTTGGATTGGCAAAGCGGATTTTTGAAAAGCTCAGGAACAGGATTTTCAAAAAATAAAAGCAGCACAGTAACATGAGAAAAAGCGGAGCGGGTGAAGATGCATAAGGGAAAAGTATCGGTTATCATTCCGGTGTATAATGCACAGGCTTATTTAAAAGAAGCATTAGACAGTATTATCTGTCAGAGTTATGAGAATTTGGAACTCCTGATCGTAGAGAGCGGTTCTGATGATAAAAGTATGGATATTGCGTCAGAATATGAAAAAAAGGATTCCCGTATCCATATACTGAAGAAAGAGAAGCTTACTCCCGGAACAGCCCGGAACTGTGGACTTGAGAATGCCGAAGGGGAGTATATTCTGTTCGTGGATGCAGATGATTATTTGCCGGATCCTAAGATCGTGGAGCAGTTTGTTATGGTTTTGGAAAAGACGGACTGTGATATTGCCGTTTGTAATTATGAACGGTTGTGGGAAGGGAAATTTTTGCCTGTAACCGGGCATAGAGCCTTTTCGATGCTGGATCGTAATTCAGAGGAATTTCGTTTCCGTGGATTCTTTTCAGTCGGGATGCTGTCCTATGTCTGGGGAAAATTATACAGAAGAGAATTTCTGGAGAAAAATAACCTGAAATTTTCGGATTTTGAATATGCAGAGGATAAATTATTTAATTTACAGTGTTATATTAATGGAGCAGGATATACATTTCTGGAAACGGTAGGATATACTTACCGGAAAAATGACCAGTCCGTGTCATACAGGTATAAAGAGCAGTCGAGTCGATGCTGGCTTGGGATTGCAGAGGAACTGGAGCAATGGATCGAAGAACAGAAAGAGCAGGAAAAAATCGGAACAGATGACCGGTATGAAACTCTTCCACGGTATATTATTTTTTTCGCAGCATTTTTTGATGCGAAGATGGAGTATGTAGAACATAAAAAGTCTTTGAGGGCAGTATGGAAGATGGTGAGGATCTACGGAAAAAATGAAACCGGCAGAGAATGCTTCCAGTCATTGCTGAAAGATCCGCATATCCGGGAGTTATCCCAGGTGATGTGGAAAATGATGATACGGGGATTTGCTTTCGGAATGAAGATGCATCTCTTTGCAGGACTTTCCCTGGGGATTAAGCTGCTGATCGATTTTAAGATTGATGAGCTGCTTTCTGATACAGGACTTAGAGGAAAGAAGAAGTAAGATAACAGCGATCCGGTCATGAATCGCTGTTATCAAAAATCCGGATAAGCTGGGAATTTTCGTTACTTTTATGAAATGCATGGAGTGTGTCACGTAAGGTTGTCCTGCGGAGCTTATAAGTATTTCTGACAAAGCAGAAGAAAGTAATGCCCCACAGGGCAGGCCATAAAAGTGGACATTTTCCAATCCGGGGAAAACGGACATGCATTTGCAGATGTCCCTCTTTAAAATAAGTCAGAGGGGTGATCCTGCGGTAAGATCCGCTTCCGACGAGCGTATTTCCCGTTACAGTTCCCATATCATTATCGGAAAGAATCTTTAGGATAAACTGTTCCCAATCCGTTTCTTTGTACTGGATCTCAGGATCAATTGTATCCGGCAGACCGAGATAGAGGCGGCAGGACTGAAGGATAATTTCGTAAAAATGAAAGATACGGGAACGGGTACACCAGTCATGGATCCTTTGAAAATCAATCTCCCGGGCATGACGCTTCAGGTAAAAAGTAAAGTCACATAACAGACGGATCCCGAAACCGCTGTAAAGGTAATGCTTTAACATATGATGAAGCATATAAAAGGTATATTCGGTTGGAGGAAGTACGGAGTAGGAAATTCCGTTTACAGTCTGGCAGGTGTGTTTCAAAATATTTGCAGAAAAAACCTCATCTACGACTGCATTTGCCGGAGCATACTGGTATAGTCCGGTTATGCGGAAATGCAGCTCTAAGAGGCAGGTCCGGCCGATCGCAGGAAAGGTGTAGGAATAGGTCAGATGATGGTCACTGAGCTCATCCTGAAGAACGAAGCCATTCTGCTTCAGCAGTTTTTTTGCTTTTTCAAGAGCCGGGGGGTCATTGATATAGAGATCCACATCACCCAGTTTTCTATATTCTGGTATGGGATAGCAGTCACATAAACTGATCCCTTTCAGAAGAAAATAAGGAATCTGTTCCTTTTCAAAAATGGAGACGATGCGACGGGTAAACTGTTCAATCTGACAGTAGTTGAGAAGCATCCTCTTAGCCTGTTGCTTTAACAGGGGAAGATATTGTGGATCATTAATATAAGGCAGAAGGAACGGAAGCGTGGCATGTCTTGAAGCAAGGGTAACCAGCTCCGGCTTTATCTGCGGTGGAATCGTGACGGATTCCGGTGGTGTCAGATCAATGTTTTTTATGATATTGAGATAAGTGATATGTGACAGCTCCATAATATACTCCTTAATAAAAACTGAGACCAGTATATCATAAAAAGCTGGAAATGAAAAAATATTTACGAAAAGAAAGAGTTGGAAAATGAAGAGAGCAGAAGGATTTTTACTGAAAAAGATTGCGGATGAATATGTGATAGTCCCGACAGGAAAAAAAGCAGAAGAAGTAAATGAAGTATTTACACTGACGGGAACGGCGGCCTATATTTACAGCCATGTAGAAGAAGCAACAGGCATAGATGGACTGATCCAGATGATCAGCCGGGAATATCATGCAGAGGAAGAGGTCGTTGCAGAGGATGTGAGACAGGTTGTCGGGGTTATGAAGGAAAAGGGATTACTTGAGTAATCTTTTTTTAATTGAGGTGCTTAGGCGGAAGCAAAATGGCCGGACTGGAAGCATCCAGAGCCAGAGACTACTAAGGATCCGGTAGACAGGGTTCTTTACTGAGAAAGTTTTCCCGTTACGTCTGACAGCGATCAGCTTTCCGTATATCTGTTCTGCATCCAGCGGTCCCTCGATCTCCCATTGGTTATCCCCGACCATATAAAATTTTGTCCCATCTATTCTGCAGATGCGGTGCAGGACCAGAATACTGTGAGTCCTGCGATAAAGGACAACGTCTCCTTTACAAAGCATGGAGACGGGAGTCTGCTCCAGGATGGCAGAATCACGTCCGGGAATAAAAAGCGGGTACATACTGAACCCCTGTGGGCTGACCTCTATCCGTTTTCCGTCTGCAAGAAGCTGTTCAATATCGACAGAGAGTTCTTTCCGGGAGAGTATCGAGTTAAGATCCATGATTTATCCTCCTGCTATCATTTCAAAAGAAGAATTGTCCTGTAGAAGACAACGCTCTTTGGTTATAAAAATCCTGTATCTTCAGATGATGCCTATTATAGCATATTTCTCAGTATAATGGATATGAATTAAAAGTTGGAATCTTAGACCACAGGAGTTGTGCCAATTGAGAGCAGGTCAGAAAAATGATAAAATAACCATATTTCTTCTTCCAAAATTCAGCAGGAAGAGTATAATATTTCATTATGAAGAAGTGGAAGTAAGACTGTTGCTGAAAGAGACCGTACTATATTTGAAGATATGTAAAAAGTGTCTGGAAGAGATGAGAAAGGAACGGGGTTGAATGGGATCGGATTCTAAGATGACTGTACAGGAAGTAAAAAATATGGCCGCACAGATGCAGAAGGTATTTGACGTAGTCCGTATATTGGATGCAGATCTGCTTCATGAGGTGATTATAAAGCATAATGATGAAGTGAGAGCAAAATCCTGCCAGTGTTATGACTTTTGGAAGAAAGGTCATCGATGTGAGAACTGTATTTCTGCGAGAGTACTGGCAGAACATGGTCAGAAGACCAAGATGGAACTGATCGGTGATGATATTTATCAGGTGATAGCAAAATATATAGAAGTTGACGGAACACCGGCCATCATGGAGATGATCAGTAAGATCGGAGACGGAGAACTGGTGGATCGGAGCATCAGCAATACACTGATTGAAAAGCTGAGTGGATATAAAAAGGAATTGTATACAGATGCACTGACAGGAGTATATAACCGCAGATATTACGAGGAGCATCTTCGGAAAAAGCATATCGATGCGGGTGTTGCAATGGTGGATGTAGATGACTTTAAATTCTATAATGATAACTTTGGACACAATACAGGAGATATGGCACTGGAAACGGTTGTCAGTATCATTAAAAAGACGATCAGGAAGACGGATTGCGTGATCCGGTATGGAGGGGATGAGTTTCTGATCATTATGCCGGATGTGGAGGAGGATGTCTTTGAACGGAAACTGGAAGAGATCAAGGATAATATCCACAGGAAGACTGTGCCGGGGTATGAGAAGCTTCATCTGTCCATCAGTATCGGAGGTGCATTGACGAACGGAAAAGAGATCCGGGAGACGCTGTTAAGGGCCGATCGTTGTATGTACCGTGCCAAAAGAGACAAGAACAAAGTGGTGACGGAAGAACAGACGCAGCAGTTGTTTGATGTGCCGGAAGAAAGACAGGGGCTTATCCCGATGCATGAAAAGATCCTGATCGTGGATGATTCAGAAATGAACAGGATGATGCTTACCGAGATATTAAAAGACGAGTTTGAGATCGTAGAAGCAAAAAATGGTGAGGAGTGTCTGGACATTATCTGCAAAAAGGATTCTGATATTTCACTGGTACTTCTGGATATCGTCATGCCGCTCATGGATGGATTTGAAGTACTGGAATATATGAATGATCAGCATATTATTGAAAAGATCCCGGTGATTATGATTTCCAGTGATGATTCTGTGGCAAGTATCCGTCAGGCATATGATCATGGAGTATCCGACTTTATCAACAGACCGTTTGATGCAAGTATCGTACACCGGAGAGTATTGAATACGATCAAGTTGTATGCAAAGCAGAGAAGACTGGTAAGACTGATCACTGCACAGGTTTATGAAAAAGAGAAAAATAATAGGATGATGATCAGCATATTAAGTCAGATTGTTGAGTTCAGAAATGGAGAGAGCGGTCTGCATGTACTGCATATTAATCTTTTGACAGAGATGTTGCTGGAAAGGCTGACGTGGAAGACGGACCGGTATGGATTATCGTGGTCTGACAGACAGACGATTACGACGGCATCTTCCCTGCATGACATCGGAAAGATCGGAATTGATGAGAAGATACTGAATAAGCCGGGTAGACTGACTGAGGAAGAACGGAAGATTATGAATACACATACGACCATCGGAGCTTCTATTCTAGATACACTTGGAATGTACAAGGACGAACCAATTGTAAAGTTCGCACATCAGATCTGCAGATGGCATCATGAACGGTATGATGGAAAAGGATATCCGGATGGACTGAAAGGTGAACAGATCCCGATCGCAGCACAGGTTGTTTCACTGGCGGATGTCTATGATGCTCTGGTGAGTGAGCGGTGCTATAAGAAAGGATTTTCCAATGAAAAGGCAATGGAAATGATCCGAAATGGTGAGTGTGGGGCATTTAATCCCATTCTGCTGGAATGCCTGGAAGAGATCCAGGACAAGGTAAAGAAGCGGCTTGCCGAGAGTAACCAGGACGGTGATAAGGCAAATGAGCAGCATGAAAAAGCTGAATATGAGAATACGAAAAAGTATTTTATGGAAGTAATTTCCCAGAATGAATATCCGAATATAAATCCGGATACACCCGGATTTTTCGGGGGGGGGCACAGCTGGAAATGGGTATAGAAAATAATACAGACAAAGGAGAATGAACGGATGACGATAAAAGAATGTTATGGGATGATGGGTGCAGGTTATGATGAAGTACTTGGAAGATTCGGAAGTGAAAAGCTGATCGAAAAGTTTGCGGTTAAATTTCTGGGAGATACAAGTTATCAGGAACTGAAAAATGCATTGGATGCAAAAGATGCAGAGACAGCTTTCCGTATGGTACATACACTGAAGGGCGTATGTCTGAATTTGGGATTTGACTGTCTGTATCAAGTATGCTCTGACCTGACAGAGATGCTACGTGGAGGAAGCCTGGAGGGAAGTGAAGAGCAGTTTGAAAAAGTGGAGAAAGAATATAACCGGACGATCGATGCACTGAACCAACTGGATGCATAGGAGAAGAACAGAGCGATATGCAGCACGTGTGGAAAAAGATAAAAAGAGGGGATCTGCGTAAGATGTTAAGCCGACCCCGGTGGATCTTCCAGTATGCCCGCAGGTACTGGAAATCGATGATATTTTATACCTTGCTCGGAATTATGGGAACCTTGGTATCTCTTTCGATGAGCCTCATTTCCAAAGACCTGGTTGATATTATTACCGGTCATGAAACCGGAAGGCTCATTAAGACTTTTGTGACATTGATCGGATTTTCAGTTGCGAATATTTTAGTTACGCAGGCAACTTCATATGCATCGATGCTTGTCAGTATGAGAGTAGATGCAGAGATAAAGAATGATATTTTCGCAAAGATGATGGTGACAGACTGGGAGTCTCTGACGACTTATCATACAGGAGATCTTGTTACAAGGTGGAGTTCAGACGCTTCCAACATTTCAAATGGGGTGTTGAACTGGATCCCGAATCTGATTATTTATTGCGTTAAATTTTTAAGTGCATTGGGAATTGTACTGTATTATGATCCGACTTTTGCAGTCTTTGCATTGCTGGGTATTCCGTTCAGTGCATTGTTGTCAAAACCGCTGCTCAGGCGGATGAAGAACAATAATGAGCGAAGTGCTGCAATGAATGCGAAGCTTTATGGATTCAACCAGGAGACTTTTTCAAATATTCAGACGATCAAGGCATTTGATCTGATCCGGTTTTACATTGACCATCTGAAAGAACTCCAGAAAGAATATATCGGGATGCGGCTGGATTTTCAGAAAATGTCGGCATTTACGTCAGTTCTGATGAGTCTGGTAGGTTTTATGGTGTCATACAGCTGTTATGGATGGGGAATTTACCGTGTGTGGAGCGGAGTTATCAGCTATGGTACGATGACGATGTTTCTGTCTCTGGCAGGTACTCTGACTACGGCAGTTAATTCTCTGACAAGTCTTATCCCGACAGCTGTTTCCCTGACTATATCGGCTGGCAGGCTGATGGATATTGTAGAGATGCCACAGGAGGATTACAGTCATGATGCACAGGTGCGAAGCTTTGAAAAAAAGTACAGGGAAGAGGGAATTGGACTGGTGCTGAGAGATCTGAGCTATACCTACCATACGGGAACGCAGGTCTTTGAACGGGCTTCCATGGAAGCATATCCGCATGAAATTGTGGCACTGGTAGGACCTTCAGGAGAGGGAAAGACTACGATGCTCAGGCTGATACTTTCCCTGCTCCGGGCACAGAGCGGGGTGGCAGAAGTCTGTGCAGGAAAAGATGGAAAAGAAAGTCTCTGTCTGACACCATCCACAAGAAAATTATTTTCCTATGTACCGCAGGGGAATACGATGTTTTCCGGGACAATTGCAGAAAATATGAGAAATGTCAGGCAGGATGCTACAGATGAAGAAATAATAGAGACATTGAAACTGGCATGTGCATGGGAATTTGTGGAAAAACTTCCGGAAGGGATCAATGCTCCTGTAAAGGAACGGGGAGGCGGATTTTCGGAGGGACAGGCACAACGGCTCTCCATTGCCCGGGCATTGCTGCGAAGATCTCCGCTATTGCTGCTGGATGAGGCAACCTCGGCACTGGATGTGGCAACGGAACGCAGAGTTTTGAAGAATATCATGTCTGATACTTATCCGAGAACCTGTATCGTGACAACGCATCGTCCAACGGTACTGAATCTTTGTACGAGAGTATATGCAATCAGAAAGAAGCAGTGTGAGGTGCTGAGTCAGGAAGAGATAGGACAGATGATTAGAGATTTTTAGGGGATACTGAAGATGGATAAAAAAGAGAGGTACAGTCTTTTGCGGACTGTGACTTCTCTTTTTCTTTCGTATATTTTTATTAGTTTACTGTATAGGTAAAGCCGGTCATTTTGAGCTGCTCAATGGCTGTACCATGGTCTATATGAATTCCGATGGTCAGTGGGTTAGTGGCACTGCTTGAAAAAGTAAGGGTTGCGGTCTTTCCTGACCAACTCTTCTGGACAGAAGCATCATCTGTTTCAACCTGATCAATTGTATCGTTGAAGTCTATCTTAAGAGTAATTGTGCCGCTGATCTCAGACCAGCTTGCCATGGCAAGACCTTTGCCACCGGCTGGCCATTTATCCCACATTCCGTAAAAATCTACATTCAGATTACCTGTGCTTGCACCGCTGGCTGCATAGATGCCCTCGGCAAGCCCCGGGTCAACTGTTACAACTGGTTTCTCGTAAGTCTTAGTCATATTGAACATCTCCTTTATAAAAAAATAATATTTTAACTACTATCTATTATAATATAGCTGATCTGATATAAAAGTCAAGATGGATTCGAGGCTTCCCACCGGTCAATTTCTGCCCTGATCTTGGCAACGGCAGAGATATTTTTTGTGCAGAGAAAATGCCATACTGGAATCTGTTCTGTTAACTTCTGTGAAAATTCCAGATTTTGATCCAGTAACTCTGTTGTCCATACCGGGGAGATCATCCGCTGCATGACCCGGAGAGTCTTTTCATAAGGAAGGAGCGGTTCAATATGATCGCTTTGATCTCTGCCAAGAAGTATGATCCCACCCAAAGGATAGTCTCTGACTGTGGAAAGACCAGAAGTTCCACACCATGGAATACCAAATATAAAAGGCTTTCCGTCTTTCAATCCTGAAAGATTGAGATCGCCATTCAGATAAGGAACCTGCAGAGATTCATGCCAGAGGGCGGTGTGCGTGGATTTTCCCATTCCGGAGTGACCGGAGAAGAGCCAGGCTTTTTCTTTATAGAAGATGGATGCTGAATGGATGGCAAAGAGTCCCCTTTTTTGTGCGAGATAAAGAAAAAGATGGCGGATGATATGAAAAATATTTTCCGAAATAGACGAATCCTCTGCATTCTTACAATAAATCCGGGCATAGCTTCCATCCTTTTTCAGATAAACTTCAGAAAGCTGCTCCATAGCAGGGAAGAGCAGAATATAGGTATCTTCCATTTCAGAAACGCAAAGTTCACTGTTACGGAGCAGCAGGACACCGTTCTGATGGCTGGAAGGGAGATGGGTCAGGACTTCAATTTTCATATCATAAGAGTCGGATCCGGCTGTAAAGCCGGTCTGGTAAAACGGTGTAAACTGTGCCGGGAATACATTTTCCGGACCGTAAAGAGCGATCGTTAATCCGGCAATCTGCATGATATGAAAGGGAGTCTTGCAGACAGAATGCAGAGATTCCCTTATAATGCCCAATGCAGTCAGTTGCTGTAGAAACTGAAGAATGTCTCTTCGGAAAAGATCGGGTGAGACTGTTCCGGTGGGGTATTTGGAGTAGAGAATCTGAATAAGTTCATCCCTTTCCATGGGGGTCTGTAACGTATTCCAGAGAAGTTCACCGGTTTCATTGAGAAGGATCCCTCTCTGCTGATCTGCAACTTTCTGTCCGTAGGGAAGAAGCAAAGTCTGTCCGTTTATTTTTCTTAATACATAGCCATCCTGTTGTTCTAACATAATCTGTCCGCACTCCTTTTCCTTTTTTGGTTAAGTATAGCATATAATGAGAGAAAAGATGAGAGAATCTCCACCTTTTTTTTCCACAGAAAAAGAGAAATATGATATGATAAAAAATAAATGCAACGTGACGGGAACAGAGAAAAAGAGTGGGGAAGACTTAATGGAGAATATGATAGAGATTGCAGACAGTCAGAGGGGATTACTGTGGATTTTATTTGCAGTACTGGTACTTGCTGTTTTTTTTGGAATTTGTATAGAAGAGAAAGAAAGAAAATATTGAAAGTAGAAAGTTCAGTGGAGGAAGAGAAGCA
>ERZ1034920.484-NODE-484-length-31463-cov-57.315875_pt1 | contig 31463 bp, 24 predicted proteins | sample MGYA00520688_ERZ1034920 | MGnify/ENA primary metagenome ERZ1034920 (study PRJEB33766, sample SAMN09781785) | gut metagenome | biome: gut microbiome | host: Homo sapiens | place: Madagascar | study: EMG produced TPA metagenomics assembly of the PRJNA485056 data...
TTAGAATTATTTTATTTTCTTTGCTGACTCTGTTAGATTCACACATCTTACGGATTGCCATATTATATGTTAAGCTGTCGGTTTTCCAGTTACACATAAATTCCATAGTTTTATCCGGAAATTTGGCAAAAGCTGTTGCAACCGCCCATGCCACACCCATTTTTGCATAATATGCTTCGTGGGAAAATTCAGAAAATACTTTGAGAACCCTGTCGACATACTCCGGAATAAGATAATAGGACATCAGCATTATTTTTGCAAAACGGTTTTCATATTCTTTTTGTGAATTAAAATACTGCTCAAGAAATTCATACCCGGCACTTCTGTTATCTTTAAATTCTTTCAGTGAATTACAGAAGCTGTCATTTACGGACCAATTGTCGATTTTATCAACAAACTTTTTGACAAATTCAAGTTTTGAGGAGAAATCAATTTTCACATATGATATTACAAATCCCTCCAACATATATTCTTCAAAAAAGTCATGTCCCACGTTATTGAGAAAACTTTTATAATCATTTTGAACAATTTCTTTTGCAAAAACTCTTAAATAAGGAATTCTTACTCCTATCAGAGGCTTACTTCCCGGTATAAGTGATGAGGAAAATTTACAATATCCGGGATCTGCCATATCATAAAAACGTTTTATTATTTCTGAATGTGTGTACATTTTTTATTCCTTTCGCGGTAACTTCTAAGAATTATAACATGAATAGAGGTTTTTCGACAATAAAAAACATTGCCATAAAAATAATGTTGTGATAGAATACAATTAATAAGGATATATATCGTTGAAGGAGGTTACTAATATGATTTGCCCAAGATGTGGAACTCAGTTAATCACAGGATCCCGTGTATGTATGGCATGTGGTCAGAATGTATCTTATATTTCAAATCCATCTCAGGCTCCGGCAAGTTCGGCAGGTACTTTTCCTACTGCTCCTACTGCTCCTAAATTATTTTTTCATACTCCAGGTAAAGCAAGAGAGGCTGCTGTGCAGACACCATCTCCTGCTTCAATACCATTTGTAGCACCAACCCAGACTAAGACAACGCCGGTTACACCGGAAGCTTCTGCTCCTGTTAAGCCTGTTACACCTGTTACACCTGTTACACCTGTAACTCCTGTTAAGCCTGTGGCTCCTGTTACACCGGCAGGTTCTGTAATTACAGAATTTCCTAAAGCCAAGGTTGAAGAAGTCAATAATTCTAAAGCACCTGAGAAATTTGTTAATACTATTCCCGTTGCTGAACCGGAAGTTGTTAATACTGCTCCTGCTGCTGAGCCGGAAGTTGTTAATACTGCTCCTGTTGCTGAACCGGAAGTTGTTAATACTACTCCTGCTGCTGAGCCGGAAGTTGTTAATACTGCTGCTGAGCCGGAAGTTGTTGAAGAACCTGAGATTGTTGAGACAGCACGAACAACAGATGAAATTGAATCCATTGCTAAAGCAAAGACAGGGTATTCGGATAAATTCATCAAAAAATATGCTAACTATTGGGGACAGCTGGCAACTAAACTTTTTGATAATGAAGCTTATGAATTTGTATTTGGTGGTGTATTGAACCTTGATGGTGATGATGACAGAGTTGCCGGATGTGGTATTACACAAAAGCGAATTATTGTTACAACTACACAAGGTACCGTATCTTATCCGTATGATAAGACAAAGAGTGTTTCAGGAAGTAAAGGTCTTGTAGGTGCAGCGGTTAATATTGAAATTCCAAGAAGTAAAGTCAAAATATCCGTTGACAAACCTTATCTTGATAATATTATTAAGGCAATTGATGCAGCGATTAAGAAATATCATGTCGCTTAATTCTTAACTTTTATAAAATACTCCTAATGAAAAAAGGGATTCCAATTCATTTTGGAATCCTTTTTTAGTGTTACATATAATCAAACAATGAAAGCTGGTTGTTAGCCGACATTCCCTTCAGAATACCAAGTTCCACCATTACTGCCGCACTTGTTTTAGGAACTTTTGCTTTATCGATAAAATCCTCTACAGACAGGAATTTTCCACATTTGGCTGCTTCGTAAATACTGTCTGCCGCTGTTTCTCCAAGTCCGTCTATTGATTTAAATGGTGGCAGAAGCCTGCCATCCACTATCTGAAAATTTCTCGAATGGGATTTGTACAGGTCAATAGGCATAAAATCAAAGCCTCTTGCATACATCTCCTGAACAATTCTCATATCCTTTAACTGTCCCTGCTCCTTGTTTGTAAGTGAATCATTCCGCCTTTTATAATCTTCTATATATTCGTCAAGTTTATCTTTACCGAAACACATTATTCTGTATGAAAAATCATCAGCTCTTATACTAAAATATGAAGCATAATATTCCAGAGGATAAAACACTTTACAATATGCTATTCTCCACGCCATCATAACATAAGCTGCCGCATGGGCTTTTGGGAACATGTACTTGATTTTTTTGCATGACCAGATATACCAGTCAGGCACTCCGGCATTAACCATAAGTTCTTCCCATTCCGGCTTCAGTCCCTTACCTTTTCTGACCGATTCCATTATTTTGAAAGAGGTTCCCGCTTCAATTCCCATGTTGATAAGATATATCATAATATCATCTCTGGTACAGATTGCAGTAGAAATGGTTGCTTTTCCCTCTTCAATGAGAGTCTGTGCATTGCCAAGCCATACATCAGTTCCGTGGGAAAGTCCGGCAATTCTTACAAGATCGGAAAAATGCTGCGGATTAGTATCAATTAACATCTGCATGGCAAAATCTGTTCCGAATTCGGGAATGCCAAGACATCCGAGCTTCGTTCCTCCAATATCTTCAGGATTAATTTTTAGTGCTTCCGTACTTTGGAAAAGCGACATAACCTCAGGACTGTCAAGAGGTATCTGTGTAGGATCAAGTTTGGTTAAATCCTGCAACATCCTTATCATTGTAGGGTCATCATGACCGAGAATATCAAGTTTTAAAAGGTTATGGTCAATACTGTGGTAATCGAAATGTGTTGTAACGATATTGGTTGTCATATCATTTGCAGGGTGCTGTATCGGGGTAAAAGAATGAATCTCTTCACCGTAAGGCAATACAATAATTCCGCCGGGATGCTGTCCCGTTGAACGTTTAACGCCTACGCCTCCGTTTACAATCCTGTTTATTTCACAACTTCTTTTACGTTCACCCTTTTCTTCGTAATATTTTTTTACATAACCATATACCGTTTTATCTGCAAGTGTTCCTACGGTTCCTGCCTTATATGTCTGTCCTTCTCCGAAAATTACTTCAACATAGGCATGTGCTTTCGCCTGATACTCTCCTGAGAAGTTCAAGTCAATATCCGGCTCTTTATCGCCGTTAAAACCGAGGAAGGTCTCAAATGGAATATCAAATCCTTCTTTTTTAAGCTTTGCACCGCATTTAGGGCATATCTTGTCAGGCATATCACAGCCTGCACCGCCCGCAAATTTTCTTACCTCATCGGAATCAAAATCAACATAATAACATTCAGGGCATAAGTAATGCGGACTTAAGGGATTAACCTCCGTAACGCCTGACATCGTAGCTACAAACGAAGAACCTACGGAACCTCTTGAGCCTACCAGATAACCGTCCTCATTGGATTTCCATACCAGCTTCTGGGCAATAATATACATAACGGAATATCCGTTTGAAATAATGGAGTTAAGCTCTTTTTCCAGTCTTGATTCTACAATTTCCGGAAGTTTGGGTCCATACATCTCATGTGCCCTGTTATAACATATATCCCTTAAGGTCTGGTCACAGTTAGGAATAACAGGAGGACATTTATCCGGTCTTACAGGCTCAATGTATTCACACAAATCAGCTATAAGCCTTGTATTGGTAACTACTACTTCGTATGCCTTATCTTCACCAAGATATTTGAATTCTTCAAGCATTTCCTCCGTTGTCCTCAAAAACAGCGGCGCCTGGTTATCCGCATCATCAAAACCTTGTCCCTTCATTATGATTCGTCTGTAGACTTCATCTTCAGGATTAAGGAAATGAACGTCGCAGGTGGCAACTACCGGTTTATTAAATTTTTCTCCGAGGGCCACTATTTTTTTATTAATATCAATAATGTCCTGCTCTGATTTAATCTGGGGCAGTCTTTGGGACTCTATCATAAACCTGTTGTTTCCCACAGGCTGTATTTCAAGATAATCATAATAATTGGCTAATCTTGCTATTTCTTCTTCGGTATTTCCGTTAAGTATTGCCTGATACAACTCGCCCGCTTCACATGCAGAACCAAGAATCAGACCGTCACGGTATTTTTCAACTTCACTCTTAGGTATTCGTGGTCTTCTGTTAAAATAGGTAAGATGTGACAGGGATATAAGCCTGTAAAGATTAACTCTTCCCACTTCCGAATCTGCAAGAATAATCGCATGATATGTTTTAGCTTTTTTTATCGCATTTATATTAAATTCTTCAATTTCGTTGATTTCGTCAAGATTAAAAATATTACGCATTTCAAGACGTGCTACCAACGCAAGAAAAATATCCGCACAACATTCCGCATCATCAACAGCTCTATGGTGATGTAACAATGATACGTTGAGTGCTTTTGCCACATGGTCCAACGTAAATTTACCGAGGTTAGGAATAAGTGCCCTGGCAAGGGATACGGTATCAACTACCGTACACTCAAAGGCCTTTCCTAAAATTGTTTTTGTCTTTTCCCTGATAAAGGTAACGTCAAATTCCGCATTGTGGGCAACCATTACCGCACCATCACAGAACTTAAGAAATTCAGGAAGGATATTTTCTATGGTATCCGCATCCACAACCATGGAATCGTCAATTCCCGTAAGCTGTTCAATATTGTATGGAATAGGTATCTTAGGGTTGACAAAAGTTGAGAACCTGTCCACTACTTTTTTATTCTGTATTTTAACGGCACCAATTTCTATGATACTGTCATTAACAGGTGAAAGACCTGTTGTTTCCAAATCGAATACCACATATGTATCATCAAATTTCTGACCCTTGGAATCAAAAATTATTTTTCTCAAATCATCTACTATATACGCCTCTACACCGTATATAACCTTAAAATCCTTATTGCCGGAGTCTCTTAACATATGATATGCGTCCGTAAATGCCTGCACATCCCCGTGGTCGGTTATTGCAATGGCGTTATGTCCCCAGCTCATTGCCTGTCTGATTATGTCTTTTATATCAGATACGCCGTCAAGATCACTCATCTTTGTATGGAGATGTAATTCCACTCTCTTCTCCATTGCATAATCCATTCTTTTTTTACGGAAATCGTCAATTTTAATGATTCCCACCACAGAACCGATTGTCAGTTCCCCAGAGAATTTATCAACAGTTGTTACACCTTTTATTTTGATGAATTTACCTTTTTTAAGTTCATCCTCCACTTCCGAAAGCTGTTCAGGCTGGAGAAAAAGTTTTACGGAAATAGTATCTGTAAAATCGGTTACATCAAAAATAAGAATAATCTTACCGTTTCTTAATTCCTTTTTGTCGGTAAAAATAATCTGTCCCCTGAATGTAATTTCACCCATTTCATGGATTACCGTATCAAGGGTTACCGGCTCATCGTTAAAGTCTCTTCCGTATATAACATCAGGATTATCGGAATGTTTAACAGGACGTATGTACTCTTTCTTAAATTCTTTTTTCTCCTGTTTGGTTTCTGCCTCTTTTTCATTCTTTTCAGCAGGAGTTTCTGCAGGCACTGCTTCGGTTTTCTCTGTTTTCGCAGCTCCTCTTGCTGCTATTTCATCAATAATCCGCTGGACTTTATATTCGGCTTCCCTGCTGTGCCTGCTTTCCTCACGTTCCTCATATACTACATTATAGGTAATATTTTTACCAAACCTGCATTCCATCATTTCAGTAAGAATTTCAACAAGCTCAGGTGTTTTCTTTCGTGATACAAAATTATCTGCAACTATCAGTTTAATATTGTCCTCACCGTCAAATGACCACCTGGCATCCCTGAAAATCTGTTCATATAACTTATTGTTTTTTCCAAGTTCGTATATAATACTGTCTTTGTAATCGTTAAAAATAATTTCAGAAGTATATAACTCCGATAACCGGAATTTTTCAAGGATTACAACTTTTGTAGCTAAAAAAGGCTTCATCTGACGTGATATCTCATCCTCCACCTGAGCCACAATATCCCGTCCAACAAGCCTGTTAAAAATCAGATATATCTTAATAACGGTTTTTGATGAATTCATGGAAATATGTGTTACCATTGCATCATCAAAAGCCGTCTTTAGTTCTTTTTTTAATTTTAATGACGGGAAAACTTCAAAAAAATTTTTTTCGTCCATCATTATTCCACTCTTTCTTATACTAATTTGTCAAGTTCTTCCTTAAGTGCCTGTAAAAGCATATTTTCAGGAACTTTCTTAATAACCTCGCCTTTTTTTATGAGAAGTCCTTCTCCTATACCGCCGGCAATTCCCAGGTCAGCTTCTCTTGCTTCGCCCGGACCATTTACAACGCATCCCATTACCGCAACTTTAATATCAAGCGGATATGTGCTTACAAAATTCTCAACCTTTGATGCAAGATCTATAAGATTAATTTTGGTTCTTCCGCAAGTAGGGCATGATACGACTTCAACGCCGCCTTTTCTCAACCCAAGAGTTCTGAGAATGAGCTTTGCTGATTTAATTTCTTCCTCCGGATCTCCTGTAAGAGATACCCTGATTGTATCACCGATACCTTGATTAAGAATTATGCCAAGTCCTATTGCCGACTTAATATTTCCTGAATATACGGTACCTGACTCTGTAATTCCCACATGGAGTGGATACCTGCATTCTTTTGCAATAAGTTCATGTGCCTTGACGCACATAAGAACATCCGATGATTTTATGCTTACAACAATATTATCATAATTCTGTTCTTCTATAATTCTTACCTTATCCATGGCACTTTCAACAATACCTTCAGCACATACATGTCCGCCATACTTTTCAATTATATTTTTTTCAAGTGAACCGCTGTTTACGCCGACTCTTATAGGAATGTTGCGTTCTCTTGCACAATCTACAACCGCTTTAATCCTGTCGGTACTTCCTATATTGCCTGGATTAATCCTTATCTTGTCGGCACCGTTTTCCATTGCAAGAATAGCCATTTTGTAGTCAAAATGAATATCCGCAACAAGAGGAATGTGAATTTCTTTTTTTATTTCTTTAAGTGCTTTTGCAGCTACTTCATCCGGTACAGTGCATCTGATTATCTCACATCCTGCTTTTTCAAGGCGTAATATCTGGTCTACAGTTCTTTTTACATCTTCTGTAGGCGTATTGGTCATTGATTGTATAAGTATAGGATTACCTCCTCCGATAACCCTGTTACCTATTTTTATAACTTTTGTATTGTCTCTATACATATAATTTGTCCTTATCTGAATAATTTCGATATATCATTAAAAAGTACAACTACCATCAATACCATTAACAGAATAATTCCAACAAAGTGAACCATTCCTTCTTTTTCCCTTGGTACAGGCTTTCCTCTTACTGCTTCAATTAAAAGGAATACAAGTTTACCGCCGTCAAGTGCAGGCAACGGCAATAGATTCATTACACCAAGGTTGGCACTTATCATGATGCACATATTAAGAAGATTAATAAATACATAGAATGCACCGTCTGATTTAGCCTCATCCACCACTTCTCCGATAAACGATACAATTCCTACAGGACCGGACACATCGTCAAGTCCTAACTTACCAGTAACTAGCAATCTAAGACTTACAAATACGGATTTAATCTGGTATCCTATATTCTTGAATGCGTATTTCAAGGTACCCGCAGGGGAACATTTAACTCTCAAATTGGCAAAATAAATACCATAATCATAGTAATCCTGCTGTACTTCTTTAGGTGTAAGTTTAAGTTCAACATTTCTGCCGTCTCGTTCAACTGTAATTGTAATCTCTTTTCCTTCTGACTGTTGTACTAAAGGTGTTATTTCCGGCTGTTCGCTGACTGCTGTTCCGTTAATGCTTTTAATAATATCTCCGGCTTTAATACCCGCACTGTCCGCAGGTGTTCCTTTTTCCACAGCTGCTATCTTAGTGGAATCCACATCAATCTGGACGCCCATCTGATATACCGAACCCGTGATATGTTCCGGAATTATTGTTGTCTTGTATTTTTCACCGTCTCTTATATATTCAACGTTAAGGTCAATTCCCTTTTTATCATACATGTAAAGATAATAATCATCATAAAAGTTCATCTTTTTACCATTAACTCTTATGATTCTGTCGCCTTCTTTAAGTCCCGCATAATAGGCAGGCGAATTATCATCAACAGAATATACCTGCACAGGATTATATCCCATCTTACCTATAAGAATTACGGCAAATACAAAAGCGAGAATAAAATTAAATAACGGTCCTGCAATAATTATTGCAATTCTTTTCCATACAGACACACTGTTAAAGGAAACTCCGTCCGATTCATCCGGTACAATATTTTCCTGACTTTTATCCGTGGGATTATCCTCTTTAACTTTGGCGACAGCATCCGTGGATTCATAAAGATCTTCGCCTAACATCTGGCAAGAGCCGCCGAATAAAAAAAGCTTAATACTGTACAAAGTTCCTTTGATTTTAAACTTAACAAGTCTCGGTCCCATACCCACCGAAAACTCAACTACTTTAACACCGCTTGCCTTAGCTATTATAAAATGTCCTAATTCATGGACAATAATTACAATACTAATTATAAGAAATGCGTAAACAAATTTCATAAAATCACCTCATAGCCCTCAACAGCTCATACACTTCCTGCTCCGTTGTTAAAATCTCATTAACATCAGGATTATCTATATATTCTATGCTGTTCATGGCATGTTCTATCATATCTGTTATGCCTAAAAAACCGATATTCTTCTTTAAAAACTGTGCAACTGCATATTCGTTGGCAGCATTAAATATTGTAGGCATATTGCCACCTTTGACACCTGCTTCGTAAGCAAGTCTGAGACCTGCAAAATTTTTCCTGTCAGGTGCTTCAAAATCTATTTTTCCCAGTTTATAAAAGTCAAGTCTGTCACCGGGCATATATCTTCTCTCAGGATAGTAAAGCGCATACTGTATAGGAAGTCTCATATCAGGGCAGCCAAGCTGTGCTATTATTCCGCCGTCTACGAACTGCACCATAGAATGTATTATGCTCTGTGGCTGTACTATAATCTGGACATCATCCATGCCCACATCAAAAAGCCATCTTGCTTCCATAACCTCAAGACCTTTATTAACCATAGTAGCCGAATCAATGGTTATCTTATGTCCCATTGACCAGTTTGGATGTTTCAGGGCATCCTCAAGCTTTACGTCCCGCATCTGTTCTCTTGTGTATCCTCTGAATGGTCCACCGGATGCCGTAAGTAAAATCTTATCAATAGTTCTTCTGTCTTCGCCGTTCAAAGACTGGAATATGGCACTGTGTTCACTGTCAACAGGTAAAATTCTCACATTATATTCCTTTGCAAGGGGCATAATAATATGTCCGGCAGTTACAAGAGTTTCTTTGTTGGCAAGGGCAATATCATGTCCTGTCTTTATAGCTTCAATAGTAGGTATTATACCAATCATGCCAACTATTGCTGTCACAACTATTTCAGCTTTATCATAAGTTGCAACTCTGATAAGTCCTTCCATTCCATAGCACACTTCGTAATCAATATCAGGGGTCAGAAGCCTTAATTCATTTATGCTTTTTTCCTCTGCTACGCAAACAAGCTTTGGCCTGAACTCCCTTACCTGTTCTGCCAAAGCTTTGATATTGTGTCCTGCTGCAATAGCATGAACCTTAATGTCATTATTATCACGAACTACCTGAAGGGTCTGGGTTCCGATAGAACCCGTTGACCCTAAAATAGCAATATTTTTCATATTAATCATCCTTTTAATAGCGGAAGTAAAATAACCGCACTTATATATACAACCGGAGCCACAAAAATCATACTGTCAAATCTGTCAAGTATTCCTCCATGTCCCGGAATAAGATTGCTGTAATCTTTAACGTCATAATTTCGTTTAATTGCGGATGCAGCCAGATCTCCGAATATTGAAATAAAAGAACCTAATACGCAGATTACCGCAAATGCCGGCCATAGTCTTTCATTGTAATAGTTACCCAGAACAAGTCCGTATACCACACCTACGATAGTTGCCCCAAGGATTCCTCCTATAGCACCTTCGACTGATTTTTTAGGACTTAAGTGGGGAACAAGTTTATGTTTACCAAGATTAACTCCTGTAAAGTAAGCGAATGTATCTGCAATCCATGAGCATACAAATACCAATATAAATATAAATATTCCCTTTTCCATTATTCTTATTCTGTATATATAAGAAATAGGAATGGCCACATAATAAATTCCGAGGAGTGAAAATGCCGCTTGTTTGGCTCTTGTTGTTTTAAAGCTGCATACATATACGAACATAGTAAGAATACCGCTGGCAACACAAAAATACTCAAGGTACTGTAACTTATCAAACCAGAGCATTGTATAAAAAGATGCCGCTAAAATATATCCGCATATTCCCAATGCTTTTTTTTCAATTCCAACAACTTTATAGAGTTCATAGAGTCCGAGAGCAGTTATTATTGCAGCAAGGATAAACATCGTAGTTCCACCGCCTAAAACAGCACCAACTAAAATAACGGTAAGTACTGCACCGCTGATTATTCTTGTTTTCATACGTTATTCCTCCTTCACTCCACCAAATCGTCTGTCTCTTTTGTTATATCTTTCAACTGCTTCGATAAGGCGCTTCTTATTAAAGTCAGGCCACAACACTTCAGGAAAATCAAATTCTGAATATGCACACTGCCATAACAGGAAATTTGATATGCGCTTCTCCCCGCTTGTCCTGATTATTAAGTCAGGGTCGGGAGCATCTGCGGTATCAAGATATGATGCAAACATATCTTCCGTAATCATCTCCGGAGCAATTCCCTTGTCAATCATATCTTTTGTCATCTTTCTCATTGCTCTTACCATTTCATCCCTTGCACCATAGTTAAGTGCAATCTGAAATACAAGTCCGGTATTATTTTTACTTGATTCCTCAAGTTCGTTAATACTCCGGATTATATCCTCGTCCAGCATATCCTGCTTTCCGAGAATGACAACCTTCATATTCTTTTCCCTGGCTCTTTTTATGCAGGTTTTGAGATAATTTCTGAGTATTTTCATAAGTCCCTGCACTTCGCTTTCAGAACGTTTCCAGTTTTCAGTTGAAAATACATATACGGTAAGATATTTTAATCCTATCTCAATCGCATCATCACATATTCTTTCCAGAACCCTGCTGCCTTGAAGATGTCCGGCATTACGGGGAAGGAGCCTTTTCTTAGCCCATCTGCCGTTTCCGTCAAGAATTATGGCAATATGTTCAGGAACATTGAGTTCCAGTTTTTCATTGTAAAAATCCATAACTATCTCCGCAAATTATACTGTCATTATTTCCTTTGACTTCTCATCAATCATCTTATCTACCTGGGCTACATATTTGTCGGTAAGTTTCTGGATTGAATCTTCATTTTTCTTAACTTCGTCCTCTGACATATCTGTATCTTTGCTGAGTTTTTTGATTGCATCATTGGCATCTCTTCTGATGTTTCTTATTGCAACCTTTGTATTTTCGCCTTTTTTCTTGATATCCTTAACCAGTTCTTTTCTTCTGTCCTCAGTGAGTTCAGGGAAAACAAGACGTATGACCTTACCGTCATTGGTTGGTGTAAGTCCAAGGTCCGACATAAGAATTGCCTTCTCGATTTCTTTTAAAAGACTTGTTTCCCATGGCTGGATCTGTATCATTCTTGCTTCAGGAACGGAAACATTGGCTACCTGCTGAAAAGGTGTAGGTGTTCCGTAATAATCCACTTTAAGTTTGTCAAGGATGTGAGGGTTGGCTCTTCCTGCCCTGATTGTCACATAATCTGCTGCAAGTGTGTCACAGCTCTTTACCATTTTTTCTTCATATGTTTTAATAATTTCACTCATTATTGTAATCTCCTTATATTTATTAAACGGTTACTCTTGTTCCGTTGAAATTTCCGTTATAAGTATTGACAATACTTTCCTTTTCATTAAGTCCGAAAACAACTAAAGGCATCTTATGTTCCATGCACATCACGGATGCTGTCATATCTATTACGGCAAGTTTTTTATTAATAACTTCATCTATTGAAATCTCATCATATTTCTTAGCTGCAGGATTAGTCTTAGGATCACTGTCATATACACCGTCAATGGCTTTGGCAAGATAAATTGCATCCGCATCCATTTCGATTGCGCGTAATACAATTCCTGTATCTGTAGAAAAATAAGGATGTCCTGTTCCGCCTGCAAAAAATACAACCGTGCCGTCTTCAAAATATCTGTTGGCAAGATCTTTTGAGAAAAGTTCCGTAACAGAACCGCACATAAACGGTGTTAAAATTGCGGTTTTCATGCCTGTGCTTCTGAACATTTCAGAAACATAGATGCAATTCATTACCGTGGCTAACATTCCAATCTGGTCTGCTTTGGTTCTATCCATATTCTCACTTGAACGGCCTCTCCAGAAATTACCGCCGCCGATAACAACGCCAACCTGTGCTCCAAGGTCATGTATTTTCTTAACCTGTGCTGCAATTTCAAGAACCGTGCTTTCATCAAAGCCTGTTTTCTTATCGCCTGCAAGTGCCTCACCGCTGAGTTTTAATAAAATTCTTTTTTCTTTCATAGTCAAAGCCTCTCTTATTTATCACCAAAAAATTTCTTTGGACTGTTATCTGAATAACACTGTGAAATATATCCTTCAAGAACTGCTCCTCTGTTAATCTGGAAGGATTCAGATTTGATATCGCCCATAACAATTGCAGTAGCATCAATTATTACAGGTCCGTGGACATCAATGTCACCTTTAATTGCCCCCGCTATAACGGCGGAGTGTGCATAAAGATTACCTATAATCACTGAACCGTTGCCAATCTTAACAGGACCTTCACAGTTAATATCCCCTGTTATTTTTGCATTGTCTGAATAAAATTCCTTTGAATTGGTATTACCTGTAATATTACCGCTGGCAACAAGCTTGCCGCTGCAGCTTACATTTCCTTCAACCGAACCGAGTAATTCAATAGAGCCGCTTGATTCGATATCTCCTTTGATTCTTAAGCCTCTTGAGATGATTGTAGTCTCATCCGTTTCTTCCTGTTCATCTTCCTTAACAGGCTCTGCTACAGGTTCTTTTGTATTTTTCTTTGTTTTCTTTTTTTCAGGCTCCTTAAAAAGTCCGGCTGTCTCAGATTCTTCTGTCTCAGATTCTTCTGCTTCAGGTTCTTCTGTTACCGCTTCTTCATTGTTATCCACATTCTCAAGCATCTTAGACACATCAATGTCTTCGGCTGCATCTTCAGGTTCTTCATTAAGTGTATCTACCATAACATCGTCATCCGGTATTATCTCTTGTACACTTTCTGACTCATCCGATGTAATCTTAGCCGCATCCTCTGTAAGCTCATTTACAGCCTGCGATAAATCCTGCTTTAAATCTTTAAAAAATCCCATTGTTGCTTTCCTCCTGGTTAAATATTGTGATGAACAGGAACGGTATCTTCTGTGATAGGAAGGATTAATGCGTCCATTTCCTGTAATTTCTCAATTATTCTAGGTGTTGCCTGCAAAGTTGTTTCCCTGTATTCCGAGTCGTGCATAAGCACAACTGATATATCCTTTCCTTCAACACCACTAATTACATTATTATATATTTCATCAACTGTCAATTCTTTACTTCCGCCATCTCCTGATGAAACATTCCAGTCGTAATATACGATATTCTTTTCATCAAGATACTTTATAAAAGTCTGGATGGGAAGTGTTGTCTGCTGGTTACTTGAACCTCCCGGAAATCTGAATGCAAAAGGAGTAAAACCGGTAAGTTCCGTAAGATAATTACTAAGAACATCAACCTCCTCCTTAAAACTATCATAACTCTCGTATACATGGCGGTAATCATGAGTGGTTGAGTGCATTGCCAATGTATGGCCTCTTGTTACAATTTCCTTTACATATTCATCATATTCAGGTGTCTTAATAACAAAGAAAGTTGCCTTAATACCGTATTGGTCAAGTACATCAAGCAGCTTTTCCGTATTAGCACTTGGACCGTCATCATAAGTAAGATACACTACCTTACGTCCCTCTGCCAGTGCTTTATCTATCTTCTCGGAATCAGAAAGCTCTTTAACCACGCTATCCGTCTCTTTATCTGCACTGTCCTTTGACGGCTTATCGGCACTGTTTACCGCCGGTTTCTTATTATCATTCCCGGAATCCGACTCAGATTCCTTAACTTTATCCGTAGTCTCTTTCTCCGTTGCAGCCAATGCGGTCTTTATGTCGTCTAACCGTTCTGAAAGTCTATTGACTTTACAAAATAATATAATACATAACAACGTCGGTAACAAAATAAGCGTAATTACAATTCCAATAATAATCTTCTTATATAAATTAATCCGTCTTCGGCGTAACTGTTCCTCAGACATTTCCTTATGTTCGGGTGACACTCTATTTCTCCTCTTCTGTTTACAAACTAAACGCGATGATATTATAGCACAGTTTCCTTTCTTTTAGAAGATTTTTTTAGATAAATTTAATATTTGTTTACTTAATCCTTATTTATTTTCACCTGATTTTATGTTAAAGTATGTAAGATTAAATTTACAATGGAGGTCAAAATGTTACAGTTAAATAACATAACCAAAGACTATATATCCGGTGACACTGTTGTCAACGCCTTAAAGGGCATAAGCATATCTTTCCGTGAACATGAATTTGTATCAATTCTTGGCCAGTCAGGCTGTGGCAAGACCACAATGCTTAATATAATCGGCGGTCTTGACAGATATACCGACGGTGACCTGATTATAGGAGGCCGTTCAACCAAAGAATTTAAGGATAAAGACTGGGATTCCTACCGCAATCACAAGATCGGTTTTATTTTCCAGAGCTACAACCTGATACCCCATCAGACAGTTTTGTCCAATGTGGAATTAGCGCTTACATTATCCGGTGTATCCAAAGCAGAACGCAGGAAACGTGCTGTTGAAGCTCTTGAGATGGTTGGTCTTGGAGACCAGATTAATAAAAAGCCCAACCAGATGTCAGGAGGACAGATGCAGAGAGTTGCCATTGCAAGAGCACTTGTCAATGACCCTGATATAATTCTTGCGGATGAGCCGACAGGTGCGCTTGATTCGGAAACAAGCGTACAGGTAATGGATATTTTAAAGAAGATTTCAGATAACAAGCTCATCATCATGGTTACACATAACGCTGAACTTGCAGAGCAGTATTCATCTCGAATCATAAGACTCCTTGACGGTAAAGTAACCGATGATACTGCTCCGTATGAAATACCTGCAGGCAAGGAAATCTCTCCTGTTGACGGAACTTTGGATAAAAAAATTAAAAAAGAGAAAGTGTCAATGTCATTTTTTACCGCACTTTCATTAAGTTTTAAGAATCTTCTTACCAAAAAGGGCAGAACATTCCTCACCTCTTTTGCAGGAAGCATAGGTATTATAGGTATTGCCCTTATCCTTTCCCTTTCATCCGGATTTCAGGCATACATAAACCGTGTTCAGGAAGATACTGTTTCAACATATCCTATAACCATTGAAAATGAAAGTGTGGACTATTCAAGTATGCTTAATTCCATGATGGGCGAGACAGGCACAGTTGAAGATAAGGAAGAAGGCCGAATATATGCTGCCCCTGTTATGAGCCAGCTTGTTAATACAATGTCTGCGGAGGTTAAGAAAAATAACCTTTCTGAACTAAAGAAATATCTTGAAAGCCCGGATTGCAATATCGGCGATTATGTGCTTGACGTACAATACCAGTACGATATTCCTCTCAATGTATATGCAAAAGATTACTCCGGCGGAATTAACAAAGTCAATCCAAGCACATTGTATCAGGATATATGGGGTGTAAGCGATGAGACAATGTCATCTTCCCTTGTTTCCTCATTTTCCAACACTGATATGTGGTCACAGATGATTGATAATCAGGACCTGCTTAATTCACAGTATGATCTTGTTGCCGGTTCATGGCCTGACAATTACAATGAAGTTGTTGTTGTAGCCGATAAGAATCACCAGATTACCGATGTTTCTTTATATGCGCTGGGTATCAGGAATTCATCCGAATTAAAAAATATAATGATTAATCTTAACAAACAGCTTGATGATAAAGTAAGCAGCTATAGTTACGAGGATCTTTTAAATCTCAGATTTAAAGTAGTGCTTCCATCAGCATATTACCGGTATGACGAAGCAACAGGGGCCTACAAGAACATGTCAAGCAGCGAAGATTATGTAAAACAGCTTATTGACAATGGTATTGAAGTTAAAGTTTCCGGAATTATAGTTGCAAAAGATGATGCTGTTGCTACTTCAATTACAGGCGTTGTCGGCTATACAAAGAACCTTGTGGATTATATTGTTTCGGAAAATAATAAGTCAGATATTGTTAAAGCACAGCTTGATAACCCTGATATAGACGTTCTTACAGGTCTTCCATTCTCAACGGTTGATATAGACCTTACAATGGATGATATTAATGCATATATAAGTACACTTCCAAAAGAACAGCAGAAAATAATCAGTGCCTACATTGCCAACCTTTCTGATGATGTAATAATTGAAATGTTCAAAAGCCAGATACAGCAATCAAGTTCAAATACATACAAAAATAATATTGAAGCACTGGGCTACGTTACAACAGATAACCCTTCAAAGATTAATATCTATGCAAAGGACTTTGAATCAAAAGATGCCATTTCAGATATAATTTCAGCATATAATGACAAAGTCAAATCAGAAGGTAATGACAGTCTTGAAATTTCATATACCGATTACATAGGTCTTATGATGTCATCCGTAAGTAAAGTTGTTGACGCAATATCTTATGTGCTTATTGCCTTTGTATCAATTTCACTTGTGGTTTCATCAATTATGATTGGAATTATTACATACATATCTGTTCTCGAAAGAACAAAAGAAATCGGTATTTTAAGAAGTATCGGTGCTTCAAAGCATGATATTTCAAGGGTATTCAATGCCGAGACAATGATTGTCGGACTCGTTGCAGGTATAATAGGTATAGGCTTCACGCTTCTGCTTAACATACCGATTAACATAATCATCAGGAAATTCTCAGGAATTTCAGGTGTTGCGGTTCTTCCGCTTAAGGGTGCGCTTATCCTTATTGCAATAAGCGTGTTCCTCACATTGATTGCAGGTCTTATTCCTGCCAGGGTAGCATCAAAGAAAGATCCTGTTATAGCGCTCAGAACTGAATAATATTAACATAATGAAAAAAAGGTGGAGTAATTTCCACCTTTTTTAAAAATAAGCATTGACATAAATAAAACTATATATGAAAATGTTGTATTATTTTTTATTGCAATTATCATCCACCACTTTAATTTCTGCCTCTGAAAGATACTTTTTCATGAAGTCAATACTTTCATCGGTAAGATATTTGGCACATCTTTTGAATTCTACTGACCAGCCCTCTACCCACAGCGAAAAAATCGGTTTAAGTTCTTCTTTTGTGTAATTTTCATTATCAAACGCAAGAATTGCACGATTGAGTAAGTCTATATATTTATCCCTGTTGCCTTCACATTTGGTAACATTACCGATACTTTCAAGTATTTTCTTAGAGCTGTTATTATTAAAAAGTTCGGGAACATTAACTATTCCGTCAATGGCAGTTTCCGCAATTTCGCAAAAATTCGCCGATGCTTTATCAATTTCACTTTGAACCTTATATGCGCTTTCAAAGTCTAATTTGCATAATTTATCCGCTGTCTGACTAATTCTTATAATAATATTGTTGGTTGCACTTCTTGCATCAAGGAAGCCCATAATTCCAATCTTATCTTTAATCTTTTTAGGAAACAAATCCGTAAATCGCATCCTGCTTACCGGCCTGTCAGTTGTATAAATAACAGGATTTATCTGGCTAAGTACAGAAATAATCTCCGTACTATACTCATTTTCTCTTGCGAGAAAACGCTGTAATCCCCTCCTGTTATTAATAAAAAAGTCCTCGATTATTGATTTATTCCTGATAAATTTAAGTTTCTCGTCCATTTCCGATTCATCGGAATAATATATATCAAAATCTGCCGGAAGTTCAAATCTGGCATCCCCAAGAATCCTGTTTAGAATATCATCCTCAGTATCATACCTTGCATACAAAGCTATTTTCAGTAAAGCTTCGTATTCACCGGTTCTTAATTTTTCAATATTTTCATCTTCAAAAAACATTAAGAATTCATGCTTCTTGACGGCTTCAAAATTATAGTCATAGTCCGTGCCTTTAAAAACTGACTTATTAAAGTCATTTGCGAAAAACAGGACATAATCCCACCTCTTGCCCGGTGCTATTTTAAGTGATTCCAGTATATCATCTATAAGGTTTTTATAATTTCCATGCTCTGTAATAATTTCCGGCATTAAATTATATGCACTTGCGTAAGTTCCCGTAAATAAATGTTTAAATTTTTTTGTCTCTTTATATGTAAAATTTCTGTCTCCGATTTGGTATGTTCTGTTCTTCTTATCTGAACCTGATAAGCTCTTTATACTGTTGTTAAACGACGACCACTCCCTGTCATCAATAACCATATAATCATTCTTCCCACACTTTACTACTACCGCTATCATTGGTCTCTCCTTCTGACTTCTATAATTTTATGTATAAAAAAAGAGTACCACATATGTGATACTCTTTCAATCAAATTAATGATTATTTATTGCTTAATTCAGCCTTTAACTGTGCTGTAAGTGCAGGAACAATCTTATTAAGATCACCTACGATACCATAATCAGCTACATCGAAAATAGGAGCAGTCTCATCTTTGTTAATAGCGATGATGATGTCTGATTCTTCCATTCCGGCTGTATGCTGGATAGCACCTGAAATACCGATTGCAAAATATACATTAGGACGTACTGTCTTACCTGTCTGACCTACCTGAAGATCTTTTGGCTTCCAGCCGTTATCAACAACTGCTCTTGAGCAGCTAACCTGTCCGCCAAGAACTTCTGCAAGTTCATCAAGCATCTTGAAGTTCTCTGCTGAACCAACTCCACGTCCGCCTGATACAAGGATCTTAGCATCCATGATATCTTTGATATCAGATACAGCTTTAACAACTTCTTTAACAACAACATACTTATTGTTAGGTGTAAAACCAGGATTGAATTCAATAACCTCAGCCTTAGCGCCTGCGATTGGGCTAATTTTCTGCATAACACCCGGACGTACTGTTGCCATCTGTGGTCTGTTATCAGGACAAGCGATTGTAGCGATTGTGTTACCGCCGAATGCAGGACGTGTCATTAATAACTGGTTGTGCTTCTGTTCACTTTCTCTACCAGGAATTGCATTAATTGGGAAATCACCGATTTCAAGTACAGTACAGTCTGCTGTAAGACCTGTTGCAACTCTTGCTGAAACTGTTGGACCAAGGTCACGGCCGATTGCTGTAGCACCGACTAATACGATTTCAGGTTTAAATTCATTAATTACTGATGCTAATGCATGAGCATATGGTTCTGTTCTATATACTTTTAATTCAGGATCATCTACTACGATAACCTTATCTGCACCATACTCTGCAAGAGTATCTGCAAGATTCTTTACATCTGAACCAATAAGAACTGCTGTAACTTCTGTATTAAGAGGAGCAGCTAATTCCTTAGCTTTTCCAAGTAATTCAAAAGCAATACCGCTGATCTCATTATCTACCTGCTGTGCAAATACAAAGACACCTTTGTACTGTGCAATTTCTTCTGGACTCATTTTCATATTTGTTCACCATTTCCTTCTGTTAAATGATATGTTTCTCTTTTAATTTACCAACGATGTAGTTAACTGCATCTTCAGGTGAATCAGGAGTAACCTTCTCTCCGGCACCTTTACGTACTTTATCAGATGCCTTAGCTATCTTTGTTGGTGAGCCGTTAAGACCGAGATTGCCATCTTCAACATCCTTAAGGTCTGCTCTTCCCCAAACTGTAAAACTTGTGTCACAAGCTTTGAAGATTCCTGCAGGTGTCATATATCTAGGCTCATTTAATTCAGAAAGAGCTGTTATAAGACATGGCATTTCAGCTTCTACGATATGATATCCATCATCATACTGACGCTGTACAGTAACTTTGTTTCCATCAACTTTGATATCCTGGGCATATGAAATTACTGGAATTCCAAGATGTTCTGCTATCTGTGGTCCAACCTGGGCTGTATCACCATCGATAGCCTGACGGCCTGTAATTACAAGGTCATAATCAATATTTCTTAATGCACCGGCAATTGTTGTTGATGTAGCCCATGTATCAGCTCCACCTAAAACTCTGTCTGTAACAAGGATACCATTGTCAGCACCCATGGCAATTGCTTCACGAAGAACATCTTCTGCCTTTGGAAGACCCATTGTAAGTACAGTAACTTCTGCTCCATACTGATCTTTTAATCTAAGTGCTGCTTCAAGACCAGCTTTATCATCAGGGTTCATGATTGTAAGCATTGCAGCTCTGTCAAGTGTTCCATCAGGATTAAACTTAACTCCGCCTTTAGTATCAGGAACCTGCTTTATACATACTACGATTTTCACGGTTATTCACTCCTTATAGTCTATTTTAATAAATCTGCTGAGATTACCATTCTCTGAACTTCAGATGTTCCTTCGTAGATTTCTGTGATCTTAGCATCACGCATCATACGTTCAACATCATATTCTCTGATGTAACCATATCCACCATGTAACTGTACACACTTTGTTGTAACTTCCATTGCAACTTCAGCAGCAAATAATTTAGCCTTTGCAGCTTCAACAGAGTAAACCTTCTGTGTCATCTTAGCACATGCAGCTTTGTATACTAATAACTGGGCAGCTTCAACCTTTGTTGCAAGATCAGCAAGTACAAACTGTGTATTCTGCTGCTGAGCGATTGAACGTCCAAACTGTTTTCTCTCTTTAACGTAATCGATTGTTGTCTCTAATGCGCCTTCAGCAATACCAAGTGCCTGAGCAGCAATTCCGATACGTCCGCCATCAAGAGTATGCATAGCGATTGGGAAACCTTTTCCCTGCTGTCCAAGAAGATTTTCCTTTGGAATTCTGCAATCCTGGAAAATTAATTCATAAGTAGCAGAGCCTCTGATACCCATCTTCTTTTCTTTTGTACCGAATGTAAATCCAGGTGTTCCTTTTTCTACGATGAAAGCAGAGAATAATTTTTTCTTTCTTCCCTTCTTATCTTCAACTACATCTGTTACGGCAATGATGATGTAAACATCTGCATACTTACCGTTTGTGATGAAACACTTAGATCCGTTAAGAACCCATTCGTCTCCGTCAAGAACAGCCTTTGTCTGAACACCCTGTGCATCAGTACCTGCACCAGGTTCTGTTAAACCGAAAGCTCCAAGTTTTTTACCTGTTGCAAGTGGTCTTACATATTTTTCCTTCTGTTCCGGTGTTCCGTATGTTAAAATTGGGTCTACGCAAAGTGATGTATGAGCTGATACAATAACACCTGTAGTACCGCAAACTTTTGATAATTCTTCAACACACATAGCATATGTTAAGATATCACAGCCCTGTCCGCCGAGTTCCTGTGGAACAGGTATTCCCATGAAACCTAACTTCTGCATTTTCTCAACAGTACCAACTGGGAACTGTTCAGTCTCGTCAACTTCCTGAGCGAGAGGTTTTACTTCATTCTGGGCAAAATCTCTGAAAAGAGATCTTGCCATTTCATGTTTTTTGTCTAAAATGAAATCCATTTTGTATAATTCCTCCTATATATTGCTAATGCTTTAATTATAAAGCATCAACTGGTGTCTTTGTACGGTCAGCATTGTATACATAGAAGCCTCTGCCACTCTTGCAGCCAAGATTTCCACCACGAACCATCTTACGAAGGAGTGGACATGCACGATACTTGCTGTCGCCTGTTTCCTTATAAAGAACATCCATAATAGCAAGGCAGATATCAAGTCCTACGAAATCACCTAATTCAAGTGGTCCCATTGGATGATTAGCACCAAGCTTCATAGCTGAATCAATTCCTGCGATATCAGAAACGCCTTCCATCTTAATGAAAGCAGCTTCGTTAATCATTGGAATTAATATACGGTTAACAACGAAGCCGGCAGCTTCATTAACCTGTACAGGAGTCTTACCGATTTCTTCTGAAATCTTCTTTATTGCTTCTACTGTAGCATCAGGAGTATTTACGCCTGCAATTACTTCGATAAGTTTCATACGGTCAGCAGGATTGAAGAAATGCATTCCTACCATTGGACGTGTAAGTCCGTTTCCGATTTCTGTAATTGAAAGGCTTGATGTGTTAGAAGCGAAAATACATTCAGGCTTAGCAATCTTGTCTAATTCAGCGAATGTTGTCTTCTTAACTTCCATATTTTCAAATGCTGCTTCTACGATTAAATCACAATCTGCGCAAAGATCTTCTTTGAGACCGGGAGTGATTCTGGCGAGGATGGCATCAACTGTTTCCTGTGTCATCTTTCCTTTTTCAACTAATTTTGCGTAGCCTTTAGCGATTTTATCCTTTCCGCCTTCAGCCCATTCCTGCTTAATATCGCAGAGAGCTACTGTGTAACCATCAACCAAAGCAAATGCCTTTGCAATTCCCTGGCCCATAGTTCCTGCACCAATAACGCCAACTTTCATGTTGCGACCTCCTAAAATTGTATTATTTTTGATTATTTATTCTGAAAAGGAACAACTTTTAACTTTTTCTCTTTATCTTTTTCAAGAAAGTTGCCCATACCAGCCTTTTGATCTTCTGTCTCAAAGCAGTTACCGAATAATTTCTCTTCGATTACAATTGCCTTGTCCATATCTGTCTGAAGACCATCATTAATTGCTTTCTTGCAGTTACGAACTGCAATAGGCGCCTGTGCTGCAATTCCTGCAGCCATTTTCTTTGCCGCTGCTATAAGATTTTCCTGTGCAGTAGCAGTTACATTACCTGCTTCATCAACTGTAGCAGTATATACGTCATTAACAAGACCGATTCTGTAAGCATCTGCTGCTTTGATATTGCGTGCAGAATAAATCATCTGTTTTGCCATACCGGCACCAACAAGTCTTGCAAGTCTCTGTGTTCCGCCAAAACCAGGTGTGATTCCAAGTCCTACTTCAGGCTGTCCGAATACTGCATTTTCTGAACAGATTCTGATGTCACAGCTCATAGAAATCTCGCAACCGCCGCCGAGTGCGAATCCGTTTACGGCCGCAATTACAGGAATTGGGAATGTCTCTATCATTCTGAATACGTCATTGCCCTTCTTACCGAATGCTTCACCTTCTGCCTTTGTAAGTGTGCTCATCTCTCCGATATCTGCTCCGGCAACAAATGACTTTTCGCCTGCGCCTGTTAAAATAAGGCAACGGATTTCTGATAAATCCACACTCTTGAATGTTGCATCAAGTTCTTCGAGAACCTGGCTGTTTAAGGCGTTTAATGCCTTAGGTCTGTTGATTGTAATTAAACCAACATGTCCTTCAGTTTCGTATGTAACGAATTCCATATCAATAGTCTCCTTTTATATATTACACAACAATAACTGTCATCCCTGTCAGGGGATGGCAGTTATTATTTAATTAGTCACGTTCTACAACTGTTGAGCAGCCCATTCCACCGCCGATACAAAGTGTAGCAAGACCTCTCTTGGCATCTCTCTTAGCCATTTCATGAAGTAATGTTACAAGGATACGGCATCCTGATGCTCCAACCGGATGTCCGAGTGCGATTGCACCACCGTTTACATTAACTTTATCCATATTGAAGTTAAGTTCTTTAGCTACAGCTACTGACTGTGCCGCAAAAGCTTCGTTAGCTTCAATTAAGTCCATATCATCAATTGTTAAACCGGTCTTAGCAAGTACTTTCTTTGTTGATGCAACAGGTCCGATACCCATGATTGATGGATCTACTCCGCCGAGTGCTCCGGCTACCCATGTTGCCATTGGTTTAACACCGAGTTCTTTAGCTTTTTCTTCTGACATAACAACAATTGCTGCTGCACCGTCATTGATTCCTGATGCATTACCTGCTGTAACAAATCCGTCCGGATTGATTGTACGAAGTTTTGCAAGACCTTCCATTGTTGTTCCAGGACGTGGTCCCTCATCTGTATCAACAATAACTGTATTCTTTTTAACCTTAACTTCTACAGGAACGATTTCATCTTTAAATCTTCCTTCTTCCTGAGCCTTAGTTGCCTTAGCCTGGCTGTTTACTGCAAACTGGTCAATTTCTTCTCTTGTAAGGCCCCACTGTTCACAAATATTATCAGCAGTCTTAATCATATGGTAGTTGTTGAATGCATCCCAAAGAGCATCATTAACCATTGTATCAACAAGAGTTCCGTTGTTCATTCTGTAACCGAATCTTGCATTTGGAAGTGCATATGGCGCTCTTGACATGCTTTCCATACCACCTGCTACAACGATATCAGCATCTCCGGCTTCAATCATCTGTGCTGCCATATTAACGCAGTTAAGTCCTGAACCGCATACAACATTGACTGTTACGGCTGTTGTCTCAATTGGAAGTCCTGCCTTGATTGTTGCCTGACGTGCAACATTCTGTCCAAGACCTGCCTGGATAACGCATCCCATATATACATGATCTACTTTGTCAGCAGGTACTCCTGCTCTGTTAAGAGCTTCTTTGATTACGATTGCTCCTAAATCTACAGCAGGAACTGTGCTTAAAGCTCCTCCCATAGTTCCGATTGCAGTACGGCATGCGCCTGCTAAAACGATTTTCTTAGCCATTAGAAAAATCCTCCTTGAATATTTACTTTTTATATTTTTCTTTAAATTTACGGGCAACAATTGGTGGTACCAGTTTCTCAACTCCGGCATTGTAAAATGCTACTTCCTTAGCAATTGTGGAACTAAGGAAAGAATATTCAAGACCGGTAGATAGGAACAGTGTCTCAATCTCCGGATCAAGACTTCTGTTAGTCTGGGCAATCTGCATCTCAGTCTCATAATCAGAAATAACTCTTAATCCTCTGATGATTACTTTTGCTCCATTCTGTCTCGCAAAATCAATTGTCATACCTTCAAAAGTTTTCACCTCGACATTATGTAAATCCTTAACAGTCTCTCGTAACATCTCAAGACGCTCATCCATTGTAAACATCGGTCTTTTGGTATTATTAACCAATATTCCCACAACGAGTTCGTCCACAATTCTTGATGCTCTTGTTATGATATCAAGATGTCCATAGGTGATTGGATCAAAACTCCCTGGATACACTGCTTTCATAAGCTCTCCTGTCAACATTGTTACTTTTTTAACAATGTTTATTTATAATAATAGAAAGTTGATTTCCTGAATAATAATATCATGAGGTCATATAAATGTCAATTATAAACATAGTAAAACACCACCCGGAAGTATTGTCCGGATGGTGTGATTTTTACCGGTAAAATCTATGAAAAAACAATGCTGTCCGTAGCAAATTTTTCTTTTTTCTTTGCGGAATACATATCCATAAGGTCATCTACCGTCATATTTTTTCTTTCATTTTCTGAAATGTCAAATATGATATTTCCTCTGTCAAGCATAATCGTCCTGGTTCCTGTTTCAAGTGCCTGTGTCACGTTATGGGTAATCATTAACGTAGTCAGATTATTTTCAGAAATAATTCTTTTTGTAATATCCATAACCTTGTCCGCCGTAGCCGGATCAAGTGCAGCCGTATGTTCATCAAGCAGAAGAAGTTTCGGTGGAACAAGGGTTGCCATCAAAAGAGTAACAACCTGTCTCTGGCCTCCTGATAAAAGGCCTACTTTTGTATCCATTCTTTCTTCAAGTCCCATGGAAAATCCGGCAAGGGCTTCCTTAAACATTTTTCTTTCCTTTTTGGTAACGGCACTTCTAAGTCCTGCATGCTTGCTTCTTGAATATGCAAGAGCAAGGTTTTCTTCTATGGTAAGATTAGGTGCTGTTCCTTTCATAGGGTCCTGAAAAATTCTTCCAATAACTTTTGCCCTTTTATGTTCGGATTTAAAGGTAATATTTTCGCCATCCAGTAAAATCATGCCGCAATCCAGCCAGAAATTACCGCAGATAGCATTAAAAAGTGTAGATTTACCTGCTCCGTTTGAGCCTATGATGGTTACAAATTCGCCATCTTCAAGCTTAAGGTTAAGTCCGTTAAGCGCTTTCATTTCATTAGGTGTCGAAGGAGCAAATACTTTTACCGCATTAGTTATTTCTAACATTACTGTTACTCCTTCCTTTATGAATTAATCTGGCTTTATTAATATTTTCCTTAATGGCAGGAATTGATAACGCAACTGCTACCACAACTGCGGAAACCAATTTGAACATATATACAGGCAGAATATCATATCTCAATACCACAGATATTATCAGTCTGTAAATAACTGAACCCACTATTACAGAAATTAGTCCGATCATTACATTATGTCTGCCAAAAATCGTCTCACCGATGATAACAGAAGCAAGGCCGACAACCAGCATGCCTATGCTGCTGTTAATGTCCGCATAACCCTGTATCTGTGCCAGCAATCCGCCTGAAAAAGCTATACACGCATTGCTTATTCCCAGCCCCACAATTTTGGTAACATCAACATTTACCGATGAAGCTCTTAACATATCTGCATTGTCACCTGTCGCTCTTATGCAAAGTCCGTAATGTGTTTTGAAAAAAAACGTAAGCAATATAATAAACAAAACCACAAAAACTGCAGGTATTATTATCTTAACCACCTCTTTATCAAGATTAGGGAGCAGCTCCCTCATATCGGATAAAATAGTTCTTGGCTTTCCTTTAAGCAGGGATACATTGGCCGCATTATCCATAACTTTAAGATTTATTGAATAAAGACCGCTCATGGTAATTATTCCGGCAAGAATAGGATGTATTTTAAGTTTTGTCTGTAATATACCCGTTACACATCCCGCCGCAGCTCCTGCCACAAGAGAAAGAACCAGACCAAGATATGGGTGTCCGGCAATTGTCATCATTGCCGATACCGCAAGCCCAAAAGAAAAACTTCCTTCCATTGTAAGGTCAGGTACATTAAGTATTTTAAAACTTATATATATGCCCAACGCCATTATTCCATATATAAAACCCTGTTGTAAGGTACTGAACCATATTGCCATAATTTATTTTGTAATGTCAAAAAGACATCCTTTCTGTTTTATTTCGCATCTTCAACATAAGTAATTTCTGCATTATCTGAAATAGTTACCCCAATTGCTTCTGCTGTTGTCTTATTTACAACTGTTTTTGATGCAGGAACAACAACGGCAGGAATTTCTTCTACTTTCTTTCCCCCGTCAAGGTATTCTACTGCCATATCAGCTGTCATCTTACCGATTTCTTCATCAGAAACAGCTATTGTTGCAAAGCAGCCGGCGTCAACCATTGTTGCCGAGCTTCCGTATACAGGAATCTTTTTGTCCCTAGCCACTTCTGTTACTACGGACATTGCTGACATAACAACGCTGTCATTTGGAATGAAAACGGCATCTACGCCTTTATCTGTAAGAGACTTGATTGCCTGTTCAACATCTGATGAAGACGTTACAGATACTTCCTCGTATTTGATATTATTGCTGTCGCAGTATTCTTTTGCATTTTTAACAGTATTAACTGAATTATCTTCACTTGTGCAGTATATAAATCCGTAAGTCTTCACATCAGGTGTAAGTTTATTGCTGAGTGCAAAAATATCACTTACAGGAATTGCATTGCTTGTTCCGGTAGCATTCTTGTCAGGTTTTTCCATATCTGTGATTACACCTGCAGCCACCGGTGCCGAAACCGCGCAGAAAAATACAGGTGTCTCTGTTTCAAGATTAACGATTGCCTGTGTTGATGGTGTTGCAATTGTAAAAACAAGGTCGTAAGAACCGTCTGCCATATTCTGTGCTATAGTCTGAAGAGCGGATGCGTCTCCCTGTGCACATTTAACTTCAACATTTTCATATCCCTTTGCTTTCATTTCTTCGAGAATACCGTCTCTCATATCATTGAATGCGCCATTTTCTATCATCTGGATAACTCCGATTTTCTTACCGGATGTTTTTTTGTCCTTACTTCCGCATCCTGACAGTACACATGCCATTGCTAAAATGACAGTAAAAAATAATGCTAATTTCTTTTTCATCTTTTCTTCCTCTTTTATATATTTTCTAATTTAATAAGTGCCGCTTTAACCATATCTGATGTTATTTCATAAGGATTATGTTCGATATCCTTCATTGCCACCGTGATTTTGGCCACTTTATCAATATCATCCCTGCTAATCTCTATATCTTCAAGTCTGACCGGTAATCCGACAGCCTTATTAAATTCATATAATTTTTTGAAATTTTCCTCATCATTGTCTACCAGTAAAAGTACAAGTACACCAAAAGCTACTACTTCTCCGTGTAAATGGTTCTTTTCTATATGAGGATATGTGGTAAGGGCGTAAAATATTGCATGTGCAAGCCCTGTATTGTAATCAATTATCTTATCATTAGTTAAAAGAATTGACGCTACCGCCGTACTTACTATAATTGACAGAAGCACCTGTTCAAAATCAGAAGTTACCAGATGTATCTCAATATCTTCGAGTGCTTTTCTGCCGTATTTTAACATGGGTTCATAGCACATTCTTGCAATATTGACACCTAAAGCAACATAATGAGGAACTTCCTCATCCCTTGAGGAAATACTGCTTTCAAAATGCTTTGCATATGTGTCCCCGATTCCTGCCCACATATATCTCTTAGGAGAATCAGCGATAATCTCTGTATCAATAAATGCATGAGCCGGTGGGTTGGCAAAAAAATGCGGTTTTAAAAATATACCATTATTCTTATACATTATTGAAACCGATGTACAGGATGAGCAGTTAGATGCAATTGTAGGAAATGTAAAAACAGGCTTGCCGATCAAATCCGCAAGTGTCTTGACTGTATCTGTGGCTTTTCCTCCGCCAATTGCAAATAACATATCTGCATTTCTGACAGCTTCAAGTGACATAAGATTCTCCACATTCTCATAGGAAGCTTCACCGCCGTACCATATAAAATCACTGATTTCAATATCAGAATCCATTATTGCTTTACACAGTTTATCTTTAACCGCAGCCATAGCCTTATGTCCACCTATTGCTGTCGCTTTATGACCATATCCGGCACAAATACTGCCGACAAGTTTGTATACATCCGTGCCAACTGAATAAGATGGCAGACTTACATTATAACTCATAAAATCAACTCCATTTTACGATAAAAATTAACTTTCATATTGATTAATGCTAACACCGGATTTATACTTATGTCAACTTATTTTTAAGGAAGGACTTTTATATGTTAAAGCATTTTGTAATTTTTACTTTTGAAAATAATTTTTTTAAAGAGGAACATTTTAACGAATATGTTGATGCTTTTTCCAGGATTAAAGAAGAGTATCCAAAAATCAAAGAAATATCAATTCACAGAAATTGTATTAATCGTCCTGCTAATATGGATTTGATGATTGAAATGGTTCTTGAGGACGAATCTGTTCTTTCTGAATATCTAAATTCTCCGGAGCACATCAGAATGGGTAAAAAATATAATCCCCATGTGACTAACAGAGTCTCTTTTGACTATTATATATAAAAAACTCTGTTCACAAAGTATTTTACAATGTGAACAGAGTCTTACCTTAAAGACTGTTTTCAGACAGTCTTTATTATTTTAATATTACACAGCCAAATGCCGGTATTGTTAATTTTTCTCCATCAAGTGATGCCTCTTCTTCAGATACAGATAAAGTAGCTGCTATTCCTGTATAACTGTAATCTGATTTAGATACAGTCACTGTTGTAGCTTCTTCACTATCATTGCATATTACATATGTCTTCTCATTATCTGTAGTATAAGACAATGCATATAAGTTACCATCCTGTTCAATGAGCTTTGTTAATGCCTCAGGAGTACCTCTTCCTATTGAAGGGAAAGCATTTTTGATAAGAAGTGCTTTTTTATAATAGTTATAAATAGATAACTTATCATCTTTCTGTGTCTCGTACGAGCCAAATCTGTGTTCCTGTTTTTCCATTGCAGAAGGACCTTTTGTCATTCCCGCAGTATTTTCATTCTCAGTCCAATACATTGGTGCACGCTTATTTTCATCTTTTCCCGTACCTGTCATGCCAAGTTCATCTCCGTAATATACGAATGTCTTACCAGGTGTAAAGAACTGTAAAGCTGCACCGAATTTAACAGCATTTTCATTATATTTCAAGAAACCTGCCGGACGTCCTGTATCATGATTTCCAAGGAATACCGCATCAATATAATTGCTGTCAATTGCTTTGACTTCTACATATCGGTTTACAACAAAGTTAGCAAACTTTCCACCACCGGAACCATTTCCTGCTCTGTTACATGTAAGCACAATGTATCCTTCTGATGTTCCGTATGGGAAGTTAAAAAGGCTGTCTACACCACTCTCATAGAATTTATCAAGTGCCGACGCATCAGACCATACTTCCGCAACTACATAATTTGACGAATCTAATGACTCAACATAATCATAGAACCATTTCAATGCTTCCGTACTCTTTTTGTTATTGCCTTCATAATAATGAAGTGCAGCATCAAGACGATATCCTCTGATTCCTTTGTCATACCAGAACTTAGCTATTTTTTCAATCTCAGTCCTGAGTGCTGTGCAATCAAGATTAAGATCCGGCATGCCGCTCTGGAACTGGCTCTCGTAATACCATCCGCCATCTCCGGGTATCTTAGTATAACCGCTTCCGCCTTCTTTGTTAAAATTATAATATTCAGCTTCAGGACATACCGAATAATCAGGTTCTTCTCCTTCTTTAAGTCCTTTTATATATTCTCTTGCAGTTTTAAACCAATCATGTTTTGAACTTGTATGGTTAATTACGAGGTCCATATATACATCAATGTTTTTTTCTTTACATGCTGCAATGAACTTATCGAAATCTTCCATAGTTCCATATTCTTCATCTATTGAATAATAATCAATTACATCATATTTATGATATGTTGGTGATTTATGGAACGGAAGAAGCCATATACTGTCAAATCCGAGATCTTTAATATAATCGAGTTTGGATGTAAGACCATTAAAATCACCTATTCCATCTCCATCACTGTCACAAAATGAATATATAAATACCTGATAACACGAACCATATTTATCATCTGCATTCGCAGACACAAGATTGTCCGGATCTAATTTTACATTGCTGTTGTTATCCTCTTTCTTTTTGCCGCAGCCTGCTAATATTGAAACAGAAAGTGCTGCAATAAGCAAGAAAGCCCAGACT
>ERZ1034920.485-NODE-485-length-31454-cov-6.352113_pt1 | contig 31454 bp, 30 predicted proteins | sample MGYA00520688_ERZ1034920 | MGnify/ENA primary metagenome ERZ1034920 (study PRJEB33766, sample SAMN09781785) | gut metagenome | biome: gut microbiome | host: Homo sapiens | place: Madagascar | study: EMG produced TPA metagenomics assembly of the PRJNA485056 data set...
TGGAAATATGGAGTCATGAAGTTGGAACGCATTTGACAGAAAATATGATTCCGGAAGAAGAGAGACAACGGCTTATGGAACTGGGCGGCTTTCTTGGACATGCGGACATAGAAATGCAGATCCGTTATCTGGATCGTTATCTGGAAGAACTTGCGGATGCCATAAAGAAAAGGCAGTCAATGCTTGGTGAAAAGAAAAAGCTGTATCGTAGTCTGGGAATGATCGGCGGTATTCTGATTGCGGTGATGCTGATATAAGAGGAGGACGCATGGAGGTAAATCTGATATTTAAGATAGCGGCGGTGGGCATTTTGGTGTCAGTGCTAGGACAGGTGCTGAAGCATAGTGGCAGAGAAGAACAGGCGTTTCTGACGAGTCTTGCAGGACTGATTCTGGTATTATTCTGGATCGTGCCATATATTTATGATCTGTTTGAATCCATACGGGATCTGTTTTCCCTCTGAGCAGTGTCAGGCTACTACAGGCGATATAGCGATGCGGAATCTTATCTGTAATAGATGTGGAAATGGGGGATGTATATGAATATGCTGCAGGTTGCAGTACTGGGAGTGGCGGGTGTACTTCTGGCGGTGCAGTTTAAGGGTGGAAAAACAGAATACAGTACATATATTGCGCTGGGAGTGAGTGTGCTGATTTTTACAGCAGTACTTGGACAGCTGGAAGTGCTGGTGGATACCGTACGTGAGATCGGAGATACCATAGGATTAGATGGGGGTTATATTCGCACAATGTTGAAAATGATCGGAATCACATATGCAGCAGAGCTTGCTTCGAGTATATGTAAGGATGCTGGATATCAGACGGTTGCAGTACAGATTGAGATATTCGGGAAACTGTTAATTATGGTATTAAGCGTTCCGATACTATTGACGGTACTACAGGCAATCGGAGAATTCCTGACATGAAGAAACAGAGTTTATATGGGAAAATTCTTCTGGTAAGAATCAGTGTGTTGGCGATGGCCGTGATAGCAGCCTTGTGGTGGCAGGAAAAAACGGAGAGTATGGGTATAGTATATGCCAGTGAGACTGAAGACGTGCAGATATCAGACAAGACGCAGAATACGGAATTGTTGGAAACAATGGATTTTACGGATGTTGACCGGATGATGGAAGAACTTTTTCCACAGGAAACGATGGGATTTGCGGATACGGTCAGACAGATTATGTTGGGAAATACAGATGCTGGCAGAGAGACTATGAAAGAAATGCTGTGGGAGAGGATATTCGGAGCCTGGGAGGTGAACAGAAAAAGCATTTTATATCTGATTCTTTTGGCGATTGCAGCAGCAGTATTCATCGGTTTTTCCGATATATTTCAGACCAGGCAGGTGTCACAGATTAGCTTTTATATGATCTATCTTCTTGTGATTGGAATCTGTCTGACATCATTTCAGGCGGCATCGGAATGGATGGCAAATGGAGTGCATACGTTGACAGGTTTTATGAAGGTGTTGTATCCGGTGTACTTTGCAGCAGTTACAGTCGCGAAGGGAAGCGTTAGTTCCCTTGCGTTTTATCATCTTGCTATTATTCTCATTGTAGTAATTGAAGAGCTGCTGCTTCATCTGATCGTACCGGGAATTCATATGTATGTGATAATAAGGGTGATGAACAGCCTGCAGTCAGAAGATTATCTGTCTAAATTTGCAGAGCTTCTGGAGACGGCAATCGGCTGGGGACTTAAGACTCTGATGGGTGGCATGATCGGTTTAAATGTGATACAGGGGATGCTTGGACCGGCAATTGATACTGTGAAACGAAGTGCCGTGACAAGAGGAATGGAGATGGTTCCGGGGGTAGGAGACTTGCTTGGCGGTACGGCAGAGGTTGCCTTTGGCACCGCTGTGCTGATAAAAAACAGTATCGGTATCGTTGGAATGTTCCTGTGTCTTGTACTCTGCCTTGCACCATTATTGCAGCTTGCAGTGATCACACTTGGGTACAAGCTTGCAGCAGCACTGGTACAGCCTGTATCGGATAAAAGAATCACAGAATGCATCGGTGGTGTAGGCGAAGGCTGCAGAATGCTTATGAATTGTATCTTTGTTACCGGGATTTTATTTCTGGTGACGGTTGCTATTGTGACCTATACAACAGGAATGTGATGAGGAATCAATAATGGAAAAATTATATGATTGGGTTCGCCAGATTGCATATGTGATGGTACTGATTTCGGTGATTATGCAGCTTGCGGCTGGAAAACAGTACCAGAAGTATATCAGGCTGTACACGGGAATTGTTCTGATTCTTTTTATGCTTGTTCCGGTGTTTCGGATATTTGGAACGGATACGGCAGGATTTATGACTGAAGCTGAAAAAAAGTATACAGAGATGGTGGAGCAGATTGAGACAAAGGCAGCGGAACTTGAGGAGGAAGATGTGAAGAAAAGTCTGGAAGAATCAGAAGAGGAGCAAACAGAAGCAGGGCGGATAGAAGTGGGGGAGATTCGGATTGGAAGATAAGAAGCAGATACCGAAGATAGACTGGAAAAAGCTTGTCGGGAAATGTAAGGATCTGTGTCATAGAAAAGACCGTCTACTGATTATACTGCTTACAGGCATTCTTTTTCTGGTAATTGCAGTGCCGTTCTCCGGGGAGGGTGATGCGGAACCGGGATTAATGCATTCCGGTAAAATGAAAGATTCCTCGAATAATACTTCAAATGAAATGACCGGAAATGGTAATGCGGAAACATATGCAGATTATCTGGAACAGAAACTGGCGAAGGTTCTGTCGGAAGTACATGGGGTAGGGCAGACAGAGGTTATGATTACCATGGCATCTTCTTCGGAAAAGATTCTTGGCGCAGACAGTGAGTCGGAGAGTGAGTCGGTGCAGGAGTCAGACAGCCAGGGTGGCAGCAGAAGTACGATTCAGAGTCGGAGTTCCCAGACAGCAATCTATGATAGTGGTGAAAGCAGTCAGGGAGCACCTTATGTGACGAAAGAACTGACACCGGAAGTGGCCGGAGTTATTGTAATAGCAGAAGGTGGTGATGATCCGGTGGTAGTAGAGAATATTATAGAAGCCGTTCAGGCATTATTCGAGATAGACACGCATAAAATAAAGGTAATGAAACGTAATTAAATTCATCGCAAGGAGGAAAGTAGTGTGAAGCATAGGGTGCGGAGAAATCAACTGGTGATCGCAGGACTTGCAATTATGATCGCAGCAGCAGGATATCTGAATTATTCCGGCAAATTGATGGGAGGGAAGGAACAGTCTAAGGAGACCAGCAGTGATCTTGCTAATATGGAACTTCTGGATATTTCTGAAGAAGATCTGTCGGCTGCAAATGGAGATATTAAAAGCAATGACGGTGAGGAAGATGGCACCGTGGATGGAACGCCGGGTGAAGCGGTGCTGACCAGTGGCGATGCCAGCGCTGTGGTAGCAGAAGCAAAGGTAACCCGAGAACAGGTGCGGGCAAAGAATAAAGAATCCCTGATGGAAATCATTGATAATAAGAATCTTAGTGATGCTCAGAAGCAGGAGGCAGTGGATCAGCTCCTTTTGATGACAGATCTGGCGGAAAAAGAAGCGGCAGCAGAGACAATGCTGGCATCGAAAGGGTTTAAAGAAGCAGTGGTAAGTCTTACTTCTGACGGGGCAGACGTGGTAGTCAGTGCGGCAGAACTGTCCGAGGCAAACCGGGCACAGATTGAAGACATTGTTACCAGAAAGACGGGGGTAGCAGCAGAAAATATTGTAATTAATCCGGTTGCGGCAACAGAAAACTAAATTAAAAAACGAGTTGAAAATGCAATGAAAAAGACCGAAAAGTCTCTGGAGATCAGAAGAGTGATGTTCAGAGACTTTTTAACGTATTTTTAACGAGATTTATGACGGAAATAATTGACAAAAAGTTTATTAGTAGTATAATCAAAATCGTGTGAAAGTTTAGTGAAAACATATTTTGGGTTTAGAAATATTGTGATTCAAAAAAAGCTACAAAAGGAAAGAAGGAACGGTATGGAACTGGAGTACGTGAATGAACATATCGGCAGAAAGATTAAAGATCTGCGCAATCAGAATGGACTGACACAGCAGGAATTGGCAGACAGAACAGAGCTTACCAAGGGATTTATTTCCCAGCTTGAGCGGGGACAGGTATCACCGTCAGTAGGAACGCTGTTGGATCTGATTGAATGTCTGGGAACAACGGCGTCAGATTTTTTTAAAGAAACAGAAGAAGAGCAGGTTGTCTTTTCTGAAAACGGATTTTTTGAAAAGGTTGATGATGCCGGTAATCAGATACAATGGATCGTGCCGACAGCACAGAAGTATCAGATGGAGCCGCTTCTTGTGACGCTTGCGCCGCATCAGCGACTGGATGAAGATAAACCGCACAGTGGCGAGGAATTCGGGTATCTTATTTCAGGAAGAGTGAAGCTGCATCTGGGAGAGAAGGTCTATCAGGTAAAAGCAGGGAACAGTTTTTATTATCCTGCAAAGGAGAAACACTGGATTGAGAACCCGGGCAGCAGACCGGCAAAATTCATATGGGTTAGTACACCGCCTAATTTTTAGAGAAAGCAGAATGGGGGATAAAGATGGAGAACACAAAGAATATCATTGAATTAAAACATATTACCAAAACATATGAGGATGGATTTACCGCAGTTTCCGACTTTAATCTGGAGGTAAAACAGGGTGAGTTCATCACATTTCTCGGACCATCAGGATGCGGTAAGACAACGACGCTCCGCATGATCGCAGGATTCGACATTCCATCAGAAGGCGAGATCCTGTTGAATGGCAAGCCGATCACTGAACTGCCGCCAAATAAACGGCCGATCAATACGGTTTTTCAGCGTTATGCATTATTTCCGCATATGAATATTTTTGACAACATCGCATTTGGATTGAAGCAGAAAAACACACCGAAGAGTAAGATCGTAAAAAAGGTTAAGAAAGCATTGGAACTTGTGGATCTGGAAGGATTTGAGAACCGGAGCGTGAGTACGCTGTCCGGAGGTCAGCAGCAGCGTGTGGCAATTGCAAGAGCGGTTGTCAATGAACCGCAGATTCTGCTTCTGGATGAGCCTCTTGGCGCACTGGACCTGAAGATGCGTAAGGAGATGCAGTTAGAACTGAAAGCCATGCACAGAGAGCTTGGTATTACGTTTATCTACGTAACCCATGACCAGGAAGAAGCACTTACCATGTCGGATAAGATTGTGGTTATGTCAGAAGGTAAGATGCAACAGATCGGCACACCGGAAGACATTTATAATGAGCCGATCAATGCATTCGTAGCAGACTTTATCGGAGAGAGTAATATCTTTAACGGAATTGTAACAGGAAAGTTGAAAGCACGTTTTTGCGGTGGCGAATTTGTCTGTGTGGATGATATGAAGGAAGGTACACACATTACAGCAGTCGTAAGACCGGAGGATGTGCAGATTGTTGCTCCTGAAAATGGAACGATCCGTGGTACGGTGACATCTGTGATCTTTAAGGGAATGCATTATGAGATTACGGTCGAGTCCGGTAAAAATGAGATTGTAGCCCAGTCTGTCAATGTGGCAAAGGTCGGTCAGCGCGTGGGTATTACAGTGGAGCCTGATAATATCCATCTGATGGTAGCAGAAGATCATACCAACGTCTTTAAGGTTGAGATTAATAAGAATAAAGAACTGGAATACAATGATAATGTTCTGGATGTGAGTCTGACTGATATTATCAAGGGCAGCTGTTTTGATGAGGACGGTGATCTGGTAGATTCTAATGGCATAGAGATCGACACCAGAAAGATCCGCGTGACAGCAGCAATCCAGCCGAGGGATATCCGCATGACAGATGAGCAGGAGGAAGGACTGGTACAGGGATATATCAGTAACCTGATCTACGAAGGAGACCACTACAGCTATGTTATTCATACGGATCTGGAGCATGATTTTGTTGTGGATGATGAATACCTGTGGAATATGGATGACCAGGTGGGGCTGATCATGCCGGTTGACAAAATGAAATTTACAGTAAAAAGGTAGGAGGAACGCAAAATGCACAGAAGAACATTTTCCAGAAAAACACTGGGAATACCGTATGCCATATTCTTGCTGCTGTTTGTAGCAATGCCGCTGCTGGTACTTGTGTATTATGCATTTACCAATGGACAGGGCGAGTTTACGGTTATGAATCTGGTGGGATTTTTCACCAATCCTAATACACTTGGCACGTTGTTTTATAGCTTTGGTGTGGCAATCGTGACTACAGTTGTCTGTCTGCTGTTGGCTTATCCAACAGCATATATTCTGGCAATCAGCAAATGGAAGTCTAAGACGGTGATCCTGCTTTTATTTGTGATGCCGATGTGGATCAATTTCTCCTTGCGTATTACCGCATTGAAAGAGATTCTGACATTTATCGAAGGAAATCTTGCGTATCACCCATTCCTGAATACGGTTATTGGTATGACTTATGATTTCCTTCCGTTTATGATATTACCGATCTATACGACTATATCCCGTCTGGATGGCTCGTTGCTGGAAGCAGCAAGGGACCTGGGTGCGGGAGAGATGCAGGCATTCTTAAGAGTGACACTGCCATTATCTGTTCCGGGAATCATCAGCGGTGTATCAATGGTGTTTCTCCCGGCGATGACCAATTATGTAGTACTGGATATGCTGTATAACAGTACTTATATTATGGGTAGCCTGATAGGAAGTTATTTCTCTGCATACAACTGGCATGGCGGATCGATGATCGCACTGGTACTTCTGGCAATTATCTGTCTGTTTACACTGCTTGGCGGAGGGCAGGAAGATGAAAATGCGAGAGGAGGTTCCTTACTGTAATGAAAAAGACTGGAAAAATGATATTTATAGGACTTGTGCTCGCATTTCTGTATCTGCCGATTCTTGTGCTGGCAGTCTACAGTTTTACGAAATCAACGAATATTGGGGCAATCCGTGGATTCTCCATGCATAACTATGTGACGTTATTTTCAACACCGGAGCTGGTGAATATGATCACAGGAACCATTGCACTGGCACTTGGGGCATCGGCACTGGCAACAATACTTGGAACAGTGGGAGCCATCGGTTCTTTCTATTCTAAGAAGAGAACCTCAGCTATGTTAAATACATTGAATCAGATCCCGGTAGTGAATGCGGATGTAGTAACCGGATTTTCGATCTGTATCTTACTGGTAGTGGTACTTGGAATCAGCAAGGACACATTTATTCCGCTGGTAGCAGGACATGTGACACTTTGTGCGCCGTTTGTATTCTTGTCGGTGATCCCGAAGCTAAAGCAGATGGACTCCAGTATCTATGAGGCAGCGCTGGATCTTGGGGCAACACCGTTTACGGCACTTACCAGGGTTGTGATTCCACAGATCATGCCAGGTATCGTATCCGGATTTGCATTGTCTGTAACGCTGTCACTGGATGATTATTTTGTGGCAACTTACACGAAGCCGGCAACCTTTGATACGATCAGTACCTATGTGGTAAATGCAACCAAGGGTGCGCAGACCAATATTAAGACAGCACTATGGGCACTCTCTACAGTAATCTTTTTGTGCGTTGTGCTGCTGGTATTGATCATGAATATACGGTCTCACAGGGCAGAAAGGAGAGGATCATGATGGCAGGAATGAAATCAGGAATAAAGAGTGGTATTATCTTTTGGTTAATTCTGAGCCTTGGTCTTACCTTGTCTGGTGGTATGCAGGTAAAGGCTGCAGATGATAAAAAAGCAACAAATGAAAAGACAGTGACACTTAGAATCAGTAACTGGGAAGAGTATCTGGATGAGGGTGACTGGGACGAAGAGGATACTATTGATCTGGAGAGTGGAGACATCATCGGTGAGAATTCTATGGTGGAGGATTTTGAGGACTGGTATTATGAGACTTATGGTATTCACGTAAAGGTGGAGTATTCGACTTATGGAACCAATGAGGATCTGTATAATATGCTGACACTGGGAGATACCTATGATCTGATATGCCCTTCCGAATATATGATCATGAAGCTGATGAAAGAGGGAAGACTGGAACCTCTGTCAGATCATTTTTTCGACACTTCCGATCCGGAGAACTACTATATTAATGGAGTATCCCCATATATTAAATCGGTATATGATAACAGCAAAGTAGATGGAGAATCCTGGAGTAAATACGCTGCAGGTTATATGTGGGGACTGACCGGTATTGTATATAATCCGGAAGAGGTGACCAGAGAAGAGGCTTCCAGCTGGAAGATTCTGGATGATCCAAAGTATAAAAGTCAGATTACGATCAAGGACAATGTGAGGGATTCTTATTTCGCGGCACTGGGAGCTTTGAAATCAGATCTTTTAACATCGGATGCATTTAAGAATGATCCGAATTACCATGATAATCTGGAAAAAGAAATGAATGATGCATCACCGGAGACCATTGCAGAAGTGCAGGAATATCTTCAGGATGTGAAGAAGAATGCATTCTCCTTTGAGTCAGATTCCGGTAAGGCAGATATGATCACTGGAAAGGTAGTGGCTAATCTTCAGTGGTCAGGAGATGGGGTGTATACACTGGATCAGGCAGACGAGGATGATTTTCCACTGGAATTTGCGGTACCGGAAGAGGCAACGAATATTTATTTTGACGGCTGGGTGATGTTAAAGAGTGGAGTTCATGACGACGCTGCAAAGCAGCAGGCAGCAGAAGCGTTTATTAATTTTACATCCAGACCGGACAATGTGATCCGTAATATGAATTATGTAGGATATACATCGGTAATTGCCGGTGGTGATGATCCACGGATTTTTGAATATGCAGACTGGTGTTACGGTGCCGAGGATGATGAGACGGATGTGACGCCGTATGACCTGAGTTATTTCTTCTCAGGAGAAGGAACAGAAGGAGAATATGTGATCTATGCACCGACCGATCAGGTGGACCGACAGTTGTTTGCACAGTATCCGGATCAGGACGCTATTTCCAGATCATCGATCATGCTGAATTTTGACGATACACAGAATCAGGAAATCAACCAGATGTGGATCAGTGTCCGCTGTTATGATGTGAGGGATATACCAATCTGGGTATGGGTGCTTGCGGGAGCAGGAGTTCTGTTACTGGCAGGTCTCATGATCCGTAAGAAAGTTCGCCAGAGAGTAAACCTGTGATTGTAGATTTTTGAATCTTATGATATACTAAAAAACAGCGTAAAATTACGAGACGGATTTTACGGCTGAAACCAGGATTAAACTAAGATTGAAAATAAGGAAAATGCAGGAGTGTTGCAGTTATGGCAGAACTTACAAACGAGATAAAAGAACAGATAAAAAAGAGGAGAACATTCGCGATCATATCCCATCCGGATGCCGGTAAGACGACTCTGACAGAGAAGTTTCTTCTCTACGGAGGAGCAATCAATCAGGCGGGAAGCGTTAAGGGTAAAGCGACCGCAAAGCATGCGGTATCTGACTGGATGGAGATCGAGAAGGAACGTGGTATTTCCGTAACGTCTTCCGTACTTCAGTTTAACTATGACGGATATTGCATCAATATTCTGGATACACCGGGACATCAGGACTTCTCAGAAGATACCTATCGTACATTGATGGCTGCGGATTCAGCAGTGATGGTTATCGATGCATCCAAGGGTGTTGAGGCACAGACACGTAAGCTGTTTAAGGTATGTACCATGCGCCATATTCCGATCTTCACATTTATCAATAAGATGGATCGCGAGGCAATGGATACCTTTGAACTGTTGGATGATATTGAAAATGAGCTTGGCATTGCTACCTGCCCGGTGAACTGGCCGATTGGTTCCGGTAAGAGATTCAAGGGTGTGTACGACCGTAATGAGAAAGAGATCGAGTTGTTCTCTGATACCAGAAAGGGTACAACACAGGGAACCGTGCGCAAGATCAGCCTGGACGATCCGGAAGTAGAGACATTACTGGAAGAAGGGCAAATGGAACAGTTATTGGAAGAGATCGAGTTACAGGACGGAGCAGGAGCGGAATTTGATATGGAGCTGGTAAGCAAGGGAGAGCTGTCGCCGGTATTTTTTGGATCCGCACTGACCAACTTTGGTGTGGAGACATTCCTTCAGCATTTCCTGGACATGACCACATCACCGCTTCCGAGAAAATCTGATCAGGGAATTATCGATCCGATGGAGGAGCCGGACTTTTCTGCATTTGTATTTAAGATTCAGGCTAATATGAATAAAGCACACAGAGACCGTATCGCATTTATGCGTATCTGTTCCGGTGCATTTGAAGCCGGAATGGAAGTATGGCATATCCAGGGTGGTAAGAAAGTGCGTCTGTCACAGCCACAGCAGCTGATGGCGAGTGAGCGTAAGATCATCGAGAATGCATACGGAGGAGATATTATCGGTGTCTTTGACCCTGGTATTTTCTCAATTGGAGATACACTGACAGCATCCTCTAAGAAATTTGCATACGAAGGCATTCCGACATTTGCACCGGAGCATTTTGCAAGAGTGCGTCAGGTCGATACCATGAAGAGAAAGCAGTTTATTAAGGGAATCAATCAGATTGCACAGGAAGGTGCGATCCAGATCTTCCAGGAATACAATACCGGTATGGAAGAGATTATCGTCGGCGTAGTCGGCGTACTGCAGTTTGATGTGTTGAAGTATCGTCTGGAGAATGAATATAATGTAGAGATTCGTCTGGATACGCTTCCTTACGAGCATATCCGTTGGATTGAGAATGATGATATCGATCTGGATAAGATTAAGGGAACTTCTGATATGAAGAAGATCAAAGACCTGAAAGACAGACCGCTGTTACTTTTTGTTAATGACTGGAGCATCCGCATGGTGCTGGATCGTAACGAGGGTCTGGAGCTGTCTGAGTTCGGACGTTCTTAATCTTGCTATAATCTGCATCATATCTGTGAACTTATCGTTTGCATTTATGAATAAATTTGTTATAATCTTAGTGTGACATATGACATACATCCAACAGGAGGTTTATTGATATGGGAAAAGAAGAAAGAAATATATATACAATTCAGAAAGATGAGAGCATCGGTGAAGTAAAGATTGCTGATGAAGTTGTAGCTTCTATTGCAGCATTTGCAGCTATGGAGGTAGAAGGCGTAGCTTCTCTTGGCGGTATGACAAAGGAGATTATGGGCAAGCTTGGTATGAAGTCTCCTGCAAGAGGTGTAAAAGTAGAAGTACTGGAAGGCATCGTAACAGTGACACTCACGATGAATGTGCTGTATGGATACGGTCTGGTAGAGATATGCGGTAAAGTACAGGAAAAAGTGAAGTCAGCGATTGAGAATATGACAGGACTGACAGTTGCTGATGTAAATATCCGCATTGCCGGAGTGGATGTACCGGAGGAAGTATAAGTGAGAAGAACAGAGCAGAGAGAACATATATTGAGAGTGATTTTCGGCACAGAGTTCTATCCGCCGGAAGAATTAGATGAACAGATCGATCTGTACTTTGAACAGACAGGGATCGATGATGAGAAAGACAGAGCATACATTGGTGAGAAGGCAAAGAAGATCGCGGCGAAAGTGCCGGAGCTTGATAAGTTGATCAATGAGCATACGACAGGATGGAAAACGGTCCGCATGAATAAGGCGGATCTGTCAATTTTGCGCCTTGCGGTGTATGAGATGAAGATGGATGAAGATGTGCCGGTATCCGTAGCGATCAACGAAGCAGTGGAACTGGCTAAGAGATATGGCGGTGAAGACAGTCCGTCATTTGTGAATGGTGTTCTTGCCAGAATCATAAAATGATGGGAGTATGAGCATGACGAATGTGTATACAGTCAGACAGGTAAATGCATACATCAGAAATATGTTTACCCAGGATTTCATGCTGAACCGTATCTATGTAAAAGGCGAAGTCTCGAACTGTAAGTATCATACATCGGGACATATATATTTTTCCTTGAAGGATGAGTCTGGAACGATTGCCTGCGTGATGTTCGCGGGGCAGCGCGGCGGGCTCTCTTTTCATATGCGGGATGGACAGCAGGTGATCGTCTTTGGTGCAGTCAGCATCTATGAGCGTGCAGGAGCATATCAGCTCTATGCAAAGGAGATCCGATTGGATGGAGAAGGCGTGTTGTATGAGAAATTCCAGATGTTAAAAAAGGAACTGGAAGAGATGGGGATGTTTGCCCCGGAGTATAAGCAGGAGATCCCGGCATATGCGAAGACAATCGGCGTGGTAACGGCATCGACCGGTGCGGCAATCCGGGATATTATGAATATTACAGCTAGAAGGAATCCCTATGTGCAGCTGATTCTGTACCCTGCGCAGGTGCAGGGAGAGGGCGCAAAGGAGAGTGTTGTCCGTGGAATCCATGCGCTGGAGCATTACGGCGTAGATCTGATGATCGTGGGACGCGGAGGCGGATCTATTGAGGATCTGTGGGCGTTTAATGAAGAAGAAGTGGCGAGGGCTGTGTTTGAATGCAGTGTGCCTGTGATTTCAGCGGTGGGACATGAGACTGATACGACGATCATTGATTACGTGGCTGACCTTCGTGCACCGACACCATCTGCTGCTGCGGAACTTGCAGTATGGGATTATTATCAGTTTCAGGACAGCTTGAGGAGCTGCAGGCAGAAGATGAACCGGATTATGTATCAGCGCCTGGAGTTGTATCATATGAAAATAGAAAAGCTTCGCACGAGGTTGAATTATCTGCATCCGGAGACGATGCTGCGAGAACGGAGACAGCATATTGCGGATGCATCTGACAGAATCAAAGCCCTGATGGATCAGAAGCTTCATATGGGCAGGCATCAGCTGGAGCTTCGGAAAGAACGTCTGAAAGGTCTGTCGCCTTTAGATAAGCTTAATCAGGGTTATGCATTTGCAGAGCAGGAGGCAGATGGCAGAAAAGAATCGATTCGGAGCATTGGACAGGTACAGACAGGTGACGCCATAACGATTTATGTTGCAGATGGAAGAATTGAGGCAGAAGTGACAGGAGTCCAGGAGGAACGTTATGAATAAGGAACAAGATAATCAGAATGAACAGGAGAGCACGCTTGACGAGGTGCTCATGGAACTGGATCAGATTCTGAATGATATGGAGGAAGAGAATTCTCTGGAGGAGACATTTAAGAAGTATCATAAGGGAATTGATCTGTTAAAAACCTGTAATGATAAGATAGAGAGAATAGAAAAACAGATTCAGATACTGGATGAGGAGGGGAATATACATGAGTTCTAATTACGCAGAGTTACGTGATGAAAAGGTCAAAGAGATTGAGGAGATATTAAAGTCTTATCTTCCGGAGCAGAACGGTTATCAGAGGATTATCATGGATGCTATGGAATACAGCCTGATGGCAGGGGGCAAGCGCCTGCGTCCGATGCTGATGCAGGAGACTTACAGATTATTTGGTGGAACAGAAAAGGTAATAGAGCCGTTTATGGCAGCGCAGGAGATGATACATACTTATTCGCTGGTACACGATGATCTGCCGGCCATGGATGATGATGAACTGCGCCGTGGAAGAAAGACAACCCACGTGGTCTATGGTGAGGATATGGGAATCCTTGCGGGAGATGCACTGCTCAACTATGCGTTTGAGACAGCTGCTACAGCATTTGATGAATATCCGGAAAAGGCATTACAGATTGGTAAAGCTATGAAGATTCTTGGTAATAAAGCAGGAATCTATGGAATGCTTGGTGGTCAGGTAGTAGATGTGAAAGAAACCGGACATGCGGTGGATAAGGATGTGCTGGATTTTATTTATGCACTGAAGACAGGTGCACTTCTGGAAAGTTCTATGATGATCGGCGCAACACTTGCAGACGCAGATGAAGAAAGTATTGCATTGATCGAGAAGGTGGCATCTAAGGTTGGGCTTGCCTTTCAGGTTCAGGATGATATACTGGATGTTACAAGTACAGCAGAAGTGCTGGGCAAACCAATCCACAGTGATGAGAAGAACGAGAAGACCACATATGTGACGCTTCTCGGCATTGATAAGGCAGAAAAAATCGTAGAGAAGGAATCCGTAGAGGCAATTGAGCTCCTAAAGAGTCTGCCTGTGAGAAATGATTATCTGGAATGGCTGCTTACTCAGCTGATCCACAGAAAAAAATAAAGGATCTGAGTACAGATCAGAAAGTACAGGAGTTAGTATGAAAGAACGTTTGGACGTATTACTGGTAAAACGCAATCTGGCAGAATCAAGAGAAAAGGCGAAAGCAATTATCATGTCAGGCAATGTATTTGTTGATGGAGAACGTGAAGATAAAGCAGGAACGTCATTTCCGGATGATGTATCGATTGAGATTAAGGGACACACACTTCCATATGTAAGCCGGGGCGGCTTGAAGCTTGAAAAGGCAATTCAGAACTTTGATGTATCGGTAGAAGGCAAGGTGTGTACCGATGTGGGCTCATCAACAGGAGGCTTTACGGATTGCATGCTGCAGAATGGAGCAGTTAAGGTGTTTGCCATCGATGTGGGACGTGGACAGCTTGCGTGGAAGCTCAGACAGGATGAGCGTGTGGTATGTATGGAGAAGACCAATATCCGTTATGTATTACCGGAAGATCTGGGAGAACCAATCGACTTTTCGTCTATTGATGTATCTTTCATTTCTCTGACTAAAGTACTGCTTCCGATCCATAATTATCTGCGTGCTCACGGTCAGATTGTGGCACTGATCAAACCACAGTTCGAAGCTGGTCGTGAGAAGGTTGGTAAAAAAGGTGTGGTACGAGAGAAGAGTACCCATATTGAGGTAATCAATATGGTAAAGGATTATGCACTTTCCATCGGATTTGATATTCTGAATCTGGATTTTTCACCGATACGTGGTCCGGAAGGCAATATAGAATACCTGATTCATCTGGAAAAATCAGATGCAGAGACCGGACAGATCACCGGGTATGCAGATACAGCAAAAACTGTCGATGACGCGTTTGATACGTTGGCAAAATAAAGGAAAGACAGAACAGACATGGAACGATTTTTTGTAGTAACGAACGAAGGCAAAGATAAAGACGGACGGGTAACAGAGCGTGTGAAAGCACTTTTGGAAGCGCGTGGAAAGAGTTGTATTCTCTGTGAAGATGCATGGAAGGATATGACAGCAGATTCCATGCCGAAGGATATTGACTGTGCAATTGTCATCGGAGGTGATGGTACTCTGATCGGCGTGGCAAGACTTCTGAAAAAAGAAGTTCCGATTATGGGAATTAATATGGGAACTCTCGGTTATCTTACAGAAATAGAAGTGGACCGCATTAAAGAATCATTGGACCAGATTTTTTCCGGACATTATATGATCGAAGATCGCATGATGCTGGACGGCATTTTTGATGATGGCAGGGAAAATGTAGCACTGAATGATATCGTATTATCCAGAAAAGGTAATCTCCGGATCATTCATTTTAATGTGTATGTCAATGGGACATTGCTCAATTCTTATGAGGCGGATGGCATTGTGATTTCCACGCCGACAGGTTCGACAGCATATAATCTGTCAGCGGGCGGACCGATTGTGGAGCCAACGGCATCGCTGATCGTGATTACACCGATTTGTTCTCATGCGCTTAATACCAGTAGTATTGTGTTGTCAGCAGAGGATGAGATAAGGATTGAGATCGGAGAAGGCAGACATGGCAGATCAGAGGAAGTATATATATCCTTTGACGGAACGGATACCAGAGAGATTGTTACAGGGCAGACTGTTACGATCCGAAGATCTGCGATGATCACAAAGCTTATGAAGCTGAGCAAAGTTAGCTTTTTGGAGATATTGCGCAGAAAAATGAAAGGAAACTAGGATATGAAGATCAACAGGCATGCGAAGATTATAGAATTGATTAATAAATATCATATAGAAACGCAGGAGGAACTGGCAGAATATCTGAATCGGGAAGGGTTCAAAGTGACACAGGCAACGGTATCCAGAGATATTCGTGATCTGAAGCTTACGAAAGTTCCGTATGAGGGTGGCAGACAGAAATATGCAGTTCATCAGGCTGTGGAAACAGAGATGAATGAAAAATATATTCGTATCCTGCGGGATGGTTATGTGTCTATGGATATGGCACAGAATATTCTGGTGATCAAGACGGTATCAGGTATGGCGATGGCAGTATGTGCCGCGATTGATTCTTTGAAATGGAATGAAGTTGTAGGCAGTATTGCAGGTGATGATACGATCATGTGCGTGATCCGTTCGACGGATGATGCGGTAAAAATCATGGATAAAATCAGTAAAATTGTATTGTAGAACACGGCGGGATTGTAGTGGAATATTGTAGGAGGAACTATGCTGCAGAATTTACATGTGAAGAATCTGGCTCTGATTGATGAAAGTGAAGTGGAGTTTGGCCCGGGCTTAAATATACTGACAGGTGAGACCGGTGCCGGTAAGTCGATACTTCTGGGATCGGTCAATCTGGCACTTGGGGGAAGATACAGTAAGGATATTCTGCGTAAAGGTGCGCAGTATGGATTGGTGGAATTAACTTTTCTTCCAGAAGAACGAGAGCTTACAAAGCTTGCCGCGCTTGATATTTATCCGGAAGAAGGAGCAGTCGTATTGACCAGGCGGCTAATGGATGGACGCAGCACATGCAGAATCAATGGAGAGACAGTAACGATGTCACTTCTGAAACAGGCGGCAGGGATTTTGATTGATATTCATGGTCAGCATGAGCATCAGTCGCTTCTCTACAAGAAGAACCAGCTTCAGATACTGGATGCCTTTGGCGGAAAGAAGATACAGGAACTTTCGACAGATGTAAGGACTGCATATAAGACTTACCGGGATAGTAAAAAAGAATGGGAACAGGCGAATCTGGATGAAGGAGAACGTGCAAAAGAAGTTTCATTTCTGGAATTTGAAATTCAGGAGATCAGGGCTGCAGAGCTTATTCCGGGCGAAGATGAGCAGTTAGAAGCTGACTATAAGCGGATGAATTCGTCACGTAATATCCTGGAAAATGCATCTGAGGCATATGAATGTACAGGTGGAATGTCCGGAGATAACGCAAGTGACATGATCAGCCGTGCAATTCGATGCATGATTGATGCTTCCAGATATGATGACAAGGCGGCAGAATTATCGGAGCAGCTTGTGGAATTGGATGGTCTGTTGAATGATTTTAACAGGGAGCTTGCAGAGTATCAGTCTTCACTGGAATTTTCGGATGAAGAGTATCATGAGACAGAAGAACGTCTGGATACGATCAATCATATGAAGACTCGTTATGGCAATACGATACCGGAGATTTTAGCGTATTGTGAAGAAAAGGAAGAGCGTCTGCAGAAGCTACAGGATTATGACAGTTATCTGGCGCAGTTGCAGAAAGAATTAAAGCAGCGCAGACAGGAACTGGAGACGGCGGCAGAGCGACTTAGCAATGAACGTAAAGCACAGGCATTACAGTTAGAAAAAGCGATTGAGACGGAACTCAAGGATCTGAACTTTGCAGAGGTACAGTTCCAGATTCATTTTGACAAATTAGCAGATTATACGGCAGATGGCGTAGATGATGTGGAATTTCTGATTTCTATGAATCCGGGACAGTCTGTGAAGCCATTGGCAGAAGTGGCGTCTGGCGGTGAACTTTCCAGAACCATGCTTGCGATTAAGACGGTAATGGCAGACCGGGATGAGATTGAGACGCTGATCTTCGATGAAATCGATGTGGGTATCAGTGGGCGGACAGCACAGAAGGTTTCTGAGAAGATGGCAGTGATTGGCAAGAACCATCAGGTGATCTGCATTACCCATCTGGCACAGATCGCAGCCCAGGCAGACCAGCATTATCTGATTGAGAAGACAGTAGACGGAGGCGTGACAAGAACAGAGATCCGTAAACTATCTGAAGAGGAAAGTATAGATGAACTGGCACGTATCCTCGGAGGGGCTGAGATTACAGAGACGGTACGGATGAGTGCCCGTGAAATGAAATCTATGGTAAAGTCCAATATTGTAAAGAATAAAAAATAATACAGAGACGCATAATAAGCAGGTACGAAAGTGCCTGCTTTTTGAATAGGAGGATGAATATGCGTAAATTCTGGTACAGAAGAATTCTTATCATGATACTGGTGTTGTCAGTCAGCGTAGGTGGAAGTTACAGCCTGTTACAGTTACAACAGAGCAATCTGGAACGTGAAGTTGCTGCTGAGCCGTCGGAAACCATGGTGATTCCAGGCGGAATGCCGGTTGGTATCTATCTGGAGACAGATGGAGTTATGGTGCTTGGAACAGAGGCGGTAGAAGATAAAGATGGGGAAAAGCATGAGCCGGCAGCTCATCTGGTGAAAGAAGGGGATTATATTGTCGGTGTGGAGGATGATGAGATCAGAAATAAATCAGAGCTGATCGCAGCCGTGAAATCTCTGGAGCAGCCAGAGATAGTACTGAAAGTCAGACGGAAAAATCAGAAGATTAATATACGGATGAGAGCTGTTGAGTGCAGTGCGGATGATTATAAACTGGGAATATGGGTAAGAGATAATGCCCAGGGACTTGGAACAATCACTTATCTGACGGCGGACAGTACTTTTGGCGCACTGGGGCATGGGATTCATGATACCGATACGGGAGAGCTGTTGAAAATATCCAAGGGCGTACTTTATTCCACCAGTATTCAGGATGTGCAGAAAGGAACAGAAGGATATCCTGGAGGTATGGAAGGGATTATTGTATATAACAGCTATAATATGCTGGGAAGCATTACGGAAAATACAGAGCAGGGCATTTATGGAAAACTGGATCGGGTGGATACACTTTTTCGCAACGCAGAGCCTGTAAAAGTGGCAGGGAAAGACGAAATCGAAGAGGGAGATGCACTGATCCGGTGTGCGGTAGATGGATGTGTAAAAGAATATCATGTACAGATCACGGAGATAGACGGAAAGGCGTCAGAGATCAATAAGCGTCTGGAGATTGCGGTGACTGATCCGGAACTTTTGGATAAAACCGGGGGAATCGTGCAGGGAATGAGCGGCAGTCCAATCCTGCAGAATGGAAAACTTGTAGGCGCAGTAACCCATGTTTTTGTCAATAGTCCGACAAAAGGTTATGGAATTATTTTGGAAGATATGTTGAAAAAACAGTGAAAAGCTCGTTAGATAGATTGATTTTACGACATGAATTTCTTGAACTCCGCAAAATGTAAAATTATAATTATTTTTACAATATATTCACGATGTATTGCAATACCAGTGATAGGAGGAATAGAAGAATGGAAGCAATCAGAGTGGCGATAGCCGACGATAACGAAAGAATTCTGGAATTACTTGACGAGATTATCCGTAATGATAATGAACTGAAACTGGTAGGAAAAGCTGACAACGGAGAAGATATATGTACCATTATCCGCGAAAAAGAGCCGGATGTGGTACTGCTGGATCTGATCATGCCGAAAATGGACGGATTAAGTGTAATGGATCAGATCAATCACGACCGGAAGATACGCAGGCGTCCGAATTTCATTGTGGTAACGGCGGTGGGACAGGATCGTATTACAGAGAGCGCGTTCAGTAAAGGAGCACAGTATTATGTGATGAAACCATTTAAAAACGAAGTGCTGCTGCATCACATTAAGGACACTGTGAAGGGAAAGCATGCACCGGTCACAGTGAAGACGGAAACTGTCACGGAATCACGGGAGATGACGGAGGAAGATCTGGAAGCGAAGGTGACAGATATGATCCATGAGATTGGAATTCCGGCACACATCAAAGGCTATCATTACCTGAGAGATGCCATCATTATGGCAGTAGAGGATATGGATGTGCTGAACGCAGTGACAAAAGTGCTGTATCCGACAGTGGCTAAGAAACATAAAACCACATCCAGCAGAGTGGAACGCGCAATCCGTCATGCGATCGAGGTGGCGTGGAGCAGGGGAAAACTGGATACGCTGGATGAACTGTTTGGGTATACTGTGAGTAATGGAAAAGGGAAACCTACAAATTCTGAATTCATTGCTTTGATAGCAGATACGATTCGGCTGGAATACAAAAAGAGATAAAAACCTTTTCTTTTTGTTAAAAATACGGTACAATCTTACGTAAGAAGGAATGTTTGTTCAGATGGAGGAATGAGATATGAAGAAAATACTATTTGCAACTTCCGAAGCAGTACCGTTTGTTAAGACCGGAGGGCTGGCTGACGTTGCAGGTTCATTGCCAAAGTATTTTAATAAAAAAGAGTATGATGTCCGCGTGATGCTTCCAAAGTATCTGTGTATCAAGGAAGAATGGCGTAACAAGATGGAATATGTGACTCATTTTTATATGGATTGGAAATGTGACTCTGCATATGTAGGTGTGTTGAAGCTGGTTCACGATGGCATTACATTTTATTTTATTGATAATGAGGGATACTTTGGTGGATTTACACCATATGGAGATATATTTGGAGACGTTGAGAAATTTGCATTTTTCTCAAAGGCTGTGCTCAGTACATTGCCATTGATCGATTACCGGCCGGATATCATTCACTGCCATGACTGGCAGACAGGACTGGTGCCTGTATATTTGGATAATTTCCGCTTTGGCAATGAGTTCTTCCGCGGTATACATACAATTATGACCATACATAACCTGAAGTTCCAGGGAACATGGGATACCAAGCGGATTCGCGAGATTACAGGACTTCCGGATTATTATTTTGCACCGGACAAGCTGGAAGCTTATAAGGATGCCAATTACCTGAAGGGCGGTATCGTATATGCAGACAGAGTAACTACAGTAAGTAAGACTTACGCAGAAGAGATTAAGACTCCGTTCTATGGAGAAAAGTTAGATGGATTGATGAATGCAAGATCGAACTGTCTGACAGGTATCGTGAACGGACTTGACTATAATGACTGGGATCCGGCCGAGGATGAGCGTATCGATTATAACTTCTCTGTCGAAGATTTCCGTAAGAAGAAGGTTAAGAATAAGACTGCTCTACAGAAAGAACTGGGATTAAAAGTTGATCCGAAGGCAATGATGATCGGTATCGTATCCCGACTGACAGACCAAAAGGGACTGGATCTTGTGGCTTATGTGATGGATGAGCTGTGTCAGGATGCGATCCAGATTGTGGTACTTGGTACAGGCGAAGAACAGTATGAGAATATGTTCCGTCATTTTGCCTGGAAGTATCCGGACAAGGTATCGGCCAATATTTACTATTCTGATCCGATGTCGCATAAGATCTATGCAAGCTGTGATGCATTCCTGATGCCGTCGCTGTTTGAACCATGTGGACTGAGCCAGCTTATGAGTCTGCGCTATGGTACAATTCCGATTGTTCGTGAGACCGGAGGATTGAAGGATACGGTAGAGCCGTACAATGAATATGAGAAGACGGGTACTGGCTTCAGCTTTGCTAATTATAATGCGCATGAGATGATGGCTGCAGTTCGTTATGCTGAGAAGATTTATTACGATAAGAAGAGAGATTGGAATAAGATTGTTGAAAGAGCAATGAAGAAAGATTTCTCATGGAACAATTCCGCCAGACAGTATGAGGAGTTATACGACAGCTTATAGGAGTAACGGGAGAAGGACATGGATACAAGAACGAAAGAGGCAGTTCGTTACTTGGGATATGGCAATCATGCGGTAGATGGACAGACGCTGGAACTGATCAGGGATTCATTTGAAGAACTGGACAGAGTAGCAGACAAACGCATCATCTATCGCATTTTTGACGTGAATGTGACAGAAAACGACAGCCTGGATATTGGCAAATTACATATAACAAGCAGGAATTTATCAAAGAATCTGCGTGGCTGTAAGGAAGCGTTTGTGTTGGGAGCGACCCTTGGAATCGGCATTGATCAGCTGCTTAGACGTTATTCACTTACGGATATGTCGAGAGCGGTGGTGATACAGGCATCTGCGGCAGCAATGCTGGAAGAATACCTGGATACCTGGCAGAAAGAGACAGCAGCGAAGCTCGAAGCCGAAAGACAGTATCTCCGACCGAGATTCAGTCCGGGGTATGGTGATTTCAGTATCAGCCATCAGGAGATGATCCTGCGTATGTTGAATGCAGAGAAAAGTATCGGTCTGACACTGACGAATGGCGGGATGTTGAATCCTACCAAATCTGTGACAGCGGTTGCCGGTATCAGCAGGACAAAAGAACGATGTCCTGTGCATGGATGTGAGGCGTGCGGGAAGACAGATTGTGCATATCGAAGGGAGACATAGATGTTAAGAGACAGATTAGGAAAAGAGCTGCTGTTCTTTGACGGCGGTATGGGGACACTTCTTCAGGAAAAAGGATTACAGCCGGGAGAGCTTCCTGAGGTATGGAATCTGGAACATGCAGAAGAAGTGATGGAGATACACAGAGAATATTACAAAGCGGGAAGTGACATTGTACTTGCCAATACTTTTGGAGCTAATGCATTAAAGTTTCACGATGACAGATACGGATTGAAAGAGATCATTACAGCAGCAATTACAAATGCCAGAAAAGTTGCAGACAAAATAATAGCTGAGGAACATAGAGAAGTTTATGTTGCAATGGATATGGGACCTACCGGAAAGCTCCTGAAGCCAATGGGTGATCTGTCATTTGAAGATGCATATGAAACGTATGCAGAAGCTGCTCGATATGGAGAGGAAGCAGGCGCAGATCTCATTCATATTGAGACTATGAGTGATACCTATGAGGTAAAAGCGGCGATACTGGCAGCCAGGGAAAATACAAGTCTTCCGGTGTTTGTGACTATGATTTTCGATGAGAAGGGAAAACTTCTGACTGGCGGCGATGTGCCGGGAGTTGTGGCAATGCTGGAAGGTCTGCGGGTCGATGCGCTTGGCATGAACTGTGGTCTCGGACCAAAACAGATGATGCCGATTCTGGAAGATTTAATGAAATATACATCTCTTCCTGTTGTAGTGAAGCCGAATGCCGGACTTCCGAAGCAGAAAGATGGGGAGACATATTATGATGTAGAACCAGAAGAATTTGCAGAATATATGCGGAAGATCGTAGATATGGGGGGCTGTATTATCGGTGGATGCTGCGGTACAACTCCGGCACATATCCGAGAAATGGTGAACAGATGTCGTGATATGCAGATTCATGAGCCGGTGAAAAAGACAGATACGATCGTATCTTCTTATGGCGGTGCAGTAGTCATTGGGGATAAGCCGGTAGTGATCGGAGAACGTATCAATCCGACCGGTAAGAAGAAGTTAAAGGCAGCGCTCAAAGAGCACGATATGGATTATATCCTCAAAGAAGCCATTATGCAGCAGGACAATGGAGCACACATTCTGGATGTCAATGTAGGACTTCCGGATATCGATGAGCCTGCGGTTATGGTAGAAGCAATCCGTGAGATTCAGAGTGTGACCAGCCTGCCACTGCAGATCGATACAGTAGATGAGACGGCTATGGAAGCAGCTATGCGCATTTACAATGGCAAGCCGATGGTGAACTCTGTGAATGGTAAACAGGAGATCATGGACCAGGTATTTCCGCTGATCAAAAAATACGGCGGTGTAGTAGTTGGTCTGACAATCGATGAGTCAGGAATTCCGGATACCGCAGAAGGAAGGCTTGAAGTAGCACGGAAGATTATCAAAGAGGCTGCTAAGTACGGTATCGATAAGAAAGATATCGTGATTGATGTGCTGGCAATGACAATCAGTTCAGATCCTGACAGTGCAAGAATCACACTGGATGCAGTCAAATTAGTCCGTGAGAAATGCGGCGTTCGTACGGTACTGGGAGTGTCCAATATTTCCTTTGGTCTGCCTTACCGTCCGGCGGTCAATTCTAATTTTTATACTATGGCAATGCAGAATGGACTGAGTGCAGGTATTGTGAATCCATCTTCTGAGGACATGATGCGATCTTATTATTCTTATTGTGCATTGATGGGATATGATGAGAATTTTGAAACATACATTGGAAAATACGGTAATCGTACTGCAGAAGCAGCCGCGCAGCCAGTATCGCAGAGTGCAGAAATTACCCTGTCGTCTGCGATTGAAAAAGGATTAAAGGAAGAGGCGCACCTGATTACAGCGCGTATGATCGGAGAGGGACAGAAGCCACTTGATATTATCAATCAGGAACTGATCCCGGCACTTGATAAAGTGGGAAAAGGCTTTGAAAAAGGTACCGTATTTCTGCCACAGCTGTTGATGAGTGCAGATGCTGCCAAGATTGCATTTTCGGTGATCAAAGACAGTATGAGCGGTGACGAAGTGATGGAGGAAGCGCAGGATAAAGTCATTCTTGCGACCGTAAAAGGTGATATCCATGATATCGGCAAGAATATTGTAAAGGTATTGTTAGAAAATTACAGTTTCGATGTGCTGGATCTTGGTAAAGATGTACCGCCGGAGAAGATTGTTGAGACTGCGATCAAGGAAGACGTAAAGTTGGTCGGACTGAGTGCATTGATGACAACGACGGTAATCAGTATGGAAGAGACTATCAGACAGCTTCGAGAGAAGAAGCCGGACTGCAAAGTAATGGTAGGAGGTGCCGTACTGAATCAGGAGTATGCGGATATGATCGGAGCAGATTTCTACGGTAAGGATGCAATGCAGTCGGTATATTATGCACAGTCAGTATTTGGAAGAGAAAGTTAAAAATAATATCAATATACATATGAGAATGAGGAGGCAATAATATGATCAGAGGACTGGACACAACCGTTAAACGATTGAGACACCAGGTATTTACAGAGGTAGCTAATCTCGGATTCAATGTGAATCCGGATACGCTGAATGATGATATGGAAGCAATTCCGTATAAAATGGTGAATGAAGACACACCGAGATACAGAGAGAACATATACAGAGCCCGTTCTATTGTCAGAGAACGTCTGCGTCTGGCAATGGGACTGTCGCTCAGACCGGAGGATAAACCGGTGCATCTGACTGCCGGCGTGGAAGCAAGTAATATTTCTGAAAAATATTATGAGCCGCCGCTTATGCAGGTGATTCCGTCAGCCTGTGAAGCATGTGAGGCAAAGGGATATGAGGTCAGCAATATGTGTAAAGGATGTCTGGCGCATCCTTGCATGGAAGTCTGTCCGAAGGGCGCAATTTCCTTTGTGAAGGGAAAGTCCTTTATTGATCAGAGCAAATGTATTAAGTGTGGTAAATGTAAATCTGCATGTCCATACGATGCAATTGCTAAAAAAGAGCGCCCATGTGCGATGGCATGCGGCGTAGGAGCAATCGGTTCCGATAAGATGGGACGTGCCAAGATTGATAATGACAAATGTGTATCCTGTGGCATGTGTATGGTAAATTGCCCATTTGGAGCAATTTCTGACAAGTCACAGATTTTCCAGCTTGCGCGTGCACTGTCTGAAGGAGAAGAAATTATTGCAGAACTGGCACCGGCTTATATCGGACAGTTTGGTGACAATGTAACACAGAGAAATATGAAAGAAGCTCTGAAAAAACTTGGATTCAAGGAAATCTATGAGGTGGCGCTCGGAGCAGATATTGGTGCGATCGCAGAAGCACACCATTACGTAGAGAAAGTAACAACCGGAGAATTACCATTCCTGCTGACTTCCTGCTGCCCATCCTGGGCAATGCTTGCAAAAAAGCAATTCCCGGATATGGTGGATCAGGTGTCTCAGGAGCTGACACCAATGGTAGCAACCGCACGTACCATTAAGCAAAAGCATCCGAATGCACATGTGGTATTTATCGGACCTTGTGCTGCCAAGAAGCTGGAAGCCAGCCGCAGAACCGTGCGGAGTGATGTGGACTTTGTTATTACATTTGAAGAATTGCAGGCAATGTTTGATGCGAAGAAGATTGTACCGTCAGAATGCGGTGGCAATTCTTCCCTGCACAATGCGACTGGAGCAGGTCGTGGATATGCGGTAGCAGGCGGTGTGGCAGAAGCCATTGAAAAATGTATTAACGAATACTATCCGGGCGTTCCTGTACACATCGAGCATGCCGAAGGACTTGCAGAATGTAAGAAGGCACTGATGCTTGCCAAGGCTGGACGTATGAATGGATGTCTGATTGAGGGCATGGGCTGTCCGGGCGGTTGTGTTGCAGGAGCAGGAACGAATATTTCGATTCCGAAAGCACAGAAAGAGGTTAAGAGTCTTGTAAAGAATTCCAGCAAAGCACTTCCGGGAAAAGAACTGGTAGAGATACAATTGGATTAGCTGCTGTTTGACAAAATACGGAGAGCTGATTATAATTAAGACTAGCGATTTTTTAGGAGGACGATATGCAGAAGTACGGAGTAAACGAACTGAGAAAGATGTTTCTGGAGTTCTTTGAGAGCAAGGGACATCTTGCAATGAAGAGTTTTTCACTGGTGCCTCATAATGATAAGAGTCTGCTTCTTATCAATTCTGGTATGGCACCGCTTAAACCATATTTTACAGGACAGGAGATCCCACCGAGAACAAGAGTAACTACATGTCAGAAATGTATTCGTACCGGAGATATTGAGAATGTAGGTAAGACTGCACGACACGGTACATTTTTCGAGATGCTGGGTAACTTTTCGTTTGGTGATTACTTTAAGAATGAAGCAATCCACTGGACATGGGAATTCCTGACAGAAGTAGTAGGTCTGGATGCTGACAGACTGTATCCATCTATCTATTTAGAGGATGATGAGGCATTTGAGATCTGGAACAAGCAGATTGGTATTCCGGAGGAACGTATCTTCCGTTTTGGTAAAGAAGATAACTTCTGGGAGCACGGTTCAGGTCCATGCGGTCCGTGTTCAGAGGTATATTATGACCGTGGTGAGAAATACGGCTGCGGCAAGCCTGGATGTACGGTAGGTTGTGAATGTGACCGTTACATGGAGATCTGGAACAACGTATTTACCCAGTTCGACAATGACGGTCATGGTAATTATACAGAGTTAGAGCAGAAGAACATTGATACCGGTATGGGACTGGAGCGTCTGGCATGTATCGTGCAGGATGTAGATTCTATGTTTGATATTGATACGTTATTCGCACTGCGTCAGCATGTATGTAGTATGGCTGGTGTTGAATACGGCAAGGATGATCAGACAGATGTGTCTATTCGTGTTATTACAGACCATATCCGTTCTGTAACATTTATGATTTCAGATGGTATTCTGCCTTCCAACAGTGGACGTGGATACGTTCTTAGAAGATTGCTCAGAAGAGCATGTCGCCATGGAAGACTGCTTGGTATCAAAGGAGCATTCCTTGTGGAACTGGCAGAGACCGTTATTGAAGGTTCCAAGGATGGATATCCGGAACTGGAAGAGAAGAAAGACTTTATCTTCAAGGTAATCACCAAGGAAGAAGAGCAGTTCAATAAGACCATCGATCAGGGGCTTTCTATTCTTGCAGGAATGGAAGCAGAGATGGCAAAGAAGGGCGAGACAGTACTTGCCGGAGAAGAGGCGTTCCGTCTGTATGACACTTATGGATTCCCTGTAGATCTGACCAAGGAGATCCTGGAAGAAAAGGGAATGCAGATTGATGAAGAAGGCTTTAAGAAAGCTATGGAGGCTCAGCGTGAGACTGCCAAAGGTACGTTCGGTGAGCATAACTATATGGGAGCAGATGTGACGATTTACGAATCTATTGATCCATCTGTAACGACAGAGTTTGTGGGATATGATCATACAGAGTATGAGTCTCCGGTAACGGTTCTGACTACCGAAGATGAGATTGTAGATGCATTGTCTGATGGTGACAGGGGAACAATCTTCGTAGAGAAGACTCCATTTTACGCTACCAGCGGTGGACAGCAGGCAGATGCCGGTGTAATCCGCACAGCAGATTTTGAATTCCAGGTAGAGGATGTGAAGAAGCTTCTGGGTGGCAAGATCGCTCATGTCGGACATGTTGCCAGGGGTATGGTAAAAGTTGGTGATACAGTAACACTTGAGATTGACAAAGAGAAGAGAGCACTGTCTGGAAGAAACCACAGCGCTACCCATCTGTTACAGAGAGCACTGCGTAATGTGCTTGGCAACCATGTAGAACAGGCCGGTTCTTATGTGGATGAGCACAGACTGCGTTTCGACTTTACACATTTTTCAGCGATGACACCAGAAGAACTGGAGAAAGTAGAGCAGATCGTCAATGAACAGATCCGCGCACATCTTCCGGTTAAGGTTGAAAATATGCCGATCGAAGAGGCAAGAAAAACAGGGGCAGCTGCATTGTTCGGTGAGAAATATGGTGATATTGTACGTGTTGTAAGCATGGGTGATTTCTCTATCGAATTCTGTGGCGGTACTCATGTGGAGAATACAGGTGTGATCAATGCATTCAAGATCATTTCTGAAACAGGTGTAGCAGCAGGCGTGCGTCGTATTGAAGCACTGACATCTGACGGACTGCTGGCTTACTATGATGAGACAGAGAAGAAGCTTGAGGAAGCAGCTAAGATCTTGAAGACAACGCCGGATCAGTTGGCAGAGAAGCTGACTCACCTTCTTGCGGAGAATAAGTCACTGAAGTCTGAGCTGGAAAGTGCTAAGAGCCAGCTTGCAAAGAACGCTCTTGGGGATGTTATGGATCAGGTTGCCGAAGTAAATGGCGTGAAGTTCCTGGCTGCTCATATTTCAGGAGTCGATATGAATGAATTGCGTGAACAGGGCGACCAGTTGAAAGAAAAGCTTGGAGAAGGTGTACTCCTTCTGGCATCTGATGTAAATGGTAAGGTTAATCTGGTAGCTATGGCAACAGACGGAGCCATGGCTAAAGGAGCACATGCAGGCAAGCTGATCAAAGAAGTCGCAGCTGTAGTAGGCGGTGGCGGCGGTGGTCGTCCGAATATGGCACAGGCCGGTGGTAAGAATCCGGCAGGAATTACTGACGCACTTAGCAAAGCGAAGGCTGTTTTGGAGAGTCAGCTTGCATAGATTGCACAGAATGGCAAGCTTTTAGCAGAAAAATCCAGAAAGTTATTGACGAAGCGAAAATATATGCTATAATCTAATGTAGTGCAAAAAATATACCCGAACAGTCATATATTGCACAATTTACGGCTGGAGGGGAGGTTAGGTGTGAGACTATGTCAAATGTAATCGTTAAAGAAAACGAGACGTTAGATAGTGCTTTACGCAGATTCAAAAGAAACTGCGCAAAGGCTGGAATCCAGCAGGAGATTCGTAAAAGAGAGCATTACGAGAAGCCAAGCGTAAGACGTAAAAAGAAATCTGAAGCAGCTAGAAAACGTAAGTATAACTAATATGTGCAAATAAAAGCAGAGTATCGTATGGTACTCTGCTTTTTTATCCAACGATGCTTGGAATATGACTTTGAGCGAGTTTGCGTTAAGACGCGCTTAAATTTTTTTGAAAAAGTACTTGACGAATTTTAGACTGAGGTCTATAATGCAATCAAACGAAAGGCAAAGGCGCCATGCATGATATATGCGTGGTGCCTTTTTCTTTTATAAAATTATAATTATTCAGACTTGGGAAATGAAATGGAGGAATTAACATGAAGTTAAAGGACACAGGACTTACAGCACAGGAATTGAAAGATATGGTCAACAAATATATGATCGAGACTTATGCGAGATATGATTTTATTGCAGAGCGTGCAGAAGGAATGTACCTTTATGATGAGAACGGAACACCATATCTTGATTTTTACGGCGGCGTAGCAGTTAATAGCCCTGGCAACAGAAATCCAAAGGTTGTAGCAGCAGTCAAGGATCAGGTAGACGATATCATGCATACCTTTAACTATCCATATACAGTACCACAGGCATTACTTGCTAAGAAGATCTGCGATACCATCGGAATGGATAAGATCTTTTATCAGAACTCTGGTACAGAAGCAAATGAATGTATGATCAAGATGGTCCGTAAATACGGCATTGAGAAATTTGGACCAAACAGATATGAGATCATCACAGCAAAAGAGGGATTCCATGGAAGAACAATGGGAGCTGTAGCAGCAACAGGACAGCCTGATTCAGCAATCCAGAAAGATTTTGGACCAATGCTTCCTGGATTCTCCTATGCAGAATATAATAACCTGGAAGATTTCGCTTCTAAGGTAACACCAAATACCATCGGCATTATGATTGAGCCTGTACAGGGCGAGGGTGGTGTACATCCTGCAACACAGGAATTTATCGAAGGTCTTCGCAAGCTGTGCGATGAGAAGGACATCGTGCTGATGTTTGATGAGGTACAGACCGGATGGGGACGTACCGGAGCACCAATGGCATACATGGGATACGAAGTAAAGCCTGATATCGTATCTATGGCAAAGGCTATGGGAGGCGGAATGCCGATCGCAGCATGCTGTACAACAAAAGAAATCGCAGAGGCATTTGGCTCAGGAACACATGGTTCTACATATGGCGGACATCCGGTAGCATGTGCAGCTGCACTGGCATCTATCTCAGAGATTCTTGACAAAGATCTGAGCGGCAATGCAAAGGTTGTCGGAGAGTATATGGTAGAGCAGATGGCAAAACTTCCTCATGTAAAAGAAGCAAGAGGACGCGGACTTCTGGTAGGATGCGAATATGATCTGCCGATCGCTCTGGAAGTAAAATGGGGTTGCATGAGACGCCATGCGCTGATTACAGCAATCGGTTCAAGTGTAAACCGTATGATTCCACCGCTTATTGCTACAAAAGAAGATGTAGATAAACTGATGGGAATAATGGAAGAATCTATTAACGAAGCAGTAGAAAAGTATCAGAAATTAACAAAAGCTGCATAGCATAAAACAAACTCCTAATATAAAGGATATGCCGGGTATTAAACCAGCATATCCTTTTTAAGTTCCTGATAAAGTCTTGCTACAGGAAGTCCGACTACATTATTATAGTCGCCGTGTATTTTTTTTACATGGATAGCAAAATCTCCCTGAATACCATAAGCGCCGGCTTTGTCCATTGGATCACCGGAAGCGATATAGCGAAGCAGATCCTGGCGGTCTACCGGGTAAAATGTGACATCTGTACGCTCACAAAAAGTCTTCATAGAAGTGCCATGAATGATGGCAACGCCAGTATATACCTGATGGGTGCGGTCAGCTAACATCGACAGCATATTCAGAGCTTCTTCTTCATCTTCGGGTTTACCGAGAATTTCGTCGCGGTATACAACGATGGTATCTGCGCCGATCACTACATCGCCATTCTTGGCATGATTTTTCCAGACATCCATTGCCTTCTGGCGGGCAAGCTCCATAACGATATCGGGTGGTGCTTCGCCTGTGATTTTTTCTTCAATCCCAGATGGAATAATATCAAAGTAAATGCCGCATTTTGCAAGGAGTTCCCGGCGTCTTGGGGATGCCGAGGCAAGGATATAGTTCATGCTGATAACCTCTTTTCTTTTGGATTCTGTTGAATTATAATTGTATTATAACGGAAAAATGAACAGGAGGGAATACCAATGTACATCAGTGAAATCGTAACTACAGTTCCGGAAAATGTGAAAGAAAGAGCTTCTCTTGAACAGAAAGTGTATCAGGTGTTTCAAAAACTGGGAATCC
>ERZ1034920.486-NODE-486-length-31449-cov-11.091610_pt1 | contig 31449 bp, 25 predicted proteins | sample MGYA00520688_ERZ1034920 | MGnify/ENA primary metagenome ERZ1034920 (study PRJEB33766, sample SAMN09781785) | gut metagenome | biome: gut microbiome | host: Homo sapiens | place: Madagascar | study: EMG produced TPA metagenomics assembly of the PRJNA485056 data...
GCGCGGGGCCGGGCGCCCCGCCCCGCGGGCGGCTAGAGCGTCCAGGCGACCGTCATGGTCACCGGCAGCGCGGCGAGCAGCACCAGAAGGCGCAGCACGAAGCCGCCGATCAGCACGCCGATGTCGGAGCAGGCGCTGATCATGTGGGCGTTGCGGGACTCCTCGAACTCCTTGGGGCTGAAGAACAGCATCTTGGTCTCCAGCACCGTCGGGATCACCAGACCCACGGCGATGAACAGCACCCAGAAGACCAGGGCGTACCTGCCGCACACCAGCGCCTGCACCGAGGCCAGGCCGGCGGTGGAGTTGGTGGCCGTGATGAACAGCAGCGCCGCCACCAGCAGCATCTCGATGCACGGGAAGCAGAAGTGGAACTTCTTGAGCACGCCCACGCGGTTGAACTCCTCGGGGCACTTGAACACGCCGGCAAGCAGCACGGCGGCCATGCCCGTGGACACCGCCGACACCAGGAACAAGATGGGCAGCAGCGCGTTGTTCCACAGCGGGAACGTCTTGCACACGCCCAGCAGGCAGCCGGTGTAGATGGCCACGCAGATGCCGAGCACCGCGCCGACGATCTCGAGGGCCATGGGCACGCGGCGCTTCCTCAGGTCCATGACCAGCGCGACCAGCGCGACGATCACGAACGCGGCCAGGATGACGACGCCCCAGGTCATCACGGACCCGAAGTTGGTCAGCAGCAGCGCGAAGCGCAGCGGGTTGTGCAGGCCCGCCTTGGCGTCGAACATCAGCAGCACGAGGCCGACGATGACGACGATCGGCGCGATCCAGTGGCCGAGCTTGCGCATGGTGACCGCCTCGGGATGGCGCCAGGCCAGGAAGGCCGAGGTGGCGAACGCGCCGCCGCCCAGGCCGCCTAGGAACAGATAGCAGGCGATGATGCCGCTCCAAATAGGTGTGTACTCCATCTCAGCATCACCTCACGTAATAGACTTTGGACTTGGTAAGGTCGCCGGCGATGGGGGCCGCGTGCGTGGCGGCGATCTCCTTCACCAGCTCGCAGTCCGGGTCGTCCAGGTCGCCGAAGACGCGCGCGCCGGTCGGGCAGGCCGTCACGCAGCTGCACATCTCGGTGCCGCTCGTGTAGTTGGACACGTTGCAGAAGCGGCACTTGTCGACGGCGCCGGTCTTCTCGTTGCGGTTGCGCACCTGGTAGGGGCAGGCGGCCATGCAGTACAGGCAGCCGATGCAGCGGCCCTGGTCGACCTCGACGATGCCGTCGGGGCCGATGTGGGCGGCGCCGGTCGGGCAGACGCTGGCGCACGGCGCGTCCTCGCAGTGCATGCACTGCAGCGGCACGTGCTCGACGCTCACGCTCGGATACTCGCCGACCTCGCGCTCCTCGAAGCGGATGAACGAGTCGGTGGGATCCAAGCCGTTCTGGCGCTGGCACGCGGTGCGGCAGGCGTAGCAGCCGATGCACTTCTTGGTGTTGATAAGCATTCCATAGCGTGCCATATGCTATGCACCTACTTTCTTGACGGTGACGACGGCCTCCTGGGAGCAGATTCCGCCGTAGCCGGGCTCGATGCGGAAGGGCACGTAGTCCATCTGGCGCAGGCCGACGCCGTACGCCGTCTTCTCCTCCTTCGAGGAGCAGCCATAGTGGCTGGGCATGTACAGCGCGTCGGGGTTGATGCGCTGGGTGACCTTCGCCTGGACCTTGCCCGTGTGCTGCTCGTTGGAGACCTCGACGGTGTCGCCGTCGGAGATGCCGAGCTCCTCGGCGCGGCTCGCGTTCATCCACACGCGCTCGAGGCCGTACTGCTTCGTGATGGCCATGAGCGGCTCGCTGTTGGCGGTCTGCGTGTGGGTGTGGATGGCCTGCTTGCCGCCGATCAGGCGGAAGGACTTGCCGTCCTCGGGCACGGCCACCGCGGGCTCGAGCCACTGCGGGGTGCGGGGCAGGCCCGCCTTCTCGCACGCGTCGGAGGCGAACTGGAACTTGCCGGAGGGCGTCTTCCACTTCGGGTACGGGCCGTACTCGAACGCCTTCTCGGGGAAGGTGCTCACGCCGCAGGCGCGCAGGCCGTCGAGGGACAGGCCCACGGTCGCAAGCTGCGCGTCGGCGAGCTCCTCGACGGTGAAGTCGAAGTACTGGCCCACGCCGCACGCATCGGCCAGCTCGGAGAAGATCTGGTCGACGGGCTTGGTGTTGGGATGCACCTTCTCGATGACCTGGTCGCGGATGGCCACGGCCGGGATCTTGCCGCCGTAGAACTCGGGCAGCTCGAGGCGCTCGAGGTAGCTGGTGTCGGGCAGGACGTAGTCGCACGCGTGGCACGTCTCGGTCATCTGGACGTCGATGCACACCGACAGCTCCAGGTTGGCCAGGCACTCCTGCAGGTAGGCCGGGTTGGAATAGCCCGCCACCATGTTGGAGTTGTAGAAGAACATGCCCTTCATCTTGCCTTCGCGGGCAAGCTGCGCGGCGTAGACGTTGACGCCCATGCCGGACAGGGACAGCGGGTACTCGGACTGGCCGGCGATCTTCGCCTCGACCTTGGGCACGGGCGGGAACTTGGCCTTGTCCACGTCGCCGGCCTTGACCGACGCGCTGAACAGGGCGCCGCCCTTCTGGTTCCAGCAGCCCAGAAGGCCGTTGAAGCAGGCCACGGCGCGGGCGGTCTCGCCGGAGTTGGCGTAGCTGCAGCCGTAGGCGCCGCGCCAGCTGGGCTCGATGCAGGCGGCCGGGGCGCACTCGGCGAACTTCACCGCGATGCGCTCGATGTCGGCGGCCCTCAGGCCGGTGATGCCGGCGGCCCACTCGGGCGTGTACTGTCCCAGGGTGGCGGCCCACTCGTCGAAGCCGGTTGCCTGCTCGGACACGAACTTCTTGTCGTACAGGCCGCGGTCGACCAGCACGTGGCTCATGGCCAGCACCAGCGCCAGGTCGGTGCCCGGGTTGATGGGCAGCCACTCGTCGGCGAAGGCGATGGAGTTGTTCAGGCGCGGGTCGACCAGCACGATGTACGCGCCCCTCTCGTGCGCCTTCTCCAGGGCGTGCAGCTGGCTCGGGCGGATGGCGTCGGCGTAGCTGCGGCCGATGAACATGCAGGCCTTGGAGTTCTCGACGTCGGCCAGGTAGTCGCCCGCGCCGATGACCTGCGTGAAGCCCGCGTTCTTGGACATGTTGCAGGCGGCGCCGTGCGTGTACACGTTGGCGCTGCCGAGCGCCTGCATGAAGCGCTTGGTGTAGTAGGAGCCGGACGGGCGCGGGTCCTGGACCATGGCCAGGGCCTCGGGGCCGTCGGAGCCGATGATGGACTTGACCTTCTCGGCGATCTCGGAGTAGGCCTGGTCCCAGCTGATCTTCTCGAACTCGCCCTTGGCGTTCTTCTTCAAGGGGTCGGTCAAGCGGTCCTCGGAGTAGGCGATGGACGCGTAGCCGTATGCGCGGCCGCACAGCGTGCCCTCGCAGTGGGGATGGCTGGGCTCGCCGATCATCTTGGTGAGCTTGCCGTCGACCACGTACCCCTTGAACCCGCACTTGGAAGAGCAGGAGTTGCACAGCGAGTAAGCGGTGTGGGATTCCACATCCTTCGTCCCGCTCGCGTCAGCCTGCTCCCAGGCGCCGAAGCTCATGAAGCCCGCGCCGGCCGCTACTGCTGCGACCCCGGCGCTGCCGGCCAGAAAGCTTCGCCTGGTAATAGCGTTTTCTGACATTGCTGATTCCTCTCTATATGCATCCTGCGTCATCGTTTCATCCATGATGCGAACCGCCATCAAGCCGTTTGGCCGGACTCGGACTCCGCGCGCTGTTCCGCGCAGATGCCCAAAATCACGTCGACCAGGCTGATGTAGAACCGCGCGTCATCGTCAAGCTTCAGCAGCTTCAACCGGTAGTCGGTTAGCCAATCGAAGCGCTCGGCCACAAACTGTCGAGCCTCGGCGTCCATGCCGCTTCGCAGCAGAACTGCCACCAGGTCGAGCTCCAACGCCAGGTGATCGGGGCAGTCGGCGTATTCCGCCGGCACCTCCAGGCCCAGCTGCTCGATCAATGCCCGCATGTAACGCGCCGAAGCGCCTAGGTACAGGCCCTTCTGCTTGCCGATGAGCGGATTCACGTTGCCGAGGGTGTTCCAATCCGTGTACAGCGATTCCACGGGAATCGCCGACTGGGGAAGCCCTCCGGTGAAGTGACGCGCCGCAAAACCCTGCTTCTCATCGAAAAGCGGAGGGCAGAACAGCTCGTCGACCTCGTTGGCGGAAAGGAATTCCTGCATGGGCGCGCGCACATGCATGCGCTCGATGGGGGTTGCCTGCTTGCCGAAACGCGTGTCGTCCTGCAAAAGACGGCGAACGCCGTCCATGAACTCGGCCCAGGCAGCGCTGCGCGTCATCTGCTTCCATTCGTCCTTCTCAACGGAACCGAAGCACTTCGAAAGCACCGAGAACACCGCTGCGTCGTCCATCATCTCGCGCTCACTCCTTTCCTTGGTCGCGGTTATAAGGTCTTAAACCTTTCTTATCCCGCGCTTGCCGCGCGGGCGTTCGCATCATGCGGGGTATATCGCCCCGAAACGATTACGCGGTGACCGCGGTCGTCGTGCGAACGATGCCCTCGTCGATGATCTTCTGCGCGATATCCTGCCAATCGATGAACTGGATGGCGCCGTTGGGGCACTGCTCTGCGCAGCGGCCGCAGGAGATGCACTTCGTGGACACGCCGGTCTCGGTGTCGACGCGGGGCATGTTCCAGGGGCAAGCCTGGCTGCACATGCCGCAGCCGATGCACTTCTTGGTGTCGACCGTGCGGGCGCCGGTCTTCTCGTCGGCGTAGATGGCGTGGACCGGGCAGTACTTCACGCACTGCGGGTCGGCGCACTGCTTGCAGTGCTCGACGGTGAACTCGCAAGCACCCTTGCCGTCGCCGAAGGAGCCGTCGCCGGTGTCGGCGGACTTGCCCCAGTAATAGTTATCCCACACACGCACGCGGGCGATGTGCTGGCACACGCGGCCGTCGTTCTTCAGCGTGCACATCATCTCGCAGCGCTGGCAACCCGAGCAACGGGCGCGATCGGTGACGATCATCTTGGTGGGCGTGGTGCGCAGCTCGATGCGGCCGGATGCGATGGACTCCTGGGTTACACCCCAGCTGGCCAGCGCGCCACCGACGACCAAACCTGCAACGCCGCAGCCGGCCATGGCCAGCACGTCGCGGCGGGTGATGTTCTTCTTGACCGGGGCGCTGCCGCTTGTATTCGTATCTGACATTCTCAGTACTCCCCCTCACATATATTGGTGAGTCGCTACCTTGCGCCGGTTCCTCCCTCAGCCGAGGCCTCGTCCGCCTCGTCCCTTCTGATTTCCGGCGCACACTCTTCGCCCTTTCCGGGTCACGCAACGGTAAGTAGTATGCGGCTCACCACTTTTTCGGTATCCCCTCTTTGGGGGTCAATGCGATCGAATTTGTCCCCTCATTCGCCGGAAAATCGAATCCGTTCGCCATTTACCAGGCCATTTCCATAAATTACCCTCAAAGAGGGGATACCCGATTCATAAGGTGCGCAACACTGCCCAGTGACGAATTGTCGTCTGCACCCGAATCGCCCGACATGTCACGCAACGCATGTATCGAGAAGAGATTTGGAGATGCAACATGGCTGACGAGAAGTCATACGGCTGGGCCGGCAAGATCCTGCGCGTCAATCTGACGACGGGCAGCATCACCACCGAGTCCACCGCACCTTATAAGGAATACATCGGCGGCATGGGCCTTGCTAACAAGATCATGTACGACGAGGTGCCCGCTGGCACCGATCCTCTTTCCGAGGAGTCCAAGATCGTTTACGCCGTCGGTCCGCTGACCGCTTCCGGCGTGCCGCTGGCTGGCCGTACCACCATCAGCTTCCTGTCCACGTTCACCAAGGACCATCTGGTCGTCGACGCACACTGCGGCGGCATGATCGGCGCCCGCATCAAGCTGGCCGGTTACGATGCCATCATCGTCGAGGGCAAGTCCGACAAGCCGGTGTACCTGCACATCAAGGACGATCAGGTCGAGATCAAGGACGCCTCCTTCGTCTGGGGCATGGGCACCCGTTCCACCACCGAGGCCTTGAACCGCCTCGAGGGCAACCGTGCCTGCGTGGCGACCATCGGCCCTGCCGGTGAGAACCTGCTGCCCTACGCCGTCATGATGAACTCCCGTAACCACTCCGCCGGCGCCGGCCTGGGCTGCATCATGGGTTCCAAGAAGCTCAAGGCACTGGTCGTCGAGGGCAACGGCAGCGTGAACGTCAAGGACCCGAAGGCCCTGGCCGATCTGTCCGACTACATGCTGCGCGAGATCGTCGGCTCCAACAACAACCATGTCGTGCCGTCCACCCAGCAGGAATGGGCCGAGTACTACGACAAGGGCACCCGTTGGACCGCTCGCAAGGGCCTGTACTGGGCCGACGCCGAGGGCGAGCCGATCGAGACCGGCGAGCCGAAGCCTGGCGAGATCAACACCGTCGGCTACCGCTGCATGAAGACCACCAAGGACGAGGGTCCCGAGGCCGAAAAGTACACCATCAAGATGAACGGCTGCCACAGCTGCCCGATTCACTGCTACTCCGACATGCGCGTGCCGAACGCCAAGAAGAACGGCGGCTTCGAGATCACCGGCAACACCTGCGTTCCGAACTTCCCGTTCTCCATTTACATGGTGAAGATCCTGGGCGAGCACACCTCCGTCAAGGCTTCCACCGAGGACGGCCTGATCTGGGACCAGGTTGTCGGCGGCACGATGGACGATCTGGGCATGTGGTGCAACTACGCTCAGATTTACCGCGACATCGCGCACTGCGTGTCCAAGGGCATCTTCAAGAAGGTGCTGCCCGAGGCCGAGTACAACATGTTCGACTGGACCAAGTTCGAGAAGAACGACCCGACCATCATGGTGGAGCTGCTCAAGCACATCGCCCAGAACGACAATGAGATGTCCTACCTTGGCCACGGCCCGATCGTGTGGTGCCCGCGCTGGGACGACATGGAGTGGTTCGACACCACCGCTAGCTGCCTGATCAACTACCGCGGCTGGCCGGTGCACCACGCAATCGAGTCCTACGGCCAGGTCGGCGGCCTGCTGAACATGGTGTTCAACCGCGACCCCATGATCCATTCGCATCAGAACATGCTGCAGTGCGGCCTTCCGCACGAGCTGAAGCAGCAGATCGCTGCCGAGCTGTGGGGCGGCGAGGATGCTCTGGACGCCGAGAAGGACTACAAGCCGATGAACGAGCACAAGGCCAACTTCTGCTGGTGGTCCATCGTCACCGACGTGCTGCATGACTCGCTGACGCTGTGCAACTGGGTGTGGCCGATGGCCCAGTCCCCGTCGAAGAGCCGCAACTACCGCGGCGACCTCGACCTGGAGGCCAAGTTCTACAAGGCCGTCACCGGCGAGGACATCACCACCGACGAGCTGTACGAGCGCGCCGCCAAGATCATGACGCTGCAGCGCGCCAACACCGTGCGCGGCATGACCGACAAGGACGGCAAGATGGGCTGCAACGACTGCCGCACCATCCACGACGTCATCACCCAGTGGCCGTTCACCAAGGACCCGGACAAGGAGCCGTTCACCAAGGGCACCGACAAGATGGAGAAGGAAGACTTCCAGAAGGGCCTGACCATGCTGTACGAGAAGTTTGGTTGGGATTCCGAGAAGGGCTGCCCGACGGCCGACTGCCTGGACTACTACGGCATGGACGACGTCAAGGCCGAGCTGCAGAGCCTGAACCTGCTGCCGTAAACGCTAAGCTGGCAAGCTAGACCGGCAAAGCAAGCTTGAATCGCGAACGCCCCCCGTTGCGCAGACAGCGGGGGGCGTTTTTGCGTTCTAGAGCGATTCTGGCATGCGGGCTTCTACGGCTATGGGACAAGGAGTACGCCCGCATCCCGCCTTTATCCCAGCCAGTCGGCATGAGCCAAGGAGAAACGATCTCGCTATCCCGAAGGCTGGTGCGAATTCCAGGAGACGCCCATTTACAGGGAGACAAGAAAAGATGCAATGCGGGGGGTAACGCCTCTTCGCAAAAAAAATGCGCCCCGGGCGAGACTGCCCGGGGCGCATTGCATTGCGCACTGCCGCTGCGCGCTAGACCCTCATCGGGCATTACACGTCGGCAGGGCGCTCCACCGCATCGTATTCGGCCAGCGATGCCGCATAGCCGGACTCGAGGTACTGCGTGGAATAGTAGTACACGTCGCCGTTGGATGCCTCGGTGCGCTCGATGTCCGGATAGTTGCCGGAATCGCGCACAGCCTGCCACGTTTCCTCGATCTGCTCGTCGGTCATGCGGAAGGGCGGGTTCTTCAGGCACTCGGCGGCATAGGGGCGAGGATACACGCGCGAATCCTCGCGCACGCACTCGACGAACGTGACCACCGGGTTATCCTCGGCTGCCAGGAACGCCCAGCGAGCGTAGCTGGCAGTCATGAGCGTCTCGTCGTAGAGATAGTAGCTGTGCATACCCATGAGCACCTTGATGCGGTTGCACTTGATCTCCTTGCGCACAGGCGCGGCGTTCTCGTCCTCCACGAGCACCCATTCGCCCTCGATCTGCTCAAGGCGGTAGCCCTCGGGGATGCGCAAGCCGGCGAAGGGGCTCCTGTCGTCCTCGGCAGGCTGCTCATCTTCGGCTGCGCTATCAGGGGAACCCGGGGCAGGCTCGGAAGCCGCAGGCGTTGCGGCAACGGCGGCGCTTTCGGCGGATTCCGCAGCGTTATCGACCTGCGCGGAAGCATCGACGTCCGCGGCGGACTCGGCTTCAGCGGAATCCTCAGCGGCTTCCGACGCCTTATCGGCGACTTCGACAGCCTTCTCCTCGTTGTCGGCCTCGATCTGCGCCAAGCGGCGATTCGGGATCTTCGGGGGCACGCCCACCGCGCGAGTGGCCGAACGCACCGCGGCGGCCTTCTCACGCTCGGCGGCGCGCTCCGCCTCGATCTCGTCCTTGTGTTCCGCCTGGTAATCCTCGAGCCATTCGTACACGAACATCTCGAAGTCCTCGTCCGTCATATGCTCGGGCACCAGGCCGATCTCGGGCCAGCGCTCGGGCGTGACCAGATGGCTGTCGGCAGACTGCTTGCGCACATCGTCGAACACGTCGGCAAGCGCGTTGTTCTCGGCCAGCTCGCGTGCGGCCGCAAGCTCCTCCTCCGTGGGCTCGTCGGCCGCTTCCCCTTCAGGTGCCTCATCGACGCCGGCTGCGGCAGCTTCCGCATTCCCAGCGGCTGCGACGCCCTGGTCGGCGGCAACCTCCCCCACCGCCGATTCCGCGTCTTCCGAAACGATATCCTGGCCCAGAGACTCCCCGGCCGTCTTCATCTGCTCGCTCATTTCGCCTCGCCGGCCTTCTGCTTCGCGATGGCCTCGTTAACCCTCATCTCGACGCGCGTGTCGCGCAGGCTGCAATGCTCGCACATCAAGCACGCCACCGACATCTCGTCGCAGGGCAGCTTCTCGTCCATCTCCGCGAGCGACATACCGCAACGGTACATCCAGTCGCCCACCAAGCCGCGCACGGCCTCGATGGCGAACAGGGTGGTATGCCCTTTGCCCGTTGGCACGCCGTCGACCGCAAGCTCCACGTCCTTGGGCGTCAGCTCCAACGCCTGCGAGAACGTCTTGCCCTCGATCATGGAGCAGATGGCGCTTGCGCAACCGGTCATGGCCAGGCACCCGCGGCTCTTGAAGCCCACCTTCACGAACACCGGGTCGGCAACGGAGTCGTCGACCACCGCGAACAGGCGCAACGCCACTTCGCCGCGCTTCGACTTGCCCACCATGCTCTGCACGTTGAAGCCCTCGGGCTTGCCGGCGTTCTTGAAGTTCGCCACGATGGCGAGCATCGTTTCCGAGTAGCCTTCCACGCCGTTGTCCAGCTCGGTCTGATACACGTCCTTCGTGCGGATGAGCGCACGGTCGTCCGGCTCGTGGTAGATGTCACGGCCCTCATCCGGTTCATCGAACGTGATTTCCTGCTCGTTCGCCATATCGATACCCCCTACAGTTAACGTTGCTGTTACTATGCGTTATTTCCCATATGTTATGATGGCGAACATGGCGTTTCGCGCATACCCTCTTTGAGGGAATTTGCGAACAAGTAAGCCGGCCTTTTGGGGAGAGGGACGGCCACCTGGCAAATCGCGCTGCATAAACCAGGAGGATCAGTGAGGATCAACAAAGCGGGCGACTCGATCGCTCAGCGCGCACAAGGGCAGGGAGGGGCCTCGGCCTCTAGGCAACCGGCAAGCGCTTCAAGCGCCGTCGGAGCGGAGCCGAGCGCCCAAACGCGCACGGACCGCCTTGCGCCCGATGACGCCGCTCACCCTATGCCAACCGGCATGAAGCTGCTCACCCTGTACATCCCGCTCATCCCCTCCATCTTGGGCCTGTGCTTCGCGCGCGCCGGCCTCATCGTCGCCGGCTACGGTAGCTACACCCACACCGACGAGGGCATATTCACCGACGGCGCCATGCTTGCGGCGCTTTCCATCATGGCCGTTATCATGCTGGTCATCGGAGTGCGGAAAATCCGCCTGAAGAAGCGCACCACCAACCGCATCATGCGCACGTGCATCGTGCTGGAAGCGGCATGCGTCCTTATCCTTCCCCTGGCCCACGTTGCAGGCGCCTTCTCGCCGAACGTGCATTTCTGGCTATGCGTTGCCGTCACGTTCTTCGGGTCGTTCGCCATCTTCTATTGGCTGCGCCGCGCACGCGGATGCGGCAGCACCACCGCCGTGCTGTATGTGTTCAGCGCCCTTGCCATCAGCGAGGTGGAGATTTACGTTTGCTCGCTCATCGGCACCTACGGCTTCTACGTTGCCGCCGCGCTCGCCCTCCTGCAGTTCCCCTGCATGCTGAGCGCGCGCAAAAACAAGCTGGCGAACGACATCGAGTCGTTCACGCCCAACGACGACTTCTTCGGGTTCGCCACCACGCTGCTGTCGAGCAAGCGCTTCCTCACGGCGACGGCAACGAGCATCGGCGTGCTCTCCATCGTGGACGGCTTTTTGCGCGGCTACCCCGACGGCGTGCCCATCGCGTTCCAGCCCGCCACCCGAGTTGCATATGGCCTGCTCACCATAGCCATCTGCGTCATCGTCATTTCCATGATGATGCACAAGCGCAAGAGCGTCATGACCGTGGGCATGTTCATCCTCTTGGAGCTGTTCGCGTGCGCCGCACTGGTGCTGTATGCGGCCTTCCCCGACATGCCGGATATCGGCGCCGTGTTCACCACCACGCTCAACGCGCTGCTGGTGGCGTTCACCTGGTACATCATCATCGCGTTCATGAGCTTCGGCTGGCGCGACCCGTATTACTACGCCCTGGGCGGCTGGATCGTGTGGCTCGGCTGCCGCGCCATCGCACGCGTGACGCTGATAAACGTGCAATCGCTTTCCACGAACGACCTGCTCATCAATGCCATCATGGGCACCTGCGTGGTCATCTCCACACAGGTTGCGCTCGGCCAGTTCCTCAAGGTCTCCCAGATGGAAGCCGATGAGCGCCACGATCTGCACGTGCGCCGCATGGAGCGCCTGGAGAAGCAGCTGTCGCGGGCGCAAGCGAACGTTGAAGCTCTTACGATTCTGAAAGACAACGCAGGCGGCTACGGCGAATGCAGCGCTTGCGTGAATGCGGCACCTGTGGGCGCCGGTGGCGCCAGCCCCTTGCAATGCGCGGGGATAATGCCCACCGAAAACGTCGATCAGGATGAAGCGGCAGACGAGAGCCGCAACGCGCAACCCGACTCCAAACACGGGATGCGGCTGGTGCGGCTGATGGGCCTTGACGAGGGCGACTCCATAGCCGATATCCGCAAGGCCACCATGCGTAATAATGCCGAACAGATGGGCAAGCAGTTCCTGCTCTCCGATCGCGAGGTGGAAGTGCTTGCGTTGTACGCGCTGGGCTGGACGCAAAAGCGCGTTGCCGAGGAGCTTTACATCAGCCCCAGCACCGCACACGCCCACATCAAGCGCATCTACGCGAAAACGGGCCTGCACTCCCGCCAGGAGATCCTAGACTTCATGGACCAGTACACGTCCTAGAAAGCGGCATCTATAGGGTCGCTGACTTCCACGTCCTCTTGGCCTCGCTCTAGCGCTGTCAGCGCTTCAAGCAAGGGCTGCTGCGTGCCGTCGAGCATGCGCAGGTTCATGGTGACCGCATCGGCGAAGTCGGTTGACAGCACCTTGGCACCGTGGTCTTCCGCCAACCGCATCAGCTGCTCGTAACGCGGGTACGCTATGCGGATGTGCAAATCCACGCAGCGCGACACCACCACCAACTGCGCGGCATCGATACCCGCCTGAGTTGACTGGGTGTAGGCGCGAACCAGGCCGCCCGTACCCAGCAGCACGCCGCCGAAATAGCGCGTGACCACGCACACCACGTCGGTCAGCCCCGCATGCTGCAGCACCTCGAGGGTGGGCAGGCCCGCGGTCTTCTGAGGTTCGCCATCGTCGGAATAGCGAACGCGCCCTGCGGCACCCGCGCCGCCCTGGCGCAGGATGTATGCATACACGTTGTGACGCGCCATGCGGTTCGCCGCACGAATCTCCTCGAGGAACGCCAGAGCCTCTTCCTCGGTCTCCACATGGGCCAGGCTGGCGATGAAGCGGCTTTTCTTCTCCTCGATCTCGGCGACGGCGCGCCCCTCGATGGTGGTGTACGAGCTCATTCGGTTCCTAATCTCCAATGGTCATTTGAAGCAAGTATACTTCTTCGCGCAAGTTGCGCGCCGTCTCGCGGCTGATGGCTCCCTCATCGCGCATCGCCTGGATCTCCTCAAGCTCGATGCGCAGGGCGTCGGCCTCAACGTCGGACACGCGAGCCTTGATCACCTGGATCTTCTGCGTGTCCATGCCCTCGAGCGCGCCGCGCATGCCGCCGGCGTCCATGCCGACGACGCTGCCCGCAACGTTGGCCCTGGCCAGCTTCTCCGGCTCGTTAGCCGCGCGTAAAAAAGCCAGCGTGGAGCGGCATTCCGCTGCAAGCACACCCGCGCCATCGGCGATTTCGAGGTTCTCGTCGGTCATCCGTAGGTTGTAGTACGCAAGCGCGCACTCCTCCAGCTCGATGCGCAGCTGGCGATGCTGCTCGATCTTGGCTTCGTCGTCAACCACATGGCGAACAGCGCGATCGACGCGGCGCGCCGTATGCACGGTACCCACCTTCAGGCGGCTCCACACCTCTCCCAGCGCCTGGCGACGCGTATGCGCACGCAGAAGCGTGCGACGAGAGCTTTCGAGACGCTCAATTTCGCGCTCACCCTCGGCACGGGAGATGCGTCCTTCGCGAATGTACTTATCCACCTGGGCCTTTTGCTGTTCGATGGCCGTTGCGCGCAGCTCGAGCAAGCACGGGGCCGAGGTGTTCTTGCGCCGCAGCCGCTTGATGCGCTCGCTGTACTGCCGGACGACGATCTGCGTGGCAGCCTCGTTAGTCGGCGTCTTCTGCTCGCGCACTTGGCGGATGACGCGTTTGAGGATCTCGATGTGCGCCGCATTCACCGCTTGGTCATCCTGCTCGTCAGCCTGCTCCTTCGGCGCAAGCAGCGGCACCACGAAGTTCGCCAGCAGCAACGTGCACAGGATGACGCCCGATGCCAGGAAGATCAGGTTGTCGCGCTGAGGGAACGCCTCGCCCGTGGAAAGAGTGAACGGGATGGTCATGATGATGGACAGCGTGATGGCGCCCTTCGGGCCCGAAAGCGTGGTGACCAGGGCATCGCGTATCAACTGACCGCCTGTGCGCGGCTTGGAGCCGCGATGCACGCGCTCCATGATAAGCACCCATAGAAAACGTACACCGACCACCAGCGCTGTGACGAGCAGCACCAAGGCGCACAGCAGAAGCGAGCTGGTCTCGCTGCTGTGCCACGACGGCATGACGGCCTTCGGCAGCTGCATACCCAACATGACGAACACCACGCCGTTGATGACGAAGACGAGCGCCTCCCACACGCTGTTCGACGCAAGTTTCAGACGCGCGGCCGCCGGCGTTGGCTTATGCGGCATCAGCGCGATGAGCAGGCCGGCAGCCACCACGGCCAGGATGCCGCTTGTGCCGAAATGCTCAGCGGTCAGGAACGTGATGAAGGGCGTGAACACCTCGAACACCACGTGCACCGTGATGCTCTCGTAGCCGTAGCTACGGATGGCGCCGAGCGCCAGCACCGCCAGCAAGCCCACCACCAGGCCGACCGCGATGCCGCCAAAGAAGCTGATGACGAAGCTTTGCGCAGCGTTGGCCAGGGAAAACGAGCCCGTGATGGCCGCAGCTATGGCGAACTGGAACGAAACGACGCCCGATGCGTCATTGATGAGCGCCTCGCCGGAGAGCAGGGATTTCTGACGGCTGGACAGGTGGATATCCTTGCCAAGGGCCGAGACGGCCACGGCATCGGTGGGCCCCAACGCCGCACCCAGGGCGAACGCCGCCGCAAGCGGGATGGAGGGCTCCAGCCAGTTCAGCACGAAACCGACCACCAAAACCGTGGCGAGCACCAAGCCGACTGCAAGGGATACGATGGCCCCCTTGTTGTCCCACAGCCCACGTTTGCTTGCATGCCGCGATTCGTCGAACAGCAAAGGGGCGATGAACAGCACAAGGAACAGCTCAGGATCGATTGCCACGTCGACGGGCGTGCCCACCAGCAAGATGATGACGGCGCCAAGCGCGATCTGCACCAGCGGCAACGACACGCGCGGGGTGACCTGATCGAGCACGGCGGAGACAAGCACCGCCGCCAACAACAGCAACACGAACTCGAGCATTTCCATAAGCATACTTCCTTCGGGGATCAACGCCACGGTATTAAGGTTTCCGCACTATAGTAGCAAGCGAAACCAGCCCGAAGAAAGCAACGCTGCGTCAACAAGAATGAAGCACAGCGTTTTACAGCAAAATGGGTAGTTTTGCGAAACGAATGGCAGGGCGCTGCAATTGTCCGCATACGCAAAAAGACCCGCCAAAGCGGGTCTTTCGATTTCGAATGGTGCGGGCGAGAGGACTTGAACCTCCATGGGGTTGCCCCCATACGGACCTGAACCGTACGCGTCTGCCAATTCCGCCACGCCCGCGAATTGGCGCCTTAACAAGGCAAGAAAGTATGTTACGTCATTTCCTCAATCTGCGCAAGAGGGAATTTCAAATTCATCTTGCACCCTCTTGCAGCACGAGAAAGCAAGCTTCGGCAGAGCGAACTGCAGTGCATCTTTCCAAGATGCAAAAAGACCCGCCGAAGCGGGTCTTTCGATTTCGAATGGTGCGGGCGAGAGGACTTGAACCTCCATGGGGTTGCCCCCATACGGACCTGAACCGTACGCGTCTGCCAATTCCGCCACGCCCGCGAATTGGCGCCTGATTTCTCAAAGCGGGTATGTATATTACACGTTAAGACGTATGCACGCAAGTGCTATCACGCAATTTCTTTGCGAATTTTCAAGACGATGCCTGAGAGCATAAGGACCGACACCGCAAGCAGCACGGTGTCGCCCACCGCCCCCGATGCATATGTTTCGGGCATCGTGCCTGTTAGGAGCACGTTTGGTGTCATATACAGAACATCGAAGCCGGCATGGATGAATGCGCAAGGCCATAACCGACGCGTTCGCACATACAGCGCACCCAGGATCACGCCAAACAGCAGAGCCTGCCCAAACTTCAACGCCGTCTGCAAAAGCACCAGCTGGCCGGCCGATACATCGGGCGCGCCCACGTGCAGCAGCGCGAACAGCAGAGCGGAGACCAGAATGGCACGCTTTGCGGCGGGATTGAAAGCAATAGGCAGCTTAACGGTGCCGTGCTCGATTTCGCCAGGGATGCCAACACTTCCGCCAGCTGCGTATCCGGAAGCGGCAGGATGGGCAGGGCGTCCACCAACAACGTGCTCGGAGACACCGAGGCGGGCATCGCATTCGCCGATAGTGCGTCTGGAAGCCGCTCCGCCTTGCCCAAACGCCCGCTCGAACGCCTCTATGCCCAGCACACGCATGAACGATTCCTCGTACAGACCGGTGAGCAGGCAGATGCCTAACAAGAGCAGCAGGTTTTCCATAAGGTCGACAGCCGACGGCAACACAGCGGATACAAAGCCCGCCCCGTTGCCGCTATTAGCGAAATACCAGGTCAAAATGGTTATCGCACCGCCGACAAGACCCGTTAAGAGTAAGGTAATCCCTGCAAAACGCACAGTGTTCCGTTGTTGCACAGATTGAGTACAACGCTTGAGCGCATCAGGAACGGCGAACCCCACGGCCACAAGTGCGACCAGCGCCAACACCGCTTCCTGCAGCATCGCGGCCAGCAGCGTATCGGAAGGCATGGCGTTCATAGTCGCAAATGATACGACGAGCAGCACAGTAAATGCCGCAGCGGGCTTTCCGCTTCGCACCTTACGCACCTCCTCCGCGCATACTCCTCCGCCCCGCTCCCGTCACTTCAGTAGGTTCGCCCGCAGATTCCCCGCGCAAGCCTGCAAGCACGTACCGAGCAGCCAAGCGCCTTCCGCATCTGATGGCAAAAAGGCCGGCGCCTTTCGGCACCGGCCTGATACTTGGCTCATATTCCCGAGCTCAACCAGCTGCTCCTTACAGGCCCAGCGCCTTCTTCAGCGCGGACACGCGGCGGCGGCTGACGGGGATCTTCTCTTCCACGCCGTTGAGCGTGAGCAGCAGCGTGCCGCCGGCGACGGGCTCGATCTCCTCGACCATGGACAGGTTCACCAGATAGCCGCGGTGCACGCGGAAGAACCCGTGGCCGTCCAGGCGCTTCTCCAGCTGTGCCAGGCTGACGGTGCTGAAGTAGCGGTCCGTGTCGGTTTGCAGGTACGCATAGTCGTCGCGTGCCATGACGAAACGGATCTTATCGATGCTGATGAGGATCTTCTTACCGGCCTTCTCAACCGGGATGCGCTCGGACTTCTGGGCCTGCGCATGCAGCTGCACGTGCTCGCGAACGCGGGTGATGGCCTGGGACAGGCGGTCGGTTTCGACCGGCTTCACCAGGTAATCGATGGCGTTGACCTTGAAGGCGTCAAGCGCGAACTCGCTGTAAGCGGTGACGAACACCACCGCGGGCGGGAACTTCAGGTGCTGCAGGGCCTCGGCAAGCTGCAGGCCGGTTGCCTCGGGCATGTTCACGTCCAGGAACATGACGTCGCAGGGATATTCTTTCAGCTTCTCGATGGCCTCGCGCACGCTTGCCGCCTCGGCGACGACCTCCGTTTGACCCAGTTCGTCGAGCAGGAACTTCAGTTCGGAGCGCGCAGGGGCCTCGTCGTCGACGATCATCGCTTTCAACATAAGTAGGGCCTCCTTGCTTTCCTTTTATCAGATGGCGAATCTGAGAATCATTTCTTCCTGCAGTGTAGCATACGGCGATGCGCTGGCGCGTTGCCTTATGTAAAGCAGACCGTTTTTCCCAACAATTTGCGCTGCGAACGGTCGAGTTAGGGGTTTAAGCGGTCGATTTCGGCGGTGAACGGTGGTTTCCGCGCACACGCTTGACAAGACCGCGCTTACCCTACAAGTCGAGCTGCATGAGCTTGCCGATGGTGAGCGCGTAGATGCGGAAGGCCTCCTTCAGCAGCTGCTCGCCAACGCCCTCATCGGGACCGTGCATGCCGCCCACCCACTCGGGCGCCTGCTCCCACGGCTTCTCGGGGCCGAAGCTTGCCGCGCGGGAGAACTCGCGTGCATACGTGCCGCCGCCCATGGTGAACGGCTCGGCATCCTCGCCCGTGGCCTGGTTGTACGAGGCCAGCAGCGCCTGGATGGCCGGCCCCTGCGGGTCGAGCAGAAACGGCGCGTCGTCGCGCGTCTTCTCGCACGTGCCGCCCGCCGCCTTCGCCAGCGCCTCCAGCTTCGCGTGCACTTCGTCGCCCGTGATGGCGGTAGGATAGCGGACGTCGATGGTCTGCGCGAAGCGGCCGTCCTGCATGGCGGCGCGCCCCGCCACGATGGTGAGCTCGCCGAAATCGGCGTCAGAGCAGGCGAGGTCGACCGTGGTGCCGTCCGTTGCCGCCGCGATGCGCGCCACCGTCTGGAAGTAGGCGCGCTCCTCTTCGCCGATCAGGCCGTTCTCCAGCAAGTAACCGATCAGCATCCCGATGGCGCTCACGCCGCCCTGCGGCAGGCTCGCGTGCGCGCTGCGACCCGTGGCCGTGATGCGCGCCAGGCGGCAGCCGGCCGCGTCAGTCTGCGCGCCGGCAGCTTCCAAGGCCGCCGCGGCATCGCGCTCGTCGAGCAGCTCCACCTCGATGCCCTGCGCCGCCGGGAGCTCGCACGCCCCCGCGCGCATCACCGCCTGCGCATGACCCGGCACCGCGTTCACCGCCGTGCCGCCTTCGAGCGAAATCACCGTACGCCGCTCAACCGGCACATCAGCGCTGGTCATAAGGCTGTGATAGATACCCTTCTCGCCGTAGCACACGGGGAACTCAGCATCGGGTGTGAACAGGAACGCCGGGTCGGTGTGGTGAGCGCGGTAGTAACGGACGTCGTCCATACGCGTTTCCTCGTTCACGCCGAAGATGAAGCGCAGGGTGTAGGGAAGCTGCGGCGCCTGGCCGTCGAGCTGCATGCGGCGCCACAGGTTCATAGCGTGCAGCGCCACCACGCTCGGGCCCTTGTCGTCGATGACGCCGCGGCCCAGCAAATAGCCGTCCTTGCGCGTGACCTGGTACGGCTCGAAATGCCAGCCCGGGCCCGCCGGCACCACGTCGATGTGGCCGATGATGCCCAGCTGCTCTTCGGAGGCTCCGACAAGATCGGCGTAGCCGACGTGGCCGGCGTCGTCATGAACCTCGAAGCCCATGTCGTTCGCCATGGCGAGCGCGGCGTTGAGCGCCTTGCGCGGGCCGGGACCGTACGGCGCGCCCTCGACCGCTGCGCCAAGGTCCTCGAAGCTGGGGATGCGCACAAGCCTATCGATATCGGTGACGATATCCCCCCAATGCTCGTCAAGGTAACGATCGATGCACTGCTCGAGCAGCTCGTCCGACGGCATAGCCGTTAATGCTGTGTTCTCAACCATGAAGTCATCTCCATTTTCTGTTGTGCGGACCAGAATCATCCGGTACAATGGTAAAGCTCAATGCCCGAGTGGCGGAATGGCAGACGCGGCGGTCTCAAAAACCGTTGTCGAAAGACGTGCGAGTTCGACTCTCGCCTCGGGCACCATTCGCAATCAACGGCCCCGCATCCGCGGGGCCGTTTTCATTCTCTAATACTGTCTTAAAGCACCTTCGACCAAAACCAGGCGCACCGTGGTGCCCTGACCCAGCTCGCTTTCCACTTCCAAATGCGTGCCCGCGCCGAAATACCCGCAGATGCGATCGTGCACGTTGCCCACGGCTATGCCGCAACCCGTGGTGGAACCGGGATGAAGGATGTTGTTGCAAGCCTCCTGAGTCATGCCGTTGCCGTCGTCGATAACGGAGACGATGACATCGTCGCCTTGCCGCACGCCCTCCACGCGGATGGTCAGCTTGCCCTCGGAGGGCATGGCGTGGCGCACCGCGTTCTCCACCAGGGGCTGGATCAAGAACGGCGGCACCATCATATCCTCGACCTCGGGCTCCACGTTGCAGATCAGCTCCAAACGGTCCTCGCCGAAACGCGCCAGCTCGAACATGAAGTAACGCTGCGTCTGCTCGAGTTCGCGACGGAACTCGATCAGGTCGCCGGAATCCTCAAGCGTGCTGCGGTAGAACTTCGCGAACTCGCGCAGCAACGTGCGGGCACGTACGGGGTCGGTGCGCGTGAACGACGCGATGGTGTTGATGGTGTTGAACAGGAAGTGCGGGTTGATCTGGCTTTGGAGCATCTTGAGCTCCATCTTGGTTGCCAGGGCCGTCTGCTCCTCGAGCGCCGATGCCGCCATCTGCGTGGACAGCAGCTGGCCGAAGCCGGTGGCGATGGATTTCTGGGTTTCGCTGATGTGGTTGGCACGGCGATAGTAGAACTTCAGCGTGCCCTTCACATCCTTGCCCACGGTCAACGGCACGATGATGGCGGCGTTGATGCCATGGGTGCCCTTGGGGAAGCCGATCTCCTCAGGGGTGAACAGCACGCGCGTCTTGCCGTCCGCCAGCGTGGAGTACGTGGCATGCGTGCGGATGACGCTGCCGGAAAGGTTGTGCGATTCCTCGTAGCCGGCGTAACCCAGGATGAAGCGGTCGTCGGTGATGGCCACGGCGATGGCCGCGGTAGAGGGCAAAAGCAGGCTGCAGATGCGCTGGGCTGATTTGCTGTCCAGGCCTTCCTCGCCCATGGCCTCAAGGGTTTGGCTTGCCAGCTGCAGCACGTTGCTAGATTGGCGAGCGCGCACGGAGTCGGGGTCCATGAGCAGGCGGATGAGCACGGTGATGGACAGGGTGAACACCATGCCCGCGATGAACAGCGCCAACACGCTGACGACGGGCGATACCAGGTTCCAGATGAGCACAAGGCCCGATAGCGCCACCATCACAGACATGAGCATCTCCAGCGTGAAGTAACGCGGAAGCCTTGCGCGGTTATCCTCCATATCGACGTTCATGCGCCGACTCCTTCCTTATCGGGCACGACGGGCAAGCCGAAAAGGCCCGCGTGCGGCGTCAGCCCAGTATACCGAATTCGTTGAGCATGAGCATAACGGCCGCCACCAGCAAAAAGCCGCCGAAGATGAACCGCAGCTGCCGCTCGGGCACCACGCGCACCAGCCGCGCGCCCACCAGGGCGCCGGGGATGCTGCCCACCACGATGGCGATGCCCGCCAGGTAGTCGATGTTGCCGAGCAGGCCCTGCTCGATGACGCCGGGGATGGCCAAGATCATGATGGCAATGAGCGACGTTCCCGAGGCCAGGCTCATGGGAATGTCCAGGACGGCCAGCATAAGCGGCACCATGATGAAGCCGCCGCCCACGCCCACGTAGCCCGAGGCCAGGCCGGCGATCAAGCCGATGCACGCGCCCTGGAGGTACTGCTTGCGGGAAAGATGCGGCTGGTCGGGAACGGGTTTCGGATTTGCGGAATGGGCGGAAGCGGCGCCCGCGCGGGGCATGGGCGCGCACTTCACAGCTTTCTTGAACATCTTGAACGCGCTGAACCCGATGACAACCGCCGCCACGCAGATGACCAGCCAGCCGGGCGAAACGCTAGCCAGCCACACGCCCACCGGCGACATGACCGCGCCGCCTACGCCGAGCGCCAGGCCGAGCTTGGGCACGCAGGTTTTTGCTCGGGCATGCGCGACCACGCCCGAGATGGACGTGGGGATGATGGCGAACAGGCTGGTCGCCGTGCTGGCAAGCGGGCTCATGCCGAACGCCAGGCGGAAGATGGGCACCATGATGGTGCCGCCGCCCACGCCGAGAAGCCCCGACATCACGCCGACGAACACGCCCGCCAAAGCGGGCGCGATGAAGGCTGCGAACACGTCCATTGCGCCGCGCCGCCTTCCCTATTCGGCTATGTTCAGGCGGATCTCGCTGGTCACGCCCGGGTCGACGCCCGCGCCGGCTCCCGCCACGGGGAACGCCGCCGCCATGTTCGCCGCCGCTTGACGACGCGCCACGGACTGCACGATGGCCGTGTGCAGGATCTGGTCGCTGTCCATACGGGCCATGAGCTCGGGCCATACGAACTGGAACTCGAAATACTTCGAGCAGTTGCGCTGCGCGTACATGACGGCCTCGGTGCGCGCGGCCTTGGCGGCCTGACGGTACGCCTTCTTGTCCTTACGGGCAAGGCTGCGCAGGATGGCCGTGATGCGGATGCGCTTTGTGATGCCCGGCTCCAGGAACGGGCCCGGGTAGGGCTCGAGGGATTGCGGCTTGACCTGCATCAAGTCGATCTGCGTGCGGCTGTACTCCATCTTGCGGTACTCGTAGAGCCAGCGGTAGATGTCTTGGCGGAAGCGCGTGCCCTCGCTGGTGGACGCCGGCGGCAAATGGCGCAGGCTCCACTGGTTGTCGAACCAGATATCGCTGCCGTACATGCGCAGGTTCAGCATGTAGTCCAGATCCTCGCCGCGAGCCACCCACGGGTCGAACGACAGGCGCTTGAACGCTTCCTTGTGAATGGCCAGGCAGCCGCCGCACACGTGGTTGCTGCGCGACAGGCGCGGGCCGCGCATGGCCTTCGTGATCCATTTGTTGAAGGCCTTGCCCTGCTGCCAGAAGCGGTTGTACCACTTGTCCTGGCTTTTCGACAGGTACGAGCCCTCGGAGTTCAGGTAGTAGCCGGTCTTGGCCAGGATGGGCACGCCCTTGCGCGTGAGCTTGCCCAGGCCGTAGACGCCCTTCTGCAGGAAGTCGGCGTCGTCGATGACCTCGTCGTCGTCAAGGAACACGATGGAGTCGAAGCCCATGACGTTGGCGAGCACCAGGCCCAGGTTGCGGATGGCGCCGTAGCCGGTAAGGCCGATCTCCTTCGACAGCTTGCCCAGGCCCAGCTGCTCCATGCGCTGCTGCACCAGGTTGCACTCATCGGCGCCGATGATGGCGATGTTGAGGCTGGGGAAACGCGAGACGATGTCCTGCACCTTCTCGGCGGCTTGGTCGGAGATGGCGGGCTCGGCGGCAACCAGCACGATGATCTGCCCGATGCCGCGAACCTTTTGCAAAGACGTGAGCAGGCGCGGCAACTCGCCGGGATTGCTCAGCGGGGTGGTGTGGTCGTACGTGGCGATCACGCTGCCGGAGTCCTTTCGGCGGCGCGGCGACACGAACGTCGGGATTACGATGACCGGATTCATGCACGTCCTTTGTTTCGGGTCCGTTTACGCCGAATGCGGGTTGCCGGGCCGCGGCCGTGGACCGGGCGCAGCAGCCGCACGCCGACGTGCGCGTTGCTTTCGGTTAACCCTTATATTGTAGCGTGTTTGACAAGCGAGCGCGAAACGGCCCGGCAATCGGATGGAGACGCCATGGACGTCGCAGGTGCTAGCGGCGGCGCTTGCCACGGCCCGGACGACCTCCCTGGCCGCCGCGCTTCTTGTCGCTGGCCTTCTCGCCGCGCATGCGACGGGCCTCCTCGCGGCGGTCGCGCAACGTGGCCGTCTCCTGTTTGAGCGCCTGATAGCTGGCGAAACGCTCGGGTGCTATCTCGCCGGATTCGACGGCGGCGCGCACGGCGCAACCCGGTTCGTTCTCATGCTTGCAGTCGCGGAAGCGGCACTGCTGCGCCACCTGCTCGATGTCGGCGAACGCCGCGCCGATGCCCGCGTCGGCGTCCCACAGCCCCAGGCCGCGCACGCCGGGCATGTCCACCACGTACCCGCCGCCGGGGATGGCCACCATCTCGCGGCTGACCGTGGTGTGACGGCCCTTGCCGTCGCCCTCGCGCACCGTGCCCGTTTCCTGCACCTCTTCGCCGACGAGCATGTTGACCAGGCTGGACTTCCCCACGCCCGACTTCCCCACCAGCACCGTGGTGGTACCGGGGGTCATGAGGGCGCGCACGGCCTCCACGCTTTCGGCGTTGCCGTCCGACACCACCAGCGTGCGCACGTCGGGACCCGCCAGCGCGCGGACGCGCTCGGCCACCTGCTCCACCTGCTCCTCGCTCTCGGCAAGGTCGGCCTTCGTGAGCACCACCGTGACGGCGGCGCCGGTCTCGTACGCCAGCACCAGCTCGCGCTCCAGGCGGCGCAGGTTCACCTCGGCCAGCGGCTGGGCCAGGATGACGCGGTCGAAGTTCGCCGCCAGCACCTGAGGGACGGCGCGCTCGGTGGGATCCTTGCGCACGAAGGCGCGCTCGCGCGGGCATATGGACTCGATGATGCCCTTGTCGTGGCCCTCCGGCGCGTTCACCTCGACGAAGTCGCCGATGACGGCACGTACCTTCTCGCCCTTGACCAGGGCCGTTGCGTGTTCGCAGCGCACAAGGCGCCCATCCTCGCATCGCACGAGCGGATACCCGCGGTCAAGTTTCACAACCTGCGCTCTCTGCAAGCTTTCCTCCTTGTAGCCTTATCGCTGGCGTTCGCGCAGCAGATAGAACACCACCATCATGGCCAGGCCGATCATGACGGCCACCATGCCCGGGATGAACGCGTTGATATCGAACTCGTCGGGAGTGGCCTTGCCCTTCTCCGTGACCGTCACCACCTGCGCATGCAGATCGGATGCGCCGTCGTGGTCGGGACACGCCAGATTGAACGTGCCGCGCACCTGCAGCGTGGTGCCCTTGCGGCCATAGGCGCCGTACGTGTCCACCTTGTCGGCGGACTCGTTGGTAAGGTAAACGGACACCGTGGACGAATCGGAGTGCGATGCCAGCTGCAGCCAGCAATGGCGGCCGTCGCCGGCGGTGATGCGATCGCCCACCACCTCGCCGGTGACCTGCACCGTCTGCTTGTCGTAATAGGTATCAGCCGTGCTCAGGTCCGTGATGGACGTGTCGTAGATAAACGAGCTGTCGGGCAGCTGCGTGACGTTGACGGCGTTGTCGCCTTCGGCGGGCTCGTCGGCGAAGGCTGCCTGCGGGCACGCGAACGCAGGGAGCGCCAGCGCAAAGGCCAACGCCGCGGCGGCCATTCCTTTCCGCATCATGAGCGCCTCACCAGCCTGCTCCTTACCACCCTGCGCGGATCGAGCGTCACCACGACCTCGACGATGAGCGCGATCAGCGTGAGGAACTCCAGACGGCCGGCCCACATCTCAAGCATGTAGAACAGCTCGAGCGACGCGGGCATGCCCTGGGAGCACACGCCTGACGAGATGCCGCCGTTGGAGGCCATGGCAACCGATTCGAAGATGGATTGCGTGGCGTCGTAGCCGTGCGCGATGCCCACAAGCGCGCCCACGGCGTAGGTGACCACGTACAGCACGAACACGGTCATGGCCTGCTTGACCACTTCAGGCGACAGGATGCGCCTTCCCAGGTGGTAGTACGACACCACCACTCGCGCCGAGTCGGGCGCCAGCGTCTCCTTCACCGTGGCCACCAGCGACTTGATGATCAGGCCCATGCGGCTGAACTTGATGCCGCCCGACGTTGATCCGGCGCCGCCGCCCACGCACATGAGCGCGGCGATGACCAGGAACGCGCCCGAGGTCAGCGACGTGGTCAACTGGTTGGTAGTGACGTTTTGGAAACCCGTGGTGGAGAACGCCGACACGATCAGGAACACGCCGCGGCGCATCATGGTGGCAAGGTTCGAGAAATCCGAGCTTGCCGACACCGACGCGGCGAACACCAGGGTCATCACGGCGATCCAGATGAACATGGTGCGGATTTCCATGTCGCGGAAGTACACGTTCAGGTGCCCCTTCCACAGCTCGGCATGCAGCACGAAGTTCACCGATCCGATGATCATGAGGAGCATCAGCACCACTTCGATGGGGAACGAATGGTAGTACAGGATGGACGTGCTCATGGGCGCGAAGCCGCCGGTGCAGAAGCTGGAGATGGCCAACCACAGGCCGTTGAGGAACGCGCGCGGCGCCTCCATGCCGGCGAACGCGCACATGACGGCCAGCACGGCGGTGGCCACGAAGATGAAACCCAGCGACAGCTTTGCGATGAACTGGGCGGTTTGCACGATGTTGGGGACCACGTGCTCGCTGCGGCCCTCGGACATGTACAGGCTGGCGCCCGAGCGCTTGCCGAACAGGCCGAACGACAACGCCACCACTACCAGGCCCAAGCCGCCTAGCAAGATCATGATGAAGCGCCACATGCTGTCGGCATAGGACAGGTGGTCAAGGTCGGAGATGATGCTGGCCCCTGTGGTGGTGATGCCCGAGACGCCGTCGAACATGGCGTCAAGGAACGTGTTGTAGTGGCCCGAAAGATACAGTGGAATGGTGGCCATGAATGCCAGGACCACCCACGCCAGGCCCGTGACCACCAACGCCTGTTGACGGTTCAGGCGCCCGGGCTCGATGCGCAGGAAGCGCAACGCCGACCCGACGATGAGCGATAACCCTATGGAAAGCAGGTAATGGCTTGCAGGGGTCCATTCGCGGAACACGATGGCGGTGACCAACGGCACGATAAGCGCCACGGACGAGAAAAGCACCAGCATGCCCAGGTAATGGCCGATGACCCTGACGTCATACCACGTGAAGCGCTGCCACATAGCGGTGCCTAACCCCGCCGCCCGACGCGCGAAATATGCCGTTGCGAGCTCATCCCACCACGAGCCTAACCAAGATCATGATGATCCACAGCGACAGCAGAAAGCACACGCAGCTTAGCAGCACCACCGTGAAGCTGATAAGCGGCGTTTCGATCATCTGCAATATGTCGTGGATGCTCTTCTGCATAGCGTGAACATCATAATACAAAAAGCCTGCCGGCCCTGTTGAGGGCCGGCAGGCTTCACATTCGGAATGGGCTGCGGCAGGTGACGGGCGGTCGGGGCCGCGCGCCGGGCGCGGGCGTGCCGCCCGGGACGGCGGGCCCGCAGGCCGCCGAGTTGCGCAGGCGCTCCCGGGCAGCGTGCCGTGCGCCGCAAACGGCCGCTTAAGCCATCAGCTTCGTGACCGCGTTCGCGTAGGCGACCGGGTCGGCGATGGGCATGCCCTCGACGATGAGCGCCTGATCGTACAGGATCTCGGTGTAGAGCTTCACCTTCTCGGCATCGCCGGCGGACTGGGCGTCCTTGAGCACCTGGAACACCGGGTGCTTCGCGTTCAGCTCGAGCACACGCTGCGACTTCACCTCGCCCATGCCGTCGGGCATCTGCGACATGAGGCGCTCCATCTCAAGCGACACGGGGCCCTCGGTGGTGACGGCGGACGGCGCATCGGTCAGGCGCGTGGACACGGCCACCTTGGTGACCGCGTCGCCGAGCTGCTCCTTCATGGCGGTGAGCAGGGCCTCGTTGTCCTTCTCGGCTTCCTCGGCCTCCTTCTTCTCCTCCTCGGAGGCGAAGTCCAGGTCGCCCGACGCCACGTTCTTGAGCTCCTTGGGGCCGGTTCCCTCGATGTCCTTGCCCTCGGCGTCCTGCTCGGCCTCGGGACCGTAGGTCATCATGGCCTGGAAGCAGAACTCGTCGACGTCCTTCGTGCACAGCAGCACGTCGTAGCCCTTGCCGAGCACCGTGTTCACGATGGGCAGCTTGGCCAGGCGGTCGATGCTGTCGCCGGCGGCGTAGTAGATGGACTTCTGGTCGGCGGGCATGGCCTCGAGGTACTCGGCCAGCGTGACCATCTTCTGCTCCTTGGCGCTGTAGAACAGCAGCAGGTCGGCCAGCTCATCTTTGAGCATGCCGTAGCTGGTGTAGATGCCGTACTCCAGGCCGCGGCCGAAGTCCTCGAAGAACTTCTCGTAGGCGGCGCGGTCGTTCTTCAGCATCTTCTTCAGCTCGCTGGTGACCTTCTTCTCCACCTTGCGGGCGATGGCGTGCAGCTGGTTGTTCTGCTGCAGCGTCTCACGCGAGATGTTGAGCGTGAGGTCCTGGCTGTCCACGACGCCGCGAACGAAATTGTAGTGGTCGGGCAGCAGGTCCTCGCACTTCTCCATGATCAGCACGTTGGAGCTGTACAGCTCCAGGCCCTTCTTGTAGTCCTTGCTGTACAGGTCGTACGGCGCGCGGCCGGGGATGAACAGCAGCGCGTCGTAGGACAGCGCGCCCTCGGCGTGGATGGAGAACGTGGCGGCCGGGTCGGTGAAGTCGTGGAAGGTCTGCTTGTAGAACTCGTTGTACTCTTCCTGTTGTACGTCGGACTTGCTGCGCTTCCAGATCGGCACCATGGAGTTGATGGTCTCGACCTCGGTGTACTGCTCGTACTCGGGCTTGTAGTCGTCGCCGGCGTCCTCGGGCTTGGGCTTCTGGCGGGACTTCGAAACCTCCATGCGCACGGGGTAGCGCACGTAGTTGCTGTAACGCTTGATGAGGTCCTTCAGGCCGTACTCGCTGAGGAACTGGTCGAAGTTCTCCTCATCGGTGTTGTCCTTGAGGGTCAGGATGATGTCGGTGCCGTTGCCCTCGCGCTGGGCCTCCTCGATGGTGTAGCCCTCGACGCCGTCGGATTCCCAGGCCCAAGCCTGGGCGCTGCCGTAGGCCTTCGACACCACGCGCACGGACTTTGCCACCATGAACGCGCTGTAGAAGCCCACGCCGAACTGGCCGATGATATCGACGTCATCGCCTTGCTGCTCGGCGTTCTCCTGTTTGAAGGCCATGGAATCGGAATGGGCGATGGTGCCCAGGTTGCGGTCCAGGTCCTCCTGCGTCATGCCGATGCCGTTGTCGGACACGGTGATGGTGCGGGCGTCCTTGTCGAAGGCGACGTCGATGCCGAGCTGGTCCTTCGTCAGCTGGATGCTGGAGTCGGTGAGGCTTTTGAAGTACAGCTTGTCGACGGCGTCCGACGCGTTGGAGATGAGCTCGCGCAGGAAGATCTCACGGTTGGTGTAGATGGAGTTGATCATCAGGTCGAGCAGCTTCTTGCTCTCTGTCTTGAACTTGCGCATGTGCGGCGCTTCCTTTCCGTTCGTGCTTCGATGCTGCGGGACCGGCCGCGCGGTGCAGGGACGTTTCGTCCACCTGGTGAAACGCAGGCTTGCGGCGCCCGCCCGCAGGCGGGACGCCGGGCCGTGCATACCCCGGCGAATGAAACGCCCCGCAGATGCGGGGCGCGTTAGCAGTCTCACAGCTTGAGTGCTAATTTCGATTGTAGTCTGGCACTTGGGAGTGTCAAGTGACAGGAAGGTGACAGCGGGAAGGCTTCGCTAAATCTCGATTTGCGTGTAGTCCAGATCGCGGTTCTCGCACAGCCATTCGAACATGCCCGGCACGTTCGTGACCTTGACCAGGCCGTTTCCTAGGCCGTCCGGTTCGTGCGTGAGCAGGAAGTCCGCCCGCAGGTCGATGGCGGCGTTGACCATGAGCTGGCCTTCTGGGTTTTGCCCCGACGAGGCAAGCATGCGGTCGATGTTGGCCGCGGTGAGATCCGCCACCTGCACGAAGGTGCGCAGGCCGCGGATGCGCTCCATGGCGCGCGGCAGCAGCTCGGGCTTGCCGCCCTCGGAGAGCAGATAGACGAGGTCGACCACCTGCGGGGCGGTGACCCACAGGTCGAACTCGCCGACGCGGCCGGCGACCATGAGCATGCGCGTTTGCTGGTAGAACGGTTGGCGCTCGTTCATGAAGTCCATGACGACTTCGGTACCAAGCAGGACACGGGCCTGAGGCATGCTAGATCACCCCCCGCGAGGAGAATCGCGCGGCGCGGGCGATGGCCGCGAGGTCCGGGCCGTCGGCCGGCAGGTCGCCGTGCTCGAAGGCACCGTCGACCAGCGCCGAGGGCGCTTCATCGGCGACATCGGATGTGCCTCCGGATACGGGTTCGGAGAGGGAATCGACGAACTCCACGGCGTTATCCCAGGCCGCTTCATCCTCCGCCGCCACGATGCCCGTGAGAAACGACGCGTCGCCGTTCTCGATAAGCTTGTCGTACATGCGGTTGATGGCCTGGGAGGCCGTGAGGCCCTCCCGCTGCAGCACAAGGCCGCCGCGGCGCTTCTTGCCGGGCGCCATGCGGCCGGTGACCATTGCCTCGCCCATTGCAACCTCCGATCGTCCCGCTTCGCTGCACGGGGAAACGGGCGGACGGCCGCTTGACCGGCCATTGTTTCCCGCAGCGATTACCAGCGTTTGCGCCGGGCTCCGCCGGCGCAACTTGTGTGAGTGCGTGGTTCGTATTATTGTACAACGTTTTGTGTACAACGTCAAGGGGACAGTCTGCGGCATTCACTGGTTTCACACAAGTTTTTATGCGGTTCACCTGGGGTTATTCTGGTGGCGAGGGCGGCATGGGCGAAAGGCCGGAGGAGCCAGCCCAAGATTCAAGCCTACGCCTACATAGACTGTTAACAGACCGCATGCAAGGTTTTGCTACCATGTGCTACTGGACGAAAACTGCCCGACGCACGGCGCCAGGGCCCAAAAACGGATGACACAAGGAAGGCGGTCGGGCATGCCCGCGAAAACGTTCTCCATCATGGGCGATTCCATCAGCACCTTCGAGGGGTGCGTGCCCGATGGCTACACGCTGTTCTATAACGACGAGCGCTTGGAGCGATCCGGCGTGCTGCGCCCCGAGGACACCTGGTGGTCGCACGCGGTACGCGCGCTCGGCGGCACCGTTCTTGCCGATAGCGCCTGGTCAGGCAGCATGGTTGAGGGCGCGGGCTTCCCCGCCGCCAGCAGCCCCGAACGCGCAGCGGCCCTGCTTGGCCCCGACGGCCAAGCGCCCGATGCGGTGCTCGTGTTCATCGGCATCAACGACTACGGCTGGGGCGGCGCCGAGGCGCAGGCCGCCGGCCGCAGCCACGCCATGCCGCGCTGCATCGACCCGGCAAGCGTTCCCGAGCAGGTAGCCGGTGCCGCGCCCGCCGACGCCGTGGAGCGTTTCGGCGCGGCGTACCGCACCATGCTGCGCAACATCCGCACGGCGGCGCCTAAAACTGCGGTGTATTGCATCACGCTGCTGCCCGGACGCACGCACGGCGTCGACCATCCCGAGTTCTGCTACCGTCTGCGCGGCCATCACCTGGACGAATACAACGCCGCCATCCGCGAGGCTGCTGCGGCCGAAGGCTGCCGCGTCGCCAACGTGCGAGCGTTCGGTCGCGACTACGATTCGCTCGAGGGCACGCACCCCACGAATCTGGGCATGCGCCAGTTCGCCAGCATGGTAGTGCGCGCAATGCAGCTGGCAGATGCGGCGGAAGCGAGCTCGGCGAGCGCGAACGGGGGACGGAGGTGCGTTCGCGATGTGGGGGACGCGGACGTGGCGGAAGCGGATGCGGCGGAAGGCGTCACCGTCGGGGCGCAGCCCGATGCCGACAATCCCGCACTTGACCTGCGGGATTTCTGCGGCGCGCCCGAGAGCGCGCAACTCTGCGATGCGCCCACCTGCATCGGCTGCCCCCACGCCGCCAACACCGGCAACCAATGGCTCTGCAGGTGCCTGAAGTAGGCAGCCGCACTCCCGACGACGCGCATATCGCGGGCATATCGGGTAGGACGCGCTAAAGAATCTCGCAACTAGCGTCCAAGCAAAGTTCTGGGCGGTTTCGCAGGCTGCAGAACGGGGCGCCGACAGTACGGATACTCCTGACCTGGGGTTATGATGCGACCACCGGTGAGAATCGCAGCGAAGGGCCGGGAAAACCGCCCAGAACTTCGGAGGGGACGTCAAATTCGGGCCCGTTTTCCTGCGAAACAATCCAGAAGTTAGGGTGTGCGGCATCCGAGAGGGGTGTGCGGCGCCTGAGATGGAGGCGAGCGACGGGAAACCGCCCAGAACATGGGGGTGTACGACATCCGAGAGAGGGATGCGCGGCAGGAAACCGCCCAGAACCGGGAGGACCAGTGAGCCCGGTGCGGCGTGGCTGCGCCACCCTCCCCTGAACGCAATCGGGCCCCGGCGTTTGCCGGGGCCCGATTTGCTTCACGCGGCCTAGAGCCGCGC
>ERZ1034920.487-NODE-487-length-31445-cov-13.074036_pt1 | contig 31445 bp, 47 predicted proteins | sample MGYA00520688_ERZ1034920 | MGnify/ENA primary metagenome ERZ1034920 (study PRJEB33766, sample SAMN09781785) | gut metagenome | biome: gut microbiome | host: Homo sapiens | place: Madagascar | study: EMG produced TPA metagenomics assembly of the PRJNA485056 data...
TAAAAACAAAAAAACAAAGTTTTTCCCAAGCGACTTGGCGGAAAAGAGATTTGCGAGAGAGTGGATGAAAGCATGTGGAAGAATAAGGGGGAATGAAAGATGTTAGAGGACAAACGATATATTTGCAAAATTTGCGGTACAGTATATGAAAGCGGCCATGACTGCAATAAATGCAAAAAAAAGCCACCACAATCCTGTGGGCATTGTAGCTATAGGATACCATCGTGCAACAGATAAATACCCATCGACTATATACATAAGAATGGACGACGGCGAAATTGTAAAATACGAGCGTATAGGAGGCATTGAATAATGACATTAGAAGAGACGATTGGGATTTTGGAAAAGGATATACACACAGACCCACCAAAAAGTGCCATTACAGCAAGGAAACATGATAAAGCCATATTGATGGCGATCAAAGCATTGGAAAAGCAGATTCCGAAGAAACCGATTATCTTAGATACATTAAATGGAGACATTGATTATGAATGTCCCTTGTGTGGAAGGCAAGTAATGGCGGATGCAGAAAGCAGGAATAAATACTGCGGCGAATGTGGCTGTAAATTTGATTGGAGCGAAATTGATACACGATCGGAGGCATAAATGAACGATGGCACAATAAAACCAGATACCTACATAAGCATATCGGAAAAATTTATGCAAGGTAATATAAGCGAGGACGAATTTGTGGAGCGGTATAACCGATTGATTGAGCAGGAAGCTGAAAAGCACTGGGAACCGGTCGAACCACATGAGCATATATGAGAGGAGTAAAAAGATGGAGCAGATTAGCCTTGAAGATATCAATCTTGATATGATTCCGATTAATGTACTGCAAGATGTTGATAAGCGAATAGCTGACTGGAGAGCAGCCGGAGGCAAAGACTCTGATGCATACATCCAGAATCAGTTAAGATATTTAAAACGAGTCGAGTTGATGGCAAACAACGCCGCAGATACGATCACATATTTTTGAACAGGAGGAAACAACAAGTTTATTTGTAAAGCAAAAAAACGTATAAAAGCATGAAGACAAGAAAGAAAAAAGAAATGATGAAACAAGCATTAAGTATAAAATTGAGATAGGAGAGCTAATATGAGTACATTAAATAACGTGATAAGTAACGTGCTGGCTATAATATGGGCAGTAATTGCTTTGTCGGAATGGATACTGGCAGAAGAAAAAGAAGATAAGATTTATGCAGCAGTAATGATGATATTAGCGATGGTTGCGCGGAGGTAAGAAAATTGAGTAACCCTAAGCACGATTGGTACGGACACGCAGTAAAACAGGTAAAAAAATACCCAGACAAACTGATTGCAGAAAATACAGCTCAGTCAGCCTTGTGGATGTACGCTATCAACAAGGCGATAAAGCAGACAGAGGGGATGGACAACGGCGAGGACAGAATGAAAGCTGTACAGCTGGTATATTTTGAGGATAGATACACGATAGCAGGGGCGGCGGATAAGCTCGGATATGCAGAAATGACTATACGCAGATGGCTTAGTGCTTTCGCCAATTTAGCTGGGAAATACGCAGGATATTAAAGAGAGGGGAATTATTTTCCTCTCTTTTTATGTTTGTCTAACGTGGCTTAAAAAATGCCGTACAATACACTTGTACGGACGAGTACTGGTAACTTTTTGTGAGACATAGCCTCCTCTATCTTGTGGTAAAAGAATCAGCTCTCATCCCGCGTAAAAGAGAGCACGTAAAACACCGTTGCGTTCCATATTGGTTGCGGGATCTACAAGTGTTTAGAGACCAGCCGCTTATTAGTCTTACCCCGGCGGCTGTTAAGGTGCAATTCCTTATACTTGTATTTGAGTGCGTGTTCACTCAATGGGACAAAAAATTTTTCATATTTTCTTTCCTTCCATATAACCCCGTAAACAATCCATTACGGGGTTATGGTTGTATTTAGGAGGTGACCCCAAAATGGGATAAGTAAATACCAGGAGTGGCTGACCCAAGAAGGGCTGCTTAAGCTAGAGGGATGGGCGCGAGATGGATGCACAGACAAAGAGATTGCGGCGAACATCGGTATTAACCCAGATACCTTGTATACATGGAAGAAAAAATTCCCAATTTTAGCCGATACCTTAAAAAAGGGAAAAGATGTTGTGGACAGGCAGGTGGAAAAAAGTTTGTTACAACGGGCGCTAGGGTACAGCTACGAGGAGACGAGCGAAAAGTACGAAGGCGGAGTAATGACGGAGCGAAAAGTAACAAAGAAGCACATTCCGCCGGATACAACAGCGCAGATATTTTGGTTAAAGAACAGAAAGCCAGAACAGTGGCGTGATAAGCCGCACTCGGAGAGTGCAAGCGATAAGGCACTGGCGAAAGCTATTGAAATCCTTGGGGGTGTCGATAGTGCCATTGACTAGCAAACAGGCAGAATACCTGCAAGGCTGCAACCATCGCTGGAACGTAAAGACCGGGGCGACAGGCTCCGGGAAATCCTTTGTTGACTACGCGATCGTAATTCCTCAGCGCCTGACACACCTAAAAGGATTAGGGTTGGCTGTGATGCTGGGTAACACCCGTGGCACACTACAGCGAAACATACTTGACCCTATGCGAGAGATATGGGGCGAGGAGCTGGTAGGCGAAATACGCAGCGACAACACAGTACAGCTATTTGGCAAAAAGGTATATGCATTAGGCGCAGACAACAAGAAACACGTTGCGAGAATACAGGGAGCGACGATTGAGTACGCTTATGGCGATGAAGTAACAACATGGAATCAAGAAGTTTTCGAGATGCTGAAATCCCGTCTTAGAACGTCACACAGTCATTTTGACGGAACTTGCAACCCGGCGGGGCCGAAACACTGGTTTAAAAGTTTTCTGGATTCCGATGCCGATATATTTCAGCAGGCGTACAACATACATGATGGCTGCCTGCCTCTGGCGGTAGTAGACGAGTTGATAAAAGAGTACTCAGGGACACACAGGTATCAACGCTACATACTGGGCAACTGGGCAGTGGCAGAAGGGCTTGTGTACGATATGTTTTCAGAAGAAAGGCACGTCTGCAAGGCAGAGACTAGCGGAGAGATAATTGTTAGCTCCGATTTTGGTATGCAGAACGCCACCGTCTTTCTCATCTGGCAGAAACGAGTAGATACCGGAAACTGGCACTGTATAAAAGAGTACTATTACTCAGGCAGAGAAAACAACCGCATGAAGCCAGTCAGTGAGCTAGTAAAAGGGCTAGAGGACACACTAAACGGGCAGAAAGATGATTTGGTCATTGTTGACCCATCCGCTGCCGCTCTCATCGTGGAGTTACGCAGTAAAGGGCACAAGGTTAAAAAGGCAGATAATACTGTTAACGATGGGATAGCAGACGTTGAGACGATGTTGACACAAGACAAATTATCGTTTGACCCGTCTTGCACGCACACGATCGAAGAGTTTGGAATCTATGCGTGGGACCCAACAGCGGCTGACAAAGGTAGGGATGCAGTTATAAAACAGTCAGATCACGCGATGGATGCTATCAGGTATCTTGTAAAAACATTAAAACTCGTCAAGCGCAGCCGAACAAGACAATACAAATCAATTCTAGGGTGATAACAATGTATCTATCATATCAAGATTTCATTGCCGCAAAAGACAAAGGGCAATTTATAAATCAGTTTATAAAATTCCACAAGAGCACAGGAGCATATAAAGAAGCGTTAAAAGCGGACAAGTATGACGCACAGGAAAATGAGACTATCTTGCAATTTCAGCGTGTTTATTACACTCTGCTAGGTCAAAAAAAGGTGGACAATTTCTCCTCAAACGCACAGATATGCTCTAATTTCTTCCACAAATTAAATACACAGCGTTGTTCATACAGTTTAGGAAATGGCGTCTTTTTTAATGACATGAGTGTCAAGGACAAACTAGGCAAACAGTTTGACAGGAGAATCAAAGAGGCGGCGTACAATGCATTAATTCACGGTCAGTCCTTCTTGTTCTGGAATGTAGACCACGTGCACGAATTTCCCTTTACGCAGTTCGCCCCAATGTGGGACGAGGACACAGGGGCATTGATGGCGGGCATAAGATTCTGGCAACTGGACGAACAGAAGCCGTTCAAGGTTGTGTTGTACGAAGTTGACGGGTACACAACTTATAGCGCAGAAAGCAAGTTTGGAGAATTAAAAGAGACCGCTCCCAAACGGGCGTATAGGCAGAGAGTCGAGGTTGCGAACAATCTGGAGCCCGAAATTATCGGGGAAGAAAATTATAGCAGTCTCCCTATTGTACCAATGTTTGGTAATAAAAGGCATATAAGCACCCTGAGGGGGATGCAGTCAAAGATTGATGCCTACGATGCGGTGCAAAGTGGTTTTGCCAATGATTTAGACGACTGTGCACAGATGTATTGGCTCATCTCTAATGCTGACGGTATGACAGACGATGAGCTGGCGGAATTTAGGGACCGGCTCAAATTTCAGCACATCGCAAAGGCCGAGGAAGGGCAGGTACAGGCATACACACAAGAGCCGCCCTATGCGGCGAGAAAAGAGTTTCTCACGCAAATGCGGTCAGAAATTTATGAGGACTTCGGGGCGTTGGATGTACACGCTATAGCCGCCGGAGCAACAAATGACCATATAGACGCCGCATACCAACCGTTAGACGACAATGCGGATGATTTCGAGTACTTTGTAGGCGATGCGATCGAGAAAATTCTGGAGCTTGCGGGGATTGATGACGAACCGCAATTTAAGCGAAACAGAATCAGCAACGAGAAGGAACGAACAGACATGATTCTTGAGGCGGCTAATTATCTGGATGAAGAAACCATCCTGAAAAAATTACCGTTTGTTGCACCGGAGGAAGTGCCGGACATTTTGGCAAAGCTGGACGAAGAATCATATAACCGCTACACAAAACCACCTGAACCAGATACGCCGGAAGATAACCCGGAAGGGGATGAATAACTATGTATCCATCCGACAAGTGGACAGAACAGGAACTGCAAAAACTAGAAAAACGGTTAGCGGACGTATATAAGCAGGCCGAAAAAGAGCTTAACGGCAAAGCGAGAAACTATTTTAAACAGTTTTCTGGGCGATACGCCAAAGAATATGCGGCATACCAGGCAGGAAAGTACACCAAGAAAGAATTTGAAGCATGGCTGATGAATCAGTATGGCAGAGGGCAGAGGTGGGAAGCACTGCGCGAGGACATGGCGCGGCGGCTGGCAGAATCAAATCAGATTGCCGCGGCATATATCAACGAAAAGACCCCCCTTGTGATTGCCCTCAATCGTAATTTCGAGGCGTACATGATTAAATCTCTTGTACCTGACAGAAAGATAAAAGAGATTGGAGATATTGCTTTTAATTTGGTTGACGAACACACAGTTAAACGGTTGACGGTCAGAAAGCAGAAGATTCTCCCGCCTCGAAGAGTACTAAAAAGCAAGGATGTGCATTGGAACAAAAAGAAATTGCAAAATGCACTATTGCAAGGAATATTGCAGGGTGACAGCATAAAAAAGCTCGCAGGGCGATTCCAAGACGTTACAGGCATGAATCATACTGCCGCAATCAGAAACGCCCGCACAGCGTTCACAGGGGCGCAGAACGGGGGCAGGCAGGCGGCATATGAAGAAGCCTACCAGATGGGAATTGATGTGGTGAAACACTGGACAGCAACAAAGGACTTGAGGACACGAGACAGTCACAGGGCGCTAGATGGCGAAGAAGTGCCGTTTAACATGGCGTACTCAAATAGTCTCATGTATCCGGGAGACCCAAGCGGAATCCCGGCGGAAGTTTATAACTGTCGATGCACGCAACGAACTGCGCTACCCGCCGAACTGTCACAACCGCGAATGATACGTGTCAAAAATCTGGAAACAGGCAGAAATGAAATCGTGGAAGACATGACCTATTACGAATGGCTGGCGACACAAAGGGGGCGAATATAATGGCGGATATTGATGTTGTAAGCCACGTGGACGAAGTAATTTCAAAGACCACCATGGCACTTGCAAGAGCATTAGAGCAGGCAGGAGCCGCTGCAGAAGGGCACGCTAAAGATCTTTGCCCGGTCGATACGGGCGCGTTGAGAAACAGTATTACACATCAGACCGACTTGGAGAATCTCACGGAAATAATAGGCAGCAATGAAGAATACGCCGCCTATGTGGAACTGGGAACCGGTGTGTACTACAAAGGGGGACGGAAGACCCCATGGACTTATCAGGACGATAAAGGACAGTGGCATATCACAAACGGTCAGAGAGCACAGCCATATTTGAAACCAGCGGCGGCAAATTACGCAAAAGAATACACAGCAATCATTGCAGACGAATTAAAAGGAGCGATGGGATAATGAACAGATTGTCTTTGCTCGTCAAGGCAAGAGAAACGGCAGAGTATTTTACTGATAAAAAATTTAAATACTCTCAGGGCGTGGCGAATAGCTGGGCAGGCGCAAAGAAGAAAAAGGTAAGCAACTGTGCGTCATTTGTATGCTATTGCCTACAGCAATTAGGCATCCTCAAACCGGGGCAACTGTTTTATTGCAACAGGAACGGAGCAGTTGTCTATAAGGGCACAGGAACAAAAGCGGCTGTATCAAAACGATATAGATTGATAAAAGTAAATAAATTACCCCGGGATTATAAAAACAAATTAAAACCGGGAGACATTTGCTTTTACCGTCTACATACCAATATTTTCGCAGGGATAAACGAGAGCAATAAAATGGTGTGGTGGGATGCCGGAAAGGCTAGCACTAACACAGGAAAAGCAGGCGGAACATACAAAAAGATACACAGAATCATCAACGGAAAACAGAAGATTTTATATGTGTTGAGATGGAAAGGGTGAGGGAATGACGCAGAAGAAAATTATTGACGTGTCGGTATACAACGGCACAATCGACTGGAAAAAAGTAAAGAAATACGGTTGCGATGGTGCGATCATTAAGATTATCCGCAAGGATTTGGGTAAAGATAAAAAATTTGAGGAGAACTATAAAAAGTGTGAGAAATTAGGTATCTCATGGGGTGTGTATAACTACACATACGCAACCACAACGGCGAAAGCTAAGGCAGACATGGAACTTGTATGCGACATCCTCGACAAGGCCAGCAAGAAACATTTTAAATATGGAATTTGGTTTGATATCGAGGATAAAGTGCAGGCAAGGCTAAGCAAAGCAAAGATTGCTGAGATTATCAACGCGGCACAGACTGTCGTTGAGTCAAGAGGGTATAAATTCGGCGTTTACACCGGGATGTCGTATTTTGCGGAGCATATTGATAAAAACAAAGTTAAGTGTAAAAACTGGTGGATTGCACGTTATTACAAAGGCTATAACCGCATGGCATTTAAGGCGACACCGAACAAATCTTACAAGCCTGCAAACGTAGATGATCTTATGGCGTGGCAGTATACCAGCTCTGGCGTATTTCCGACCAAGGTTTCAACCGGCAACGGCGGAAATTTTGATTTAAATATTTTGTATCATGACTTCCCAGCGAAGGCGCAGAAGGAAGAAACAACGAAAGAGGTTAAATACACTGGGAAATTCCCTAAATTGCCACCAAGAGGCTACTATGCGTTTTTAGACGGTATTACAGTGCTGAAAAACACAAGAGGGGAAATTGAAAAATTACAGAAGTTTTTAAACTGGGCTATCGGTTCAAAATTAGATACTGACGGCAAATATGGAGAAAAGACAGAAGATGCGGTAGACGTTTTTCAGTCGAGATGTAAATTAAAAATTGACGGCAAATTTGGAGCAAAATCCCTCAAAGCCGCAAAAACATTTAGAAAGTAATCGCGAAGTACTGCGATTTACATATAAAGTCATTTAGGGAAAGAAATCCCTCAAAGAAAAGGAGCAATCAAATGGCATTAACAAGAGCTTTTTTAAAGAGCATGACACTTACAGACGAACAGGTTTCCGCAATTATCGAAGAGCACTCTGCAACCGTTACGGGTCTCAAGGGTGAGATCACTAAATACAAAGAAGACGCAGAGAAAGTTCCAGACCTCCAGAAGAAATTGGAGGACTACGAAAAGGATGATTGGAAAGGCAAGTACGAGAAAGAACACGCAGACTTTGAAGGTTACAAAGCCGAACAGGACAAGAAAGCGTCCTACAATGCGAAAGAAGCCGCATACAAAAAGATGCTTGAAGATTCCGGCGTGTCCAGCAAAGTAATTAACCTTGCCCTGAAAGCATCGAAAGAGACTATTGATAATTTAAAAATCGGAACTGACGGCAAATTTGAGAATGCAGCAGAAGTAGAAAAAGGCATCAAAGAAGCGTATGCCGACTACATCACAACTGAAACGACTCAGGGCGCTAATGTATCAAATCCACCGGGAGGAGAACCGGGGAAAATGACCAAGAAAGAAATCATGGAAATTAAAGATGCAGGCGAACGTCAGAAAGCGATTGCGGAAAATCACGAACTTTTTGGATTTTGAAAGGAGTAGACAATGGCAGGAGTAACCACTAGCACTGTATTAAATACAGATAGCGCTCTCAAAGCGAGAGAAATTGATTTTGTAACACAATTTGAAAAAAACTGGGACGCGCTGAGAACTATCTTGGGAATCTTTAGACCTATCAGAAAAGAGCCGGGCACCAGCTTAGTAACCTACGAAGCGCAGATGAAAGATGAAGCTTTACAGGGCGGCGCAAGCGTAGGTGAGGGTGAGGCAATTCCTTTTACACAGTTTAAAGTTGTGGAAAGCAAGAAAGAAGATATTGTTGTAGAAAAATATGCTAAATCTTTAACTCTCGAGTCTGTGGCAAAATGGGGCGCAACAGTCGCGATTGAAAAGACAGATGATGCCTTTATGGTTGAGCTGCAGAACAAAGTTTTGAAAGATTTCTACACATTTTTAAAAACAGGAACATTAAAGGGAACGCAGAAAAAGTGGCAGAAGGCACTTGCAATCGCAAAAGGCGCTGTACTTAATAAATTCGCAGGAATGAACAGAAATGTAACCGAAGTCGTAGGATTTGCAAATGTAATGGATTTTTACGACTGGTTAGGTGACAAAGAGATTACTGTGCAGACAATGTTTGGATTACAGTATATCAAAAATTTCTTCGGCTTCTCCACACTGTTCCTCCTTCCTGACGACTACATCCCGGCAAAAACTGTTATTGCAACACCTGTAGAAAATATCGACTTGTATTATATTGATCCCGGCGACAGTGATTTTAAAAAGCTTGGACTTGACTACACGACATCTGGCGAAACAAATCTGATTGGATTCCACGCAGGCGGCAACTATACAAACGCCACAGGCGAAACATACGCCATTATGGGGATGAAACTGTGGGCAGAATACCTTGATGGTATTTGCGTAGTTACTGTTGGAACCACAGAAACTATCCCAGAGGTATCAAGTTTAAGTGGAAAATAAAAGGGGCTGATTGAGTGCTTTATGAAATCATGAATCACATTCACAATTTCTTTCCAGTCAAGGGGGCGGCAATCACAGGCAAAATAACAATCGGGGAATGGCTTTTCGACACGCATACAGATGCAACGGCAGGCGCCGAAGACTTACGTTATTCTGACACTGCGATTCGCCTCCCGCTACAGGACGGGCAGTATTATTTGATAAGCGGCTCTGTCTTTAACGATGGGGTTTATCAGTATCACAAAGGCGATACTGCCCCGTTACAGGAGGAGACGTTTGACGGTGTAGTGGTTCCACTGGCCATCCCTAAACCGTTTTTATCACTGGTGGACGAAATCAGCGAGTGGCAGGCGAAAAACGGCAATTTAGGAGCGTATCAGTCAGAGTCATTTGGCGGCTATTCGTACAGCAGGGCAACAAATAGCAAGGGCGAGATCTACACATGGCAAGACGCTTTTAGGGCGCGCCTGAACCCATGGAGGAAAATGGCATGAGTTTAATCAACGAATTTTTACAAGATTGCATACTCATGGATAAAAAGCGCACTTCTGACGGCGAAGGTGGATTTATCACCGAGTGGGTCGAGGGCGCTAAAATACAGGCGGCAATAGTCCGAGATACCTCTATGTCTGCCAGAGTGGCGGAAAAAGAGGGTGTAACAGCAACATATACAATTACTACAGCTAAAACAGTAAAGCTAGGCTATCATGATGTATTAAAAACAAAAGACGGGAAAATTTTTAGAGTTACATCAAATGCAGGAGAAAAAGAAACTCCTGCATCATCCAATTTGGATATAGCACAGGTTATGGCGGAAAAGTGGGAGTTAACGTCATGACCCCAACAGCGGCACTATATCAATTTTGGTCATCTTTCGGCATAACTGCATATCCGTCTAACAGGGTGCCGGAAGATACCGCTTTCCCTTTTATCACATATGAGCCGATTATAGCAAACTGGTGGACAGGCGCGGCCGCCGCCAGTGCCGTAAATGTCTGGTATCACACAGAATCTGAGGCAGTCCCAAACAAAAAGGCAAAAGAAATCAGTGACAAATTGCAAGGGGGCACTACGGTAAAATGCGACGATGGAGTAATTTTCCTGTCGCAGGACCAGCCGTGGACTCCTTTGGTCGATGAGGCCGACTCGTCAATAGTACGCAGATACACAGTAATAACTATGCAATTTATAACTATTTAACGAGGTGAGCAAATGAAGTATACACAAGTGCCTTCTGACCTTTTCAAAAAAATACAGATTAATGCCGGTATTATTGTATCAGCTTTTGAGCCAGAAACGGGCGCCATAACAGCAACTAACATCCTCATGGCAACCAGCGGTGGTTGTAGCTTTAGTGCAGAGCCATCCTTTACGGATTTCGGGGAAGATATTGACAACGTACCAAAAAACACGATGGAACTCAAGGAAATCGAATCTATTGAAGTAAAATTATCAGGTACAGCTGTTACTATGGATACCACACAGGCTAAAAGCTTTATGGCGGCGGCAGACGTAGCAGGAAACAAAGTAACACCAAGGGCAGATTTAAAGGCAGAAGATTTTAAGGATATTTGGTGGATCGGTGACTATTCGGACGAAAATTCCGGGGATTCCGCCGGATTTATCGCGATCAAAATTATGAATGCGCTCTCAACAGGCGGTTTTAAGATTAAATCAGATGATAAATCCAAAGGAAATTTTGATTTTGAATACACAGGGCACTACAGCATTAAGAATGCAGAGACAGTACCTTACGAGGTCTATATCAAAACAGGCGAAGCGGCGTAGGAGGTAAAGCATGAAATTATCAGAATTAACAGCAGAACAGGGTTTAGAAGCGATTGCGAATTCTCTTGAGCATATCGGAAACATTGCAGACGATGATGACGCGCTTAAGCTGTGTCAGGAACTTGTGCCGCGGGAAGGTGAGAAATACATCAAAGTCTTTGCCAGGGGCGCTAAAACAGCCCCTAGACTGTTAAAAACACACAAAGATGACGTAATCGGAATCTTAGCGGCGTTTGAATTACAGACAGTTGAGGAATACAAGAAAACGCACAAATTAATGGATGTTATCAAGGGTATGGTTGACCTCGTCAATGAGCCGGAGGTACGTCAGCTTTTTTTCTCAGCGCCAACAGGCGAAACCGGCGAACACTCTGGCGATGTGCAGGAGAATACAGAGGCAACAGCGTAAAAGGCTTCTTGTTGTATGTCAAGGCTAAGATTTTAGACGATACAGAGGAATTAATTTACAAGCGATACATGGCCGATGGGCTGAAATATGTAACCGAAAGCATTTCGCAGGCATTCGGTGGGAAATATCTCTATGTATCATTTTTTGATTTAATTAATAGCGATAAAAAGCAAACAGCAACAAAGACTGGCGAAGAAATAGCCGCAGACGTCATTAAAAAAGCCGGATTGGTGGTGATGAGTGGTTGAATGTGATGGAATTGTTTGTCACTCTGGCAATCAAAGACACCGCATATAAGCAGGGGCTGAAAGACGCAGAAGGTAACGCCAGCTCGTCCACATCAAAAATCGGCGGGGCATTTAAAACAGTCGGGAAAGTAGCTAAAACAGCTATGGTGGCTGGTTCTGCCGCCGCCGTTGCATTTACAAAAACATCAATAGATGCCGGAATGAATTTTGATACTGCGATGTCTCAGGTAGCAGCTACCATGGGAACAACCGTAGACAAAATAGGGAACATCAAAGCCAAGGCTGAGGAAATGGGGCGTACAACAAAGTACACCGCAACAGAAGCAGCGGAAGGAATGAACATCCTTGCCCAAGCCGGCTTATCGGCTGACGAACAGATTAGCGGCATCGGAACGGTACTTAATCTTGCCTCTGCCGGTGCTATGAGTCTAGAAGAATCGGCATCATATACCGCAGGTGCGGTAAAGGGCTTTAGAGACTCAATGAGTAACGCATCCTACTATGCCGATTTGATGGCAAAAGGCGCTACTCTTGCTAATACGGGCGTAAGAGGCCTTGGAGAGGCTTTCTCAGGCTCTGCCGCCACAGCGAAAAACTACGGCCAAGCGGCGGACAGTGTCACGCTTTCTTTGCTCCGCTTAGCAGAGCAGAACGTGACAGGCTCCGAGGCATCTACAGCGTTAAATAGGGCAATGGCAGATTTATATACTCCGACTGATGATGCATCAAAAGCATTAAACCAGTTAGGAGTATCTGCCTACGAAGCCAACGGAGATGCAAAGGACTTTAACGACCTCGTAGACGAGCTTAATGGCTCCTTACAGGGCATGACAGCAGAGCAAAAAAATAACGCTCTTGCTACGATTTTTACAACACAAGGCTTGCAGGCATTTAACAAAATGACCGCGTCAAGCGATGCGACTGTGCAAAAATTTTGGAAAGGAATACAGGATTCTTCCGGCTCCGCGGCACAACAGGCGGCTACGCAGTTAGATAATTTAAAAGGCGACATAACCTTGCTATCTAGTGCTACAGAGGGCTTAGAACTGGGTTTTTACAATACTTTTTCGGGTACTATCCGTGGTGCCATCAAAGGTATAACAAGTGAGGTTAGTGGATTAGCTGAGGCGATGGAATCCGGCGGCATAAGTGGCGCTCTTTCCAAACTGGCGCAAGATGCGATTAATTTTAGTGGTCAGTTGCCGGGGCTGACAAAAATCGGCGGTGACCTCATAAACGGCTTAATTTCGAGCGTTACTCAAAATTCTGGCAGTATTACAACTGCTGTCAGCCAACTTTTAAATAATCTTGCCTCTACGATTTCTACAGGGTTAAATGTATTTACATCGGTCGGAGTTAATTTGCTAACGACTATCGCTAGCGGTATGACTCAGGGCATCCCAACCTTTTTGGGGCAGGCATTGCCAATGCTAGCACAATTCACGGAGTCTTTGAGGGGCAACGCAGGAAAGTTGATAAATGCAGGCCTGACACTTATCCAGAATATCGCGCAAGGGCTGATTAACTCTATTCCTGTACTGATTGCATATGTACCTACAATCATAACAAATTTAGCTGGTATTATTAACGACAATGCACCGAAAATCCTCGCAACGGGAATAACAATCATAACAAATTTAGCAATGGGATTAGTTCGTGCGATTCCGTTGTTAATTGTTAATTTACCGAAGATTATCACAGCAATCGTAAGTGTGTTTACAGCGTTTAACTGGTTTTCACTTGGTAAAAACATTGTTACCGGCATAATAAAAGGGGTCAAAAATCTCCCATCACTCTTAAAAACTGCCGCCAAAAATGCTGTAAACGGATTTAAAGGGGCGTTTAGGGGCAATGGTATTTTATCCGCTGTTAAAGGAGCGTTTACCAAGATACCATCAGCTGTTAAGAGCATCTTTACTAAGGCGGTATCCCTTGTAAAAAGCTTTCCTGGACGGTTTAAGAGTGCCTTAAAATTTAGCTGGTCTCTGCCACACCTGAACTTGCCACATTTAAGTGTTTCCGGTGGAAAGGCTCCGTTTGGAATCGGCGGAAAGGGATCTCTGCCATCATTCCACATTAGCTGGTATAAAAAAGCTATGGAAAGCCCATATGTATTTTCTGATGCCACCTTGTTTGGAGCAGGAGAAGCGGGAGACGAAATGCTATACGGTCGTAGCAGGCTGATGAGTGATATCAAAGAGGCAACACAGGGAACAAAAAACGACATAACTATTAACGTAACTGTAAACGGTGCAGATAATCCGGAAGAATGGGGAAGAAGAATGGCAAGTGAGCTTAGAAGGCAGGTGAAAATGGCATAATGGCAAAGAAAAAGAAAAAGTCTGCTGCTCCCAGCGGTCTGTCTATATCTAGGGACAATCTGAAATTTACAATATCTTGGAAGATACCGGCGAAAAAATATGAGGATGGGCAGTGGCTGTGGTACCGCCTACATACAAAAAATGCCGGTGCTTCTAAGTGGGATTGGACAAACTGGAAAGAAATAGATGTGGGAAAATCAGCAACAAAAAAAACAGTAGCACTTGATGCAAAAAATTATTATCCTGTCTCATCAAAATTATTAAATGCAATAGAGTTTAAGGTAAAGGGCAAAACAAAAAGCGATAAAAAGCATACCTATACAGCCGCACATTCCACAAAGACATTTACCATTTATGCACCAAATGCCCCTTCCGTTTCTTATTCTCTTGATGATACCGGCGCAAATAAAGGTGCATTTACTTGGAGTACATCATACGAGGCAAATGACTCAAGGCATTTTGTGAAAACACAGGTGCAGACCGCATTAATGACAAACTATAGGGGTGCCATTGCAAACGCTCGTTTTGCCAATTCGCCCTATACAGGGGCTTCCGGCACGTGGGAAATAACAGAGGATGGTTCCCCAACACAGAGTATGACATTTTGCCGTATTGTAAGGGTAAAATCAAGGGGATGCGCTGGAGATTCTGGTTGGGGCTATGCGTACCATTATTACAGCATCCCGGAACGCCCAAACATACAGAGTACAGGGAGCAAAGAGATAGGCTCTTCTAGCCGGTATGTGTGGGCAAACTGGGTGCAGGCATCGCCGCAGGACCGCCCTGTGGATTCCATGGAGTTACAATACGCCATAGACACACCGGAAAGTGGAGAAAGGTATACTGGCACCTCATGGAGTACCGGAGTAACTGTTGCGTACCATGATTATACAGTGTCAGCAGATTTTAATACAGATGATGGTATAGCCGAGGACCAGATTATGTGGACAAGAGTGCAGAGCATACATGATAAAAAATATGCGTATTCTGAGCCGCGAGTAGCGGCGCGAGGCGCTTTAAAATCCCCGTCATTTGATACGGTATCGGCAACGGGAACAACGCTTACCATCAATAGCATTGAGCGAAAAACAGAGGTTCCTGACGCCAAAACAGCCATCTGGATGAAGATAGACAACGAGGAAAAAGGCGTTATCGCGGTCACCGACAAAGAAGGAACGATCACAGTTACGTGTCCGGACGTTTCCGGCGGCACTGAATACCAGATTGCCCTTAAAAACTTCACCGGAACTTCTGCGCCTCAGAACGGAGCGTCTGGCACGACCTACAAACTTAGTCCCCTCATGCAATCCGGGTGGATTTATTCAGAAACAAGAAAGATTGCAGTCCCACCGAAAAATATAACTGCAATGGCGGTAGCATCTGATACCGTAGAATTAACATGGGACTGGTCGTGGAAAAATGCGGATGCGGCTACCATATCATGGGCAGACCACGAGGACGCATGGATTAGTACGGATGCCCCAACCAGTTATGACGTGGAGGACAGGGAAACAACGTGGCACATCGGGTCCCTGGAATCGGCAAAAACATATTATTTCCGCGTAAGATTGCGGGATACGTCCGGGGACGAGGAAGTACTGTCTCCTTGGTCCGATACGGTTTCCGTATCGCTGAGCGAGACCCCAACGACTCCTACGCTTGCAACAACGGAAAATTATCTTGCCATGGACGATACAGTTATTTGCAGTGTCGGCTACACCGGAAACAGCAAAGCGAGCATAAAAATAGCGGAAGCGATTAACGATGAACCAGTTAAAGGAAATGATGGAAATGTTGTTGTTTTGATGATGTCCTCCGGCATGGAGACATTGTCAGAAACGATTGAAAATATTAATAAAATCTATACTGCAAACGGTCTTTTAAGCAATCTGTGGAACGTAGGAGAAATCCATTATCTAAAAGCAATGGTTACAGCACAGGGAGGCAAGGAGGGGGCGTGGTCAGATTCTGTGGCCGTTGAAATTGTTGCAAAACCTGCGATAGACAGCGTTACAACAAATCTTATCTCGGAGACGACTACATATAATTCTGGCGATGTTACCGTAGAAACAAGTGACCAGACAGTATCGGAATCATCAGAAGGCACAACAAACTATTTAGAGCAGCTACCACTAACAATAGTCCCTTCCTTCGGGGATTCTTCTGGCACAGCAAAAGTAACGGTTGTTAGAGATGAAGATTATTATATTCTCCGCCCAAACGGATTAAAGGAACAACATTTTGCCAATGAAATTATTGCTAGTTTTACTGGCAGCGAAGCAGACAGCTACGCTATTGGCTTGAGCGATCTGATCGGGCAGATGGATGACGGTGCAAGGTACAGCATACAGATTGCATTTACAGATATTTATGATCATGTGGCAGAAAAAAAGATACCGTTTGTTGTGCGGTGGAAACACCAGCCGGAAGTACCAACGGCCACTGTAAATACGATTACAGACAACAAAACAGCGAGCATTGTTGTTACTAAACCAACTACATATGCTGATGGGGATACATTTGATTTGTACCGGATGAGCGTGGACAGAGCGGAATTGATTCTGGAGAACGGAATCTATGGTCAAAAATATGTCGACCCATACCCTGCGTTGAATGAGTATGGCGGCATACTGGTTGTAAATAAAACCGCCAACGGTGACTATATAACGTCAGATAGTTCGTTTGCGTGGTTATATAGCGATTTTTCGATAGCTTACGGAAAAGCAATCATTGATTTTGACGGAGAATCTATTGAAATCCAGTACAATATTGACTGTGATAACTCATGGGATAAAGATTTTGAGAGAACAGTATACCTTGGGGGCTCTGTACAAGGCGATTGGAACCCTTCGGTTATTCGCGATTTAAAACTTGATGCAGTAAGCATTTCGCTAACGGAACCAACAATGATTGAGCAAATGAGGCGGCTCGCGACATATCCCGGAATATGCCACGTTAGAACGCCGGACGGCTCGTCATTTTCCTGCGATATACAGGTGTCGGAGAAAAAAGACCACGATAACAAAATGCGGACAGATTTCTCGCTAACGATTAAAAAAGTGGATTCAGAAGAATTGGATGCTGTAACGGAAGAGCAATGGAGTGCAGAACATCCTAACGAGGCGATGTGATGGATTGGAGCAAAGGATTTTCAGCAAGATATATTTTGACAACGGTTGACCCCAAGACGTGGACAGATCAGCAAGAATTTGAATTTACTGAGGGCAGTATTGACCGAGACAGCACGTCAGATTTAAGAGAATCTGCCTCTATCACAACGACGGAAAAGATAACAGATAGTGAGTGCTGGGTCCGCATTTACCTGCAGGCTAGACAGGGAGGGTCAGGAGCAAAAGTAGCACTGTTTACTGGCCTGACCGCCTTCCCAGAAAGAAAACTTGATGGTGCGAGAGAGACTTACAACATTGACTGCTATTCCGTTCTCAAGCCGGCAGATGATGTGATCTTGCCGCGTGGCTATTATGCACCAGCCGGTAGCGGAGCAAAACAGATTAAAAATCTGCTCAATGATTGCATTCCTGCCCCCATATATGTCGAGGGAACATCGCCGATAACTACGGATAACATCGTTGCGGAAGATGGGGAAACAAGGCTCACAATGGCACTACACATATTAGATGCTATCGGCTGGCGGATGCGAATACTTGGCGATGGAAGTATTGTTATCTGCGCAAACGATAATAACAGCAATCTTACAGTAGGAATTAACGAAAATGACATAATGGAGCCTGACGTGACAGACACATTTAACTGGTATGACACACCTAACTGTTTTATGGCGATACATGACGACTACGGGGCAGCCATCGCAAGGGATGACAGTCCAGACAGTTATTTATCAACCGTTAGCCGTGGAAGAGAAGTTTGGAAATCGGAAACAGGCGTTGAATTATCTGCCGGGGAAAACATAGCGGCATACGCTGTGAGAAAACTAAAAGAATTGCAAAATCCTGCCAGAACAATGCAGTACATCCGGCGATTTTTTGAGGACGTTCTTTTGGGCGACGTGGTATTTTTAAACTATCCACGGCATAACCTTACCGGAAAATTTAGAATAATATCGCAATCACTGTCCCTGGAACATGGTTGCCGCACGAAGGAAGAGGTGGAAAGCATTGAATGAATTTGTAAAAGAGATTGCCTCTACAATGAAGCAAAGCAAAACAAAGGCATATGATACAGTTGCAAAAGTCCTTCGGGTTGACGAAAAAACGGCATATGTCCACATTGACGGCGGAGCAGACGAAACCCCCGCACAGATGGCTATTAATTGTAAAGCAGGGGATAGCGTAAAAATACGTGTCTCCGGTGGAAAAGCATGGCTTACTGGAAATCTTACATCTCCACCAACAGATGATACAGCTGCAGAAAAAGTAAAACAATCACATGAAAGATTTAAGAAAGGAACCGCTAAAAATTTTTGGTTACAGAACAAAAAAATTGTTAATGCAGCTAAAACTGCAACAAATTTTATTGATTATATAAATGGAGTTGGACTGATAGTTGGCGACATGAGAGGGAACACCCTTAAACAAAATACTTTACTTGATGCATATGGTATGGCTGTACGAAACGGTAATAGTGAGATTGTAAGGTTTGGTACAGCACCTATCGTGATCACTAACACGGACGGCGATAAAACTTATGACGGTTCCGGTTCTGTCATGCGCTCCGATCGCAACATCGTTGTTTCTACGCAACAAACAAATGATCAGAATGATGTTCACAAAGGCGGAAAAGCAGCTCTAGAATTGTATTATGATAAAACTAAGGATGTCACAGGACTTTCTTTGACCGTCAAAGGAGGCTCGACATATGGCGACCTATACGAATCTATGGGGACCGGGATGTATGTCGATAACAACCACATACAAGTCGTATCTGATGATGTAGAGTGCATCTTGGGCAAAAATAACATCCTGTGGGATGCTAACGGCGTAGGATATTGGATGCTTGCGGAGCATAAATTTACACTAAATGAGCCAATATCAATGCAACCGACCGGTGCCGTATTTATTTGGAGTCACTATAGTAATGGAGCTTGTGATAATTGGTGGTGGACATCATTCTTCGTGCCTAAACAGCACGTTGCCTGGCGACCTGGAGATGGTATGCTAATGAGCAATCCGTATTACGGATTAAATAAATACTTATATATCGGTGATACATTTATACAGGGTACTGACAATAATAAATCTAATAACGCGCAAAACGGAATACCCGTTAACAATCAAGGCTTTGTACTAAGATATGTGTTAGGAGTGTAATTATGGAAGAATATTATATTGGATACGTATTTGGCGGTTTATACCCACCAGAAGCCGCACAATGGTGCAATAAAAATGGTACGTGTCACATCGAAAAAAACAAAGACGGAAAGTATGAAATCTTTGAGAATGTTGACCAAGAAGAACCGGAATACATATTTAACGATGACACACCATCTATATCAGAACTGAATAAAAAAATAGAAGAGCTCACAGATCGCTTGCTAGAGTTGTCTGATACGATTATGCATAAGGAGGTGGAAGCATGATAGCTAGCGGGACAATAATTATTGACGGGCAGACATACCGTAAAGGAGATGTTATACACGATTTAGGCGGCTGGGATTGCATAGATACGGACGGAAGTAAGCGATATTACTGGGGAAAGTCTTCTGAAGTAGACAAATTGCCTCATTATGTTGCAAGTGGCTCGACAGCGCTATGCGTAGATACCGGGGAATTATATGGCTTTTATGCACCTGGCAGCAAGTGGTTTTTACTTTAGGGAGGTGTAGAGCATGAGAAAAAGCGGTTTAACGGGAGATGAAGCGTATATACTCTCAAAACATGGTGAAGCAAGCGAAGACACAGACGCACTTAGGAAAGAATTTACAGAAAAATTAAATAAGAAATCTGAAGGGGAAAACATTATATTCCGAGTAAGCGAAAACAATGGTTTACAAATTTTTTATAAAAAATAGGAGGAAAATAATATGGCGACAGAAATAAATCTTGATGTAGCAAGAGATTCGACAATGAAGGAACAGGTGGCCCAGACGGAGCAAATGGTGTCCGAAATGCAGAAAACAAATGCTTTTCTTGCGGCGATAGCACAGAGCAATATTACAGCACTGACAAGTGATTGGAAAGGTTTCGCGCGACTTGCTGGAAAGGGGGCAGCAGAAAGCATTTTTGCTCCTGGCGATCAGATTATGATTGAGTGGAAAGATATTGTAGCGGATAAAGCATATACAGTTCCGCTTGATATTTTACATTTCGGAACGGCGGAATTAGAAAACGGTCAGATTGTGCAGGGAGCTTATGTCGGATGGCATTATTTAACACCTTTTGGGGTGCAGTTTGATAACTATGAGGCTTTTTATGTTGCCGAAACCGAAGAACTTCCTGCCGGAACATATTCGGTTACAATCGGAACAAACTGGGGGAATAATTGCGTAAAAGGAACTGTATATAACTTTACACTTACAAAACCCGTTCCGGTCGGCGGCCAGCTTGCCGGATTTGAAAAAATTCCAGATGTACAGGCATCTGCATTAAAAGTGTCCTCATATGCTAGTAATTCTGCAACAGAACCCATTGAAACCGTTTCTGTTTCGGTTGGCGAGGCAGGAACTAGCCTTGGAACTCTTGAAGCAGCGGGCAATGAACAGTTGAATTCTTTACATAGAGTCGGGTATGGTTATAACCGCTATGGACAGAGCGCAATGGTGCAGTGGCTTAATTCGAACAAGGGGGCAGGAGAATGGTGGACACCACAAAACAAATATGATCGCCCTCCGGCAGAATTAAAAACTAAGGCAGGATTTCTTACGGGATTGTCAGAAGATACTTTGTCTGTTATTCAGAAAATTAAAGTTACAACATTGCTCAATACTGTGATTCCTGCGGATAGGGAACAGGGACAGGACGTTACATATAATAAGGTGTTCTTAGCATCTCTTGAGCAGATGTTTATTAAGCCGGAGGCACCAGGAGAGGGCGAACCATTCGCATATTGGAAACAGGTATCCGGACAGGCAACCCCGATGGAGCGGCATAAAACATATCCTAATATGATTCACTACGCCGTTGAAAATCATAACAGTGCGCAGGATATTCGGCTGCGGTCTGCGTACCAAGGCAACAGCAACCATACATGGTTTGTCATTGCATCGGGCAAGTTCAACGGCAGCAGTTCCACGTGGTCGCGCCGCTGCGCCCCAGTTTGGTTTGTATCACTAATCCCACAATCCTAAATAATACCGGGTGGACACATCCACCCAGTCCCAGAGGAAGGAAAAAGAAAAAGAACGTAGATGAACATTTTAGATCATGAAAAGTCCATGCTTCATATGGCAATTCATATGAGATGATCAATAGGGTGAATAATTTTTATAAAGAATTATGGGAGGAATGACAATGGATATCATCAAAAACAACAAATCGCCTGCAGATGTAAGAAAAAAAGAAAATCAGTATGCAGAAATGGAAAAACAGAAAATATTAATTGAGTATATTGCAATGATGACGGACGTAGAACTTCCGGAATCAGAAGGAGGTGAAGAATATGCGGAGTAAAAAATACAAAATTGTAGAAAAGTGGTATATGTCAGGCTGTTTTAATGAGGAAGCGGCAAAAAAAATGGTTCGCGATGCTGTGGGGAAAGGATGGATTACAAAAGAGGAATATGAAGAAATCACAAAAGAAAACTATTGATCACAAAAGAAGAATATTTTTAAGGGGGAATGGAGATGAGTGAAATTATGTTGCCGCTAATAACTTGTATTTTTGTAGTTTTTGACTTAGCTAGTGGCGGAGTAGCCGCCTGCGCTAACCACGAGTGGAAATCCTCAGAAATGAGGAGAGGATTGTACCACAAATTTGGCTCTATTATGCTCGTAGTGCTTGCGTACCTTATTGACTACGCCCAGAAATATGTAGACTTGGGCTTTCGGGTGCCTATTGCCGCAGGCGTGTGCGTCTACATCATTCTGATGGAGCTTGGTTCCATCGTGGAAAACATCGGCAAAATTAACCCTGATTTGCTCCCAGACAAAGTTAGAGCGATTTTAGGACTGGACAAAACGAAATAAATTTACGTAATTTTTGCGTGTTTGAGGTGATGCAGTGAACAGAAGTTTGATAAAAAAACTCTGGAAATTAGGCGATAAACAATTTATTGATTACGCCTTGTCATGCGCCCGTTTAACTTTGCGGGAGCGTGAAACTGTACAGTACTTGCTTTTTGACGGATTAACACAGGAGCAAGCCGCCGAGAAAATGGATATAAGCACGAGAGGATTACAAGGGCTGTGGAGTTGCGCTGTGGAAAAGATTTTGTTAGTTCCCGGCACAATCCCGTACATAAACAGCCTTTAAGAAACTAAAGATAACTAAAAATCATGCGAGAAATAAGCACACTGTCTTCGTGGTGGTGTGCTTATTTTTTTGAGATAATAAAACTATAAGGAGGGCGGAGAGATGTATCAATATTGGAATCCTAACCCCGCGGCGGCAAAAGTGGGAGATTGCACCGTGCGCGCTATCTCAAAGGCCATGGGGCAGACGTGGGAAGAAACATATATACAGCTTGCGCTGTACGGCTTGATGCTGTCAGATATGCCATCAGCTAATGCAGTGTGGGGCGCATACCTCAAAGATAATGGATTTAGCCGTTATATAATCCCGGACGAATATATGACCTGTACCGTCTCGGAATTTGCAAACAACCACCCGGAAGGGGCTTATATACTAGCTCTATCAGGACACGTTATAGCAGTAATTGATGGCAATTACTATGATACGTGGGACAGCGGAGCAATGACACCTATATATTACTGGAGGGAAGGAGGAAAATAAATGTTCGGTTATCCACAATATCCACAACAGTATCCACAGTATCCGCAATATCCACAACCGGATTATCTCGACCAGCTCAACCGATTAAAGCAACAGCAGGCGCCGCCTCAACAAATGCAACAGCAATCTAATCCTGATGAGCGGATTTGGGTGCAAGGACAGGGTGCGGCGGAGGCGTATTTAGTGGCGCCAAATTCTTTTGTTCGCCTATGGGACAGTCAGGCACCAATTTTTTACGAAAAAAGAGCAGACCAGACGGGCAGACCATTTTTAGAGGTGTTTGAGTATAAGCGTAAGAGCTCAGATTCGCCCACAGCGGAGCTTTCGCAATCTAGTCAACCAATCAACTACGAAGAACGCTTAAACGCCCTAGAAAGGCAAATGGAGACGTTAAGAAGGAGGGTATTAAATGAATCTCAATCCAATGCAGATGATACAGCAGTTTCAACAGTTCAGACAGCAGTTCCAAGGGGACCCGAAACAGGAAGTGCAAAACTTGCTAAATAGCGGGCAAATGAGCCAGCAACAGTATAACCAGTTGCAAGGTATGGCAACGCAGTTTCAAAACCTTTTAAAGGGTTTTAAATAAATAAAAAGGAGTGATTTCATGGGATTAACAACAGACGGAATGAGCCCGGCAGATTTGGCGGCAGTCACAGGCAACAACAACGGCGCATTTGGCGAGGGTAACGGTGCTTGGTGGATTATCATTCTTTTCCTCTTTATCTTTTGTGGATGGGGAAACGGAAATGGATGGAATAATGGTGGCGGAGGAGTGGCAGATAACTATGTATTAGCTTCTGATTTCGCAACCTTACAGCGCCAGATTGATAGCGGCATTTCCTCCCTTGAGCGCAAGAGTGATACCATCAATAGCGGTATTTGTGACGGATTTTATGCGGTGAATACCTCTCTTCTCAACGGATTTGCAGGAACAAATAGCACAATCCAGCAGAACGGGTATGATACACGAAACGCAATCCAGCAGGGACAGATTGCAGATATGCAGAGTTTTAACGCATTACAGGCGCAGTTAGCACAATGCTGTTGTGATAACAAACAGGCTATCGCAGGCGTTAACTACAACATGGCGATGAATACCAATACAATTCAGCAGGAAGTTGCAAGCGGCTTCTGCCAGACAAACTTTAACAACGCAAACAACACAAGAGACATCATTGACAATCAGAACAACAATGCTAGAGCTATCCTCGATGCCCTCACGGCGCAGAGAATCGAAGCTAAGGACGCTAAGATTGCCGAGCAGAATCAGCAGTTATTTGCGGCACAGTTAGCGGCCTCTCAGGCATCACAGAACGAAACCTTAAAGGCGTATATGCAGGGACAGTTTACTTACTACAATCCTAGACCGGTCCCAGCTTTCCCGGTTTCCGCACCATATCAGTACGGTAATTGCGGATGCAATACCAGTTGCGGATGCTAAAATTTTATAATTAGCAGCTTCCTGCGTTGACGGGATTGTTCGGCTTGTGCCGATGATGCTTATAGCGGCGGGGCAATCGTTCCGCCGTTTATTATTTAAAAAAAGGAGTGATATAACGTGGCAGAATTTACCAATAGTAATATTGTAACCGTAGCGGCGGGGCAGAATTTACCGCTCACAGAGACAGCCGTAAAGTGTGGCAGCTGTATTGCACACCGGGAGGGGGCAGGAATTGTGACCCTTAGAGGCCTTACAAACCAGTGCAGAGCGCGCTATAAGGTCAGCTTTGGGGCTAATATCGCGATAGCTGACGGTGGAACTGTGGCACCTATTTCCATTGCCTTGGCAATCGCCGGAGAACCATTAAATAGTGCGACAGCAATCGTAACACCTGCGGCGGCGGGCGAGTATTTTAATGTATTTACGGCGGCGTTTATTGACGTGCCACGTGGATGTTGCATAACGATCGCGGTCGAAAACACGTCTACGCAGGCAATTAATATAGCAAATAGCAATTTAATCGCCGAGAGAGTAGCATAAAGGAGGGTGAAAAATGGAATCATTACACAAATTAAAAAAGATGATGTGCAGAGAGTTGGACGAGATTTCGAACAAAGGCGATATGAGCGCCGGGGATTTAGAAGCAGTTCACAAACTGACAGACACAATTAAAAACATCGACAAGATTATGTACCTGGAAGGCGGCAGCGAATACAGCCGTGGCGGTGACTGGGACGCGTCAGGAAGATATAGTCGCGGGCGTTATCCTGATATGGATTACGGCGACTATAGCAACGCCCGTAGAGGTCAGCACTATGTGAGGGGACATTACTCTTACAACGATGCAAAAATGCAGGTAAAAGAAACTATCAAAGACATGATGCACGACAGTAATCTGTCTAGTACAGATCAGGCAGCACTAGGCAGAGCATTAGCAGAATTAGACCGATAGAAGAAAGGGGTGCCGCAATGATTAATATGGACGAAATTAATGCCGAAATTGCGGCATTAGAGGCAGGAAAAACAACCTACGCCACTTGCGAACGGCTTTCGATTTTATACAATGTACGCAATAATCTGGAACCAGATAAGGCACCAAACCAGCCAACACCAAAAACAGCATATTATTCTTATGCATCCGAGCCAGAATCTGAATTTAAAGAGGTAGCCCGGAAAGCAGACTTTGAGCACTTATTACGCGTGCTTGACGAACACATGAAAGCCATTGAAGCAATGTATCCGCGAGAATATCGTTCGGTTTTGCGAAAAATAAAAGAGGGCGCTTGAAACGTCCTCTTTCTTTCTATATAATGTAAGTGCATCTCCTTTATTTTTAATATTTTGTTATACAGTAACTGGTTCTAACCCGGTGGTTACGGCTAGTTACTGTATAACAAAAACTAAAAAAATATAATATCCTCCACAAATTCGTTGGGGGATATTTTTATTTCTTTTACGATACTTTTCCAAAACACCTGCTTACCTTGTTCGTCTAACTGCATATACATATCTTTCCAACCGTCAGGAAATTTACTTTGGATTTTTTTCTTAGTTTCCAACTCTTCCGTTGCGGCGGTCTGGGATAGTTCTTTTAATTCCTTTGATATAGCCTCATATCTTTCGTCATAGTATTCTTCTGTTATCCTGCCTTTCTCAAACATTTTGTTGAGCCTTCCCAGCTCGCTGGATAATTTTTTCTTTTTCTTCCCTGCGTCGTTTCCGGCCGCCTTCACACGACCTTCTGCCTTTAATACATCTAATTGTATTCTTTCTTCGATGTGATTGAGCATATATGTTTCTAATTTTGGTTCAGATCGCGTGTATGTCTTGTGCTTTTTCGCAGCAGATCGAGGACATTGGTACACTTTATACCTCTTTTCTTTCTTGGCCATCGTGCGCCCAGAAAATCTGTAACCACAAATCGGGCAACGTATCAGCCCGGAAAAAATATAAATACGCCTCTTGCAATCTATCCAACTTTTCTGGCTAGACACCTCTTTAATTCTTTGCGCCTGCTCCTCTGTTATGTATGGCTCACAGTAGTTCTTTACGCCGTACATTTCCCCGTGGTACGCCGGACTGGACATAATTTTGACTATCCTGGTTCTCGTCCTGATAAAATCGGGATATTTATTTAAAATATAGTCAGCGGTACCCCATTTAGAAAACGTCTGGAAATAATGCTCAAACATATCCTCAATTATTGCGCGCATCTTCTCGTCTTTTACAATCTTTTTCCCTTCTACGCGATACCCCACCGGCACCTTTCCACCAATATACTCTTTGTTCTGCCTCTTGAACTCCATGACGGAGCGTATTTTCTCACTGTCCCTGTCTGCCTCTGCCTGCGCTACAGATAACATGATGTTAACTTTAAAAATCCCCTGACTTGTCTCTGTCTCGTAATCCTCCCAAATAGCTCTCCATGGCACTTTACACGCGTCAAGGACATTTTGTACCTCATAATACCCTGCAACGGCTCTAAACCACCTGTCAAGGCGTGTGAAGAGTATTATATCAATCTTGCGTTGCCTGCAATCCTCAAGCAACTGTAAGAGAGCAGGGCGTTTTGTGTATTTTTTGCGTGCAGATATGCCGGCATCGTTATAAATACCGGCAACCGTGTATCCTTGCTCCTCGCAATATTTTTCAAGCGCATCTATCTGCGAATCAACGGACAATCCACTGTTCTTCTGCTCTTGCGTGCTTACTCGCACGTATAAAGCGGCTCTTTTCATTTATTTCCCTTCCTGCCTTCGTACCTCCGAGGCGGGTGCTGCTATCTACATACCACTAAGTCTGTCCATTAGCTTTTTTCTTCTTAGTTTCCCATTGTTTGGGATAATGTTCTGCGTACCATTCCAAAAACGGACCATGCAATTTTTCTTCCGCCTCCTTTCTTGCAGCAACAGCATCTTTTTTATCACTATAATAACCAAAAAAATAATTTTGTCCCTGGAACATCATCGCCGCGTACCATTTTTGCTTTCGCTTATTGTAGTACACTCCTGTAGTTCCGGATGTATTATTTTTCCTGACTCCCTGTGTGAGATCGGTTACCAACGTGCTCTCCACCAAATAGGGATTGTTGAAAAAACCTTTATGACATTTTCTACAGGAGCGAGTATTTCCACTCTTCAAATTATTCGATTTTACGCTGACGATGTTCCCGCAGTCACACCTACAAAGCCATTTCCCGTCCTTGTCATAGTCGGTAACAGTTAACGAGCCAAATCTTTGTCCACGAATGTCTTTTTTAAATTTTTGTCCGCACACTTGACACCTTGTAGTGTCTTTTAATTGTGTGCTACGTAACACTTGCTCGCGCCCGCATTTAATGCATTTGCATCTATACATTTTGTTCCCAAGGTATTCGACAGCCTGCATATCACCGCGGGTTACCCCTACCAATGATCGTCTAGCCATATTATTTCCTCCTAAAAGATATATAAAACCTCTGCGTCCTCCATGATGATGTCGCCATCGTTGATGTCATATTCTACGCGATCAGAACCGAGAACAACAAATTTCTCCTCCGGAAGACAGCAAGGATATTCTTTTTTAAATCTTTCAATGGTCTTCTTGATGACCTCAAGATTTCCCTCGTCGCTGTCCATGTCGTCAAAAAGGATGGCTCTTGCGGACGTTCCGTCCATCACCTCTGGCTCTGTTTGGTATGATGATAAATCATTCTCAACGTCCCAGTAAAAGGAATTGCGGGCGATGTCACCGACTTTATAATCTTCATCGGAACAGGTTCTTCTAATTCCAAAACTATCATAGCTGCTATTTTTGATTACTTCTAAAACTTTTTCGTACATTTTTCTTTCCCCTTTTTAGTAAACTACACACTCTTTAGCTACAACTGCTCTGAGATTTTTAAGGGTAGATACCCATACTTTCTTAGCTGAGTCCCATTTTGCAGCGAAGATGTATTTGATATGTTTTCTTCCTTCGTAAGTTTCTCCGGAGATTTCTCCGTTTTCAAGGTTGATTGTTAAGTCACGACCGTTGAACATAACGTCAACTACTTCTGGCATTTCTTTAGCTAATACTGCCTGTTTAGCTTCTCTCCATGCATCTCTTAAGCAAGCGCTGAAGCTCATTCTAGGATATCTTTTCTTTGTTTCCCATGCGTTTTTCATAATGTTTGATAAGTTGTATCTTTTTACTGATTTTTTCATTTCTTTGTATCTCCTCTCTTGATTTAATCCTATTGTACACGATAATGACTATTATGTCAAGAGAAAAATACACGAAAATATATTATTTTTTATATTCCACGATGTCGCACACCTGACAGTCCAATTTCTCGCACAAATACATAATTGTATCTATGTTCACGTTCCTGTCATGTCGTAACTTGTTGACCAGCGCCGGGGAAAGATTAAAACTTTCCTTATCTAATAGGTTGGAACGCTTTAATCCTCTGCGTTCTAGCGTGTCCCATAAATTACTATATGAGATACTGCCTTTATATATGTTACTTCTTTTTCTTGCTCGTGTTTCCATTTTGAAACCTCCTTTAATCGTTATAAATATATAGTACATTATTTTGAAATAAATATCAAGAAAAAAATAATATATTTTCGTGTATTTTTCTCTTGACACAATAGACATTATCGTGTATAATAAGATTAAATCAAGAGAGGAGATACAAAGAAATGAAAAAATACAATTTATCAAAAATTATGAAAAGAGCATGGGAGTTAGTTAAAAAGGCAGGTCTTTGCATCTCCGAAGGATTAAAAAAAGCATGGAAGGAAGCAAAGCATATGGGAGAAATCACAAAAGGTTCCGTAAAACAGATTGCATGGGCGAAAGACATTAAAGAAGGCATGATCAAAGCGTTGAATATCAGTTTAAAAAACGAAAAAGAAAGTGGAAGTAATTATTTTGTTTCAATTAGAGAAAAAAATTTAATCGACATCGAAAAAATAAGTGATGCTAAGTGGTTTATTAATCTTTTTATAACTGCTAAAGAAATTTACAAGGCTGAAATTTGCTTCGGAAACTATATGACAAAAGAAGGATTAGCCGATGATTATGCTAGTCTTGTAAGTTCTAAATTGATGGAAACTTTTTAATAAGGAGGAGAAAAAAATGATGAAAGAAGCAGAAAGAGCAAAAAAAGAAATGTTGGATTTTTTGAAGAAAAATGAATCTACAGGAACTGCAAAAGAGGACTTTTACGAACTCAAAGAGAAAACAGAACAAGCTTTCTTTGTATCACTCGCGCTAGATTTGCGAGAAAGACGTGCTAAACTTTGGATGCAAGGAAAACATGACGAAGTGGATTCATGGGCATTGTCAAAAATTCACGAAGCATTAGTTTCTGACAGAAAAACCGAAGTGAGAAAGATAACGGACATAGTAGAAAAAAACACTCACGCCGCCCTACGGAAACGATTTCCAGATTTGTATGATTTCCTGTACGCTTGCAACGACGAGGAAACAGAAAACAAACAAAGAGTGCATGAATTACACAAACTAGGATACACGGCAGAAAAATTGTGGGAAATGCCGCATGAGGATGTGGGAGAAGATTATTTACAGATGCTATTAGACACAGAAAAAAGAGGCTGAAAACAGCCTCCTTCTCCATTGACTTAATAGTCAACAAAATAGTTTCTACTCACACGCATATACAATATGCGGACAACTATATTATAGCAAAATATTATCACAAAGTCAAGTGAATACCCGCCGCGGAGGTCACGACGGCAGGAAGGAAGAAAGCATGAAAAAGTATAACGTATATAAAGCTACACGAGAGATTAAGGAGCGGAATATTTCAGAAATAGTGCAGGGGTGTACATTTTTCTGCGATGATGTTTTTAGCGAATTGGTAAAATCTTGTGACACATTAAAAGAAGCAAGAGAAGTCTTAAAAAAACATAAGACAGATATTACCTATTATTCCGGAAACGCCGAAGGCTGTTACCTGATTACGGAATACTGCATTTTGCCAGAAATCTATGACGAAGACGGCGAGATCGTGGAGTCTGGCGACACCGAAGAAATTACAGAAATGAAAATCAGTGTCGAAGACGAAGAGCGGAACGTTGTAAAAACATTTGACAATCTGAAAGAGGCGGATGACTTTTTACACAATGACGAAAGGGAATTAACACTGGTATATTAATTCAGAACAAAAGCACTTGTTTTGACAGGTGCTTTTTTGTTATTTTTAGGAAAAAAGAAAAGAGGGAAGAATTGGTTCTTCCCTCTTGTTAGTCGTCCTATTAGTGGACTAATTATTTTAAATTAATGGTTACTTTCTTGTCTGTCCAGAATGAAGCTCTATACTCTAAAATCACTTTCTTTGCATCTTTTGGCACTTCGTAGTATGCCGTAAAGCTTACGTTCTTTCCTGGAGACAAATTAGTGTTAACGAAATCACTGTTTCCTATGTATTGCTGTTCGCAAGCTGAATTATCTGCATAGCAACTGCAATCAGATACAGATACATACTTGTCACCTTTCTCTGCGATGTTTTCGCAAGTAAAGTCTACAGCTACATATTCGCATCCATCTTTTGGAGTAAAGTACTCTCCGGCATCATATCCAAATTCAGCCTTTTTAGCAGTTACTTTTAAACCGTCATTCTCAAAAGATTCGCCAACTTTTACACTGTCTTTCTCTTTTGTTTCTTCTTTTTTAGCAGTTTCTTTCTTAGCCGCTGTGGTTGCTGTAGTACTTTTTGAAGAATCAGTGGAAGAACTGTCATCGTCACCACCACCCATTGCCATGCCTAAAACAGCCAGAACGATGATAACGATAATTACCCATTTCAACTTGCCGCCCTGTTTCTTCTGGCAATGAGGACACACTTTAGCTTTTGCATCAATTTCCTCTTTGCAGTACTTACAAACTTTAGTTTTTTCCTTGCTCATGTTTTCTTCTCCTTTTTTATTATTACCATATTGCAAATATTAGCAAAATAGTTT
>ERZ1034920.488-NODE-488-length-31341-cov-11.542255_pt1 | contig 31341 bp, 31 predicted proteins | sample MGYA00520688_ERZ1034920 | MGnify/ENA primary metagenome ERZ1034920 (study PRJEB33766, sample SAMN09781785) | gut metagenome | biome: gut microbiome | host: Homo sapiens | place: Madagascar | study: EMG produced TPA metagenomics assembly of the PRJNA485056 data...
TTTTAACAGAATATAATTTCCCAATTGCACCTGCTGCTAGAAACAAAGTTTTTGTTGCGTCTTCTGATTTTGAAGTTCGTAATGGAAAAATTAGAGCCGTTAATGTTAATTTAGACAGTGCTTATGGGAAAATTTCACTAAACAAGGTTGCTAATATGCTAAACTTGTTGAATCCGTTAGAATTCACTATGCAATTATTGGAAACAAAGGAATGCCGTGCAAATGTTGAGAATGTAAACATTGTTGACAATAAAGTGAAAGTTGATGGTAAAATATTTATAAAGGGAGATTAAGCCATGAATTTTTCGCAAAAGCTGGGTCTGTTTATACTTATTGTAATATCAGTTGCTTACGTATATTTTTCATTCTTGAGTCCAAAAGATGGTTTTCATGTGAATTTCCCACACCATCAGGAAGAAGAATTGCCTCCGGTTGAAGAATTTACTCCAACAGAACCTGTTGAAGAGCCGGCACAAGTTCAAGAGCCGGTGAAGGAGCATAGCTATAAGACTGTTAAGATATTTGTGACTGACTCTAATGGCAATATCCGTTCTGTAAACCGTAAGTGTGATAGTACAGTGGAAAAATCTTGTTTTGCGTTTGCAATAAAAGAACTTGTTGTTGCTCCAACTAAATGGGAAAAATCAAAGGGTTTCACTTCAGAAATCCCTCAAGGAACAAAAATTCTTTCTGTAAGAGAAGGCGAAGGCAGCGTGATGATAGACTTGTCTTCTGCGTTTGAAGCTGGTGGAGGTGCTGAAAGTACTTATACACGTGTAAAGCAAGTTATCAAAACTGCAAAATCTAACACCAATCTTCCCGTTTATTTATACATCAATGGCAAACAAGCAGATGTTATTGGCGGCGAAGGCATTATGATTAAACAACCTTTAAGTGAAAGGTCTTTAGATGACTGAGAATAAAGATTTAGAATATTACATGAATCTCGATTGGACTCTAATTGAGGGTACGGATTTGGATTTTAATGGGAACCCTTATCATTATATAGAAATTAAAGAAATACCGAGTTTTGCGTTTTGCGCCAAAACTCGCGAAAAAGCGTTGGAAAATTACAAAAAGCAATTAAGACTGTCCCTTATGCTTATGCTTGAAGATGGTGAACATATAGTAGAACCTGGGGAAGAAACAGAAGATGATATTGATTGGGAAAGCATATGTCCGTAGCTAAGTTATCAGAAATTTATATCTCTAAATTAACAAAAGAAGATATTGATGATGTTGTGGAAATCGAGGCTAGTGCTTATGGAAAACATCATTGGTCAAAGTCTTCTTTTTATGATGAGATGGCAAATAAACTTGCTAAATATTATGCTGCAAAAACAGCTGCCGGTGAACTTGTCGGTTATGCCGGAACTTGGCATATTATTGATGAAGGGCATATCACAACAATTGCGGTTAAGAATGAATTCTTGAGAAATCATATTGGCGAAGCTATAATTCATAAAATAATTGAAGATTGTTACAAAGATATGGTAAAGTATTTGACTCTGGAAGTTCGAGTATCAAATACGCCTGCAATAAAATTGTATGAAAAATATGGTTTTCAGTCGCTTGGAACAAGAAAAGGATATTATCAAGATAATAATGAAGACGCATTAATTATGTGGACTGAAAATATTTTTTACGATAAATTTAAAACAAGATACTTAGAAAATGTTGAAAATTTGAAAAAAATAATAGAGATTAAATGAGCAAACGAGTAGAAAAACAGATAAATAGTTTCAAATACAAAGGTGAACCTATCAAGATTACGTTTGGCACGCTGATTTTGACCGGACTTTGTGTGTTGCTTATTATTATTGCTACATTTACTCAAATTACGCTAAAACATCCGTATTTTCCGTTGAATACATTTACGTTTTTGGCAGGTAATGTAACAGATACTGAAATTTTACACCATTTTATTAAAAGTTATAAATACATACCGCAAATTCCGGTTGTGTTTTTTATTGTAGCGTTATTGGGGAGAAAATTTGGAATTTTGTCAATTTTGCTCTATATAATTTTAGGACTGTTTTTCCCGATTTTTGCGCTAGGCGGTGGTATAAGCTATTTATTTGAATATGGTTTTGGATATATTTTAGCTTTTATTCCGGCAATCTTTTTTGCAGGAACTTTACTCAAAGGTAAAACGGATTTTTTAAGAGTATTTTTGATTTCTTTGATTGGTGTTTTAACAATCCATATTCTGGGAATTTTATATATGTTTTTTATCGCAACTCTAAGACACGCTCCTATGGATTTGGTAACAGGCTGGATAATGTCACAAAGCGGTGTGCAAATTATTTATGATATCTTTTTTGCTATGTTTGCAATTTTTTTGGGACGTCAAGCAAGAAAACTGCTTTGGATTGTGATGTGTTAAAAGTATTAATGGCGCATTGTATGCACCATTAACTAAAATTTTAAAATAACCTGCGGATGTGAAGCATCCGCAGGTTATTCAATTAGTTTAAATTATTAAACTGTACCTTACTTCTCATCAAGAGCAGCAACACCTGGAAGAACTTTACCTTCGATAAATTCTAGAGATGCACCACCGCCTGTTGATACGTGAGTGAAATCTTCAGCTTTGAAGAATTTCTTAGCAGCAGAAACTGAATCGCCACCACCGATAACTGATGTAGCACCAGCTTTTGTAGCTTCAACAATAGCTTCTAATACTGCTTTAGTACCTTCAGCGAATTTAGGATTTTCAAATGCACCTACAGGACCGTTCATAAGAATTGTTTTTGAAGATTTAAGAACTTCTGCAAAAGCTTTTCTTGAATCAGGACCGGCATCAACACCTTCAAATCCATCAGGGATTTCGTTAATTTTAACGAATTCATTTTTGCCGTTACCGGAGAAATCATCTGTAACAAGAACGTCTGTAGCCATAACAAGCTTAACGCCTTTTTCTTGAGCTTTCTTTTCGATAGCTTTAGCAACATCGATTTGGTCATCTTCACAAATTGAGTTACCGATTTTACCACCGTTAGCTTTAACGAATGTGTAAGCCATACCACCGCCGATAATCATGTTATCAACTTTGTCTAGCAAGTTTTCTAAAACACCGATTTTAGAAGAAACTTTAGCACCACCAACTACAGCAGTGAATGGTCTAGTTGGGTTGTCTAATGCTTGAGATAAGCATCTGATTTCTTTTTCCATCAATAAACCAGAAACAGCTGGCTTAAGAACTTTTGCTAATTTAGCAGTTGAAGTGTGATTTCTGTGAGCAGCACCGAATGCATCGTTAACATAGAAATCGCCCAATTCAGCTAATTGGTTAGCGAAAGTCATATCGTCATCTTTAGCTTCTTCAGCTTTGTAGAAACGGATGTTTTCCAATAAAGCAATTTGACCGTCAGCAAGTTTTTCTACATAAGGTTTAGCTTCTTCAACAGAAGGGATGAATACGATTTCTTCGCCAAAAACTTTTGCCATATATTTAGCAACTGGTTCAAGAGAGAATTCCATATTTCTTTCGCCTTTTGGTCTGCCTAAGTGAGCCATAAGAACGATTCTAGCACCTTTTTCTTTTAAGAAATTTACAGTAGGAACGATAGCTTGAATACGAGTATCGTCAGTTACATTTTTGTTTTCATCAAGAGGTACGTTAACGTCAACTCTAACTAGAGCAACTTTTCCTTTGATGTCACCTAAATCTTTAATTGATTTTTTCATAATCTCTTTCCTTTCTTATTTGCAAATAATTGCATGATAATTATATTAAAAACAAAATTTCTTCTCAAGATGGGAAAAGAGTCTTTAGGTCATTAAGTCTTTAAGTCTTTAAGTCGTTAAGTTCTTTAAATTCGCACGCTCATAAATGAAAAATAAAACATATACCAAAATCAAAATTTTTATATGAACTTAACGACTTAAAGACCTAGCGACTTAAAGACTTCCCAAAAAGTAAATTTTCTTTACAAATCGACAAAAGTCATGAGCAATTTTTTGGTGTTTACTATACAATGGTAATATTGAACAAAGGACGGTTGTATGATGGAAACATTTGAGCTAACAAACTACAATTTTTATTCAAGTCGTCTGGACATGGAACTTATTACAAACATAGTTGATACTCTAAAAGATATTCTTGAAGAAGATAAACAGCAGGAACAACCATTGTTTTTGAAAGTTGCTGACGATTTTATAATGAATATTGCACGCAAGGTTGTTCAAGAAAAGAAAAAAACTTTTCTTATTGGAATAACCGGTGAGAGTGCTTCCGGTAAAACTGTTTTTGTTGATAATACTATTGAAGCTGTTGTGCGTGATAAAAAAGAAGGCATTTATACTGTTATTCGCCAAGATGATTATTACAAAGATACATCTAAAGAGTTGCAAGAAGCAGGAAGTTATGATGCTTTATTTAAAACCGGTTTTAGTTTTGATACACCGGATGTAATAAATCTTCCTTTGATGAGAGAACATTTATTAGGCTTGAAAAAGGGCGAAACAATTGTTTCTCCAAAATATGATTTTGTAACTTGCGTTTCCAATCCGAATGGTGACACTAAAAAGCCTGCAAAAGTTATTTTGACAGAAGGTTTATATGTGTTGAATCCGGAAGTGCGTGACATTATGGATGTAAAAGTTTATGTATTCACTCCGATTGATGTTATTAAAGAAAGATGGTACAAACGTGCGGTTTCTAGAGGTAAGACTGGAGAAGCTGCAGATTTACAGTTTAAAAATGTAAACGAAACAGCACAACAATACATTCGTCCAACCTACCAAATTGCGGATTGTATTATTAATGGTATGGTTGACAAAGATTATATCAAAGTAATCACAGACAAAATTTTAGTTAGATTAGCAGAAGTTTGTTGTTAATGTTTTTTTTTGCGATAAGAAATGTTTAAACCGCCCTTGTTAGGGAGGTCGCAGTCGTTCTTGAGCCGTGCGAAAGGTACGAATGCGGGTGGGTATTAATTAATGCTTATTAAAACTATTATGAGCTTCCCCACTAATAATTTAAAGGAGATAAAATGTTTGAATTAAAAGCACAAATGTATTTTTCAGCAGCACATCATTTATTGAATTATGATGGTGAGTGTGAACATCAACACGGTCACAATTGGTTAGTAGAAGCTTACGTAAAAGGCGAAACGCTTGATAAGAGCAATATTCTTGTTGATTATAAAGTTTTAAAACGTGAAATGAAAGCCGTTTTAGATTTATTAGATCATAAAGATATCAATGAACTTCCTGAATTTAAGGGTGAGAGTCCTTCCAGCGAAATGATTGCAATGTTTATTTATAACAAATTAAAAGAAAAAATTGTTCAGGTTTCCAAGGTTTCTGTATGGGAAACAGCTACTTCTTGTGCAAGTTATTTTGAAGAAGGGTAGATTTGCTTAAACTATCTTTACAATATGTCAAATTCTGAACTTTTTTGTTTTTATACATATATGTGTAGTAAAAATGAAGGGCAAGGTTTGTATGATAAATTCCGTTAATAGTTCTAATTTTCAACCTATTACAAAAGTAGCATTTAAGCAATATCAACAGCCATCAGTAGAAATTCCACAAGCGCCAATGCAGTGTGATGCTTATGTGAGTTCTCAAAATACGAAAATGCCACCTGAAATCGGTTTTTTTCGTTTGATGTCAGGCTTTTTAACAGATAATCAAGTAAATCAAATTAATCAATCAAGGCAGTTGCCTTCTAATGCAAAATTTATAATGAATGGTTATGGAAGTTATTCTATTTCTAATAATATTTTAGGAATTAGGGTTGGTACGCAAACGCTGCCGGAAGGTTTTGAAGTCAAAAAGAATGTTTTAGGGCAAGCAGTTGTGTTGCCAAAGGGTTCTGAAGGCTTATTCATAAGATAAAAATTTATAAAGTATTATTTTTACATTCGGGATTATGATACAATAGAGATGCAATAATGTATTTATTATTTGCACATTTGATATAAAGAGGGGAGTTTATGGATTTAATACAATCAATTTTAATGGGGATTGTGCAAGGGTTGAGCGAATTTTTACCGATTTCAAGCTCTGCGCATTTAGTTTTTACGTCAAATTTTTACAAAGTATTCAAAGGTATAGAGATTGTTCAAGAATCTAATCAAGAAGTTTTTCTTGATATAATGCTTCATTTGGGCACATTGATTGCTGTATTGATTTTCTTTAGAAAAGAAATTTGGCAAATTTTGAAAGCACTTTATTTCGGTTTAAAAAACAAAGATTATTCATCTAAGGATTTTAAAACCGGTATTTATATTATCTTAGGCACTGTAATAACTGTCTTAATAGCCTTTCCGATGAATGAAGTTGCAGAATTTCTAGTCTTTAAACCTGCAATTGTAGGTGGTTTATTAATTGGAACAGGTATTTTACTTTTGTTCAGTGAATTCTGGGCAAAAAGACATGGTAAAAATGCTGATGTGACTTTAAAAAGCTCTATTCTAATTGCAATCGCACAAGGCTTGGCGGCTCTTCCTGGGTTTTCTCGTTCTGGTTTAACAATTGCAACCGGACTTTTGACCGGTTCTGACAGAACAACTGCTGCAAAATATTCGTTCTTGTTAAGTATTCCGATTATATTGGGAGCTTCAATGGTTTATCCGCTTGTAAAACTTGATTTTGCAGAAGTTGTTACATATAACTGGACTGCAATCATAGCAGGAACAATTGTTTCAGGGATTGTCGGTTACTTATGTATTAAATATTTCTTGAAATTTGTTTCAAAATTTTCATTAAGCATTTTTGGTTACTATTGTTTAATTATGGGACTTGTAACGGCTGTTTTCTTCACAATTAAAGGCTAAGGTTAAATAAAAAGGAGATTATTATGGAATTGAATAAATATATTGAACATACGTTATTAAAACAAGATGCTACTCGTGCAGAAATTACGAAATTACTTGAAGAAGCTTGTCAATACAGCTTTTTAGGTGTTTGTGTTAACCCTTGTAATGTTAGTTATGCACACCAGTATCTAAAAGATACCAACAGAAATGATGTCAAAGTCGTTACCGTAATTGGTTTTCCTCTTGGTCAAGCTACTTGCGAAAGTAAAGTGTTGGAAACAGTCGATGCTATCAAAAATGGTGCTGATGAAATTGATATGGTTATCAACGGTGGAAAGCTTAAAGATAAAGACTATAACTACATTGTAGATGAAATTTCAAAAGTAAAATCTGCTTGCCAAGGTAGAAATTTGAAGGTAATTATTGAAACAGATTTGCTAACAAAAGAAGAAATTAAAATTGCGTGCGAACTTTGTATAAAAGGTGGTGCAAATTTTGTAAAAACATCAACCGGTTTTGTAAAAAACGGAGTGGGTGCAAAAGCTGAGGATGTAAAGCTTATGTACGAAACGGTTAAGGATGCCGGTTTGCAAGTAAAAGCATCAGGTGGAATTCGTGACAAAGAAGCTGCATTGAAAATGATAGAAGCCGGAGCCGTAAGACTGGGAACAAGTTCCGGGGTTAAGATTGTAGAGTAGTATTTTTTCTTTTCTTCACATTCTAATCAAGCCAAATCCTATATTTAAAGGATTACAAACAAGTTTAAATATAGTTTAATATATTCAGAATAGTATACAATTCGGAGATAATTATGGATATATTTGCAGTCATAGGGATGTTCCTTGGGATTGGGTTCATTCTTACCGGTCAGGCTATGGAAGGTGGTAATATAGGTCAGCTGTTGCAGATTACAGCTGCATTTATTGTACTTGGTGGTACGACCGGTGCAATTGTATTAAGCTTCCCGCCTAAAATATTGATGTCTGCAATAAAGATTCTTAAAGATGTTTTTATGCCACCGAAATGTGATTTTAATGCATTGATTACGGAAATTGGCGGATTTGCAACAAAAGCAAGAAAAGAAGGTATTATTTCTTTGGAAAAAGAAGCTAATAATGCATCTGACAAACTTCTTACTTTGGGTTTGGGTGCTGTTGCCGATGGTACAGACCCGACTCTGGTTAGAGAAATGATGGAAAACCAGATTGAACAATTGGAAAACTATGTTCACAACGCAGCGAAAGTTTTTGAATCATTTGGTGGTTATTCTCCAACTTTGGGTATCATTGGTGCGGTACTTGGTTTGATTCAAGTTATGCAGAACTTGTCTGATCCGTCTAAGTTAGGTGCAGGTATTGCAGTTGCTTTCGTTGCAACAATTTATGGTTTGTTCGCTGCAAACCTTGTAATGATTCCTTTGGGAACTCGTGTTAAGTTTATTTATCAAGATGTTATGTTATATAAAAATATGATTCTAGAAGGTGTTTTATCAATCCAAGCTGGCGAAAGCCCTGTTTTGATTGAAAGAAAATTGCGTTCATTTATTTTGGAAGAAGCTAAGGAAGAACAAGGTAATGGCTAGAAAAAAGAGAGCTGAAGAACCTGAAAACCTAGAGCGTTGGCTCGTTTCATATGGTGATTTTATCACTCTGCTTTTTGCTACGTTCGTAGTATTATATGCTCTTGCCCAAGTTGATGCCAGTGATTTTGCTAAACTTGAAGAATCTTTGAAAAACGCTTTTTCTCAAAATACTCTTTTAGATGGTCAACAATCAATTATGGATGGAAGCGATTCTATATTTGATCAGCAACAAGCAAATTCTTTTATCCCAAGCCTAATGCTAGAGTACATTAGCCCAAAATATGAAGAAGAGTCTTTTAGAGAGATTGATGAAACGATTATGGAGATGACAAAGCTTGGAGAGTTGGACGGAATTTCTTCTAAGATGACTGATAAAGGACTTTTGCTAACATTTGATGACAAATATCTTTTTGCTCCTGGGTCTGCTAATATTGACGGTGAAGCTAAAAAACTTTTGGATAAAGTTGGAGTTTTGATTTGCAAAAAATTTGTATTACATTCTATGAGAGTAGAAGGTCATACAGATAGCACACCGATTAATTCATTTGTTTATCCTTCTAATTGGGAATTGTCAGCCGCAAGAGCTTCTTCAGTTGTAAGATATATGATTACAAGGTTTAAGTTCTCACCAAGTTTATTTTCTGCAATCGGATATGCAGATACAAGACCTTTAGAAAATGCAATTTCACCAAAGGATCCTGCAAATAGAAGAGTAGAAATACTTATTATGAAAAACAAGTATAGACGTGATTTTGAAACAAGTAACGATAATACAATGAAGCTTACAAAAGCTGAACAGGAAGCTATTCAGAAACAGAGAGAGCAGATTATTTCTAAGATAGAGGGTGATGCAATTTCTCCTGCGGCAAAAAAATTGTTGGAAGAAAACCAACAAAGGATTGAAAAGCAGAAGAGTGAAAAACTTTCTAAAAAGAATATGGAATTATATGTAAATCTTGATAAAGAGAATGCGCAGAATGGTGACGATGTAGAAATGCCTGCGGTGGAGAAACGTGTTATTCGCTTGAATTCAAGTATTCCGGAAGATGAGGACTTTGGCTTATGATACAGTATGCGGTAGGAATGTCACTTGGTCCATCTTCTTCGGTTGAAACCGGTGTTGCAGTAAGAGAGATTGCGACGGGCAAACTTATTTATGTCGATAAGTTGTTTTCAATGAATGATGTACAGTTCTTTTTTGAAAATTATCCATCAATAAAAAATTCTGCATTTTGTATATCTTTGCCTTGGGATAATACAATGATGGAAGGCAAATGGAGAGTCCTCTCTAAACCGTATCAGCTGATTCATTCTAAAGAGGAAGAGTTTATAAACAAAGATAATTGGATGCAAAGATTTTCAACCAGAGGGTGTGAATTATTTTCCAATTTGAAAAATAATGGTGCTGATATTTTTAGATTTGAAGTCTATTTAACACGACAAAAATTTAACCTTTACTCTAATTTTAAAGAGCGTTCTTCTGCAGATTGCAAATTTTTACAATCAACTTTGAGATATGAATTCGGTTTTGACAATTTGCCGACAAATATGATGCCGGTTGCACAGTTGGAAGCAATTGTCGGCTGTTTGCTTTGTGAAGAAAAATTAAAAGACAATACGCATAATATTTTTGATTTTCGTGGATTGGAAGTTGTTAATTTGAAGTGATAATTACTGAAAGGTATAGCATTTTACCCTCGCCCCTTGTGGGAGAGGGATAGTTTTTCAAGCTGAAAGCCTTTTGGCTTGAAGCTTAGAAAAACAGGGTGAGGGGTAATACGATTATCTTATTTATTTTATTCAAAACTTGTAAATATTTGTAAACATACTTCCGAAATAACGCAAGTTTTTCTATTCACATGCTTTAATAAAACAGATACATGTGTTGAAAGGATGTAGAATATGGTTCAATCAATTGATAATGGATTCAATAGAGCAAATTATAGCGCAGTAAAAATTAATATTAACAAGCCGGAAGTTTTTGCAAACGGTGCAAATAACCAGAATCCGACAATTACAAATCCGATGAACGTAAACGGTAATAATGCTGATTTAAATGCTGTAAATATTAATATTGATAATCCAACAGTTCATGCAGAACCGGTGCAACCGATATATGATTATCCTCAAGCACAAATGCCAATGACTTATGATATGGCTCAAATTAACAAAGTCCCACTTCCACAAGGATTTAATTTGGCATACCATACTACAAATGTGATTTTACCAAAGATGGAAAATGAATTGGAAGTAGAAGGTAAAGATTTTGAACCTGTAGATGATTCGAAAACGCCTGATGAACAAAAGGTTGAAACTCCAAATGTTCCTGAACCGAACTACACTACAACAGAAGCTGAAAAAGGAGTCAATATAGGTGCGGAAGAAACACTTCCGACTAGTGAGAATGTTGAAAAAGGTGTAAATGTAAAAGCGGAAGATACAGTTCCGGCTGGTGAGAATAGTGAAAAAACCGAAAACGCAGGTGCGGAAGAAGTAATTCCCACTAATGGCGAAGTGAAAGAAGAAGCGGCAGAAAATGATGTTGATGTAGAAGATGTTCCGGAAGAAGTTGAAGAAACAGAAACTACGAATGAAGCAGAGGAAGCAGAAGAAGCTCCTGCGGTAGCGGAAGATGACAAAAAAGATGCTGACAAAATTAATGATGATGTTAAGGTAATGGATAATGAAGTCAAAGAAATTGAAAAGAAAAGACCGGAAATTATTCCTGGGGAAGAAATTAAACCGGATGTAGATATTCCGCTTGTGATTTCTAATTTGACGAACGCAGATTATGATGTTCAGGCTCAACAGATGGAAGAAATCGCAAGAATTTCTATGGACAATCCTGAAAATGCAGTACCTTATATTGTAAGAGATGTATTTGCGACTTTGATTGATATAACTAAGGCAGATACTTCTGAATTAGCCTCTCCAACAGAAGCACAGGTACAGGCAAGAAAGAAAGTAATTGCAAATTATTTGGTAATGGAAAATGCTAAGGGTGATAAGAATGTAAAATTACCTTACGAATTATCAGATGCAGAAATAGAACTTGCAAACCAAATTTCTCCAATGGAACAAGCTGAAAGAAATAAAGAATATGCAATGTATACAATGTCTGTTTTGGCAAAGATTTATACTGACGAAGTAGAAAAACAAACAGGTAATATTGTGCCAATGACAGATTTACCGGGGACTTCTGCAATAGTTGATGCTTTGAGATACAATCCAAACCCAGAAGTAAAATTGGCTGCAATTGATGCATTGAGCCACATTGAAAGACCGGAATACAAAGATGAGTTAACAACTTTGTTTACTTTGGCTCAAACTGATACAAATCCATTGGTTGCAATGGCAGCAACCAGAGCGATAGAACGTGCTGCACAGGATGATAATGCAGTAGCTGCTAACTAGGGTTTTAAAATTGAAAAATTGTAGGGTGGGAAAAGCGAGAGCGGTTCCCACCTTTATAATTTTATTATATAGCGCCGAGCTTTTTGCAAGCTTCTAAGGCGCAATTTTGTTGGGCTTCTTTTTTAGATTTTCCACGACCTTTGGCAATAATCTTTCTTTGCCACTCAACTTCAACCTCAAAAACAGGTTTGTGCGCAGGTCCTGTCACTCCGACAGTTCTATATACCGGTATGGTTTTATCAATCCCTTGAGTGTATTGTTGCAAAATATCTTTCGCGTTATACTTTTCAAAATGCTTATCAACGTCTTCTGCATATTCCATTACATAATCATTAATAAATTTTTCAATCTCTTTTTCTTTTCCACTCAAATAATACGCGCCAAGAACGGCTTCTAAAGAACAAGCAATATTGGATTCTCTTTTTCTTCCGCCTTGTCTTTCTTCTGACGGGCCGAGTTTGATTAATTTATCCAGACCAATTTTTATTGCTATTTGTGCCAAAATCGCATCTGATACCAGAATAGAACGAATTTTTGAGAGTTCACCTTCCGGAGCGGTTGGATAAGCATGGTATAAAAGTTTTGAAGTGAATAATTTTAATACAGAATCGCCAAAAAACTCCAGACGCTCATAATTTTCGAGTGAATCTATATTATTTTCCTGAGTATAAGATGGGTGAGTCAATGCTTTTTCTACAAGCTCGTTTGTTTCACCAAAGATTTCTTCTAGCATGAGAAAATACCCTTAACGATATCAGAAAAATTATTTACTACGAACATGAACATATAATAATGTACTACAGGAATTGTTAAAATATAGCTGTCAGTTCTATCTAAAAATCCACCGTGACCAGGGAGGATGTTACTTGAATCTTTAACTCCGGCATCACGTTTAATCATAGATTCGCACAAATCTCCGATTTGAGCAAATGCGGCAATTAATAATCCTAAAATAATGCAATGATACCAAGGAATCATAAGCACTTGTCCGAATATAAAGCAGAAAATCATACAAGATAAAGTTCCGCCAATAGAGCCTTCAATCGTTTTATTAGGGCTAATAACTTTTGATAATTTGTGTTTGCCGAAATAGCAGCCCATATAATAACACATAGAATCAGTTAAAATAACAGCGAAAAATAACAATAAAGCGTATCCAGCACCTTCGGTGGTAACATTTGTTTTAATTAAACCTTCATATAACGGATGACTGCCCAAATCTCTTAAGAATAATAGATGTAGTGGGAACCAGCCACAATATACGAATCCTAAAATTGTTGTTGCAACATTTGCTATGTAAGGTTGTTTGCCTTTAAATAACACAGACATAAAAGCCATGATTGAACAAGCTGTGAAAGCGAGTGCAACCATATCAAACCTGTTAAAATAAGCTAATGCTGCAAAAATAAAGCTTGATAGGATTATAATCCTTGAGCTTGGGCGAAAGCCTTTGTGCTCAAGGATTTTTACATATTCTTTCGATGCAAGTGTAACAATGATTAGCACTAAGCCAACTATCCAAAGTCCGCCTGCCATTATTGCAAATAATGCCGTAAATCCGAAGATTATACCTGTAATTAGTCTTGTTACACTTTTACTCAAATTCATTATACTGTCATAACCTCTTTTTCTTTTTCTACAACTAGAGAATCAATAATTCCAACATATTTATCAGTAAGTTTTTGAATCTTATCTTGATTGTCTTTTACTGCATCTTCAGGAAGATTTTCATCTTTTTCAATTTTTTTCAAGCTATCAACCATATCACGTCTTACGTTACGGATTGCAACTTTAGTATCTTCACCATATTTCTTAACTTCTTTAGCAGTTTCTCTTCTTCTTTCTTCTGTCAAAGGTGGGAAGTTTAATCTAATGCAAGTGCCATCGTTGTTAGGCGCAACACCTAATTCTGCTTTAATGATAGCTTTTTCTAATTCTTTCATGATGCTTTTGTCAAAAGGAGTAATTACAAGTGTAACACCTTCGCTAACGCTAACTTGTGCCATTTGTCTGATTGGAGTAGGTGCACCATAATAATCTACGATAACTTTATCCAAAACTGCAGGATTAGCACGACCGGTACGAACAGAGCCAAATTCTCTCTTCATCTGAGCGATAGCCTTTTCCATTTTTTCCTCTCCGAATAAATACATTTCTTCAAGAGCTTCTGACATAATTTTCTCCTTTTTATTAAATTATTGTTTACTATATTTTTATTGTTGTTGGGCCGAAATCTCAACCTGCTAAAATCCCAACCTACGAATTAAACACTCAAAGCTTGCTTAACTTACATAAGTTCCGACAGCTTCGCCATTCATAATTTTATTCAAGCTGCCTTTTGCTTTGAAATCAAATACGATTATCGGAATCTTGTTTTGCTTACATAAAGCACAAGCAGAAGTGTCCATTACTTTTAATTCATTTTTAATAATGTCGTCATATGACATTGTGTCAATTTTCTTAGCGTTTGGATTTGTTCTCGGATCGTCATTGTAAACTCCGTCAACGCCGTTTTTAGCCATCAACATAACTTCTGCATCAATTTCAGAAGCTCTAAGTGCTGATGCTGTATCCGTTGTGAAGAATGGGTTTCCTGTTCCGGCTGCGAATATAACAACTCTGCCTTTTTCCAAATGTCTGATTGCTCTATGGCGAACATAAGGTTCCGCAATCTGGTTCATTGCAATAGCTGTTTGGACTCTACATTCAACACCAATCTTTTTCAAAGCACATTGAAGAGCTACAGCGTTCATAACAGTTGCAAGCATTCCTACATAATCTCCAGAAGCTTGATCCATACCAAGTTTTGCGCTGTTTTTCATTCCGCGGAAAATGTTTCCGCCGCCTACAACGACTGCAACTTCAACACCTTTGTCGTAAATTGACTTAATTTCATTGGCTATCATTTCAACAGGTTCATAATCAATACCGAATTGCTGATTTCCAAGCAATGCTTCCCCGCTGATTTTTAATAACACACGTTTATACTTTGTACCCATTAGTTACCTCTCATTATTACACTTATAGTATTAAAAAAGTGCGAAAATGTAAAGCATATTGCCTGACAAAATCGCATTTTTATTAAAACCAGTTACACATATCTTCTTGGCAAAGAGAACTTTCCAAGTCTTGCATAATGTTTAATCTGGTCATTTCATACGTAACAGGTGTTATTGAAATCTTGTTATTTCTAACGGCAGCAATATCAGTGGCTGCATCTTCCGGTTCGTTAATCAATTCGCCAGCCATCCAGTAATAAACTTTTCCTCTTGGGTCAACTCGGCGTTCATATGCGTCTGTAAACATTCTGCTACCGAGCTCCGTGATTGCAATTCCTGCAATATCCTCTTTATCCAGCCCGGGGATGTTTATATTTAAAATTGTTTTAGGAGGAATTTTATATTTATCCAAACGATTTAGTAATTGTGCAACAAATGCAGCAGCGAAGTGAAAATCTTCGTATTCATTTCTTAGACTAGCTAAAGAGGTGGCAATACTCGGATAACCCATCATTGCGCCTTCCATTGCACAGCTAACCGTTCCTGAATAAAGAATATCGGCGCCCAAATTCGGTCCGTGATTAATTCCAGAAATTACTAAGTCAGGTAGTTCATCTTTTGATAAAATCGCATTAATCGCAAGCTTTACACAGTCCCCAGGGGTTCCGGTTGTCATCCAACAACGTTTAGAGCCGTACTTTGCATCGACTTCTTCAACTCTTAATGGAGTATGAAGAGTTAGAGAATGCCCAGCGGCACTTCTTTCTCTATCGGGAGCTACTACATAAACATCGTGTGATGGTGCAAGTGCTTCGATTAGTGCACGGATACCATTTGCCAAAATTCCATCGTCATTAGAAATGAGTATTTTCATATTTTGCTCCCTCTGCTGAATACTTTTGTATTATATCAGGTTGAGAGAATGTTGTATACAATATAATAAATATGTTTTCGAATTAGAATATCCCCCACTCTTGGGTTATTTACTTTTACAAGCACTGATTTCTACCTCACCCTAACCCTCTCCTGCTAGGAGAGGGAATGACCAGCGCTTGTTAAAATAAGCATTATAAAATTGTTACAAAACTTTACAATTAATTTTACTTGGAATTTCCTTTGTTTCGTTCAAAGAATTGTATATGTAAAATAAACAATTCTTTAAAATTCGGTAAAATATTTTATACATTCTTTATATGGAAAAAATATTCAAAAATTCATCTTTACATTTCCTTTACAAATGTATTAAGAAGGGCAATTTTTATTTTGTTCTGCTTTTAAATACATGTATAAGTTGTTATAATCAGCTTAGGGATGGTAGTGTGAAGTTACAAAAGCCGAATCAACAACTGCCGAATTAGAAGAAATTGTATGATAAATAAAGTAAGTGTAGAAACAAATCCTAGAATAATAAATAGCAAAAGAGCCCGTAAGAATGAGAACATAGCGAGTCAGCAAAATCCAAACTTTAAAGGGTTGGGCGGTGTGCTTTTAACTGGTATGCAAGCTTGTGAAAGAATGCCAATGGTTAACGTGGCTGTTATTGACATGTTATCTGCGATTTTACCTAGAACTATTGTAGAATCTATGACCAACTGGTTTGCAGGGTTTGAAGCATTTAGACGAGAATCTTCCGGCTTGGTTGTAAACTGTTTGATACCAAGCTTAATTACTTTAGGCATTGCTAAAGGTATAAATGGCGGATTTATGCCAAAAGGCATTGATATGTCTGAATGTTGGGCTGACAGTTCTATGATAGATAAGGCAAAAACTTATTATATGGAAGCCTCTTCTTCTGACAAGGTAAAAGAGTCTTTGCGTAATATTATTGCTGATACGGAAGGTTTTGAAGGAAAGAATAAATTATCATTCAAAGATATTTTATCAAAAGAAGAATTAGATAGTTATGCAGAAAAACTTGCAAAGCTTACAAGGGAAGATATGCCTAAAAAATCTTTAGCGCAAAAAATCAATCATGGCTTTAAAGTTTGCATAGGTAAAGAAAAAAGAGAAATAGACCCCGTTACTGAAATTGCAAATTCTATTGTTGAAAAAACCAGAATCGCAGAAAATTTAAAAGTTGCAGGAAAGGGTGATGCTGTTACAGCATCGTCTGTTAATACTTTGTTAAAAGATTCTGTGAAATTCTACAAAGGTTTGCAAAAAGCAGGTGATAAAGTTACTGTAGAAGAATTTGCAAAACGAAGCAAAAATTTGGTTAGAACAAAGAGTGGTTTAGGCTTGGCAGTCGTTCTTCCATTAGCTATTTCTATGCAATACATTAACAGATGGATTACCGGTAAACTTTCCGGAGTTAAAGGTGCTCCTATTTATGATGATTTTGGTAAAAATGGTAAAGAAAGCATTGAAGATGCACCAAAATCAAGAGAAGGATTGTTGCGACAAAAACTTATATCTATATCATCAATGGTCGGTGTTTCACTTCTTTCTATGATGAAAAAGCCAACATTGGGAATGCTAGAATTTAAGGGAATGTTCCCAACGATGGATCAGGCTAGAATAATTTCTACTGCTACATTTGCTTCTCGTATGGCAGCAGCTGACGATAAAAACGAATTAGCAGAAGCTACTGTCAGAGATATTGCAACATTCTCAAGTTTGTATTTCTTGGGTGATTATGCTGCAAAAGCTGCTGCAACTGTAATTCAAAATAAAACAGGTATAAAATTATTAAACGAAACAAAACAATTAGATAAAGATGCGAATGTATTCCAAAAAGCTTGGCATTGGGTAAAAGATATTAATATCAAATCTTCCGAAGAAGTCGTTAGTGCAACGGAAGAAGGTTTGAAAGCAAAAGGTTTGAAACCGACTGCAGAACAGCTTAATATCATTAAAAAAGAACTTAAACATGCAACAAATTTACGTTCAGCTTGCCAAGGAACAAGTATTGGTGTATCATTAGCATTGTTAGGGATTGTGATTCCAATTTTCACAAGAAAAAATACCAAGAAAAAACATGAACAAGCTTTGAAGCTCGCTCAAGAAAGCTCTCCTGTAACAGCCGATAAAAATGAAACGAAGGAATCAGTTACTCCTTTGAATGTAAAATATTCAAAACTAACAGCAGGATTCCGCGCAGATAAACGTTAAGGTAATTATGAAAGTACAACAAATTCCACAACAAACAACTATTCCAAACCAACAAAATGTTCAATTTAAGGGTGCATTAGATAGCAGTCTAAGATTTTTTGCGACTAATCAGGCAGTTGGAGCTAATGCTATCGATTTAGCGTCAATGGTTGCGCCACGTTCTATTAGTGATACCGCAAAACGTGGACCGGCTGCAGGTTTAGAAACATTTAGACGTGAAGTTATGGGTACGGTTAATGATACTTGTGTTGGTTTATTTGGTGCCGCAGCCGGTGCATTAATTGCAAATGGTATAAACAAAAAGTTTGGGATGAATGTAAATAAATTGTTTACTGCTCCTGAAACTTTGAACATTTTAGCTGAAAATAAATCTGAACAAATAAAAGATAAAAAATCTCAACTTGAATATATCAAAAAGACTTTGTCTAATGTGAAAGCATATAACCCAACAAGTGAGGCTTCTGATGCCGAAGGTTTTGTCAAACTTTCACAAAAAACGATTGACGAGTCTGCAGAATTCTTTGATAAAGCTTTAACAAAGAAAATGAATTTTAATGAATGGGCAAAAGACGGAACTGCTGATGCTAAGAATGTAATCTTGAACAAGATTACGGAAGATACCGGTGCCCAATCAAGATATATTTTGGAATCTACTGATAAAAAGATTAAAAGTGAAACAAGCCTAAAATCATTGTTGAATGATATTTATATTGTTTCAGATTCGTTTAATAACAAAAAAGTAAATGCGGCTTTTGAAGAACAAATTAAATCAGGAAAAGCTGTTAAAGACAATGCCTTCATAAAAGGCGTTACTAAGTTTATGAAATCTCGTGCCGGAGCAGGTTTTGCGGTCGCTTCTGCAATCGGACTTTCTGTTCAGCCAATCAACATGTATCTGACTAAATTAAAAACAGGTACTGATGGTTTTGTCGGTGTAGAAGGTCGTTCAAAAGATGATTCTGCCGGATTTAAAGGTATTAAAGTTGCATCAAGCGCAGCGTTCTTTAGTATGATTTTGGCAACATTAAATATGTCACCACTTAAATTCTTAAAAGCTCCTTCTAAATTTATGGACAAAATGGCATTCACTGGTAAAATGCCTACTGTTAACCAATTGAAGGGTATTTATGGTGTGACAATTATTTCAAGAATTTTCTCTGCTCGTGATAAAGATGAACTTAGAGAAGTGCTTACTAAAGACACACTTGGCTATTTAAGCTGGCTTGTTCTTGGTGATATTGTTAACAAGCTTGCTGCAGACGGTTTGGATAAAACTGTTATGAATTATAAAAAAGGCATGGAAAAATGTGCAAATCCATTTAAGCGTACCTTTAGCGCAGCTTTGAAAACAAGAGATGAAATATTGATTGAAACATTGGCTAAGAACGGTAAGTCTACAACTAAGAAAGTTGGCGACAAGACTATTGCTAAAACATTCAAAGAATTAGAAAAAGATATCGAAACATTGAGCCCTCAACTTCAAAAAGCTACTAAAAAACGTTTAAGAGTTCTGAATGCAGCTCAATTGTCAGGCTACTTGTTCTCTGGTTTGGTATTAGGTTTAGGTATTCCAAACTTAAATATCTATGTTACAAATATGCTTGATAAAAAGAGAAAAGCTGCACAAGCAAAAGAACAAAAAATTGTTGCTTAGGTTATTTTAATGACTGGTAGGCACATTCTCTGTCATTGCGAGAAAATCTGTGATTTTCGTGGCAATCCAGATTGAATTAGTCGGTTTTACAAGAAGTACATATTTTAAAAATCCAACATGGAACTTTTTTGCTTTTTCATCGTCTTAATCTATAGAGAAGATGGAGGAGATTTTATGAGCAGAGCTTATAGTAATGCTGAATATATTGACAGCACAGAGATGGAAGGAAATTCACCAAAAACGTTCAGTACGATTGTTAATAACGATGATATTTTGCAAATGTATCTAAAGGAAATTGGGCGCAAAAAAATGCTTTCCAGAAGCGAAGAACTGGAACTTGGACGAAGAATTCAGGAAGGTAATTGGAAAGAAAAAGAACAGGCTAAGCGCGAGTTGATTCAAGCAAATTTAAGACTTGTTGTGAGTATTGCAAAAAAATACATAGGGCAAGGTGTGCTGTTTATGGACTTGGTGCAAGAAGGGTCGCTTGGTTTAATTAAGGCGGCAGAAAAATTCGATTACAAAAAGAATTTTAAATTTTCAACTTACGCAACTTGGTGGATAAAGCAGACAATAATTCGCGCGATTTCAAATCATTCTAGGACAATTCGTATTCCGGTGCATATGTTGGAAAAAATTCGAAGATATAAAAAAGCCTGTCATATTGCAGCTTGTGACGAAACAATGGATGTGGATAATGAAACTATTGCAAAGATTTCCGGATTGGATGTTAAAAAGATTGACGAAGTTAAAAGTGCACTCAAAAAAGAGCCTGTAAGCCTTGATACATACGTAACAGACGATTTGTGTATTCAAGACTATGTTGAGGATACATCTTATACTTCGCCAGAAAATAATATCCAGAAAATTTTACAAGCCAGAGATGTTAAAAAATTACTTAATACCTTGGACAAACGAGAACGTGAAATTTTAATCAAAAGATTTGGTATTGACTCAAAAGAACCAAAGACTCTCGAACAAATTGGTAATGACCTTGGATTTTCGAAAGAAAGAATTCGCCAATTGGAAAATATTGCACTACAAAAATTGCGAAGAACAGAAAAGATTACAAAACTTAGAACTTATCTGGAAGATGATGAATAATTAGTGTTTGTCTTTGTTATATACCACATAGCCGCCATATATTGATAACGCAGCACAAACTATTCCTATACCTATTTTTAAGAACAAATTATTATTGGAGTAATTTTCTTTTTGCTCCAATATTTTTTTGTACTTAAGAATTTTTTTATATAATTTAGCATCTGTTTTATCCAGCCCTTGTGCTTTAAAATTCTTGGCTAGAGCGTCCATCGGGTTATATCCTTCTTTGTTTTCCAAAGCTTTAAAATATTTATTTTCAAAATCTTTTGAGATTCTGACTCTGTAATTTTTAGTTTTATCTTCATTGTTTAAAAATTGTTCATTCAAACCAAGTGCGTCAGAGAAAAATATCATGTTGTGATAAGCTCCTGCCGGTTCTGCAAATTTTGCCTGAATAAATTCTTTCTGGTTTTGCAATTGTTTTTGTGGAATTTTTAAGATATCAGCAAGAACTTTTGCTTGGGTATTATTATATTTTATTTTGCCTGAATCGTGGTTTGTAGCGCCAATAATAAAACTATCAGGAGCCCAGTTGCGTTTCAAAAAAGCATCATTGCTTCCCCAATCTTGTGATAAATAATCAGATGTGTAAATTTTAATTCTATCTTTTACACAAGGTTTAAGGGTGTAAGAATCATAGACGCTGAAATTTTCGCCGGAAGTTGCAAATTCGTACATTATGTTTTTAAAATCTTTGCCCTTAACTTTTTGCGCTTCTTCTTCAATAATATCCAGAATTTTCCCATCATAAAATCTTCTTTTTGTGTTATTGTTTTGAATTTGCGGCTGCATAACATATGTCCACGCTGCATCAACTCTTATCCCATCAAATCTTTTGGTGTAAAAATTAACTTTTTCTCTTAATAGTTTTTCCCCTTCAGGTGTGTCTAGGTTCAGTGCCGGCAAGCCCCAACCAACAGTTGTGTTTTTAAGAAAAGCTTTTGGATTAGCCCAAACTTCGTCGTAAGAAAATCCGCAAAGCATATCCGCGTCAAGCTTTAACCCCTTTTTATTCAATTCATTTTTTGCATTTTTTAAACTATCTTCTGCTAAAAATTGTTTGAAGTAATAAAAATCAATATCTTTACTTTTTATTTGTTTAATTTCATTTATTCTATTTTTTCGCTCGGCTTCTGTCACCAAATCAGTATTAAACAAATTTTTGTCAATATTATTCCACTGCGTGTAGTCGTTTGTGTTGTTGATATCTCTCAATGCTCGATATAACGCTTTTGCTTCTAATCTACTCTCATTTTCTTTTTTATATGCTTCAAACGCATCCTTAAATTTTCCTTCTTCGTAAATTTTATACAATATTTTTTCTTGCGGTGAATCTTTGCCTATAACATTTTCGAAACGAATATTTGAATTTTTGTTGTTGGCGATTAATTTTGAATAATCTTCCGGACTTGTGTATTTTTTTATATCAATATTTTGTTCTCCCAAATCCATAGAAGTTCCGGAATAAATCGGATATTCGCCATTGTGACAATGATATTGCCCCGTTGGAAGGAGTTGGATTTCATTTATTCCCCAATATGTTTTTGCAAAATCGAAAAATTTAGCACTTTCCTCTGTTCCCAAACTGCCGACTCCGGTTTCGTTGGGAAGTGAAGTTGAAGGTACTATTAACAGTGATTTCCCACGATTACCGGCTTTGTTTTTCGCTTGGATAAGCGTACTTTGATAATCCGAAATTTCATTGTTTTTTAGTCTTCTTTGGAAGGTTATGTTATTATTTGCGCAAATTTTCATAACTACACACCTATCTATATTAAAACGCGATAAATTCTAAATTTGCCGTTTTATGTAGATTTGTTAAATATGCATACTAAAAATTGCAATAACTCTTTATTTACGGTAACATTTGAGATATGAGTGTGAATAAGGAGGACTCTTAATGTTCAAAAAATTATTAAAAGGAATGGTCGCATTAGGTGTGCTATTAATGCTAAACAATCCTGCACAAGCTTTCTATACAGATATGAATGAAAGCCACTGGGCATATCAGTCAATCAAATTCTTAACAGAAATTGGTGTTGTAGTTGGTTATCCTGATGGAACGTATAAACCTGACATCCCTGTAACAAGAGCTGAATTTGCATCTATGGCAATCAAAGCACTTGGTCAAGAAGATGCTACAGTTACTCAAGACATCCATTTCTCAGACATAGAACCTAGCTTCTGGGCTTACAATATTATCAAAAAAGCTGTTTATTTTGATTTAATTCCAGATGCTGACGGTCAAAGATTCAGACCTTATGAATCTGTAACAAGAGCAGAAGCAATTTCAATTGCTGTTAACGCTCTAACTACTTCACAAATAAGTGAACAAAGAGCTAAAGATATTATTTCTAAGAGCTATGAAGATTATACACAAATGCCAGCTTGGTTCTTGATTTCAGCAGCTAAGGCTCAATTGCTTGACTTAATTATCGTTATGCCGGGTAATGAAGGTAAATTGGAATCAGACAGACCTGCAAACAGAGCAGAAGTTGCAGCTATTTTATACAAAATGATGCAAGAAGCTAAGCTTAATCCAAACGCTAAGTTAGCAGAAAATATGCAAAAGAGAACAGCAGAAGGTTATATCGTAGATAATGTAAGAGTTCAAGGTTCTATTGGTATTATCCCTGCAGGTGCAATTATTCCTATCAAGATGGAAACAGTTGTTGGTTCTCAAATCTCAAATGTAGCTGATATTTATACAGCAAAAGCTCCTAAAAATATCGTAACAAAAGATAAATACCTTTTGATTTCAGAAGGCAGTGACTTGAAAGGTCAAGTAAAATTTGTTCAAAGAGGTAAGACATTTAAACAAAACGGTCAAATTATCGTTAAGAATGAACTTCTTGTAACTCCAAATGACCAAGCGGTTATGTTATATGGTGTTGCAACTCTTGACCCATCAAAAATCGGTTTCTGGAGAAGAATATTCAAGGGTGCTAAAGTTTTAACAATGCCTGGACAAATTGTTAACATTAGACTTCTTGGACCATTGAAAATTGATTTAACTAATGGTTATATTTACGAATAGTTAAAATAATAAATCAAAATTAAAACGAGCTCTTGTTGCTAAAAGTAAGAGCTCGTTTTGTTTTTTGCAAAATAATTAAGTTTTGTCAGCTTAGTAAAGCTGACTTACTTTTTAGTTATTCAATGATTTGTGGTTCTCGTTGAAAATATGATGGAAAGTTCTTCTTGTAATCTGCTAATTCAGTACAATAAGCTTCCATATCTAAAGAAATTCCGGCTTTTAACGGGAATGTTTTCACCCCGAGAGATTTGTACATAGCTCTCATAAATACATTAGAGATGGCATCACTTCCACGCTCCCAAGGAGTCGCATGTGCCATAATCCAACGGATTTCTGCGATTGTTTCGTTCAAATCTTCCATTTGACACTCTTTAATATTCTTGCTGTCAAAAGCAGCTTTAAAAACATCATATAAATCAAGCACTTTATTTAACGCATAGTCTACACATTTCCAACTTCCGTGTTGAAGGTAATGTGCGTCTTTGTAGATTTTGGCTCTTGTTAGTTCAATATCACTGTAAGGATTTTTTAAGGGATGAAGAGCAACCTTATCTAAACGTTCTTGATATGACTTGTATCTATTTATATTAGAATAATTTGTACATAAATTACACCCAAACCAATTTGATTTGTTCAGCCAACCCTCTTTTTTATAACGTAAAATGCCACTATGCTTAACTTTGTTGATATCAAACGTAAGTCTGTTTGCATAACGAATGCCGGAAGCAATAAATTTTAAAACATTTTCTCCGGATGTATTATTGCGTATCATATTGACAGCTTTATCAGCAGTAGTTTTGGTTTCTTGTGCCCATAAAGGATTTTTGCCATAACCTCGAATTGGTACAAAAAAATCAACCTGCTTAAATTTAAGTTTAGGCGAATTGATATTTGCAGTAAAATTTAGCGATGTTAAATTTGTAATTTGCATACTATTTTAAAACCGGTAAAAAAGTTTTTTGTTAGTAACTTTAAGAAGGTGAGGACACTGACGTTTTCCTCACCTTACTTCAAATATATTTGTAGTGTGCATTTTATGCACCTTTAATTTATGTATTACTTTTTAACAACTTCAAGAGCATCTTTTCTATCAACAGTTTGTTGTTCAGATGTATCAAGATTTTTGATTGTTACTTTTCCTGATGCGATTTCATCTTCGCCCAAAATCAATGCGAATTTCGCAAGCTTAGAAGCTTTTTCCAATTGTTTAACAAATTTTTTGTTAGTTAAGTCAAATTCGCAAGTAACACCGGCTTCGCGCATTTCTTCCGTTAGTTTAATAGCTTCAAGCGGGTTGTTACAAACGATATATGCGTTCAATTTTTCATCTTCTTTTTGTCCGATTAAAGATGCCAATCTTTCCATACCCATTGCAAAACCAATTGCCGGAGTGTCTTCTCCGCCAAGGTTTCTGACAAGGCTATCATATCTTCCGCCGCCGCAGACTGCGTTTTGAGAACCCAAGTTGTTTGATTTGATTTCAAAAACAGTTCTGTTATAGTAATCTAAACCTCTTACAAGAAGTTTATTGATTGAGTAATTGATATTTAGAGCATCTAAATAACCTTTCAATTCATTGAAGTGGTTTGCACAATCTTCACAAATAAAATCGGATTGAATTACTTCTTGAATTTCCGGTTTAGCATAAATTTCTTTGCATTCTTCTACTTTACAGTCCAAAAGTCTTAGCGGATTTTTTTCGTATCTTGCTTGACAATCCGGACAAAGTTCACTCAAATATGGTTTGATTACTGATTTTAATTTCTTTTTAAATTCTTCTCTGCATTCAGGGCAACCTAGGGAGTTTAATTCAACGGATAAATCGTTTAAGCCAAGAGCTTTTAGGTAATTTACTGCCATCAAAATTACTTCAGCGTCAGCTGTTGCTTGTTTAATACCAAAAACTTCTACACCAACTTGATGAAATTGTCTTTGTCTGCCTGCTTGCGGACGTTCATAGCGGAACATTGGTCCTTTGTACCAAAGTTTAACCGGTGCTGCAAGTCTGTGCATTCCGTTTTCAATAAATGAACGAACAACACCTGCTGTGTTTTCCGGACGAAGTGTTAAAGAGCGCTCACTTTTTTCAAAAGTGTACATTTCTTTGTTAACAATATCTGTAGTATCGCCAACACCTCTTGCGAAAAGTTCAGTTGCTTCAAAAATTGGAGTGCGGATTTCTTTTGCGCCAAATTTTGTAAAAACTTCGTTAGCTTTGGTTTCCATAAAGTGCCAAAGTGGCATTTCTGGAGGTAATATATCTTTTGTTCCTTTTTGTACTTTTATTATTGCCATAATTTTAATTCCCTTATATACTAATAATTACTTACTATTGTACTATATGAATACATTAAGTAAACAATATTTGAAAGGTGGATAATATGGGAATAAAAATTACAAAAATGCAAGGTTGCGGTAATGATTTTGTAGTGTTAGATTATGAAGAATTTTTAAAAATGGGAATTTCTATGTCAGACGCTGCAAAAAAACTTTGTGATAGGCATTTTGGCGTTGGTGCTGATGGGCTTATTATTCCCAATACAAATGTAGAAGATGCTGATATTGGTTGGTATTTTTACAATTCTGACGGCTCTACTGCTCAAATGTGCGGTAACGGAATGAGATGTTTTGCAAAATATGCTTATGATAAAAAACTTGTAGACAAAAATGAATTTTCAGTTAAAACTCTTGCCGGAATTATTTCTCCACGTATTATGGATGATGGTTTGGTAAAAGTAAATATGTCAAAACCGATTCTTGTATCAGAAAAAATTCCGTTTGTTCCAAACAGTAATATGAATTACAAAATGGCGGTTAAGAATCTGATTTTTGAAGGATGTGCTGTTTCTATGGGAAATCCGCATTTTGTAATTTTCGCTTCACCGGAAAATGATTTACTTAAACTTGCAAAAGAATACGGTCCTTTGATTGAAACAGCGGCTGAATTCCCTGAAAAAACAAACGTAGAATTTATAAAAATATTGTCACCAAGTAAAATTAAATTGTGCGTATGGGAACGTGGTTGCGGAATTACTTTGGCTTGCGGAACCGGAGCTTGTGCAAGTGTTGTTGCGGGAATTTTAAAAGGGTGTCTTGAACATTCTGTAGAAGTTGAACTTCTTGGTGGAAAAGTCCGTATTGACTGGGACGGTGACAAAGTCCTTACTGTAAAAGACGTGTTCTTGACCGGCCCTGCTGAATATGTTTTTGAAGCGGAATTGTAGAAAAGCTATAATCGCAAATTTTACATATAATCCCCTCATGGCAAATGAGGGGATTATAAATGTGTAGTATTTTATGTAAACAGTTTTTCAAATCTCTGCATAGCTTCAATTGTATTTTCTTTTGAGCCAAATGATGTTAGTCGGAAATAGCCTTCACCGTTTCTGCCGAATCCAGCCCCTGGAGTACCAACTACTTGTACGTTTTCTAACAAGTAATCAAAGAATTCCCAAGATTTCATATTGTTAGGGCATTTTAGCCAAATGTATGGAGAATGTTTTCCGCCTACGTGCCAAATATTGCATTTTTTAAGCGTATCAGAAATCACTTTTGCATTTTCTTTATAATAATTAATATTTTCCTTGATTTCTTTTTGACCTTCCGGAGTGAAAACAGCTTCTGCAGCTCTTTGTACAATATAAGGAACTCCATTAAATTTTGTAGTTTGGCGTCTTAGCCACATTTTATTAAGTTTGCCCAAAGTCTTTGGAACAATTGTGTACCCACATCTTGTACCGGTGAAACCAGCTGTTTTAGATAAAGAACAGAACTCAATAGCACATTCTTTAGCGCCTTCTATTTCATAAATGCTTCTTGGTAAATTTTTGTCAGAAATAAAACATTCGTAAGCTGAATCGAAAAGAATAACTGCATTCATTGATTTTGCATAATCAACCCAAGCACGCAATTGTTCTTTGTTATAAACTGCACCGGTTGGGTTGTTTGGAGAACAAATATAAATAATATCAGCTTTTACATTTTTATCAGGTAAAGGTAAAAACTCATTTTCACCATTTGCATCAACGTAAACAACTTTTCTGCCAGCCATAATGTTTGTATCAACATATACCGGATAAACAGGATCTGGAACTAATACAGTGTTTTCTTTAGCAAACAAGTCTAAAATATTACCCAAATCGCTTTTTGCACCGTCAGAAATAAATATTTCGTCCAAATCTAATTCAACATTATGATTTTTGTAGTACTTTTGAACAGCTTCGCGCAAGAAATCATAACCTTGTTCCGGACCGTAACCTCTAAAGCTTGCTTGAACTCCCATCTCGTCAACAGCTTTGTGCAAAGCGTCTACTACAGCCTTGCATAATGGCAAAGTAACGTCACCGATTCCAAGCCTGATTACTTTTTTATCAGGATTATTAGAAATAAATTCGTTTACTTTTTTGGCTACTGTTGAAAATAAATAACTTTGTTCAAGATTGTCATAATTTGTGTTTATGTTCATACTGTCCTCTGTGTTCTTGTTGGGCTGAAAGCCCAACCTACTATTTAGAAATTCAAGTGCAGGGTGCACCTTACATTACCCCTATTGGTCGTTTTCTTTATGTTTTCCTTCCATCAATTTTTCAAAATCAGAAGGTTTGATATTTTGGATAAAATCTTTGAATTCTTGTGCTTCTTCTTCGTCTTTGGCTGTATCAGTTGAAACAGAGCCATTCATCAAAACATTTGCAGTCACAAAAATTGGTGCTTCTGCTCTCATTGCGACAGCGATTGCATCAGATGGACGAGCATCAATTTCAAGTGTTTCGCCATCTTTAGTCAAGAATAATGTTGCATAATAAGTATCTTTTTCAACATCATTAATCTCGATTTTTTCAAGTTTGTAACCTGTTTTTTCAATAATATTTGTCACTAAATCGTGTGTCATAGGACGTGCTACAACAAGCCCTTCAATACATCTAATAATTGCACTTGCTTCTGCAGAACCTATCCAGATTGGCAAAGCTTTTCTATTATCTAAATCGTGAAGTACAACAATCGGCGAGTTTGTTCTCACATCAAGTGCTATACCCATAACTTTCATCTCTATCATAATAACCTCGTATTTAAACTCATTTGCGAATATTATATCACAAGCCTAATTTATATGGTATAATCCGATGTATGAAATTCAATGTTGTATATAATAACCAAATATCCGGCTGGGAAAAAGCTTTAAAAAAATTGAAATCTGTATTAGAGATTAAAAATGCAGAATTCAAACTTTTTGATATTGATAATTTGCAAAATTACGGTGATTTTACATTTGTAATCGGTGGTGACGGTACTTTGCTAAAAGCTGCTAGATTTTATTCAAATTCACCAGTCCTCGGGATTAATCTCGGAAGGCTTGGTTTTCTTTCTCAAGCTGGGATTGATGAAATTGGACAAGTTGTTGATAAAGTTTTAGAGAACAAATTCTCTACAGAAGAACGTTTGATGTTGGAATCAGATAACAAATTTGCGTTAAATGATTTTGTTATAAAAGGATGTATGCCATCACGTACATCAAAATTCTTTTTAGAAATAAATGGTAAGTTCGTATGTGACTATATTGCAGATGGTTTAATTATTTCAACCCCAACAGGTTCTACAGCTTATGGGCTTTCTGCAGGGGGGCCTGTTTTGTTTCCGACGCTTGAAGCTTTGGTAATAGTTCCGATTTGTCCGCATACTCTCAATGTTCGTCCGCTTGTTGTTCCTGTAGGCGAAACAATTACGGTTAAAACTTCCGACAAATTGCTCTCAGTTGCGATTGATGGTTTTGAAACAACAGAGTGTGTAAAACAAATTTCTATTAAGACTTCTGATAAAAAAGCAAAACTTGCGTTTTTGAATGACGATGGATTTTATTCTGTTCTTCGCAATAAATTGCATTGGGGTGTGTCTTTGACTGCGCAATAAGTTTTAGAGATGTCTGTACTTCCTTTTATAAAGAAGGGGATGTAGCACTTGTTTACTTGATCTAATCTACATCATTTCATATAAAAATATGAACATATGTCGGATTTTCTCGTTTATAATATTATAATAAGTTAGTTATATATTTGAGCAGATGAAAAGTGATAAATTAAAAATATTTCTTTCTATAGTTTGTATAACGGTAGCAATGCCGGTTTTTGCTATACAAAATATTCAAATTGAGAAGAATTCTGCTCTTACCCTCAATGATTGTATAAAAATTGGGCTCAATAATAGCCCTGTTGTAAGAAAATATATTCTTAATCTTGATATTGCAAAATCAAGCGTTGGCGTAGCAAAATCTGCTTATTTCCCAAGTCTTAGCTTGGGTGCCGGTTATAAGCAAGGGTTTGGAGAGCGCACTCACAATTATGGCAGCTATAATTCGCGTACATTACCGAGTTTTGATGCCTCTTTGTCACAATTATTATGGAACTTTGGAAAAACTGACGCAAATATAAGAATGGAAAAGTTCAATAAAATTGCGGCAGAATTTGATTTTGATGAATCTGTTCTGACTACGATTTTTAATGTAAAACTTCAATATTATGGAGTTTTGGCAGCAAAATCTTTAATGGAAGTAGAGCGCTTGAATGTGCAAATCAATGAACGCAACTATCAAAGGACATTGGCTTATTTTGATGAAGGTATAAAATCAAAAATTGATTTGGTTAATGCGGAAGTAAATTTGAGTGATTCAAAAGTTGCTTTTGTAAAAGCCGAAAATACTTATAAAAATGCAATTGTAAGTTTGAATAATTCTATGTATGTTGCTTACGCGCCGGAATATCGGATAGAAAATACAGAAACATTCAATCTTGCAAATCCTTATGTACCAATGAGTTTAACTAATATTGAAAATTATAAAAAACTTTTGGTAAATCCAGAGGATATTGCGGATGCTGTTTATACGGTAAAAGCTGAAAAGAGCGATGTTTTGCGCAATTATGTTTTTCAAAAATATCCATATACATTTGAAAAATCAGTTGAGATTGCAAAAGAAAACCGTCCAGACTTAAAAGCTCTTAATGCTTCAATAAAAGCAATGAAACAATATGTTCTTCTGACTAAACGTCAATATTTGCCTGACTTAAAAGGCGGTGTCGGATATAGTTATGCAAACAATAGATATTACGCAGATAGTGGAATGAACGTTTCGCTGAATCTTAATACGACATTTAATATGAAACAAGTTAAACACGAAATTGATATCGCTAATTCACAACTTAACCTTGCAAAAACAGAAGTAGATTTACTTAACCAAAATTTATATTTTGATATCCAAAAAGCTTATGTTGATATGATTCAGTTGGAAAAACAAATTCCGCTTTTAGAAACAAAAGTTCGCCAGACATTGGAAAACCTTGAACTTGCAGATGGACGTTATGCCGTTGGTTTGGGTGATTATATTCAATTGCAAGATGCAAGAGTAAACTATAATAATGCTCAAAGTTCTTATGTTCAAGCGGTTTATAATTATAATGTTGCTCGTGCGACTTTAGAACGAGAAATTGCTCTACCGCAAGAAAATACGCTTACAGTAGAAGATGTAAAAGATTATCAAAAAGATTTGAAAAAACAAGAAACACAAGAGCAAAAACAGATTCAGAAGCAAAAAGCTTCTACAAAAAAGATTAAAAATAAAAAGGATAATGTATGAACATTATAGATAAATTAAAAAAATTGAAAATAAAGAAAAGATA
>ERZ1034920.497-NODE-497-length-31005-cov-19.960258_pt1 | contig 31005 bp, 42 predicted proteins | sample MGYA00520688_ERZ1034920 | MGnify/ENA primary metagenome ERZ1034920 (study PRJEB33766, sample SAMN09781785) | gut metagenome | biome: gut microbiome | host: Homo sapiens | place: Madagascar | study: EMG produced TPA metagenomics assembly of the PRJNA485056 data...
GGGTGGGTGGCGAGCGCAGCGAGCCGGAAGGGGTCAGCTGCCTGCGGCAGCTGATGTCAAAAAGGGGCTGTGAAAAAATGATTTACATTTTTTCACAGCCCCAATGATTATAAAAGATGCCTGCGGCGGCAATACCTGCTTACCAGCCCACTAGTACACTAGTACACTAGCCCACCAGCCCACTAAACAATATAGGAAAGGACTGTGAAAAATGATTGCCATTTTTCACAGTCCTTTTTGCATGGTCATTTTCATCTGAAAAGCAGGGGAATCAGCGCTTTCTCATGGCTTCCAGTTTTCTTCTTCTCCTCCTCACCCGGTTGATATGGCGCTCGAACTGTCCGCTTTCAATGAATTCCGCCAGCACCAGCTGGTCAAATACCGGCACGGTGCAGGAATAGAAGCCCACCTTTTCCCGGTAAAGAGAAATCATGGATTCCGGCAACACCAGGTAGCCCACCCGGATGGAGGGGGCAATGGTTTTGGAAAAACTGTTCATGTAAATCACCGGCCCTGAAGGCGCAAGGGAAAAGAGGGTGTCCTCGGGCTTGGAAAGAAGGGTGAATTCGGAGTCAAAATCATCTTCAATGATGAATCCCTTCCTTTCCTCCGCCCAGCGAATATACTCCGCCCGCTTGGATGCACTGGCAGTAATGCCGGAGGGGAAGCTGTTGAAGGGGGTCACATGGAGCACAGAGGCCCGGCTTTTCGCCAGCTCCTTTGACTCTATGCCCTCCTTTCCCATGGCAAGCATTTCCACCTCCACCTGGCTGGCCTCGTAAACCTTACGGATTTTTTCATAGGACGGATTTTCCAGCCCGTATACACGGTCCCTTCCCAGCACCTGCACATTGAGGCCATAGAGATACTCCGCCCCGGATCCGATAATGATTCCCTCCGGCGGTACATGCATATCCCGGCTCCTGGCCAGATAGGATGCCAGAGCCTCCCGAAGCTCCCGGCAGCCCTGATTAGGCGATGGATTTAATATTTTTTCCCCGTAGGTAGAAAGCACATTCCGCATGGTTCTGGCAAAGGCAGAAAAAGAAAATAAATCCCGCTCCATTTCATCCCGCCGCTCCACTGCCACCGGCTCCGCCGCCCTCCGTCTTTCCCTTCTCCCTTCGGACACAGGGTAGGCATCCCTTTCCTTGTAAATCACAAAGTAGCCGCTCCGCTCCCTTGGCTCCACATATCCTTCCTCCGTCAGAAGCTCATAAGCATGCTCCACCGTAATCACGCTGTATCCGGATTCGTCGGCCAGCTGCCGCTTGGAGGGAAGCCTGCTGCCGGAGGTGTAAACGCCGCCGGTAATTTTTTCGCGAAGGGCTGTGTAAAGTTTCATGTAGCCGGTCATGGTCGGCTCCTTTCTTTCTTAGTGAACTAGTGAACTAGTGAACTAGTGATCTAGTGTTCTAGTGGGACAGTGGGACAGGGGAATAGTGGGACAGGGGGGACAGCGGTCAGCGGATAGCTGATAGCGGCCAGCGGTCTTCTGGTTATATTTTTTTGAATCTTTCTGGTGATTTCAATAAGTTCAGTTTCATATTATAATTCATACCATAATGAAATGCAAAGGAGCGCTGATTATGATTCATGAAAACTGCATAGACCCTCTGCCGGCAGTCCACAGCCGGCACAATACAAGGTGGCTCACCATCTGCGGTCTTTTTATGGCTATGAACGTGGCCCTGTCTTCCTTCGGCCTGCCGGTGCCCGGCGGCCATCTGTATCTCAATGATATCATCATCGTCACCGCCGCCCTCATTCTTGACCCGGCCGGTGCCTTTCTGGTAGGCGGCGTCGGTGCCTTCCTGGGGGATTTCTTCTTTTATCCCCTGCCCATGTTCGTATCCCTTGTGACCCACGGGCTCCAGGCCATGGCGATTTCCTATATGGCCCATCACTGCTTTAAGGGAAACCGTTTTCTGGGCGTGGCTTCTGCAGTACTGGTAGGCGCAGTCATTATGGTGACAGGCTATTCCCTGGGCCGGGCCTATGTGTACAGCACTCCTGCCTATGCCTGGATCAAGCTCCCCTATGAAATCCTGCAGGCCCTTTTCGGCGTCATCTGCGGCCCTTTCTTGGTATGGAAACTGAAGCTGGATGAAAAGGTAAAGAAACTGATTGATGGAAAGTATTGAAATAAAAAAGACTATGGAGAAATGTCATATTTCTTCATAGTCCTTTTTTTAGTTGGTTTAAAAGCCCTATGGTTCAAAGGGTGGTGGACTGCCCTTTGTGCAATGATGATAAAAGCAGCGTTACCATACTCACTTCCCTGTGACTGCGCCTCATATCCATCTACAGGATAGGGAACAGGATACGGGCCAGGTAGATGGTGGTGGTCATGGTAATGCAGGACAAAAAGGTGCTCATCATCACCAGTTCCGTGGCAAAGTCTTCGCAGTTATGGAATTCCACGGCGTAAAGCACGGAATTCACTGCCGCCGGAACGGAGGACATGATGAGGATGGTCTGGCTCACTGCAGGGTCAAAGGCAATGCCCATGAAGCGCCATGCGTGGATGAGGCAGAATGCCACCAGCGGCCCCATGACAAGGCGCACGAAGCAGCCCAGCCAGGCATCCACATCACCGAAGGAAATCCTGCTCCTGTGAATCTGCATGCCTAGGGCAATCATGACGATGGCCACCAGGGCGGAGGCACAGTTCTGGAAAATAGGCCAGAGGAAGGTGGCAGTCATGTCAAAGCCGGAATACTTGATGGCAAACACCGCCACCAGCGTATAGATGACGGGCATATGAAATACCACGGACAGGGCATCCCGGGGGCTGAGCCGCCCCTTCCCCGCCTGGTAAAGGCCCAGGGTATTAAGGCACATATTCATCTGCACCAGCATCATGGTGGCTGCCGCACCGGCCACGGTCAGATAGGGGGTCTTGCCATCCACAATGTAGGGCGAATTAGAAAATACCAGGGCAATCAGGGCGATACCGATATTTCCGTTATTGGAAAACATGGTGCCGTTCTTGAAAGCCTCCGTTTTGGCCGTGGAAAAGCCCCTCACCTTTCCTACCGCCATGCCGATGAATCCCAGAATGAACATGAGGGCAAAGGACAGGAGGAACACGTGAAGCATGGCCATATCCAGCTTGGCCACATAAATGCTGTAGAAAATGAAGCAGGGCAGCACCACATAAAAGGTGAGCTTGGTGAGAGACGCCACGTCCATATGGTAGCGCCGGTCCAGGAAGTAGCCGATGGCCACGAACACCAGAAGAGGCAGGATATTGTCGGAAATAATCTGTAAAAATGCCATCATATGCCTCCTTACATGGCCACAGGGAAAAGAATGCGGGAAAGATAAATCATGACAGTCACCGTCACTGCGCCTGCCACGGTGTTGAAGAGTACGGACCGGGTGACGAAATCGGGATGGTTCTTATATTCCACGCTGTAAATAATGAGGGCCATGGACGATGGGATGGCGGCATAAAGGAAGAACACCTGCTTCGCCACGGGGCTGAGGAAATCGGAAAATCCAATCGTAAGGCAGAAAGCCAGGAAAGGGGCAAGGAGCAGCTTTAACGCTCCGGACAGGAAATCCGCCGCCTTTGGCATTGCCAAACGGCTCCGGTGGAGCTCAAGCCCTATAGTTACCGTAATCAGGACGATGAAAGCGCCGTTGAAATGCTGCAGCACCGGCCACAGGAAACTATGTTCCAGAGGAATGCCTGCCATACGGACAAGCACCGCCAGGATGGCCGCATAAAGGGCGGGCATCCGGAAAAGATATTTCAATACGTCCGCCGCCGAAGCGCCCCGGCTGCGAATGAGGGCGGCGCCGAATACGTTCACCGCCATATTCATGAGGATCATAAGCACAGCCATGGTGCCCATGGCCTCTGCCAGAAAGGGATGGGACGCCCCTTCTGCAAAGGGAGGATGGGTATAAATCAGCATCACCAGCGCTGCCCCGATGTGGCCGGAGTTGGAAAAGGTGGACACCGCCTTGAACTCATCCCGCTCTTCACTGGAAAGGGGAAGAAATTTGGAAAAAACGCCGGAAAGCAGGTACATCAAAAGCAGAAGGATCATGGCCGCCGGAATGACCGCCATATCTGCCCCGCTGCCCTGGTACTGATACATACTGGAAAAGATGAAACAAGGCAGCACCACCATCACCGTGAGACGGCTGTAGGTGGCAATATCGATTTTAAACCGGCTGTCCAGAAACCATCCTGCCCCGATGAAAACGAAAAGTGGAAGAATATCATTCCACAGAATGGAAAAAAGAATCATGGTACCCCCTTATGGATGCCAAAGCATCCCTGGTTTTATTTTTATGTAAAAATCGGTTCAGGAAAAGAGCCGGTTATGACCGAATGGAATGGACCGCATACTCCATGAAGGCTTCCCGGATAGACCAGAAAGGACTCTTCCGTTTCCATCCAAACGAAATGGTATACTTCGTTTCCCAAAGATCAATGCGCACCATGTCCCGGGAAGCTGCCTCTGCATTCCAGTGAATCATATTGGCCGGGCAGAAAAGAGCGCCCACGGACCTCATGCTTAAATCAATGAGGGTCCCCATGTTATCAGAAGAAGCAGCAATCTCCGGTTTGAAGGAAGCCCTGTCCAGATAACCGGCAGCTGCCTCGCCTGCCACATTGTCCCGGCTGGTCACGACGAAGGGAACAGACCGGAGTGATTCCATGGATTCCAGATGGGAATGGGCCAGACTTTCTATATCATCCTCCGAAAAACCACGGCTGAAAAGCAGCTCCTTCGATACCAGAAAAGCAATATGTTCCTCATAGAAAGGTCTTGTCACAATGCCTTCCATCGTTTTGCCGAAACGGGCCACCGCCAGGTCCAGGTCTCCTTCCCGCACCATCTTTTCCAGATCGGTGTTGCTGCTTTCCACCAGCGTAAAGGACACCTTCGGATAGAGCTTTCGAAATTCTGCGCAAAGGGCAGGCATGATTTCCCGCTCCCTCATAAATCCTGTACCGATACGAAGAGTGCCTCTCTGATTATCAGCCACATCGGAAAGGGCACGGCGCAGCTCTTCTTCCTCATCCGCCAGGCGAAGGGCATATTCATAGAAAACCCGCCCGCCATTGGTCAGTTCCAACGGCACATGGCGAAGGAAAAAGGGCATGCCCCATTCCTTTTCCAGTGAAGCCATACTGGCCGACAGAGCCTGCTGGGTCATATGAAGTTTCTCCGCCGCCCTGGTGAAATTTTTCTCCCTGGCCAGCATGATGAAATAAGAAATACTCTGAAAATTCATGGGCCCTCCATTTACAGTCCAATTTGACTGCATACAGTATACCGCAGGAAACAGGATTTGTTCAATGAAAACAGCAGAAAAACAGGGAAGAAGAACTTCCCTGTCTTTTCCTGCCGCTCAGATGGTTACCACAGGTGGAAAGCCAGATCAATGCCGCAGATATGGCAAATTTCATCAGCCCGATACATTCTGCGGCGGGCAAACCAGAGCACAATGGCTCTTTCCTTACCCATTTCATTCACAGCACCCATGATTTCTCTGCTCAGATTCTTTTTCATATGAAAGACCTTCTTTCTATACTCATGAGGAACTCTTTATCTTTCCTCTATGGGTAGTATAGAATTTTCTGGTCACAATATCCAACTGTTGATTTATGTAATTATTACAATCATCCCTTGTTTTTTAGTTCTCAAAAGGCCATGGCGCCTCAGGGTTTAAACTTATACCCCACGCCCCAGATGGTGAGAATATGCTTCGGGTCGGAAGGATCCTCCTCCACCGCCTCCCTGAGACGATTGATATGTACCGGCACAGTGGACGTATTTCCCAAAGAATCCATGCCCCAGATCCTGGTGTACAGGGACTCCCTGCTGAACACCACATCCGCATGAACCATGAGGAACTCCAGAAGCTGGAACTCCTTATTAGGCAGCACCTTTTCCTCTCCCCTCACGAAAATGCGGTGGGTATCGGGCTCCAGGGTAATGCCGCTGATGGAAATTTTCTTCCGTTCCTCTGCCTTTCCTTTCAGCCTTTCGTACTGGGCCAGCTGGGACTTCACCTTCGCCACCAGCACCCCCGGGGAGAATGGCTTTTCTATGTAATCATCGGCCCCGAAGCCAAGGCCCCGGATCTTGTCAATGTCCGTTCTCTTGGCCGTCACCATCATAATGGGAATATCCACCTTGTCCCGGAGTTTCCTTACAATCTGGAACCCATCCATCCCCGGCAGCATGACATCCAGGAGGATGAGGTCATAGTCCCCCGTCAGCGCTTCCGTGAGGCCAGCCGTGCCGTTTTCCTCCACCGTCACCTGGTAGCCGCTCACTTCCAGATAATCCTTTTCAATGGACGCAATATCGTCATCATCTTCCACTATCAGTATCCGTTTTGCCATTTTTAACCTCCAAAGGTAATGTCAGGATGACTTCCAGTCCATGGGGCATCCTGTTTTTAAATTCTACTTTTCCCTTCATCAGCTCCGCAGCCCTTGCCACGATGGAAAGGCCAAGACCGCTTCCGTTCTCCGTCCGGCTCCTGGCCTTGTCGGTGCGGTAAAAGGCTTCCTGCAGCCGTCCAAGGGATTCTTTCGGCACTCCCGGGCCATCATCCTTCACGGAAAGGATTGCCTCTGTCCCTTCTTTTCTTACATCCACCTCTATATGAACCACATCATCGGTCTTGTACTTGATGCTGTTGGATATGAGATTTTCCACAATCCGTTCAATGAGGAGGGGACTGCCGGCCACAGATACATTTTCTTCAGCATGGAAGGTAAACTCCGCGCCGTTCTTCTCCCAGTTTACCCGGTTTTCCTCCAGAAACTCCGACGTAAGGCTTCCCAGGTCCACTGTCTCCAGGGGCAGTGCCCTTTCCCCGATGTCCATCTTGGTCAGGAGGAGCAGCTGCTCCACCATCCGTTCCAGGACGTCCGCCTTCTTATGGATGACCTGAAGATACCGTTCCTGCATGGCCGGCGTAGATGCCACGTGGTCTTCCAACCCCTCCACGTAAGCTTTGATAGAAGTAAGGGGTGTCCGGATGTCATGGGAAATGGAAGCAATCAGTTCCTTCCGCTTTTCTTCCTCCTCTTCCCTTTCCTCCAGGGACCGTTTCAGCCGCCAGGCCATCATATTGAAGGCCTCGATGGCCGGGCTGAATTCATCGTGCCGATGATGCACCAGATGGACAGAAAGGTTTCCTTTCCGGATTTCCCCGGCCCCCTGTTCCAGATCCTTCAGGGGAGAAAGGATACGGCCTATGATAAACTTGGAAAGGAGATAGCTGGTAATCAGGATAAAGACTGCCAGGGCCAGGAGGATAAAACGGCTCATGGCGCGGAAGGCCTTTTCAATGGCCGCATCACTTCTGGCATGGGGATGATGGGCAATGGTGTACAGATGGTATGTTTCATTCCGAATGATTTCCTTATCCAGGAAATAGTACCGATCTCCATCGGTCATACTGTAGCTGCTATTTCCCTGCCGGTCATCCAGTTCCCTGCGGATGCCGGTCTCATCAAGGGCCCTGGCTTCGGATATGTACTTTTCATTCCCGTAACTGTAGATGAGATTTCCATCTTTTTCCAAAGCCACGTAGGTCTGGAGGGGATCCATAATTTCCATGACCCAGGCATAATGGGATACATCTTCCCTGTGCCGGATGCCATGGAAAACAGCGGTCTTTATGGTATTAGATACCACATTGAACTGGAAGCTGCTTTCTGCCATGACATGGTTCCCGCTGGCCGCATACATCATGAGGCCTGCAAAACAGGAGGCCACCACAAAAAGGGTCATGAACAGAGGAAGTATGCATACTGCTATATGGGATAAAATCAGGCTTTTTCGTATATTCACCGATGAATCACCTACCTTCAACACCCCGCTGGCCGCAGCTAAGTAGAGGGAATCAGCGGGGCCCTGATCCTGTAATTTCCTTTATCATAAGAAATCCCCATGATTCCTGCAAGCTCCATTTTCCCAGTTTAGGATTTATTTATACTTTAATATAAAATCATTTACTTCGCTCCTGTAGGCTATGGATAGAGAAATTGATTTCATACTTACTGGAGGAAAAAATGATAAAAAACCTTCGTTCCCATCCCTATTGGACGTTGTTCCTTTTCACCATGATTATTTATCTTATGGGCAACCAGTTCCTTGCCGTTACGGACACGGCAGAATCCAACTATGCCCTGACTGCCAAAGAAATGGTACTGTCCGGCGATTGGATTTCCCCGCAGATCTATGGCCGCTACTGGTACGACAAGCCCATATTCTACTACTGGGAACTGGCATTATCCTTTGCCCTCTTTGGATTCAACGAAATGGCCGCCCGCCTGCCCGCTGCCATCCTGGGTTCCGCCTCAGTCCTCTTCACCTACTGGTTCGGCCGCCGGACCTACGGGGAAAAGGTGGGCTGGCTTTCCGCTATTATCCTTGGCACCTCCGTGGAATGCTGGGTTCTCTCCAAAGCCGTGATTACCGACTCCACCCTCTTCCTCTTTATGAGCGGCGCCGTTGCTTTCTTCTACCTGGGGTACACGGAAAACCGGAAGTACTACTACCTCTGCTACGTCTTTGCAGCTCTCGCCACCCTCACCAAGGGGCCCATCGGACTGCTTCTCCCGGGGTTGGGATGCTTCCTTTTCCTGATTTATAAGAAAGACTTCCGGGAAATGGCCCATGTCCACCTTCTTTCGGGGCTGGCCCTCTTTACCGTCATCGCCGGTGCCTGGTACGGCACCATGTGCTACCTCCACGGCAGTGATTTCCTGCTGAACTTCATCGGCGTCCATAACTTCCTCCGGGCCACGGTGTCCGAGCATCCTTCCCATAATAAATGGTATTTCTATATCATTATTTACTTCGCCGGATTTGCCCCCTGGAGCTTCTTTGTTCCCTGGTCCCTCTACCGCCGGTGGAAAGAAAAGAAACTGGATCTTCGAAGCGCCAGGGATGCTACCCAACTTCTCCTGATTTATGCTTTCGTTGTCTTTATTTTCTTCGAATTCGTGGCTACCAAGTATACCACCTATACCTTCCCTGCCCTGTTCTCCCTGTCCATCCTCACCGGAGTTCTCTATAAAGACATCTCTTTCCGCATCGAGAAAGCGGGCCTTGCCCTCGGGGTCCTCTATTCTGTACTGGCCCTCACCGTGGCTCCTTCCATTATGCTGAACCATTCCGGCAAAGAAGTGGGAGAAGCCCTGGCCCATATGGATACGGAAGGCAAAACCATTGCCTTTCTGGATACCTACCGGACCTCCGCCGTATTCTACAGCGGAAAGACCATTTACCGGGCCGAAGAGGGCGATAAGATCGAATCCATGGAACCGGGCACCCTTTCCTGGAATGCAAAGAACGTGATGCCCTTCATTGCTGAAGAAAAACTGGCCAATGACCCGAACGCCATCCTGATCGCCAAAGATAATGACCGTTCCCCCTTCCTCATAGCCTATAACGAAAACCTGGATTCCTACCGCATCAATGTATCCGGTGAATACAGCCTCTGGCTGCGGTAAGCCAAAATACTCCAGGGTCCAAATCAGGACCCTGGAGTATTTCTATCTCTTTTTATCATTCATAGGCCCTGAATCGGCATCTGGCTCATAATAAAATTCCTTTACTTTTTCGAAAGAAAGCGATATACTATATGAGTCAATCCTATGGCGGTGTAGCCAAGCGCTAAGGCGTGGGCCCTGCAAGGCCCTTATCCCCGTGTTCAACTCCGGGCACCGCCTCCAGCAATATAAAAGCTCCTGAGTTTTCAGGAGCTTTTTTGATGTGTATGGAGCCACTGCATGGCAGGGTTCAGAGGGTTCAATGCCTATATGTATTGTCCCCCCGCTTGCGGGGGAAAGGTGGTGCCGCAGGCACCAAAGGGGGATGGGGCCTTTGGCCCCGTGGGTTCTTAAGGTTCTTAGGTTTAACAGCGCCTATGGCGCTGAGGGTTGTGGTATCGCCCTTTCGGGGCGATGAGTATATAAGCCGCGAAGCGGCATACGTTACGTGCTTTTCTTCCCGCCTCACTCATCATTCTAAGGGCAGCGAAGGATAACGATATTCAACGGAAATACTGACGTCTGATAGTCTGTCGTCTTCCTGCTTTCGGGAATACAGGAAAATCACCAGCGGAAAGCCGACAGCTGACAGCAGTTTCCTTACTCCTTCGGCACGGGGCCGTACTTGTTCTTTTTATTTTCTCCCGGGAAGAAGGCAAGGAGGATAACTGCTGCCATGAAGATGACCGCCACTACCCTGGTAGCCATGAGCTGGCTTCCCAGGAAGTCTCCTCCCAGCTGGTTGATGGCAAAGAGGAGAAGGAAAAATAGCCAGTAGTAGAGGTGGGAAAGGCCGATGTCCGAAAGGCGGCGCATGGCCAGGCTGATGAGGGAGATGAAGCAGAGGGTGCCTACCACCAGGAAGGTGAAGATGTACACATTGAGGTCCCCTACAAAGAGTTCCGGCCGAAAGCAGGTAAATCCGAAGAGGATGGCGGCGGGGATGGCGGCGCCCAGCATTTTGGGGATGTAGGAGCGGCGGCTCATGCGGCCTACGGGATTGAAGTAGGTCTGGAAAATTTTATGACCTACCCCTTTGGACGCTTCTTCCGCTTCCTTTTCAATGGCTTCGTTATCGGAAAGCACTTTAGCTTCCTCGCTGTCCATGAGGGCGATGGTAACCACCTTTTCTCCCTTTTCCGGTTTCGTGACGAAGATGGAAGTGACGGTGTCTGCGAAAATAGTCATGCCTGCTGCTTCTTCACCTGTTCCTTCCGATTCGGAGAGGGTCTTAATGAAATCATTTCTTTCCCCCGCCGGCAGTTCCATGTAAATGGCGGCGGTTTTCTTATTACGGATGCACACGCCGATGATAGATACTTCTTTTCCGTAGAAGGAGAATTTCTCTTCTCCTTCGGAGAGGGAGTAGAATTCGATATGCTTGTCTTCGTCCTTCTTCTCCCTGGTGGCGGTGTATTCTTTGGAAATGCTTCTGAGACTGTCGCCGAGACGGATTTTTCCCGCTCTTCTTGGTTTCCTGTGTTTTCCGCCGATGGCTGCTTTGCCTGCATTTTCTGTAATATCAGGTATATCAAAATCCATGTTCATGTAGATTCGCTCCTTTGAAATAGGGATTTTCCACGTTTCTATTTATTGTACCATGAGAGGCAGGGAGAAAAAAGCGGCCCTGCTTTTCGTTTCATTCATAAAAAAAGAACCGGCGAGGATTCACCGGTTCTTTCTTATGACACAGGAAATCAGTCAACCAGGGCGATGATCACTTCAGGAGCGTTATCGCCGAGACGGCCGTCCAGTTTCACAATGCGGGTATAGCCGCCGTTGCGTTCTGTGTATTTCTTTGCAATTTCATCAAACAGTTTCTTTGTAACAGCCTTGTCCATGATGAAACCTTCAGCCTGGCGGCGGGCATGGAGATCGCCTCTCTTAGCGAGGGAGATCATCTTGTCAGCTACATGGCGGAGTTCTTTGGCCTTGGATTCAGTGGTTTTAATCTGGCCATGCTGGAAAAGGGCGGTTACGAGACTGCGCAGCAGGGCCTTGCGGGCGCCGCTGACTCTTCTCAATCTACTACGAGCCATTTCTTTCCTCCTATAACTATATCAATCCTTGGAATCTTTGAGATGAAGTCCGTAATCCCGGAAGTTTGCCAGTTTTTCTTTGATTTCATCTACCGATTTTTTACCAAGGTTGCGTACACGGGTCAATTCATCTTCTGTCTTGTCTGTCAGTTCGCCGATGGTATTGATCTCGGCTCTCTTCAGGCAGTTGAATGCACGGACAGAAAGTTCCAGTTCGTCAATGGGGAGGGCGCGGACTGCGTCTTCATTGACTTTATCCTGAGCGGGAGCGGGGCTTTCTTCTTCTGCTTCGCCTTCCGCAGTTTCGGTGCCGGGCTGGCTGATGCCGATTTTGCAGAAGTTTTCAAAGCAGCTGATGAGGATGTTGGCAGCTGTTGCCACTGCGTCGTCCGCATTGACAGAGCCGTCGGTATCCAGTTCCAGGGTCAGCTTGTCATAGTCCATTTCGTTGCCTACTCTGGTATCGCTGACTTCGTAATTGCATTTAACAACAGGAGAATAAATGGAGTCGATGGGGATAACGCCGATGACGTCTTCCTCTCTCTTGTTCTTTGTGAAAGGTACATAGCCATGTCCACGGTTAATGGTCATTTCCATGCCCAGATGGGCATCGGAATCCAGGGTGCAGATGGCCAGATCTTTGTTGAGAACATCTATTTCAGCCGGTAAAACCATGTCACCGGCATGGAAAATACCCTCTTTAGTGATATCGATCCGAACGGTGATGGGGAAGGTCGCTTCGTCGTGGGCGATGAAACGGATCTTCTTCAGGTTCAGGATCATATCTGTTACATCTTCTCTGACGCCGTTGATAGTAGAAAATTCATGAAGCACGCCGTCGATTTTGATAGACGTAATAGCCACACCGTCTAAAGATGAAAGCAACACGCGTCGTAAACTGTTGCCCAGGGTGATGCCATAGCCTCTTTCGAGTGGTTCGCATTCGAATTTGCCATGACGCTTGTCATCGCTGAGTTCCACAGTCTTAATTGTGAAGCTAGTATTTTCGATCATCCGAAAGTCCTCCTTCTGCGCCTTGCGGCGCCAAAATGAAACAGAAAGGATATACCTTAATTATACTCTTCTGCGTTTCGGAGGACGGCAGCCGTTATGAGGAATCGGGGTGACGTCCTTAATGCTGCTGACTTCAATGCCTGCTGCCTGCAGTGCACGGATTGCGGCTTCACGGCCTGCACCCGGTCCTTTGACGAATACGTCAGCGGAACGCATGCCCTGGTCAATAGCCACTTTAGCAGCCTGTTCAGCTGCCATCTGTGCTGCGAATGGTGTGCTCTTACGGGAGCCTTTGAATCCGAGTCCGCCAGCAGATGCCCAGGCAATGGTGTTGCCGTTGGAGTCAGTAATCGTTACAATCGTGTTGTTGAAAGTAGAACGAATATGAGCTGCACCGGATTCTACATGTTTTCTTTCTTTTCTTTTTGCTTTACTTTTTACCGTAGCCATTATATCCCTCCTTCAACATTACTTCTTGGTTGCAGTCTTCTTGCCTGCAATTGTCTTCTTCGGACCTTTGCGTGTACGGGCATTGGTTTTTGTTCTCTGTCCGCGTACCGGCAGGCCTTCACGATGACGTCTGCCTCTGTAGGAACCGATTTCTACCAGACGCTTAATGTTGAGGGATTCTTCTCTACGGAGATCACCTTCGACTTTGTAGTCAGCCAGAACGTTGCGGATTTTTGCAACGTCATCTTCTGTGAGATCTCTCACACGGATATCAGGATTGATTCCTGCTTTGTTTAAGATTTCTTTGGAAAGAGTGGGGCCAATTCCATAAATATAAGTTAAGCCGATCTCAACGCGCTTATCTCTTGGTAAGTCTACACCAGCTATACGTGCCATCTACTCTTTAACCTCCTTTTAATTAACCTTGTCTCTGCTTATGCTTCGGATTTTCACAAATGACCATTACACGGCCTTTGCGTTTGATGATCTTGCACTTGTCACACATCTTTTTGACGGACGGTCTGACCTTCATCTTGGTTCCTCCTTACTTACTTGTAACGATAGGTAATCCTGCCGTGCTCTAAATCGTAGGGCGTCAATTCCACTGTTACTTTATCCCCGGGCAGTATACGGATGAAATTCATCCTCATTTTGCCGGAAATAGTAGCCAGCACAATATGGCCGCCGTTTTCCAGTTTGACACGGAACATGGCGTTTGGAAGCTTTTCTACTACTTTGCCTTCCACTTCAATAACGTCTGCCTTGCTCATGAGAGCCTCCTTTGGCTTACATATACTGTCCGCTGGTACGATATCAGTCGCGCAGCGTCAGAATTTTGGGACCATCTTTTGTAATGGCAACGGTGTGCTCAATGTGGGCAGACGGTTTCCCGTCGGCAGTCACTACACCCCAGCCATCACGAAGAGAAATGATATCAGCACTTCCCATGGTAATCATAGGTTCGATGCAGATAACCATGCCTTCTTCAAGACGCGGCCCATGACCTGGCGTTCCGTAATTCGGAATTTCCGGATCTTCGTGCATGTCCGTCCCGATGCCATGGCCTACATATTCCCGAAGAACGCCGTAGCCGTATGGTTTCACATAGCTTTCCACGGCATGACCGATGTCACCTACGGTGTTGCCCACCACTGCCTGCTTGATGCCTGCAAAAAGTGCGCCTTCCGTAGCTTTGATCAGCTGCATATTCTTCTTGTTGGTATGGCCTACCGGTACGGTGATACAGGAATCACCCATGTAACCATTTAATTCTACCACAAGATCGATAGAAATGATATCACCTTTTTTTAAAATTTTTCTTGCTGAAGGAATTCCGTGGACAACAGTGTCATTTACAGATGCACAGATGGAGCCGGGATAGCCTTCGTATCCCTTCTCGGCGGGAATGCCGCCTCTGTCTCTGATAAATTTTTCTGCCAGGTGGTCGAGGTCAAGAGTGCTCATGCCCGGCTTCACTGCTTTTTCCAGCATAGAGAGGGTTTCCGCAGTCAGACGGCTGGCTGCGGCGATTTTCTCTATTTCTTCCGGTGTATGGATGATAATCATTTAGAAGCCTTCTTTAAAGCGTCCTGGATATCAGCATACACCTTGTCCATGGACTGATCTCCGTCGATTTCATAGTACCGGCCGCTGACTTTGTAGTAGTCAATGAGGGGCTTGGTGGACGTTTCGTAAACGTCAAGCCGCTGGGAGATGGTCTTTTCATTATCATCAGCCCGCTGGTACAGTTCACCGCCGCAGTTGTCGCAGATGCCTGCCTGCTTCGGGGGACGGAATTCTTTGTGGAAGGAAGCTCCGCATTTCTTGCATACCAGTCTTCCGCTTACTCTCTTGATGATGTCATCACGGTTGGCCTTGATGCCGATGACAGCAGTAAGCTGGATGCCCAGTTCATGCAGAATGGCATCCAGGGCAGAGGCCTGGGCGGTGGTGCGGGGGAATCCGTCGAGGATCCATCCCTTTTTGCAGTCGTCCTGGGCCAGTCTTTCCTTTACGATGCCCACAGTTACACTATCCGGAACAAGGGCTCCCTTGTCCATATAGCTTTTAGCTTCCTTGCCGAGAGCAGTTCCCGATTTCACAGCCGCACGGAACATGTCGCCGGTTGCAATCTGGGGGATGCCGTAATCACGAATGAGCTTTTCTGCCTGGGTGCCTTTGCCGGCGCCGGGAGGTCCCATTAATAAGATATACATATCCTGCTCCTTATTGTACAAAAGCCTTATTTAATAAAGCCCTGATAGTTTCTTGTAACCATATAAGACTGTGCCTGTCTCATGGTGTCCAGTGCAACGCCGACGATAATGAGGAGGGATGTACCACCGAAGTACACGCCCTGGATGCCGGTGATGTTTCCGATGAAGTTCGGAAGGATTGCAATGAATGCCAGGAAAACGGCGCCGGTCAGAGTGATTCTGGACAATACCTTGTCTACATACATCATGGTAGGCTGTCCGGGGCGGATGCCGGGGATGAAGCCGCCGTATTTCTTCATATTATCTGCCAGATCCTTGATGTTCACAGAAATGGCGGTATAGAAATAGGTGAAGATAAAAATGAGGAAACCGTAGCAGATGGTATTTGGCCAGGTGCCCCATCCAAAGAAATTGCCTACTGCCTGTACCCAGCTCACATGGATGAACTGTGCCAGGGTAATGGGGAGCATGAGAATGGAGGATGCGAAGATGATGGGGATAACACCGGCCTGGTTAACCTTGAGAGGCAGGTAGGTGGAATGGCCGCCATACATTCTGCGTCCGATCACACGCTTGGCATACTGGATAGGAATTCTTCTCTGTCCTTCATTCACTTCGATAACCATGAGAATCATGGCAAGGGCAATGACCAGGAACAGAAGAAGCTGGAAGGGAGAGATGGTGCCGACTTTGAGGTAATCCACCACGGTGGAAATAGCCTGAGGGAAGCGGGCTACGATACCGCAGAAGATGATAAGGGAAATACCGTTGCCGATACCATGTTCCGTAATCTTATCGCCGATCCACATGAGGAGGCAGGTGCCGGCCGTGAGGACAACGATAACAAAAAAGAAATACAGCCAGCTGTTATCAACAAGGGCATTGTTGATACGCAGGGCATAGGTCATGCCGAATGCCTGCACAGCTGCCAGGAAAATGGTGAAGTATCTTGTTACTTTCTGGATTTTCTTGTATCCTTCTGCGCCGTCTTTTCTCCATTCTTCCAGGGTGGGGATGACAGCGGTAAGGAGCTGCATAATGATGGATGAGTTGATGTAGGGGGTAATACTCATGGCGAAGATGGAGAACTTGCTGAGTGCCCCGCCGGCGAAGAGGTCCAGGAACCCGAAGAGGTTGCCCGATGTGAAAAGGCTCTCAATCACCGATGAATCAACCCCCGGCACGGGGATATGAACCCCGAGACGGAAGATGACAAACATCAGGAAAGTGAAAAGAATGCGATCTTTGAGTTCTTTATTTGCAAAAAAGTTTGCTAAAGTAGATCCCATATCAGATCACCTCTACTTTTCCACCTGCTGCTTCGATTTTCTGCTGAGCGGTCTTGGTGAAGCCCTGAGCTCTTACGGTCAGAGCCTTGGACAGTTCACCGTTTCCCAGTACACGTACACCATCGAGAACGTTCTTCAGAACACCTGCTTCAACGAGGGCTGCCGGATCAACGACAGCGTTGGCATCGAAACGATTCAGCTGTTCCACATTGATTTCAGCGTATTCTTTAGCTAATACATTTTTAAAACCGCGCTTTGGAAGACGACGGTACAGAGGCATCTGGCCGCCTTCAAATCCAGGACGGACACCGCCGCCGGTTCTGGCGTTCTGGCCTTTCGCACCGCGGGTAGCCTGTTTGCCCATGCCGCTGCCGAGGCCTCTGCCTACGCGACGACGTACTCTTGTGGAGCCTTCAGCCGGTTTCAGTTCATGCAGTTTCATCAGTGCACCTCCTTCTTATTATTCTGCTTCTTTGCATTCAACCAGATGCTGAACATGATGAATCATGCCTTTAATCTGGGGGGTAAGTTCTTTTTCTACAGAGGAATTGGTCTTGTGAAGGCCAAGTGCCTTAATAGTAGCGATATGTTCCGGTCTGGAGCCAATCACGCTTTTTTTCAGTGTAATAATAACTTTCATGAGGGGCCCCCTTAGTTGTAAATTTCGTCCAGGCTCTTTCCGCGGAGTGCTGCAACAGTTTCTGCATTTTCAAGCTTGGAGAGACCGTCCATGGTAGCTCTAACCATGTTGATGGGGTTAGAAGAACCGAGGGATTTGGTCAGAATGTTACGGATGCCTGCCAGAGCCAGTACGGCACGAACCGGGCCGCCGGCTTTGATACCGGTACCTTCGGCAGCAGGTTTCATAATGACCTTGCCGGCACCGTAGATGCCCAGCATGGGATGAGGAATGGTTCCGTTTTTCAGAGCCACGGTAATCATATTTTTCTTAGCGTCTTCAACGCCCTTGCGGATAGCTTCAGGAACTTCAGCTGCCTTGCCCAGGCCTGCGCCTACCTTGCCTTTGCCATCACCGACTACTACAACTGCAGCAAAGGAAAAACGACGGCCGCCTTTAACGACTTTAGCAACGCGGTTGATGAAAACGACGTTTTCCTGTAAGTCGGATTCCTGTTTTTCAAATCTTGGCATGTGCTTTCTCCTTTTTAAAATTTCAAGCCGGCTTCGCGGGCACCTTCAGCCAGAGCCTGCACTCTGCCATGATAGATATAGCCGCCGCGATCGAATACTACAGTTTCAATGCCCTTTTCCAGAGCTCTCTTGGCAACGAGAGCGCCTACAGCCTTAGCTGCTTCAGCGTTTCCGCCATAGGGGAACTGAGCCTTGATTTCTTTATCTAAGGTATTAGCCGATACCAGGGTTACGCCAGCTTCATCATCAATGACCTGTGCGTAAATGTTAGCCAGGGATCTGAATACATTGAGACGCGGGCAGGCAGCAGTACCGGAGATTTTCTTACGAAGACGCAGATGACGGCGGATAACCGCATTTCTGCTTGCATTTTTACGCATATTTTTCTACCTCCTGTCTTACTTTGTTGCGCCGGTCTTACCAGCCTTACGGCGTACGTATTCACCGGAATAACGGATACCCTTGCCTTTGTAAGGTTCCGGTTCTCTCCAGGCACGGATTTCAGCTGCTACCTGGCCAACCTTTTCCTTATCAGCGCCGGATACGAGGATCACAACGGAAGACGGAGTGGTGATTGTAATACCTTCCGGCGGGTTGATGATAACCGGATGGGAGAATCCGAGAGCCAGCTTCAGGTTTTTGCCCTGCATCTGTGCATTGTAGCCGACGCCCTGGATTTCCAGTTTCTTTTCATAGCCCTGGGTTACGCCAACAACCATGTTGTTGATCAGGGTACGGGTCAGTCCGTGCAGGGAACGGTTTTTGATTTCATCATTTGGACGGGAAACCAGGATTTCATTGTTTTCCAGTTTGATGTCCATTTCTTCATTCAGTGTACGGGACAGTGTTCCCTTCGGGCCCTTAACTGTTACTGTATGGCCGTCAATCTTGACTTCCACACCAGCCGGGACCGCAATAGGTTTCTTGCCAATTCTTGACATTCTATACCTCCAACGGATTACCAGACAAACGCAAGAACTTCGCCGCCAAGGCCTTCTCTGCGAGCTGCCTTGTCAGTCATGATGCCCTTGGATGTGGAAATAACTGCAATACCGAGACCACCGAGAACCTTCGGCAGTTCTTCTTTGCCTGCATACACTCTCAGGCCCGGTTTGGAAATTCTCTTCAGACCTTTGATGACCTTTTCACGGTTAGCGCCGTATTTCAGGGAAACGCGGAGAACCTGGTGGCCTTCGACTTCGATCTGTTCTACGTTTTTGATAAAGCCTTCATCTTTTAAAATCGTAAGCACAGCTGCCTTAATTTTAGAAGCAGGCATATCTACCTTATCATGATATGCATCGTTCGCATTACGAATACGGGTAAGCATATCCGCAATTGGATCGGTTGTTACCATTATTTAATCCTCCTCCCGAATTACCAGCTGGCTTTTCTAATTCCCGGAATTTCGCCATTGTAAGCCAGATCACGGAACTGGTTACGGCAAATTCCGAATTTACGCATATAGCCGTGGGGACGGCCTGTCAGTTTGCAACGGTTATGCAGACGTGTCGGAGAAGCGTTGCGGGGCAGTTTGGAAAGAGCTTCCCAGTCGCCTGCTTCCTTCAGGGCCTGACGTTTGGCTGCATATTTCTGAACAGCGAGTTCTCTTTTCTTCTCGCGTTCCAACATAGACTTCTTTGCCATATTGTCCTCCGATTATTTCTTGAACGGCATGCCGAACTGGCGCAGGAGCTCGCGGGCTTCTTCATCAGTCTTAGCCGTAGTTACTACAATGATATCCATGCCGCGGATACGGTCGATTTTTTCATAATCAACTTCCGGGAAAATCAGCTGTTCCTTCACGCCGAATGCATAGTTGCCGCGGCCGTCGAAGCTCTGGTCGCTGATACCGCGGAAATCGCGTACGCGCGGAAGAGCGATGTTGATGAGACGGTCGAGGAATTCATACATTCTGTCGCCGCGGAGGGTGACTTTGCAGCCCAGGGGCATTCCTTCACGGATGTGCCATGCAGCCAGGGATTTATGAGCCTTGCAGATCATCGGCTGCTGGCCGGTGATAGCTGCGAGATCAGATGCTGCTGCATCAACTGCTTTAGAGTTTTCAGTAGCTTCGCCTACACCGATGTTGATGACAATCTTATCCAGCTTCGGGATTTCCATGTCATTCTTGTAGCCGAACTTTTCGCGCATGGTGTTTTTAATCTGCGCCTTGTACAAATCGTTTAATCTGGACACTTGTTATCCTCCTTCCCGCTTAAGCCTTGTCAATAATAGCGCCGCTCTTAACAGCTGCTCTTACATAAGAGCCGTCCTTCTGCTGGACTTTCTTTACGCGGGTCGGTTTCTTGGATTCCGGATCCAGGATCATGACCTTGGACGCATAAATCGGAGCTTCCTTCTCGATGATGCCGCCCTTTGGGTTAGCCTGGTTCGGTTTCATGTGTTTCTTAACCATGTTGACGCCTTCAACGACTACACGGCCTTCTTTCGGCATAGCGGCTTTGATTTTGCCCTGCTTGCCTTTATCTTTGCCGGAAATAACGACAACTGTGTCTCCGGTCTTTACATGCAGTTTCTGACTCATCATTTGCCTCCCTATTAGAGCACTTCCGGAGCCAGGGAAATGATCTTCATGAAATCTCTTTCACGGAGTTCTCTTGCTACCGGTCCAAAAATACGTGTTCCTACCGGGCTCTTGTCGTCTTTAATAATAACAACTGCGTTTTCATCAAAGCGGATGTGGGATCCGTCGCTGCGGCTTACGCCGTTTACGCTGCGGACTACGACAGCCTTGACTACCTGGCCCTTCTTAACAACGCCGCCGGGGGTTGCATCTTTGACCGTGCAAACCACAATATCACCGATATTGCCGCTCTTACGGAAGGAACCACCCAGAACTTTAATAACCAGGACGTTCTTAGCACCGGTATTATCTGCAACGTTGAGTCTGCTTTCTTGCTGAATCATCGTGCCTATCCTCCTATAATTATCTTTCTATATCAGTTCTGACGGGCAACGATTTTCTCAACTCTCCAACGCTTGTCGCGAGACAGCGGGCGAGTTTCGACGATGCGTACCGTATCACCGACACGGCATTCGTTGTTTTCGTCATGCGCTTTGAACTTGGTTGTGGTATTAATAGATTTTTTGTACAGCTTGTGGGGAACTTTGCGTTCTACAGCAACAACGACGGTTTTATCCATCTTATCGCTGACAACAATTCCCTGGCGCACCTTGCGCAACTTTCTTTCTTCTGCCACGTTGAGATCCTCCTTTGGATTAACCGTCATGCCTTCTTGGCAGCCTTCAATTCTTCTTCACGCTGAACAGTCTTGATTCTTGCGATGGTCTTCTTTACTTCGCGAATACGCATCGGATTTTCAAGCTGTCCTGTAGCGAGCTGAAAACGGAGGTTAAACAGTTCTTCCTTTAAGCCGGCAACCTTTTCATCTAATTCGGCAGTGCTCAGGTTACGAATTTCATTGACCTTCATTTTATTCACCTGCCACTTCTTGTCCTTTAACTACAAACTTTGTCTTGATCGGCAGCTTGTGACCTGCAAGGCGCATAGCTTCCTTTGCAGCTTCCATGGGGATGCCGCCCATTTCGAACATAACACGGCCGGGTCTCACTACTGCTACCCAGTATTCTACAGCACCTTTACCGGAGCCCTGACGGGTGCCGATCGGTTTAGCGGAAACCGGTTTGTCCGGGAAAATCTTAATCCAGACCTTGCCGCCGCGCTTGGTATAACGGGTCATAGCAATACGGGCTGCTTCGATCTGGCGGCTGGTAATCCAGGATGGTTCCGTGGCAACCAGGCCATATTCACCGTAGGTTACGGTGTTTCCACGATGTTCCTTGCCTTTCATACGGCCGCGGAACTGTTTACGATATTTTGTACGCTTTGGAATTAACATCAGGAATCACTCCTTTCAGAGTTTTTCGGTCTGCGTTCTCTGCGATCACCGCGGCGGCCGCCTCTTCTGTTGCCATCATGACGGTTGCCTCTGTCCTTGTTGGTGCGGACGTTTTCGTTTTCATCCACAACCTGGCCGGGAGCGAGTTCGCCTTTATAAATCCAGACTTTAACGCCGATAGCACCATAGGTGGTGTGAGCTGCGGTTACACCGTAGTCAATGTTGGCACGGAGAGTCTGAAGGGGAATGGAACCTTCACGGTAGCTTTCGCTGCGGGCGATTTCAGCGCCGCCGAGACGACCGGAAACGGTTACCTTGATACCTTTAGCGCCTGCGCGCATGGTTCTGCCTACAGCCTGTTTAACAGCACGGCGGAAGCCGATACGTCTTTCCAGCTGGGAAGCAATGTTTTCACCAACCAGGATAGCGCTCATGTCGGTGGATTTGATTTCAAGAATATCAATATCCACTTCTTTATCAGTTACAGCAGCCAGGGCTTTCTTGATATCCTCAATGCCTGTGCCGCCGCGGCCGATAACCATGCCCGGCTTAGCGGTATAAATGGCAAGCTTTACACGATTGCCTACACGTTTAATGCCAATCTTGGAAATGCCTGCTACGAACAGGTGCTTCTTTAAAAACTGGCGGATTTTGGCATCTTCCACAAGCAGTGCAGCATAATCTTTTTCTGCAAACCATTTGGAATCCCAGTCATCGATCACGCCTACACGCATTCCATGCGGATTTACTTTCTGACCCAAAACGTTTCCCTCCTTCGATTACTCTTTTTCAGAAACTTTTACCGTCAGTGTGCTGGTACGTTTCATAATCCCGAAAGCCTGTCCACGAGAACGTGGATGTACACGCTTCATGATCGGGCCTGCATCTACATAAATGGTGGAGATGTAGAGATTATCAATATTCATGTCGTTGTTGTTTTCTGCATTAGCCATGGCGCTCCGGAGGGTCTTTTCAACCACGATGGATGCAGCCTTGTGGGTATTGCGCAGAATGGAGATAGCTTCTCCCGCTTTCTTGCCGCGGACAAGGTTAGCTACGATGCGGACCTTGCGGGGAGAAATGCGGACATTTCTTGAAATTGCCTGAACTTCCATTTTATTCCTCCCTGTTATTTACCTGCGGCGGCCTTATCGCTCTTGTTGTGGCCCTTGAAAGTACGGGTCGGAGCGAATTCACCAAGCTTATGGCCAACCATATCTTCAGTGATGTAAACCGGTACATGCTTTCTTCCGTCGTGAATCGCAATGGTGTGACCTACGAAGCTCGGAAGGATAGTAGAAGCACGGGACCAGGTTTTAACAATTTTCTTATCGTTAGCTGCGTTCAGCGCGTCAATCTTCTTTACCAGAGAGAAAGCGACGAACGGGCCTTTTTTTACAGATCTGGACACTTTTACTCCTCCTTATCTTACTTGCGTCTCTTAACAATCAGTTTGGTAGACGCTTTTCTGTTGTCGCGGGTCTTCACGCCGTAAGCAGGCTTGCCCCACGGAGTAACAGGACGCTTACGTCCGACAGGAGCTTTACCTTCGCCGCCGCCATGCGGATGGTCATTCGGGTTCATTACAACGCCGCGGGTAGCCGGACGAACGCCGAGCCAGCGGTTTCTTCCTGCTTTGCCCAGGGTGATGTTTTCATGGTCATCGTTGCCAACCACACCGATGGTAGCGCGGCAGCGGATATGTACTCTGCGCAGTTCGCCGGAAGGCAGACGGAGCAGTGCGTAATCCCCTTCCTTAGCCATCAGCTGAGCGCTTGCGCCGGCGGAACGGACCATCTGGCCGCCCTTGCCGATCTTCAGTTCCACGTTATGAACGATGGTACCAAGAGGAATATTGGTGAAAGGCAGGCAGTTGCCTACTTTAATATCGGATTCCGGGCCGCTGGTGATTACATCGCCAACCTTCAGTCCTTTAGGAGCCAGGATGTAGCGCTTTTCTCCATCAGCGTACTTGACCAGAGCAATGCGGCAGGTACGGTTCGGATCGTATTCGATGGTAGCAACCGTTGCCGGGATGTTATCCTTGTTTCTCTTGAAATCGATGATTCTGTACTGACGTTTATGACCGCCGCCCTGATGGCGAACTGTCATTTTGCCGGAGCCATTGCGACCGCCATGATTATGAACAGGAGCCAGAAGAGATTTTTCCGGTTTATCTGTTGTGATTTCATCAAAAGTGGAAACGGTCATCTGACGGCGTCCGGGAGTGTACGGTTTAAAAGATTTATAAGCCATTGATTAACTCCTCCTTACGCTTCGAAGAGCTCAATTGTTTCGCCCGGTTTGAGTGTAACAATTGCTTTCTTCCAATCACTGCGACGACCCTGGGTACGGCCCAGACGCTTCATCTTGCCTTCATAACGCATGGTGTTCACAGCCTGAACTTTGACTTTGAAAATCTGTTCCACTGCCTGGCGGATTTCCACCTTGGTAGCAGCCAGCGGCACACGGAAAGTGTACTTCCGTTCTTCCATGAGAGCGGTGGTTTTTTCCGTGATAATCGGTTTAATGAGGATGTCACGTGCTTCCATTATGCCAGTACCTCCTCAATCTTCTTAACAGCTTCCTGGGTGAGGAACAGCTTGTCATAATTTACAATATCATAGATGTTGATTCCGCTGGGAGCATAAGCCTTTACATCAGGAATGTTTCTTGCGGACAGAACGGTGTTTTCAGCTGCATCGCCGCCGTCAACGATGAGAGCCTTGCCTGCGTTGAATGCAGACAGCATCTTAACAACTTCCTTGGTCTTCGGTGCATCGAAATGGATAGCATCGATGACTACCAGTTCATTAGCACGGAGCTTTTCGGAAAGAGCGGATTTAACAGCCAGCTGGCGAGCCTTTCTCGGCATAGCCTTTGCATGGCTTCTGGGGGTCGGTCCGAATACGGTGCCGCCGCCAACCCACAGTGGGGAGCGGATGGATCCGACTCTGGCACGACCGGTGCCCTTCTGCTTCCAGGGCTTCTTGCCGCCGCCGCGGACAAGGCCTCTGGTCTTTGTGGCGTGGGTGCCGAGGCGTTCATTAGCCATCTGGCGAACCACTGCCTGGTGAATAACAGCTTCGTTATAGTCTACGCCAAAGACGCTGTCATTCAGCTCTATTTCACCGGTTTCCTGGCCGGCTACATTATACAGCTTTACTTTCGGCATTGAGATGTTCCTCCCTTAATCAGAACAATTTTCTGTTGTTCCAGACAATATTATTTTACAGGCTTTACAGTTTCCTGTACCATGACGAGGCTTCCCTTAGCGCCGGGGATCCCGCCTTTCACAAGCATCAGATTACGGGCAGTATCAACTCTTACTACCTGAAGATGCTGAACAGTGACTCTTTCGCCGCCCAGCTGTCCCGGCATCTTCTTGCCTTTGAATACCTTTCCGCCGCCGCCGGACATACGAGCGCCGAGGGAAGCGGTCTGACGATGGTTCTTGGAACCGTGGCTTTCAGGGCCGCGCTGATGGTTCCAACGTTTAATGGTGCCGGCGAAACCTTTGCCGCGGCTGGTGCCGATTACGTCTACGATTTCGCCTTCTGCGAAGATATCAGCAGCCAGAGTTTGGCCTACTGTGTAAGACGGCTTTTCAGCGAGTCTGTATTCACGCAGATATTTAACCGGTTCAATACCAGCCTTTTCAAACTGACCTTTTACAGGTTTTGTCAAATGTTTTTCTTTGACAGCGCCATAACCGAGCTGAACAGCATTGTATCCATCGCTTTCAACGGTTTTAACAGCTGCTACAACGTTTGGCAGAACTTCAATAACACTTACCGGAACCAGGTCGCCGTTTTCAGCGAACACCTGGGACATTCCTAACTTTGTTCCCAAAATAGCCTTAGACATCTTTGCACCTCCTTACAGTTTAATATCAATGCTGACGCCGGCTGGCAGTTCCAGTCTCATCAGCGCATCCGCGGTCTTCTTGGACGGATCGAGGATGTCAATAAGTCTCTTGTGGATACGCATTTCAAACTGTTCACGGCTGTCCTTGTTGACATGCGGAGAACGGAGAATGGTATACACGTTCCGTTCCGTGGGGAGCGGAATCGGACCGGAGACACGGGAACCTGTTCTCTTAGCGGTTTCCGCGATCTTCGCTGCGCTCTGATCAACAGCTTTGTGATCATAGCCTTTCAGCCGAATTCTGATTTTTTCCTGTTTCGACATTAGATAAACCTCCTACGTTCATTTCCTGAATGAACTGCTCCGTGGAAATTCCCCTGCACTGCAGGCCACCTTCCACTTCATAGTTTTCGACTGACTCATCTGCGCCTTCGCCCTCGTACGAAAGCCCGCAAACGTTCAGCCTTTAAATCATACTATTTTCCAAGGTCGAATGCAAGTGTTTCATCAAAATTTAATAATTTTCTTGATAAATCTCCTGTGCCCGATAAATACAGGCGTGAGCCGTATTAGGCGTCCCTTATTTTAACATAAACACGTATCCTGGCGTGTACCTTCTTACATGAAATTTTGATAAAATTTTTCAAATCACCTGTTCCAAAGGGAAAATCACGCCCATCAGAGAGGAAATCCAAGCCCTTTATTATACATATATATGACGTGCGGCCATCCGCTGTCCGTCATCTCACATCCCCCCTTTCACCTTCAGTCAGCAGAGCGCGGCAGACGGCTATCTGCTGTCCGCTGTCCGCCATCCGAAAAACAGTGAGCCGAAAGCCGGAAGCTGTAAGCCGGAAGCCAGAAGCCGATAGCCGACAGCCGATAGCCGGCTGTCCCACTGTCCCCCTCTCCCACTCTCCCACTCTCCCACTAGCTCACTAGTTCACCAGCTCACCAGCTCACCAGCCCACCAGTCCCCCTTTCCCTGCATGCCGCAAGAGAGCGCCAGAGACATCCGGCGGTAAGCTGTCAGCGGTCAGCCGATAGCGGACATATGATATAATAATCCTGTACGAAACGGAGGTTTTACAAAATGAAAGTAACTTACGACCATACCTTATTTGATACCATTCCCGGACTCTGCGTAGGCATCCTGGCCATCCGGGCCATCGACAACCAGGGCGTGAACCTGGAAGCCGAAGCCTTCCGGCGCCGCTGCTGCACCGAAACCAACCTGCTCCTCAAGATGAACCCCGCCATGGCGGACGGAGAAATCAAGCGCTACGATGACGCCCTTGCCCACCTTGGCATGAAAGGCACCACTGCCATTTCCGCCCTCTTTAAAGAATACAAAAAAGAACTGGGCATAGAAGAGGAAGAAGAAGCCAAAGCAGAAGGAGACTACGAAATCCTCTCCCAGCCCAAAGCCGCCAGCCTTGACGAACTGGCAGGCTCCGACGTCCTCCCCCGCATGAACCCTGTCATGGACATGGTACGGGGCGGCATGCTCAAATTCCACGTAGACATCCACGCCTTCGACATGGGCGACAGGAAGACGCCTCTTACCGTCCATCAGAAAGACGGCGAATGGGTGGTATCCCTGGGAGATGAAACCGCCGTCCACCACTGGTACTGCGAAGACGGCAGCGCCGCTAAAGTGGATGAAAACTCCGAAAACATCCTCATCCTCATCACCGGCTTTGCGCCAAACCGCAAAAAAGTGGCTGCCGCCAGAAACGAACTGGCCCGCCGTATGAAATCCGCCTTCGACCGCTCCGTAGAAGTAGGCTGGCTTGAAGCAGATACCCATGAATTCACCGCTTCCATCTGAAGGAGAACCTATGAAATACGCGGCCATCGATTTTGAAACCGCCTACTGGGGCCCCGCCAACGCCTGCTCCCTGGGCATCGTCGTAAGCGACGGAAGTAAGGTCATCGACCAGTGGTACCACCTCATCCGACCGCTTACCCTGAAATTTGACGCAGGCTGCATGAAAGTCAACGGCATCCGCCCCGAAGACGTGGCAGGCGAAGAACCATTTCCCTTCTTCTGGGACGAAATCGCCAAACGGCTGGAAGGCACCATCGTCTTTGCCCACAACGCCCGCTTCGACATGGGCGTCCTCGCCTCCGCCCTGGACACCTACCACCTGCCGGACATCCACTTCCTCTACGGAGACACCGTCATCCTCTCCCAGAAACTGTGGAAAGACATGGAAAACCACAAACTGAACACCGTGGCAGAAAACCTGGGCTTTTCCTTCAACCACCACCAGGCACTGGACGACGCCAGAGCCTGCGAATACATCGTCCGGAAAGCCCTGGAGGAAACAGGCCTTCCTTCCGTGGAGGCCCTCATGAAACAGACCGGCCAGCCCTTGAAACGATTCGCCGTGAAAAGAGGAGAAAGGAAACTGGCTACCTGAGGGGAAAGGTTGACAGGGCCTTCGGCCCCGAAGGTTCTTAAGGTTCTTAAGTTTGACGTCCGCCCTGCGGCCGAGGGTTGTGGATTGCCCTGCGGGCAATGAAATTTATATGCCGCTTCGCGGCAGTGGTGGGCGCCTTTAAAATAAAAGGGCGCCTATTTTTTATAAAGCCATATAACCGCGCCTGCAACGCGAAGGAAAACAAGCCAACCGGGCCTTCGGTCCGATGGAAATGCCCCCCTTCTGCCTACGGCTTCTTCCCCGGAGGGGAAGATTTGCTCTGTGCTTACCTATCTCCCCCATAAGCTGCACTAGGTTTAAAGCGGGTTGTTGTGCCCCCGCTTGCGGGGTGGCAAAGGAACTGGATTTGTAGGGGAGCACAGCGACCCGAAAATCCAGTGACATGCTTCCCTTTGGGGAAAGGTGGTGCCGCAGGCACCAAAGGGGGAACCGCCGAGAGGGCTTGCAGCATTTATGTCTCATCTCTCCATGTACCAACCCCTTCCACCACTATCGTGGTCCCCCTCCCCCTGCAGGCAGGGGGAGGCAAGTTTAAGGCACATAGTCGTCCCTCTTCACTTAGAAGGGGACGTAAGGGTTTGTGCCTCCCCCTAATTTTCCCTTCCATATCCTGAAAAATCCTATATTTCTCAAAAATTCCGATTACTAATCGGAATTTTTTTGATTTTCAGAAAAATTCCCTGTATACTAGGAGAAAAAGTGACAATGAAGGAGGTTCCCATGATTCCACGTCCCTTTTATCTACGCAAAATGATTCAAGCCCGAGGCGGCGATTTCATCAAAATCATCACCGGCATACGGCGCTGCGGAAAATCCACCCTGCTCCGCATGTTCAAGGACTACCTTTTAAACAATCAGGTTCCTTCTGACCACATCATCGAAATCAGCTATGAAAAGATCGACAGTCTGCCTCTGGAGGACAGCGGCGCTCTCCAGCGGTATGTCAAAGAACGGGTCACGGGCCAGGGACCTTACTATCTCCTCATGGATGAAGTACAGGAGCTCACTGCCTGGGCAAAAACGGTGAATGAGCTTCGTGCCTCCCTGCCTTTGGACATTTACGTCACCGGCTCCAACTCCCGCCTTTTTTCCGGCGAATATGTGACCTATATCACCGGCCGATACATAGAAATCAAAGTATACCCCCTAAGCTTTTCCGAATTCATGACTTTCAAAGAATATCCCCTGCAGATGAAGGACAAGGCTTTTAACGAATACCTACGCATCGGCTCTTTCCCTGCCGCCGCCCTTTCCAGTAATGAAGAAATCATCGAAAGCATCAACAGCGGCCTTTTCGATTCCATCTTCGCCAGAGACATCATCCTCCGGGGTAAGATACGAAACGAAGGGGTCTTCCTGAAGGTCGCTAAATTCGTCATGGAAAATATAGGAAATCCACTTTCCGCCAGCTCCATCGCCCGAACCCTGAAGTCCCAGGGCTCTTCCGTATCTTCCGACACCATTGACAGCTACCTCCAGCAGATGGTGAATGCCTTCGTACTGTACCAATGTGAACGATATGATATCCGCAGAAAACAGCGCCTCACCACCAATGGGAAATACTACGCCGCCGATATGGGACTCAGAAACCGCCTGATTGGGTACCGCACCGGCAACCTGGGCCATGTCATCGAAAACATCGTTTTCCTGGAACTGAAGCGGAGAGGCTGGGAAGTTTCCACCGGGCGGCTGGATACCCTGGAAATCGATTTCATCATCACCAAAGCGTTGGAGAAGAAATATATTCAGGTATCCCTGAGCGCTTTGGATGAAAACGTACTAAAAAGAGAAATCACCCCTCTCCTGAAAGTGAATGATAACTACCCCAAGTACCTCATCACCATGGACACCATGGATCTCTCCCAGCAGGGTATCATTCACAGGAACCTGCTGGACTTTCTGCTGCCGGAAGAATAAAAAAGATAAGGGACCCTTTGGGGCCACGCGTGGCAGGGTTCGGAGGATTCAGAGGGTTGTGGATTGCCCTGCGGGCAATGAATTTTATATGCCGCTTCGCGGCAGTAGCGGGCGCCCAGGATAAATGGTAAATGGTGAATTGTAAATGGATGTGGCACCCTAGAATTAGTGGGCGCCCCTCTTTTTATTAAACCATACAACCGCGCCTGCAACGCGAAGAAAATGCAATCCTTCCGGTACCGCCATCACCAAAAGGGGAAGCGCCGAAATGTTATAAGAAGAGCATGATTCAATAGCTCCCCCGTCCCAATCCCTTGTTTCCCCTTGAGGTGGCAAGGGAACGGGAGTCACACCAGCGAACTGAATTCGTAGGGGAGCGTGAGCGACCTGAGAATCCAGTGAGTCGGTGATAGCCGTGCTGTAGGGAGCCTAAGGCGACCGAGAATCCCGTGACACGCTTCCCTATGGGTGAAGGCCGCAAAGCGGCAAAGGGTGTACGGGGGAACGCGCCGGAATGACACTCCACCGTGGACGTGACTGTGCACATCCTGCATAGGATGTGCAAGTCAGCCAAAGTTGGCGCCCAGCCTGCCCATAAAGGCGCCTTCCTTTTATCTGGCTGACCGTGAAAGGCGGCCTTTTCTTTGTCTTCATTCCTATTCTTACCATTCCGCCGAATTGGCCGACTTCGTCGGCCCCCATATCCGGCTGCGCCGGACTTCCCCAAAGGGAAGCGTGTCACTGGATTCTCAGGTCGCTATCGCTCCCCTACGAATCCAGTTCCCTTGCCACCCCTATTCAGGGGGCAGAATAGGCCTCTCTACGCTTTCCCGCTATATCATATGTGGTACACTGCCCAGCGTCCATAGTGCCCCCGCTTTAGCGGGGGAAAGGTGGTGCCGTCAGGCACCAAAGGGGGGAGCGCCGAAATGGCTTGCAGCATTTATGTCTCATCTCCCCATGTTCCATTCTGCCGAATTGGCCGACTTCGTCGGCCACCCCCTATCCGGCTGCGCCGGACTTCCCCCTATTCAGGGGGCAGAATAACCCGTGCTCAACTTAGCGCCACATTTGAAAGAACTGCTTCGCGGAGCTTTGTTGTCCCCCCGCCTGCGGGGGGAAGGTGGTGCCGCAGGCACCAAAGGGGGCAGCGCCGAAATGGCTTGCAGCATTTATGTCTCATCTC